>JACCDG010232988.1_pt1 | contig 154455 bp, 137 predicted proteins | sample 7442471 | NCBI WGS metagenome assembly JACCDG01 (sample SAMN15323444, study PRJNA562643) | freshwater metagenome | isolation source: river surface water | place: USA:Blue River Watershed | collected 2017-08-17 | reverse complement strand
GTTACCGGTAGCGGCGAAATGGGTTTGTTGTCTTGTTTTACAATTGATGGGAGTGTATGAACTATGGGGTTTGGTGGTACACGTGCATACAATGGGCGCAACGGTGGTAGGTTTTGATTCCGTGTGTCTTGACCTGGATTTCGAGGTTGATTGTATGATGGATATACTGATGTTGATGGTGATAGTGATGGTGATAGTGATAGTGATGGTGATACTGATGGTGATACTGATGGATATACTGATGAATATACTGATGGTGATGATAGTGATGGTGATGATAGTGATGGTGATAATGATGGTGATAATGATGGTGATAATGATGGTGATAATGATGATGATAATGATGATGATAGTGATGGCGACATCATGGCATGATTCAAACTCGGATTCTTCGAGTTCGTTAATCTTGATGCAGCATGATCTCGGGACGCAGTGGAATTCCTTTGGCGTGTTGATACATTGGGTGACGAATTCACGTCATCGTCTGGTTTTTGTTTCAACGCAATGCCCATGGCGACGATGGATGTGCCCATCGCCAATGCAAAAATCCCAAACGCGACGAGAGGATTGCTCATCTTGCTCATATGCATCTACACTATACATTGAAAAAATCGATCATTTTTTTTGCGATGGCCGCGCATTTTTTTTCGACCTGCCGGACCTAGGGCGACCACCGGTTAGCTTTGTATGACGAGTTAACTCTTTGCGCAACATCTCAACTTTGTTTGCGACTATGTTGACGGTATCAGCCCAGGTCAGACGCATGTAGTCGCCACCGGGGTAGAATGGGTAGTAGAGCACAGGCAACCTAGTCATCATTTCGAATGGCGTTTCGCCTACTGTTTGCGACGCCCCTGGAAACATTTTGTTGAAGATTTTGGGGCCTTCCGCCATCAACTCCCACATCGTCAGGTACAAGATCACCTGCAAATGGACCTGATTGTCGGCGCGCAACATTACCACTCCGGTGTCGGTTGATTGGGCGACGCGCAGCGGGGCAGAGATCCACCGATGGTGCTTCTGGTTCGTTATGTCGAACGCGCGCTTTGTCAACGGAGGAGGTTCGTCACCTGTGTATTTGACGTAGTCGTCGTTATTGTCATCAGCGACCTCCTCGAGTGTGGTAGGGGTCACACGTTGCGGAAGTAAAACGGCTTTTGTCGTGTTTACATCGTTTTTAAAAGGCTGTGGGAGATGGTGCTTTGATGTGTACAGCGAATTTACTGTGGCGATATCGAGGGCGATGTGCTGCGGGGGCTTGATCACGTCGAGACGTGCGTCGTTTTTGAACACGGTTACAACCCACGGCGCAGCATGCTTGAACACTTTCTCGTGTATCACAGAGGCATACATGTTGTCTTCGGTCCAAAAAAATACGGGGTTGTGGCGAGGGTCCTGGACGCGGAATGCCAACCCCCATGTGATAGGAATGACAAACATGCTTTTTGTATTGCGATGGATCAGGGGTAACAATACGTTGGCAGGCGCCTGCTCGTCGCATGTATAGTTAAACGGCGTGTCTTTCAAGTATGGGTACGTCGCGCAAACATGCTGCTCCGCATTTGATGCGGCTGGGGGCGGTTGTCTACGATACTCCGCGCATGCACGTTTGCAATAATCCATCATCGAGACCCACACAGCTGGGTGCAACACAGTGTTCCCTTCCTTGCGGCACCCAAAGTTCCACGCGATAACTTGCGGAACGCATTTGTGCATGTAGTTGCGTCGTGTGTAGTTGTGAACAACATTAACATCTTTTTTGTTCGGGCCTGAATGATCAGACGGACGCACGCCCATGAACATAGGACCTTCTTTGTCCGCGTCCCATTGCTTGATATAGTGCAAGAAGAGCGGTGACGGGTAGTTATCCGCGTCGAATGTAACGGCTGTCTTCAAACTGGGGTCAAAGAAGGACAAGAATCGGAACATTGTAGCCAGATGGCTCTCGTGTCTGAACGGGTGCTTGGCGTCCCGCAAGGCTGGGACGTCAACGTACACCACCTGCACACGATCCGCGACTTCTGGGACGCTGTTGCACAATGCATTGAGCGTTTGAGGCAGCAAGCCTTCAATAACGGTGTCGTCAACGTATATACGCACTCCCCAGTCAGCGTCCATGTGCTTGACCACCATCATTATCGCTTCCACCAACACCTGTACATACACTTGCAAGCCCCGATGATTGCCCACGCGAGGAATGAAGCTGTGAGGCTCGCCGTCGCCGCCGCCGATTGACGAGGAAGATGTGAAAAATTTCCGAAGTGGATCCTTGATTTCGCTAGATTCAGGGGCAGTGTAGTTTTCGCGGTCAAACAGGTTGGTTGCCAACACCTTGGTGAGCTTAGATGCTTTTACCGTAGGGCACTTCATGCGCATCTTCACGCCCAGGTCCATCATGTAGGAACTATTCAGTAGCATGCCACCACCACTTTGGGTTGTTGTTGGGTAACTCGGGTAACTCGGGTAACTCGGGTAACTCGGGTAACTTGATTGACTTGATTGACTTGATTGACTTGATTGACTTGATTGACTTGATCGACTTGATTGACTTGATTGACTTGATTGTTGGATTTGTTGTTGAAGCTCTTTGTTGACAGTACGCATGCGTTCGACCAGGGGGGCGTACCAATCTGGATTTTTTAGTGCATTAATTAGCATTGATTCCGGCGATTTGACGGTGATAGGAGATATCTCTTGGCCACCGTTTTTCCCATCCATAGTCCAAAGGGTTTCATCATACGTGCCTGGCACGTCAAAAAACTGGGTCACCTCTTCCCATGCATTCGTGAACCGCTCTGAGTTGTTCATAAACCACGGCACCGGACCAAGGGCGGCTGTGGAAGACGACAGACGGCCGAACGCCTTGAAGCTCTCAGGGGCCATTTTACTGATATGCTCGACAAACAAGTCAATCGCTCCCCGACTTAGTTGGTTCGTCATGCTCGACATTTTATTGACCACGGGTGTGCTTCTATTGGCGTTGATAGCGGTTACACAAGCATTGTACGTCGCCATGATATCGGAGAGACTGTCTCCAGGCAACACCGCTCTTGTCGTGACATACGTTAGGAACAAATTCATCACCACGGGATGTGAATCAAGTGGAGTTATCGCAAATGTTGCGCGATCATCAGGGTTGCTCTCAAAGAATACGTGCAACGTATGTCCATTACGCTCATATACACATTGCATGCCATGACCACTTGATTCAGACAGCTTGTTCATCGCCGTCACAAAGTTCTCCATTTTGAGGCGATTACTTATTAACCTAGTATAATAAAATACTATTTCAAAATCTTGGATCGCGTTGGCGTGTAGCCGCGGCATTTCAGTGTGCCGGTGAAGAACTTGGCAATTTCAAACTTTGCACCGTACTCACGCTTCTTCTCAATCGCGTATACGACGAAACCGACAATGGATAGCCCGAGCGCCGCATAGGAGAAGCCCCACTGCCACGCGCGCGCCTTTCTCTCGGCGTCATTGTCTGTTGCGCCAAGCGTAGTATCCTTGGCGGAACGCGCCCTGGCGATGCTGGCCAAGTACGATGCAAGGAGCAGCAACAACACAACAAATGTCACCCACAGATGTGTGCGCGTGGTCATCAAAAACCAGGCGTATATGCCCGCGGACAGGAGAAAAGTCTGCGGGATCCTCTTGTCGGCGAGGTCGGGATTTACAACGACAACCAAGAAAAACAGCAGCAGGAACGCGACGGCGTGCTTGGCGATCATACTGTTGTCGAGCGCGTGCTGAAGCTGGCATCCAAAAATCTCCCTGACATAGTTACACGCGACGAGTAAGTAGAATGCAAACACAGGCAGCGCCACGCTCGGCACAATATCTCGGATCATGATTGATGCTTTTGTTCATGTTTAATTGTTGTGTTTTTTTTCAAGATGTTGAATGGCAAATAAACACTTGATCAGTACACGAAAATTAGGATCATCAGTATTGTTCACGGACATATGCAGCTTGTAGCGCAGACATCCCGGGAAACAAGTTGTCAATGACGGTGGGCTGGAGGTAATCGAACGAGTAGTGCGCCTGCAACACCGGCGCAAGGTCCGCGAGTGTGGGCTTGCTCACGGAACTCTCCACAAGCATTCGGCAGTACGCATCGACCAGATCGGGTTGCGATACGGCACGGCACCAAAACGTTGACACGCGCCAAGGTAGCCATTCGAACGTCTCGCATGCGAGCACATGCGTATCGGCTGTAGACCGAAATATGTACGCCGACGGTAAACGTGCTGTCAAATTGCCTTCATCGATGCGCCGTAACGTGTACACAAGATCATGTCCCCTTGCGGCGAAGGCGGGCGCAACGATGTATTCAAAAGGCGGGTCTTTGAACGATGACGCTGCCCACGAGCATAGACGCATGTGCAAAGTCGTGCTGCAGTAGCCAAATTGTGCCATGGTCCTTGGTGAGTGGCCCGAGTGTAAATGGCTGATCATTCATGGTTCTTACTGTTTGTGTTATCAATTTTTTTTCAAGAAAGTGTACGTTGGCGATCAAAAAAATATGTCATAGCTCTGAGACCATCTTGAATTTTCTCTTTACAGGTTGCTTCGTGACCTCATTGGCCGGAGCATTCGGGGCCGCGCCGGCGAGCTGCAGGGCCACGTGGTTGGCGCTCTGCAGCAGTTGGGCGAGCTGGCTTGCCTGCGTGGTGGTCCTTGCGAGCGCTTCGTTGGCAGAGTGTAGCTGCATTCGAAGTTGGTTGACCATGCCTTGCAGGTTTTCCACTTGGATCGTGCGCGGCTGTTCCGTCGATAGGCGTTGCTGCAGCGTCACGTTTTCTTGAGAAAGGGTGTGCATCATCAGTTCCTGCTCGTTTATGACCCTCTGCTTGTTGCGCACAAGGGCATCCATGTCTGCGAGTTGCTTGTGCAGGGCCGACACCTCCTCATCTTTTGCCCTCAGGCGTGCCGCCATGTCCCTCATCATGTCTTGCCTCGTCGTCATTTTTGATTGTAAATAGATGTCATGAAACATTTATGAATGTAGAGCCTTCAAATTTTCTGGACCATGAATTCATGCTAAAGAGCAGCAAGGGTGTACGTCTTGGGCATCATTTTATTGTGACTATATTTTACATATCTGATAGACTTCAAGTCCTAGATCTGTTTATTGACCTCAATTGTATGCCAACAACAAAAACAACTAAAACTAAATCGTTTACGAGCGATTGGTTTTCATCGCGCATCCCATTGTGGACGCAAATCTTGGCGCCAGCATTGGCGGGCAAGGTCAACGCACGCGCGCTGGAGCTAGGTTCGTACGAAGGCCGCAGCGCCTTGTGGACGATTGACAACCTGTTGACGGGCCGCAACGCGCATCTGACGTGCGTCGATGATTTCCGCCGGATCCCCGGAGTCTCCTCGAGTGGTCTCCTAACAACAAAACGACTGTTCTTGACGAACCTTGCATCACACCTGCGTGACAAAAAGGTGCGTCTGCTACAGGGCGACGCCGCCGAGATGTTGCGATACTCGCGCGAGCTCTCACTCAAGGCCGCGCGGGAAACGTACGATTTGATCTATGTCGACACCAGCAACAACATGCGCACCCTTCTAGAACAAGCCGTACTCGCATTCCCGCTCCTCAAGCCGCGCGGTTTTATGGTCTTTGATGACTACACGCACTCGCGAGAGCACGATCAAGCGTGCCCCCGCCCCGGTATTGACGCGTTCTTGACGGCGTACGCCCCGTTGCTCAAAGTTCGGCACAGCGGATGGCAGGTCATCGTACAAAAACGCTCACGTCCGCTCGCAGAGAAAATATGTAAATCCGAGCTCTTCCACGAAGACCTCGCCCGGATTTAGAGTCGAGTACGCTGACTCTGATTCTGGCTCTGGCTCTGGCTCTGACGCTGACTCTGACTCTACTAAAAGTACAGCGTCTGCCCACGCCTCTTGAGCACAAGCAAGACGTTTGACGTGGTGATCGTCTTTCGCTTCGCATATTCCGCCACTTGTATCATTTCGAACAGGTTATCTTCCAGGAATTTTTTCAGGAGTTCGCGGACATTATTGTACATATCCTTCGAAATCCTACGCACACCCGCTCGGCGCGCCAGCTTCCGAATAGACGACATGCTGATTTTTGGCTCCTTGTTTTTTCTACCCCTTATCGCCATCACGTCCTTGCCGCGCACACTCGGACGGTTCATATCGTTTGCGTGAGTTTTTTGCGCGAGCTTTTTTGCGCGAGCTTTTTTGCGCGAGTTTGCGTAACTGTGTATGTGTGCAATTGTGTAAGTTTGAGTACGGCATTTTAAGAATTCAATTTTTTTTAATGCGGACTGTACACGTCAAAAACAAATGTCGTACACCGTACTTTGCACCCCACACACTACTTAATGGCATGGGAGGGGGCTCCACTGACTCTAACTTTGGCATCTCAGACTCCAGCAAGACCTCAAGACATCAGACCGCAACATGGGCACCATTGCATCCTCGTTGTTTACGCCACGCCACGAAGCGCAGCTGGTTGTGAAGTCGCCCGAACCATTCGGTCGGACGCCGTTGTTCTATGCGACATGTGGTCTGGTGATCAAGGCATTGCTGGACGCGGGCGCGAATGTCAACCATGTGGATCACGATGGCAAGACCGCCCTCTTCTTTGCCGTCAACCGAGTGGCGGTTTTCATGCTCGTGCAAAGAGGCGCAAATGTCAACCACGTCGACTCCAACGGTCGGACACCGCTGATGTACGCCGTGCAGCGCGCGACGCGTCACGGTATGTCTTACAATGACGTGTACCAACTCATGAGGGCTATCGATGCAATCATCCTGTGCGGCGGTCATTATGGTGATTACGTCAGCCAGGAAGAGCGGGGCATGTACGATGCAATCATCCACGAGTTGGGCGTATCCATGGACCTGGAGCACACGGTTGCCCAAGCGAGGGCCAGTCTCAAGGCCGTGAACAAGAAAAAAAACACTATAAATTCCGTAAAGACGGGACGCGTGGTCAAGGTCACCAAGAAATCCATCAAAAAATAATTGTGTTTCTACACGATGTACACATGTTTAAAAAAAATTGATTTACACAGCATAACTTGCCTCGTTCCAAGACTCCCGTTTCCGTGCATGTGGTGCAAAAGGCTGCGCAAACAAACAACGTTGTAACTCTCTATCGAGGTGTGGCTATGGCTTCCCTGGCTGGGCCGTCAAGTGCGGCGGGAGCGTCGTCATCCAAAGAGGTTGATTATGTGACGATTGATATCGGCAACTTCAACTCGGCAGTCGTATTTGTCGGAAGTGATGGCATCAAACACACGATGACCTTTGGAAACAACAGTCGTGACGTGATTCCGACACAGGTCCACTTGGACGTGTATACAAACGCGGATGGCACCAAATCGGTGGAACTCACGTGTGAGGATATTGATGATGACGATAACCGCGATAACGTGCAGCGCTTCACAATCCTTGGCTTCAAGTCCTTGATCGGTGCGAGCTCAGTTCCTAACGATGACTGGTACAAGTCATTGGAGCGCGATTTCAACTTTCGGTACGAGATTGATGGCGGTGTCCCAGTCGTCGTGCCAGTGGTCTCAACGGATGACTACGAATGGATGCCCATCGACATCAAACCGGCGACGAAAGTCGTGGACGTGTTCAGCACGTTCCTCGAGTACATCCTGATGAGGGTGCGTCAGGTGGGCGTGGTGCCTACGCGCACCGTGGTGTGCATGACGGTGCCAGCAAACGCAAGCATGGCAATGAAGGAGGTATACAAAAATCAGGTCAAGGCCGTGTGGCCTGACGCGCGTGTCATCACGGTGTCAGAACACCTTGCGGCATACTTGGATCACACGCCCGACGACATGTTCGAGAGCTTGACCACGGATATGAACATTGCTATATTCGATCTTGGACACGGTACGAACGACTTTGGACTCATGAAGGTCGCGCGTGACCACGCCAACGAGACCTTCTCCTTGGATTCGTGCTTTCCAGAGTCGGACACAGATACGGCGGGGCGTATGTTCGATGTGATGACACGCGTATGGATGAACAAGAGGATTCCAAAGGACTCCAACACAGGCGTGCGCGGCTTCACCGTCAAGGAGGCAACCGACGTCAAGTGCCTCATCTCATGCGCGGCCATGAAGAACAAGCCCAAGGTCAACATTCGACCCGTCCTATCGAGCGCGAACAAACGGTTGGTCGATCTTGGCTCCACGCCATACGAGTGTCTCGTCAACGTTGATGACTATCTCAAGTGCGAGGGCATCGTCAAGAAGTTGGACGCCGTGAAGAAACGGGCAAAGGAGTACGTCAAGTTGGTGAGGCGAAAGGGCATCTCAAAGATAGACCACATCATCATTGTTGGTGGCGGGTCAAAGAACTTCGGAGTGCCCGAGATGATCGAGGAGGGTGTCAAGGCGTACTTTCCGGACGTCAAGCGCATGCTGTCAACGACGAACACTGCATCCGTTGTCAATGGAGCACTGCGCTACGCAAGGTTGACCATTAACGACATTGTTGAACACGTTATTGATGCCGACGACAACCACGAAACCAACAACGTCAACTTGCGTGAACAGACGGCAACTCGCATCGGATTCATATATGTGGACGAGGACAACCCTTCCATCACGCGCTTTTACATGCTCATCGACAAGCACGTTCACTTGCCAGTGGTAGACGTGGTTTCTACCATGCGCATGAAAGTGCACGACGTCGTCAAGACAGGTAACGGCCAGTTCGTCATGAAGTTGGAGTTGGTGGAGGGCGACTTTGAGCACCAGGGGGTGGTGACGCCCGATGCGAAGGCAAAGGTGACCGTCTTTAGCACGGACGCAAAGATCAACAGTAAGGACACCAACAGGAACTTCTCGATCAAGATGACCCTAAACAAGCACGAGCTGTGCGTGGAGATGGTGGCAGGGAAGAGCATCACGCGCCAAGAGCTGAGGCGCGTAGAGGGCGCGCTCATGAACGTCGTCGAGGAGGAGCAAACCGCTCCCGTGAACCAAGGCGATGACCCTGACGAGGCCAAGGGCGATGCCATGGACGATGTCGATATCGATGCCGAGGCCAAGGACGAGGATGATGGTAATGGTGATGATGATGATGATGTCGATGTCGATGTGAACCCCCGTGTGCGCAAGGGCGGCCCAAAGACCAAGCGTTGCGCCGTGCGCAAGGGCAAGGGCAAGAAGGCCAAGCGCTCTTAATCATGTCATGATGTGTGATCTTACAAGATTTTAGTAGAGTTTACACGATTTTTTCTTTGCAACTCCACTCGTTGGGGATGTGCTCCGATCATGATGTAGTGCAACGCTCCATCAGCTTGCGGAAAAACATCACAAACATGGGCACCGACACCTTGTGTGCAATTGTTTGCAATGCCACATCTTCGTATTCTTGGTCGTACAACCGCGTGCCCGTGATCTCATCATACACCGGTGACGTGTAAGGGGTGACGATTTCCAAGCCCATCGTGCTTCCAAAAAAAGGCATGGATAGAGACATCAAGTAAACCCGTTCAACGACATAGTTGGTCAAGTAGTACGCATCGTTGCGCAACGACGGCGATAACTCGTGGATGGAGCCGCTTGGCGAAACGTCCCACATCGAGTACTCCATGTCCGTGATGGACAGCTTGGACACCGGCACGAGAGACACGCCCGATGAAAAGCGCGATGATATGTCAACCGTGATGCCGTGTCGGTAAAAGCCCCCACGCATGCCGCACGCAAAGTTCGAATAATCAAACGCCACGCTCTTGGAGGCATGTGGGCCCGATCCAAACCTCATGCCGATGATCGGTGTCTTCAAAGGCTCCTTGTCCTTGGACTTGCTTACAGTCGAGTGTCGACGAAGATTGTAGCCGACCAATTCGTAACTCGACACCTCATTGGCGCCGATTGCATCAGCCGACATGATTGTCGACATGCTCGCGCCCGTGCGGAACCGCGACACATGCGCAAAGGTAAAGTCCAGCGAAGACGTCAGCATCATGTCCATGTCCCGGGAGATCCCTGAGACATCCTCCTGTGAAAGGCCGTACATGGACATGGTCGCTTTCTCGAGCAAATCAAAGTCGTTTCTGCGACGCTTCTGTTGTTGATGAAGGTATGGCGTCACTGGAATGGATGAAACAACGCATTGCGGCTTGTCCATCGTTTTCGTTGCATCGTCATGAGGTTTACCAAGGCCACGACCAATAATGGTCATGGTCCAATTGGATGACGGGGCAATTGTGTGAGGGGGCGCGGGTGATTGTATGCCGCTCTGGCACACAGGGGGGGGGGGATTATATGCCGCTCTGGAACAACCTACTACAACATGTTGTACTCTACTGTACAACACATTCAGATACACATTCAGATACACATTCAGATACACATTCAGATACACATTCAGAGTGCAAAACATTCAGAGTGCAAAACATTCAGAGTGCAAAACATTCAGATGTTGTACAACTACAGTAGGACATCATCCATCAAGTTTCCATCGATGTCGCATGTATCGATAGCCCGCGTAACTCGCGGCTGCGAGTGCGGCAAAGGTGGCAGCACTCCTGGCCACGATGTACGATTTGTCGTTAGGTACGGGTGTGATGGCGCTGCCATTTGACGACTCCATTTTTTGGGTTGTAGCGCGCTGCATCGAGACCGCAAGCGATGCTTCGAGTGCGCGCAAGCGCCGATTGAGCTTGGGGAGCACCCGCACCAAGTCCTCTTGCAGCTGCCGGTTGCCCGTTGCATTGGCCACGATGGTGGGTGCAGATCGCACCTCGAAGCGCAGCATGTGGTCTCCAAGAGACGTCAACGGACGGCCGTTAGACATGCTGAACGATATGGTCAAACGCGATAATTTGGCCTTGGGCACGGCAAAGCGTTTAATAGAGCGATACATATCCCGTGTGTATTCAAAATGAGAATTTGTCGACAAGCGCATAGGCAAGGTCGTGAACGCGTCTACCAGGGCAGGCGTCGTGGCCGCAAAATTGTTGGGCGTGCATTCGTCAATCGACAAGATGATGTAGTCGGGACCTGGCGTTGGAGCGTCGATAAGAGAATACTGTGCATAGGTCAATTCGATGTCTAGAACGTTCTGTAGCGTGTCTGTGAGCGGAATCACATAGGACCATGGATCGGGATACGAAGCAATATCACGCGAGCGGCTGTCAACGCACACGTTGTGCACGGTGCATGCCAAGTTCAATACAGCATCCTCAATTATGCTCGACATTGGGACACCCTCTGTATTGTGTGGTGCTATTTTTTTAAACTCGGTCATTCACAGATAATTTTTGTGGGCTGTGACACAATTGGTATTGTGTGGTGGTCTGCTCACATGGTCAGCTCGCATGCATGTGGATCTGTTAGGAAGCTGTGGGTGCGATGCGAAGCGGATGTGGAGCCACATGAGCCACATTTTGGATGATTGTACGGCATGTCGTACATCTACCCCCCCAAGCACATTATAAAAGCAGCCCCTTGCCCCCCGCACTCCTTATTCTCAAGCCTCTACCCTCCAGCCTCTACTCTCAAGCCTACACCATCAAGCCTCTACTCTCAAGCCTACACCATCAAGCCTCTACCCTCGAGCCTACACCCTCAAGCCTACACCATCGAGCCTACACCACCATCATATCCCGAGCAGATAAAAAGCATATAACCATCGTTTTTCAAGATGCCGCCGCGTGCTGTCAAGGAGGATGACATCCATGCCATCGAATCAGATGCCGTCTCATTCGGTCATGAGGAGCCTGTCGCAGACACCAATTCCGATGGTGAGTTGGGTTTGTATCAGGTTTTTCTCAGTATGAGAGGAGTCGATAAAATGAATCGTCGCGTCATGTCGTGTACATTGATTCGCCGTGAAAATGATGCTAAAATGATTCTTGAATGATGTTGATGTTTGGTTGTTGTGCGTAGACGGCACCCCCGACCACGATGATAATGTCGACAATGAAGACGATGAAGACACCGAGGCTGCCGATCGAAGTGGTGACGTGGATGGCGATGTCGACAATGTCCAAAATGTCGTCATTGTCGACAATGATGCGGTGGTCGATCCCGAGCACTTGGACAGATACAGGAAATTCAACGGAGAACAACGTACCAAGTACCACCGCTTGCTCACCATCAACAAGGCCCCGAACAAGGCGGCTTTACGTGCGTACAACAACGGCCTTGCCATCATGAGCAAGAGCTTGGGGCCGTACCAAGACGCTGGCGTCGAGTTTATGGTGGCGCGCGAGCACAACCTTGACGATAGCAACGTGCGCGGCGGCTTCCTGGCCGACTCGGTCGGCAACGGCAAGACTTACATCGCATTGCGCACCATGGTCGGCGACGTGAATCCCGAGACCCAGAAGTTGGGCCGTTCCCATGTCACCAAGAAGACCGCCGTCTTCGTGCCACACAGCGTCATGCACCAATGGGCGGCACAATTCAGCACGTTTGTCTACGAGCGAACGGATAAAGCGGACAACATGGGCGACAAGTTCATCGAGACGACGTTTGGTATGGATCCTGCAAAACTCAAGTCCAACCTCATGTCGAGCGTCGTGTCACACGACTTGTCGTCAAGGGTTGGCTATATGATGGTGGTCGACAACCAGAGGAGCTGGGACCTCAACCAACTTCCGCCAACCGTGGGCATCGTGGTCATGTCCCACAATTTGCTACAAAAGAGTGGCAAAGTGCCCAAATGGCTGTACAACACCAAGTGGCACCGCATTGTTGTCGACGAGGCGCATGTCATGGTGAAATCATCGGGCGCCACGTACAAGAACTTTGTCAAGCTCAAGAGCGACATCAAGTGGCTCATTTCTGCGACGCCCATGCAAAACAACGTCAAGGATTTGATCACACTCGCTACCGCGATTGGCATCAAGGATGTATCCCTCGATGAAATCATGCGCTACCACGCCCTCATGCGGTTCCAAAAGTATGAGGTGCGGCAAACGATGTTGAAGTTGGACAGTCGGCACGAGGTGTTGGACATGGACCCGTTTGAGTCGCATATCTACAACATGGTGTGGGCCGAGAGCGGCTACATATCGCCCAAGGTTGGTCTCTTGGGAGGTTTCGCAATGATGGATGCTTTGATGCTTTGATGCTTTGATGTTGACAAAGCAAGAAAGATTGTCCCTTGCAATGATTGATGCTTTGATGATGCTTTGATGATGCTTTGATGACAGAGCAAGATGATCATTATCAATTCATTGCTGTGCTGCGCAGGAGGGCGAAGATGTTGACGCCATGGAGGCCGTAGACATGGGCGGCGGTGGCGGCGGCGGCGGGAAGCAAGCTATGCGCCACTTCACCTTCTTGCGGCAGTGCACGTCGGGCGTCATGGTGTTCTTCGCCGGCCTCTTGGAGCGCCTCGAGGAGGGCAGGGTGGAGGGCAATGTGGGCGGCAAGAAGCTCAAGCCGATGAGCAGGCTCGAGGCCAAGGCGTGGATCCTCCGCAAGTACGACGTCTATAACGCGGCCGGCATTCCAACGAATTTCAGTGTCGATCAAGCGTGGGCGCGCTTGGAGGCCAGGGAGTCCACAAAAATCGGTGCGTTGGTCAAGGCGCTCAAGGAGATCAAGGCGGCCAACGACAGAGCGCCCCGCGACGCCGAGCCTGAGAAGGCAATCGTGTTTTGTGAGTGGACCGAGGAGATGTCAATCATCCACAAGGCCCTCGTCAAAGCGGGCATCGACTCCTTCATGTACAATGGCAAGGTCTCGCCAGAAATCCGCGACGCTCGCTTGTCCATGTTCAAGGAGGGTGGCAAGTCGAAGTACAGCGTCGCGCTCATTCAGATCAGCATTGGATCGGAGGGTCTATGCTTGGAGCGCGCCAACCACGTCTTCATGATGACGCCCACGTGGAACCCCTGCCGCGAGATGCAGGCCATTGGCCGCTGCTACCGCACCCGGCAGACGAGGATCGTGCACGCGGTGCGGTACTTTACACGGTTCAAGCGGCCCGATGGCTTGTGGCGCCGCTGCTTGGACGAGTACTGCATCACACTGCAGAAGGAGAAGACGGTGCGGGCCAAGGTGCTCCTTGACAACATCGCCTTGGAGGATACGCTGGGTAAAGTCGATATCAACGACGAGGACATGGAGCGGGTGCTCGATGAGGCGGACAAGGCGCTCGGCAAGGGCAAGGGCAAGGGCAAGTCGAAGACCAAGCCGAACGCCAACGGCAAGGACAAGTCGAAGACCAAGCCGAACGCCAACGGCAAGGGCAAGCGACCGGCGGCAAGTGACGACGACGACGACTATAATGATGATGATGATGATGATGATGATGATGATGATGATGATGATGATGATGACGTGGACACATCGGCTCCATCGGGCAGCGCCGCTGCGACCAAGGCCGGTTTGCGTCGCGAGGAGAAGGCGCTCCGCACAGGCCCCAAGACCAAGGTCATGAAGATCACGGTCGGCAACGGCACTGGCAAGGAGGCCAAGAAGATCACGCCCTCAATCCCCAAGCCCAAGCGCCAACGAGTCGTATACGAAGACGAGGAGGAGGAGGACGAGGATGTGGCGATGCAAAACACAGTGCCCGCCACCTTTGTCGCCCCTTCATCGCCAGGTGTGGAGATGTCGCCCCGGCAGTTGATGCCTGGCGACAATGACCTATTTGCCAACTTGCACACGGTCGTGTGTGCCAATAAGTACTTGCGGGTCAATCCCTCGGGTGCTGAGGATGACACAGCGATGGCGAGCACAGGCGTCAAGGAGCGCGGCTACTTTGCCCCTGGCTACTCGTCGCTCATGCAGCGCTTCAAGACCGCAATCAACGCGACATGAATTAGCATCTTGGGGTTTGACTTGGGGGTTTGACTTGGGGGTTTGACTTGGGGGTTTGACTTGGGGGTTTGACTTGGGGGTTTGACTTGACTCGGGCCACTTGACTTTGCTCGTGATATGACTTGACTCCCGACACATGACTCTAGCGACATGACTGTAGCGACATGACTGTAGCGTGCATCACGTATTCACGACCCTCCATCGTTGGATTTTGCGTGCGAACAAATCATGCATCATTTGACACCATGCAACTTTTTTTTCTCTCGACCTCCACACGCCGCAAAATTCGCATGAGAGCATCACATGACGACTCTCATGCCATGCACTTGTACGGCATGCATTTGTACTGCATGCATTTGTACGGCACGCATATGTTTACAACCGATACATAAGCCGCATGGGTACATGGGTACACTCGATTTTTGGTACACTCGATTTTTGGTACACTCGATTTTTACCCTTACCCCAACACCTACCACGTGTAACATCCATGGGGCTCGTGGACAGCTATTCTGAACAGTTCTCAGTCGACATCATCGACATCGACCACGATGTGTCGATACTCGGTAGCAAGGACGAACGCGAGTGGTTGCTGTCAGAGTACGCCATGGTATACAAGTACCTGTCACGTGCGGCCCTCAAAGACAAAGATAGAGTCGTCACCAACCGTTTCGGTGATCTGTTGACGACCATTCAAGAGTTGACTCGGCTCAAGAGCAAACGCTCATGCCTCGTTGTGCGAACGGTGGCAAACGAATTGGTCCAACTTGCACATCCGAGCAAAGCCGATGATTTCATCATCTGGAGGCACGATGGGAAGAACCTCGTGCGCGTCGATGGACCGGTCGACATGGGCGCAACCGTCATTGGAATCAAGCAAAAGGGCCGCGACTTGACCCTGCACCAGTTGTGCCACATGATCTACAGTGACGATGACGAGAGTTCGTTGACCATCAAGATCAGGGCGCGCAACACCGATGCTCAAGCTCTGATTGATCCTATCATTTCAGACGTCACCTTGCAGGCAAATGCCTTCAAGGTATGTCTATGCTATGATGGGAAGCCTCCAGCCATGTTCTCCAGCTTCTCCAAGTCGTCGAATGATGCCAAGCCCCCAAGTGACCCCATATCGTTTTACAACAATTTTGTCGCGCAACACGTGTATGTGGTGACGCCCACGACTACCTTTATCGGCACGAGCAGGTCTGTGCCATTACTCCCAAAAAATGATGATGGTCGGGAAGAAACGACGATGTATGCGCATCAGCTCTGCCTGCCAATGCTCCTTCTCTTGCACTCCATCCTCTTCCGTCCCTCCAAGCGCGCGACCTCCTCGCAAGATTTTTCATAGTGCGTGCGTGCGATGGACTGTGGAACCTTGTGGTACGCATAATTCTTGTCGGTTGTAATATATATATACAACCATCTTCTCCTCTCAACAGAAAATGAGCGTCGGATTGATCATTGCAACGACGGGCATCGCGCTCGTCCTCCTTGCGTGTGTGGGCGTTGCGACATACCTGTTTGTCGACATGCGAAGGCGACTGCGCGATTCAGAATCCAGTGGAAAGACTGTCCGGGCAAGGCTCGCAAAGCAGGATGCAGACTTGCGCAGGCACATGGCGGCGCTTACAAAGAAATACGGTAGCTTGGTTCAGCCCGACGGATCGCTCAGCCTCGAAAAGGGTGCGTGTGTTCAATTTCGCGGTTCCAATAACAGAATTTGTGACAAGGCAGATTCAGGCCTGGCGGTCCCGGGACGGTTCACGGTGCAAGGGTCGCGTCTGTGTGTCGATGATGCATGTGTGGACAACGCCCAGTTTGCCAAGCTCATCAAGGGAGGCAGCCCTCACGCGGATCCGGTGCCGCCCCCGCCACCGACTATATAAAATCGTTGGGACTCTCTGGAAATTGAGAGATATTCAGGGTTCAATATATACATATATCAACAACAACACTACGCAACAACAATGGCATCGTCAACGGGCGGTGGTCGCGTGCTAGCACTGTCGATGCGCCCAAAACGATTCGCAGATCTCGTTGGTCAAGATGCGCTAATGGCGAGCTTACATGCACAATTTGCGTCAGGACGCCATCCACATTGCTTTATCATTGCGGGACCCATCGGTTGCGGCAAGACAACCCTGGCGCGCCTGATTGCGTTGATGCTGCAATGTGGCGATGGCAATAATTTTTTTGACAAGCAAACCATCTTGCCCTGGGAACGCTATGCAAAATTCGACATACGTGAAGTCAACGCCGCTAACAAAAACGGCGTCGATGATGTCAGAGAACTCGTTGAATCTATGCGATACGTGCCGTTGCCGCCCTCTCGCGCCAAGGTCGTCATCATGGACGAGGCGCATCAGCTCACGACCGCGGCGCAAAACGCGCTACTCACAGAAGTTGAGGATGTGCCCGAGAAGGTTTACTATATTTTTTGCACGTCGCTGCCGAGCAAAATGCTGCCTGCGCTTCGACGCCGTGCGTATGTCCTTGCACCCAAAGCACTTGATGCCGCTGCCACCCGGGACCTCATCCGGCGCGCGCGGCAGCTTTCTTCGGGGTACCTGGCAGAAAAAAACGACGAAGAGCTGCTAGAGGCGCTGCAAATGCACGATGTCAACGCGCCGGGACTGGTGTTACAAGCCGCCGAGCGTTTCTTCGCGGGCATCCCTGCGACCGAGAGCATTGATGCATGCGTCGTAAGCGTAGATACTCTCGCGTTCTGCCGCGCTGTGGGCAAGGGCGACTGGAAAGCATGCGCCGCCTTGCTAAAAGCGGCGACGCGCCAAGACGTTCCAGGCCTGCGGGCCAGCGCGTTGGGGTACTTGAAAACCGTGTTATTGGCCTCGGCACAAGGCGGCACGCGCCCTCTCGCGGTGGCAAAGGCCATGGGAAAACTCGCAGAATCGGGCGCTGACGAGGCCTCTTTGCTCCCAGCGTTCGTTGCGGCGACATACATTGCGTGTGAACATATTGCATCCTCTACTGCTAGCACCGGGCGATGCAAAGTCTAAGTCTTGTAAGTCTTGCATTCATGATTTTATGATTTTTATGAATTTAGGAGGTGTGATGTAACGTAAAGGCAACCAGACCGACCAAAGCGTCAAGCACCACGATGCGGGCCGCGAGGGAGCCGTTGCCACGCCACGCAAGAACGGCAACGAGACCGTATGCCAATGCGTGAAGAGGGCGCAAGTGGTCCCACCAGATCGGCGCTTTGGTTTTAAAGTCTTTCGATGTCTCCAACCCCGTCTTGCGCCAACCAAACGCCCAGATCAGAAAGAAACCGGTGGCCATGATCCCCGTTAAAACACTGAGCCATTTGAGGAGCGGCTTGCTCGCGATGCTTAGGATGTAGGCCAGCGCAAGGCGCGCGCCCATGCAACCAATGAGAAAGGCGAGCATCGTCTTATTTGTTTCGAGTATCTTTAACGTTTTTTGCTTTCATCTCACAAAATAAACGTATATAAACACTCTCAAGTTGTAAGGAGATTGTAAGGAGATTGTAATTGGAAGGAAATAATACCAGAAGGATGTGGAAGCTCAAAGCAACACGCGGGCTGTGGGCGGTCGAGGTTGGAGTTGGAGTTGGAGTTGAGGCCCCGGAGTCCGAGTCCGATAAGCAACGGCAACAGCAACTGGAATTAGAATGGATCCGATGCGATGACGATGACAACCGACCAAAATGCTTCCAGGTCCAAATCAAGGGCAAAGATCGAACGGTTCATATAGGTCGCGCTCGTTCTACTTCAAATGATGATACGGCGGACACGTTGTTGCACGGCGCCGTCGCTCAGGCACGTTGCGAAGCTGCGATGTGTCTCCTGGACGCAGAGCACCGCGCATTTGTCGCCGCGTACAAGTTTGATGAAGAAATCTTGGCGATCAAGGCCGTGGCCGGCAGCGGCAAAACGACCACTCTATTGAACTTGTGCACTCGAAACCCCGACAAGCGCGTGCTCTACATTGCATTCAACAAGGCGCTCATTGAAGATATCAAGGAAAAGGCCGCACAACGCGGTATACGAAACGTGACACCCATGACGTTCGATGCGCTCGTGTACAAGGAAGCCGCTTCTCGGCAACAACAACAACAAAAGCAAAAACAACAGGAGGAAAAACAAGAAAGACAACAAAGACAACTAATAAGCATCGATGAAGAGATGATGATGTTGATGATGGAATCGTCGTCGAGCAAGACACTGGAAATCGTCGACCTAAAACCCCACTCTTTGGGGCGTGCGTTGCCATGGCTTGAGGACAAGCCATGGGCCGTCAAGGACCACTACGTGCGCGCCTTCAACGCGTTTTGCAAGCAACCTCGGTACCTCGAGCCAGGCGCCATGATGCCGGGCAAACCGTTGCTCGAGACCATGTGGAAGGAGACGCGCGCTGGGCGATTGAATACTTTTGCGGGGCTGCGCAAGCTGGCGCAAGTAGACCATTGGTTCAAAGACCGCTTGAGCAAGGACTATGACTGCGTGTTCATCGATGAAGCTCAAGACTTTGACCCCATCATGCTCGAGATCCTGTTGCTCGACGTCAACATTCCTAAAATCTTCGTGGGCGACCCCATGCAAGAAATTTACGGATGGCGGGGGTGCATAAATGCCTTTGCACGCTTGCCGCCATCGACCACGCTCTGTGTCGAATTTTACACCACGTTTCGTATGGGGAACCCAGCATGTCGGGATGTGTGCGCGCTGCTCGGCAACTCGTGTCGAATGATCCCGGGGGTCGACCAAAAGAGAGAGACGCACCTTTACACTCCGGTGTGGGGCGAGAAGATGAGGCGTCCTGAGCCGGGCACGCGCTTCGTGTGGCTCTTTCGCACATGGCGATGCCTGCTGGAGGAGGCGGCGCGATGGTCCACCGAAAAATCAAAAGACATATGGATCAATGGATTTGCGGCGCAGATGAACGTGATGCGCGCGCTGCACAAGAAGCTCTCTAAGAATCCCTCGAGGAACTTGTCCAAGGCCGAGGAGGACGAGTTCAGCGACGACCTGCCGCGCTACTTGTTGAGCCTGTCACACGCCGATCTGGAAAACCTCATCGCAAAGATCGAAAACAACATGGCGGACGATCCCGACGATGCGAGTGTCCACATGTACACTATTCACGCTTACAAGGGTCTCGAAGATGACGTGGTCGTAGTTTACAATGATATTGACCCCGCGAAGGACGATAAATTACTCTATGTGGCGGTCACACGTGGGCGGCGCGAGGTCTATCTAGAACCGCGCAAGTTGCCCTCTGTCGTGGCCAAGAGGGATGCAAGCAGAAAAATGGTATCGCAATATTTTTAACATCGCGAATGAGTATCAGGCGTGAGTATCAGGCGTATCCATGACCTAAAACCCTAAACCTTAAACCATAGCTGATGCACACGCACGCGACTCCATGCGCCCAAGCGTGACTTGACGCCTGTAAACATGGAAACGGGGGTGTCAATGGAAAGCGACCTCAAAGTACACTTCGTCGCTTTGAACATCCTGAAAGGAGTGTTGCGTCCACACATCATGCATGTACGGAGACGCTGCCTTGAGGTTTTGAAGATCCTTAAAGTCCGCGTGGGACATGATGTTCGTTGCGACATCAGGTGGGATCACGGTTGATGCGTCGTCACCATACGAGGAGAAACTCCCACCCTCAACCCCGAAACCCATGTTGTGCGAAGCCGGATTCCTCATTCCAATCAAGTCACGATGCATGTGATCGGTGATGGACAGCAGACGAAGTCCGCTTCCATCCGCCGAATCAGTCCACAAGTTCACAATTTGCCAGCCTGATGTCGCCTCAGGCTCGCGCTTGTAATACGCTGACGATTTCTCGTAATGGTGCATCAAGGTATCACGTGCATGGTCGACTAAGTCAGACAAAGTCGCAAACTCATGTATCTCCGTCGCGACGCGCTCTCGATGGATGAAGCGAGACGGGCTGACAGTTACGTCGTTGAGCTTGGAGATAAACGATAGCATCATGGTTCGCGTGGTCTTCTCTTGCATCGTGCAAAGATTTTCACCATCGACTCGTGACGCGCTTTCCATAGACGACATGTACGGGCTTCAATTTTCTTCATGTCTGGTTGGCGGTTTAGGATTTATAATTTTGCACGAAGATGAAATCTTGGAAGTTTTTTTGGACATACTTTCTCTTTTGAATACATATTTATCGTCTGATTGTATGCATGAAAAAAGTATGGTCGACTTGTAACATTTTTGGCTGGACGGAGTGTAACTGACCGAGGACCGTCAACCAACTGTAGCATACACAGCATCATCATCATCCCACAAATCACGGCCAGATTGAGTTTAGTGCCACCACTTGTCCTGGGACGTGGCCTTGCGGACCTCGGACATGTAGCCACCCATGATGACGTGGTTCTCATAGTCTACAATCGATGCGGCACGGTTGTAGGCCTCCTCCGTCGCAAACTGCACGCACACCGTGTCCCCCACGCGGATCATCCGATGCACAGAGCCTGCGCCAAACCCGCCTTCATCCTTGACCAAATCGGCGTACACCTGCTCGCTCGATACATTCTTCTTGTGCCACATGTCGATGATCACCATGTTGTCGTTGGGGCGGATGGCCGGGTTCCGAAGGAACAAGACCATCTCGTGCTTGGCATCGACCTTTACGAAGCGATAGTTGTTCAACGCGTCTTTCATATCCCGATTCGAGCGAAACTCGATGAACATCACGTAGCAAGCGTCACTCTTTGCAGAGGCTTTTTTGTTGATGCATACACGCGCATCGTATGGGTGGCATGTGAAGATGCTCATGAGCTTGTCAAACGCCAATGTACGGAGGTTGTCCCTGTCCTCGGGATCCGCGACATCCTTCAACCGTAGGTGCGCGCACAAGATCGGGTGCATCATCTTCGTTGTCATGGCTCGGGGTATATGTCAAGGATTTGTTTGGGATTGCTTGAATGAGGTGTTCAAGGTTTTGCTTGGGGCAAAAGCTCTCTAATCACACTAAAAGTAACGAAAGTACGACCAAACATTGAATCAATTTTTTTTGCAAATCGCAACGTCGACCGCTAAAAAACGGATTTGACCAATCCCGCGCCACTCCCGGCTCTTCTACTCTCTGAGCACTTTGCGGTCCAGGCCACGAGCTAGAGAAAAAGACGCGGTTTTTTTGTACAGATGCGGATCAAACAAGTTCGGCTTGTTGTCATTTGCACCCTCAAAAGACGGCACAGTTCGCAAGACAGCAGGTTGACGTCGCTGGTTCGGAGTGCGCTCTCTCGTTCGTATCGAGTTTTTTCAGGCGCTGCTGCTATTGCACTCCGCCTTGTGGCATGCGCGCCAGTGCGCCCTCTGGCATTCGGCGTCGCAGTAGTATACGCGCTTGCACTGCCCGCAGCGCTTCATCTTGTCCCGCGTCGCCCCGCACTGCGCGCACTTTGTGACCACGACAAGGGGGCTAGAGATGAGGCACATGTTGTCGGGCAACGGCTGCGCCTGGGTGCTCGCGATGGCATCCCGAATGACAGATGCCTTGCCGGGGAGAAAGCGCACGAGCGAGGGGTGATCGTCACCGCGGAAGTGGAAAGGCATCGAGAAGGTGTCGTCCGCGGTGCCCCGGTACATGGTTACGGTCGCGGAGAGGAGCGCCTTGCCAAAGAACGGGCCCGGCTTCACAACAGGCTTTCCGTAACACGCGCCGCTGTTGTCGTAGTCGATGCAGAACGCGCCGAACCCAGGCCGCTCCAACGTGTCGAACTCTTGGCACACCGCCGCGACGCGGGTAACATCGTCGACGGCCAGGATCTGGGTCGACTTGTAGGTCATCGAGTCGGTCAGGTCCAGGAGGCGCTTGACAGCTTCCGGATCCAGGACCCAACGGTCCTCAGCGACGACGCGCTTGATGGGCACGTCGACGACCGTCAGCGTCTTGTTGTACGGGTCGACGAGCACGCTGCTGACGCACTGGAGATTGCCCATACGCACTTTTGCGCGGTCATACACGTGCGGCGACACTCGCATCCGGTCAATGTCCTTCACCAGCTGGTCGAGCAGCTCCATACCGCCGATGAGCGGCATGGTGGCGTCGGGGTGGGCGGAAGCGGCGCGCGGTGGGGTATCCGAAATTTAGGGCTGCAGAGCGGTGGGTTAGGGCTGCAGAACGGTGTGTATAGTTCCTAAATTGTCGATGGCTCCTTGCTGATTTCAAATTTCTTTTCGCCGTGGCATATCTTTGTTGTCATGGCTCGGGTATATGTCAGAGATTTGCTCGAGGTGTGTTTTGGGGGTCATTCAAGAATTGAATCAAACTTTTGGTGCTCATCGCAACGTCGACCGCTAAAAACGGATTTGACTGGTGCGATGGCCTAGATTAGCATCATCATGCAGCGCGATGTCTATATGCACGTCCGCCGCATCCTTAATGACGTCCAAATGCGACATGAGAATGATGCTCCGGAAGCCGCCGGAATCCATGAGCGAGTCGAGGATGGCATGCGTCCGCCCAAGGTTGTCTCTATCCAATGCGGTGAATCCCTCGTCGATGAACAGATGTTGGATGGGCACACCGACAGCGCCAATACGGGATAGGACCACGCGCATGACCAAGCCGATCACGAACTTTTGGTAGCCAGAGCAAAATGCCAAGCTAACCGCACGAGAACGTTCGCGTTCGATGGGATGTTGATAGCCTCGATTCGGAACAAAGAATATACGGTGCGTCAGATTCGCACCATCCCATCCAAACGACATTTGCAAGGATGGCTCTATGCTTGTCAACAATGCGTTCACCCGCGCGTCAAGGATGTCGACCAAAACATCGCGAAAGATGTGAGTTAAGAACGATGACGATGATGATTGAGATGTTGATGCTTGAGATGTTGATGCTTGAGACGATGGTCCGCTGGAAGCAGCAGACGAAGACGGCCCAAAGTGACGATGCACCTCCTCTAGTGCCAGGCGATGGCGGTCGACATACCGGAGCGCCTCCGAGTAGATCGAGCGCACCTCGGCCACACGCGCGGCGCGTGCACGGGCCTCTTTGACCACTGCCCGACGTTCGTGCAGCTCCAACAGGCGGCGGCGCGCACCATATTTGCGGATCGCGGATGCGAGAGGTACGAGCGATTCCGAACACGCTGCCATGATGCGCGCGCGTTGCTTGATGTGTAGGGCTCGAGCGCACTGAAGACGCCGGCAAAGATTCGCCTTCTCGCGCGCGTTATTGAGCGCAACGATCTCTGCGGCCCACGCCATGACGAGCACTCGGGCACGGGACACACGGCGCGACAGATCCGCCAACGACTCTTCAAAGACGGCTTGCGCGGCTGCACTTGACCGGCTTTGCGCGTCCAACAACGTGTGCCGAGCATGCGACAGGTCCGATAGGGCGACTTGGTGCGCATCGCGCCAAGCAATGTAGGCCGACCAGCGCCGCCTGTCCCAACGTGCCTGCGCAGCCCATTGACGCTCCGAGCGCGCCCACGCCGCTGCCTCCTCCGTCATTTCTTCAACATGCGTCAGGTAGTATGCACACGCGGCGCGCTCCTCTCGACCGCACTCTAACGACTCGATTTGACAGTCGCGAAGCAAGGCGGCGACTTGATCCGCGGAAGATGCTACGCGCCCACGCTGTTCCGCCACACGATCTCGCAAATCGGTCAACCGCATGTAAGCGGGGCGCGCATTGCACGCCCAACAGTCGGCATTGTGGGGCTCCTCTGCACAAGCGCTCTCCGCGTGCGCTAGTTCCTCCTCCAATGCAGTCAACCGCAAGGCCGATAAAGAAGCCTCCGAACTTGCGCGCTCCACCATAGGCAAGAGGATGTCTAAACGCGCCATGCGAGCTTCAGGTTCCATCTCTTTCACGGCCGATACTCGTTCCATCCACGCGTTCCAACGCGCCTCAAACTTGGCCTGGTGTTCGCGAGCACGCTCTGGCGGCGATGGTTCTTCCACCGAGTCTTCTGGATCCATGTCCTTGTCCAGTTGAAATTCGTCGTGAGACGCGGGTGGAGCTCCATGGGGCTTGGGCAACGCACTCGCACTCGACTCGTGTACACGCGCCTCACACGTCTTTACCGCCGCTCGCGCCATCGTCACCGTTATCTTGTTGTAATCAACCGCCAAGTGTGGTGGTGGTGGCAAAGTCGATTCCTCAACGATATTGGTTGTGAGCTCCTCCAAACGTGCACGCTCCTCATTGGCTGCGATCGACGCATCTTGCGTACGACGCACGGCTCTCCATAGGTCCTCGTCAATCTCTTGATCGTGCTCTTGATCGTGCTCTGGTTCATCATCATCATCTTTGTGAGTCTCGCTAAAGTTGTAGACGGCCGTCGTTGCATCCAATGCACGAGTCACGCGCTGCAAACAATCGTTGAGCTCCGCAAGGCGAACTGAATACGAATTGCAGTCATACGCTTTCGATTCGTTTTGTGGATCCAAGGCTAGGTAAGCATCGATCGCGTGTTGCAGCGCAGCGGGGGTCTCTTCAGCTTCTTTGTCGTCGCCATCTTCATCTCCATCACTCTCTCGTGGGGGCAGTTTGTGTTCCAGCTTGTCCAATAGCTCGCCCCGCGTCTGCAGCTCGCGCAACGCCGATGCTGTCCTCAAAGCAGTCTCCACCACAACTGACGCATTGGAAAACAATTCATCATCAATTTCGCATGGCTCACATGGCTGACTGTGGATGAAATCGATGTTCAAGTCTTCAAGGGCTCCTTCTAACGATGCCTCGATATCACACAATCGGTGCGCCTTCTCAATACTTTGATCGAGATCCAAATCTTCCAGCTCACGGCCCGGACCTTCCAAGCCTGAACTCAAGCCGCGCATGTAATCCTCCAGGCGAGATGCAATGCCCTTGTACGCTTTGGACGCCTCGGCGATGATGCGCCCAAACGCCGTCAGTGAATCGACACACAAAGCCTTTTCCAGGATGACCCGTTGCTCCTTCTTGTCCTTGGTGAAAAAGCCGCCCGTCGCGCCGTCCGCCTGGCACACCATGTTGCTCATGAGAAAGTCGTCCAGCTGCCCCACATGTCTGGCGACCCATGCGTTCACTTGCAACACACCGTCCGCAACCTTGGTCAACTCTTCACAGTTGTTGTCATCCATGGAATGTCTAGCGACCCACGCCGCAATCGTGTGTCGCGCCCCGGTGGCCTTGCGCACATCGAACGACCGATAAATGCGGTATCTTGTTGGTTCTGATGTTTTTGTTTTTGTTGATGTTGATGTTGATGTTGTTGATGGCGATGATATGTACACATCGAGCGTCACATGCGCACGCCGCCCATCCGGTTTGTCGAGATTGACCAGGAGCGAGCGTGCCGAAGTAGTAGTCGTTGCGCGACTGATGGTGACTTCGCCAAACAACGCCACACAAATGATGTCGAAAAAGGCAGACTTGCCCGACGCGTTCTTGCCGTTGAGCAGCGCCATGTGTCCGTCAATGGCCGAAAAATCAAAGTAGTTTCCGGGACCGTAGCAAAGGAGGTACTCCCACTCCATGCGCAAAAAAGTTACGCTAGTCGTCGTCACGGATTCGCCCGAGGTTTGTGAAGAAGCAAAGGCGTCAATCGACTTTTGAATCTGCACGTTGTACTGTAAAACTTTGCTCATGATGTCGGCATCAATGTCCAAAGCGCGCGGCAAATCCAACAAAAAGGCGTCCGGCTTGCAAATGTATTGGCGTGCCAATGTACACACCGCCTCGCTCGCGCCGGTGCTCATATTTTGACCCAAGTACTCGAGCCATCGTGATGGAGTGTTGAGCAATGAGCGTATTGCACTTTGTTTGTCCATTTCATTGATTGCATCAATTGACGATGTTGAGGGTGTTCTTGTTGGCCCTTGGTTGATCACATGATTGTATATACAACGAATGGACGACGGCTGAACGCCATGCACATCGAGGTACTTATTCAAAGCATCCAGAGCAGCGCGCCGGTCTTCGCCCGGCTCCAGCAAGAGGCGCACGCGCGGATATTTGCGTGATTCTTCTAGAGACAGCTTGGATGTCCTGAGCGTGACGTGTGCATAGGCGTTCGGCAGGTCCACTGGTGTGGCATCGATTCGCTCTCCTTCACCGAGATTCCATGCAATGTATCCGTGTCCCTCGAGGTCTTCGCCGAAATTCTGTTGCACCATAGAGCCCGCATACGCCCACGTCAAGTTCAACGCGGGCACTCGACGAATTTCACGCTTGTGGATGTCGCCCAGCAAGACCAAGTCGTAGCCTCGAAACCACTCTGCGGATGGACCCGATGTTGTTGTGGGACCCTTGAAAAAAGATGATCCACGTAACATGCCGTGAAATAGCGCTACACGTACACGCGCTGAATGACGATGAAGTTCAGGATCTGGAAATGGTGGGAGCTCGGGAACGCTGCCGCTCCGACGACGAGGGTCCAACACATCCTTGATGGATACCACGCCGAACAGGACGTCCTCCCACGCGTACAATCCGGTGTCCTTGAGGTAATGGAAGGGGTACTTGCAATGTGAGAAAAGATTCTCGACACCCGCTATGCACTCGATGCAATCCGTCTGCTCGGATCCGGCCTCTTGGCGATAGTCGTGGTTGCCGCATATCATCAACACTGGGGCCAACTGAAGCGCGCGGCCCAAAAACGAAAAAAAGACGCGGAGCGCCTCCGTATCAAGACGCCCTTTCTCATGAAAGACGTCGCCGCACACAATGATGACCGCGGTCCCGGCGCGCACGGCGGGGCGGTCCACAAGGCTTGCAAAAAACGCGTCAAAGACCGCCACGTATTCCTTGGCGCGATCGCGACCCGTACGCACGTGCAAGTCTGCTACATGGATCAACTCGGTGGGATTCGGATGTTGTTGTGACGCTGACAATGTTTGTATGCTTGTTTGTAACTCCATGTTTTTTTGCTTACAAAGTGTTCTAAAGATATCTTTTATACGTTCTCTCTATCTCTCATACGATGCTTTGAGCGGCAGTGAGGAGACGCACAACCACCCCATCGAGGCTTTATCTGCAAAAAATATATGGGTCATCAACGTTTTTTACCAAAATCGAGCAAAAGTGTCTGCACCGCAGCGTGGCCGGCCTCAATCGCTAGCTGAAGCGCATTCAAGCCACGGTTGTCGATGGCGTTGACGTCGACACCGGGAGCGGCCAACAAACGTGCAACCACCATATCGTGGCCCTTGTTAGCCGCCAACATCAACGCCGTCATGCCGCATTTAGTTGTTGCGGCGTTGACATCAACATGCGAAACGGCGAGCAAACGCGCAACCACCACATCGTGGCCCTTGTTAGCCGCCAACATCAACGCCGTCATACCGTCTTTAGTTGTTGCGGCGTTGATGTTAATGTTTGGAATCGCGATGAGTTGGACCACTACCGACACGTCGCCCCTCTCGGCGGCACACATCAACACAGTCTTGCGATCTGTCAAGTCTTGACCGCGTTGATCGATGGCCATGATCGCAAAGTGCAACAACTATAGGCACTGTTTAGCAACTCAACTCAAAAGCTTGTATCGAATTTACTGATGAAGACCATTTCAATTTTTTTAGCCACACACCAATTCAGAATTCCAGGTAGAATTTATAGTATTTATGATATCTAGGTTTAAATGCAAGCTGATCACATCAACTACTTGACGCGGTTTGCCGCGGATACACAGGACAAAATAAAAGTCATTTACGATATTGGCGCGTGCATGGGAGAATGGTCAGCGCTCGCACGTCAATTGTGGCCACGAGCCCTGATTTTCGCGTTCGAGGCCAACGAACGCATGATAGTTAAGCTCAACGATACGCGTAAGATCAATGATTATCACATCGCCGTGCTCAGCAACATGGAAAGAAAGCGTGTTCAATGGTACGAAAATCTAAACTCGCCCACGGGAGACTCGTATTATCGGGAGAGCGGAACTGGCTTTTACCCTCCGGACGCGTACCGGTGGCGCACCACGCAGACCCTCGACGGCGCCGTGAGCAGGCGCCGCTTTCCGCCTGCAGACCTGGTCAAAATCGATGTTCAAGGCTCCGAACTCGACATCATCAACGGCGGATTGACGACGCTCGCTCATGCAAGCGACATCATCGTCGAACTTCAACACGATCAATACAATGACGGCGCGGAAACAGTCGATGTATCGTTGCCAACCATCGAGCGCCTATTAAACATGCAGTGTGTGTCGCGACTATTCTGCAACAACGGACCCGATGGCGATTACCATTTCCAACGTAAACATGAGTCAAGTTTAGGGTGTAGGGTTTAGGGTTTAGGGGGTTTTAGCTTAGCTAGCAACCCTGATAAATTACCTTGCACGTGTGCGGCGAATTTTTCACCAAACTGGTACACGCTCCAAATGTCCCAACGACGTGGATCGTCGCGTGTACATCATGCCGACCCCCTAGCGCATACTTGTTGATGAGGTGTGTGAAAACAATGTAGACGACGCATGAGTATACTGTTAAATCATTGCTGCATGCCACATTGCGAACAAGTTCGTTGAAGACGATCAAATGTGCAAAGAATAGGTCTAGGAAAGTCACGAGGCGCTTGCCCGGATATTGATCGCCACGCTTGCCATGGTGCAACAACGACGTCGCCAACATGCACGTCGAAATAATGACGTGATGTGTGGATCCGACCGCATGTGCAGTAAAGACGACCGCGCAAAACAATAGAGCCGTGTAGTAAAGCATAGTTGGACTAATTGAACTTGGACGTTCTCCTAACGTGGGGACTAGCAATGGAATCGTTCCAAAAATTTATAAACATGTTTTTATACACTCTACCTTGCACTAAACCATCTCTTCTGTAAAAGCAACATTTGTAGGCGGTGCGACGGGTTTCATAGCCTTCCACAACGTTGAACACTTGTTGTCGGGCAGCCGACGCTGCTGTGGCGTTCTAGATGGATGAGATGGAACGGCATTGAAACCTGCAAATCTATCGAGAGACTTTTGGATGCCCTTGGTACGGATGTTGTTGGCTACGATCGAAGTAATGTCTTGCTCATAGATGACGGCGTCTGCACGTGCACCGTAGCGCTTCTCAAACCTTGACAGGACCCAACTAGGAGGATCAGATTGTGTGTCGATCGTACGAACAAGGTCGGTGTGAAGCGTGTCGATGAATTTTTCAACGCGGGATGCGTCAGGCTGTCGTCCCGTCTGCAAGAAACCGTCGATGCGTTGGATGATGGCAGCATACTTGCGTGCGGTCGATGCGTAACGCGCAGCTTGCTCGACGGGCTGCACCTGGCGCTGAAGCGCAACCATGCACGCGCTGAGCACCGTCGCCAACGTTGCGACGACGCGCACTCCAGGACTGCTCGTGTCCAAGGGCGATACCAACAACGCCGATGAAACCGTGGACAAGACAAGAACCGGAATCGTCAGCCAATTGTACGTGGTGCGGAAAAAAGCGCTGCTGCTCTTCTGAAGGTGCATATGCAAAAAAGCTTGTGTCTTCCAACGTTGCAGCACAGGCGTCGGGTCCACTGGCCACTCGCCGGGGACAACCTCGGCTACACCTTCAGGATTCGTTTCTTCTTCGGATCGGAACTCGTACGCCGTATTGTTAAACACTTGAGGTTCATGGTTGTTGTCAGGCTTGACTGAACCTGGAGATGCGACGACTGGAACTGGCGGTGGCGGTGGCGAGTCTAGCAATGACGCGCCCAACCTCGGTGACATCGCCACGTTGGGTTTGGCTACGTGCTGTGCCGGGGGCGTCGTTGGTGGCGTCGTTGTCATTTTGAGGATTATGTAAGCAATATTTTGAAACACACAAAGCTGTCCAAGTATGAAAATGGGGGGGAGACACTCTATCTTTATGCATGCATTGACAACAACAGCCAAAACAACGGGCACCTTTCCTTGAGCTCGTCCTCGTCCAACTTGACGTGCTTCCACATTGACACAACCTTTGCGAGTGCGACCAACACCTGCGGAGCGGTGACGTTGCACACGTCGCGCATGAACACGTCCACCACCTGCTTGTTCGAAACTCTATACGCTCCGAGCCCTCGCTTCGACATTTGGGTAATCCATCTTACGGTGTCGACGAGCTTGTTGGTAGATGACCGCCTACGGATTCGCATTCTTACCCCTCCTCGTCAAGGATGTGCAATCAAGGATGTGCAGAGATTTGCAAAGATTTGCGCACAGGTCTCTTACAGAATTAAGTGACCCTTTGCAATGGTCATTTCAATTTTTTTGGGTTTGTGCATACGTACACCCAAAATAAAGTATACTATTCGTCTACTTTTCGTGTAGAGATTCTGTGATACGAAAAAAATGTAATGGTGTATCTACACATTGAACATCGATGCAACGCTGTCGACATCGCGAACCATGTTACGACGCAGCGCGCGCTCTTTCCGCGTATGCAATATGACGCGTGAAAGGTTATCGTCAATGAACAATCCGATGCGCGCAATCCGCATCATCATCTTGAGATCATCGCCGTCCTGTGGGCGCCGCGTGCCCACCTCCAAGAGCGTGCGCACCGTGGTTGCATAATACCGGCCACGATCGGGAACATCGTGCAACATGGTCAGTATCAGCATGAGCGCGTTGCCTCGCTTGTCTGCCGAAGCGACATAGAAGGCATCGCCGTTAGGGTCGACGCCGGCCTCGGCGACAATGTACTTGATGATGGCAACGATTTCCGTGTCTGGCCTAACGCTTAACACGGTGATTCCTAACAGCGACAACGCGCATTCCTCCTTGTGCACGCACAACGAGTTCAAATCTACTTTCGCGTGCGTCCTCAAGTACGCCAGAGCGCATGGCACGTCGACCACCGGGAACTCGTTGATGATGCGAATCAAAGCCATGTCGATGCCATCGCGCATCCACAATATGTGGGCTGGTGTGCGAGCATCGCCCAACAATGGGCGCAAGGATTTGCACGTGTTTGCAAAGGATCGAACGTCTTGGACAGAGCACATAGTGCGGGCAACTACCTCCCATACATCAATGGGAAGCATTGATACCGGGTCAACGGGACACTTGGAACACTTCTTGTTGCGCGGTGCCATCAGGACCTCTCCTTGGTTGTGGTTTAATGAATGTCCTGCGAGGAAGAGGAATTTCAATTTTTCTACATGGCTATTTTCTGCTTTTAAATTAAAATATACAAACCAACCAGCATATACACATCTAGGACAGAGAGAGAGATAGAGAATGAACACCAACTGGGTATCGATGTCGCACGCCGTTTACCTTGCAACGCGCAAGGTAAACTCTTTGCTTGCCCTAACATCACTGCACATCGGCGAGTACAAGCTCTCCGCGCGCACGCAGGATTATCAGGGCTGGCTGCTGTGCGACGGTCGCTCCCTCGACAGGGTCGAACACAAGGCCCTCTTCGACGTCATCGGGACGACATTCGGCTCCACCAATGCACAGAATTTCCGGCTTCCGGATTACAGGGGACGCGTCATCGGCCAGCCGGGACAAGGTGTCGGGCTATCCGCGCGCGCCATGGGCGCTGCCGTGGGCACAGAGACGCACGTGCTGACGGCGGGTGAAATGCCTTCACACACCCACACGGGCACCGTCGACTCGGCTGGTGCTCACATTCACACAGCGTCAGCGGCCACAGCCGGAGCGCACACACACGGCGTCACAGACCCGGGTCACGCGCACACGCAAACGACTATCAACGATGACTTTAACAGTAGCGGGGCGACGCCGCCGGGCTTTGCCGCCGACTCGTCGGGCTCGCGCACATGGTCCAACATCAACAACTCCACAACGGGGGTGACCATCAACAGCGCAGGGGATCATACACACTCTGTAACAATCGCATCATCCGGCGCGCATACACACACCTTTACCACCGCGGCCGTCGGAGGGGGGGGTGCGCACGCAAACATGCAACCGACGCTCTTCGGCGCCAATATGTTCATTTATGGTGGATGGTGATTGATCGTTTTGGTGATTTTAGTCATGATTTTAGTCATGATTTTGTACGAGTCTTTTTTTTACGACCGCATATCGACATATCGCAAAAGACGACTCAATATGTCCACATGTCCATGTTGCGCGGCAAGGTTCATCACAGTTGCGCCATCATCTATTGTCGTTGCCGACATGTCAATTCTCTGGGAACGCATGGTCAAAATGGTGTCGACCACTTCAAACTGATTCTCGGCGACGGCCAACATGAGGGCCGTGCAACCACGCTCGTCTTGTGCATTCACGTCCGTGCGCGGATCGCTTAGCAAAACCCTTGTGGCTCCACGATTGCACGTGGCATACATGAGGGGCGTCTGACCGCGGTCATCTCTCGCGTTCACGTCGGCGCCGGCGCGGATAAGCTCTCGGGTTACCGACTCTTTGTGCGGGTAGAATGCGGCGTACATGAGCGCCGTCACACCGCACACGTCGCGTTGGTCAATAGATGCGCCCGTATCCAATAAAACACGCACAAAGGCGGCGCTTGGCGCGCTCATCAACGCCGTCTTGCCAGTTATCGTGTGCGCACAGTTGACGAACGATTGAATGTTGGTTGATCTCGAAATATTGTCGATCAAAGCCGATGCCACGACCGAGTCGTTGTAGCACCACGAGTACGCGCCTCCACCCAGGCAATGGAACATATCTGCCGCATGCATCAAAGCATTCATACCATAGCCGTCGACGTCGTCCGATGTCGCGCCGTAATATGTCAAGGCGGATATCACGTCCAAATCGTCCGGACGCATCATCAAGACCGTGCGGTTGTTGGCGGCACGCGCCTTGGGATCCGCACCACACTCTAGAAGCGCATATATGGCAGGAAGCGACGGTGATGATGTGGGAGCGCCCACGGCGTGCATGAGGGGCGTCCATGACATGTTGTCGCGCGAGTTGACGTCCGCACCCGCCTCAACGAGCAAGAAAATGATGATGCTGTTTGACGCCATGCTTAACGCCGTGCGGCCGGCAAAGTACGTGTCCGTGGACGCACGCTCATCCACCGCAATGCCCTTTACGCTTAACAACCGCCGAACTATTGCCTCCGACGATGACGATGAACTTAATGAGGCTACCATCAATGGCGTCAAGCCCTCAACTCCCTTGGCGTTGACATCGGCTCCTCCCTCCAATAATGCGTTCACTACCGCCAACGAATCAAGCTCGCTGATCGCGTACGTCAATGGCGTGTGCGATAACCGCGCCAAGCTTCTAAGTCTCCACGAGCACGGGGGCAACGGGACGGCTATCGACGCATCATCGTCTTGTGTGCGACCTTTCTGAAACCATACCGTCCAATATCCAGGGTCCACGATCGCGCCCTTCTTCACCAAGGCGCTAATCATGCTCGCCGTGTTATCATCGTGATTGTCCGTAGATGTTGGAGTTGGAGTTGGAGTTGGAGTTGGAGTTGGAGTTGGAGTTGGAGTTGGAGTTGGAGTTGGAGTTGAGATAGAGATGCGCGAACAAGAGTATTGCAAGGCGATCGCAATGGCCGAACACGGACCATACTTGCGCACCAAGATACTCGCTGGCACGTCATGCGATGATCGGACTGTCAACGCGGCGCGGCAAACTCTTGACGTTTGCCATGCATCCGCGCCCGTGTCTGCAGCCGCGGCGACCAAGGTCCACACATCTCTAGGAAGGTCCATTGGTGGTGGTGGTGGCGGCAGCGGCGGCTGCACATGCAGAAACAATTAGCGCTTGTTGTTTTTGTTGTGGAGTTTTGGGTTTAGGGTCAAGGGTTTATGTCTCATTGCAATATAGACTGCGCTTATATAGACTGCGCTTATATAGTGCGCTCGTTTGTGTATGTACGGACAAAGTACAAAAAAAAGTACGGATTTATTTATAATTTACTCACTCACGAGATGCTCTTATCGATAATCTGCGCAAACACCTGCTTCTTGTCACTGACGCTCAGGCCATTGATGGCGTTGACGATATTGTTGACCGTAAGAGACTCGTAGACCTTGTCTGCTGCGGGGGCGGAGACCTTGTTATCCGCACCATCAATGAGCTCATTCAACTGGGCAATCGTCAACTTCTTCGTCGGCTTCTTGTCAATGCGGCCGTCATTGAACAGACCTTCGGCCTTGTTCAACAGCTCCGCCTTGAGCGGCATCTTCTTCTCGATCACGGAGTCGGATGCACAGTTGGAGACCTTCGCCGCAGAGTCGATGGCCTTCTTCTTCGCCACATAGTTCTTGGCGAGCCATGCCTTTGCAAGGGTGATATAATTCATCAACTCATCCTTGTTGAGCTTGGAGAACGGATTCTTGGTTTTTGTAGATGCGGATACCATTTCGCCATGCGCATCCTTGGAAATTTTGACAATCACGTCACGCAGCTCCTTCGCCTCATCACGTAGCTCAAGTACCGTCGACATTGGTCGTTTAGGGCGGGTGCGCTGGCTATTTGATGTCGACGAGATTTGTAACGTAACGAGACGTTTGATTCAAGGCGTATCTTTAGATGTACCTGATTCTTGTTATGAAATTACAATTTCAATTTTTTTGGAAGGTCGACGCATCTCATCGGTTTTTTGATGCAGTTTTTACATTCTTGACGACCATTAGAACTTCTACAATTTTGTACAATAATACAAAACATGTCGTTCCTACTACAGAACGCAACACTTGCAAACACTCCAATGTGGTCCATGGCCGGATGGCGGGGACCGGCGCGCGTGCTCGACGTTTACGATGGCGACACGTTCACCGCCGCGCTCGAGTACCCTCCGGGCCAGTTGCATGCATTCCGTGTACGCATCGCGGGCATCGACGCACCCGAACTGCGAACTTTGGACCCGGCGGGCATGACCTCGCGCGATCGATTGATTGGTATCTTGACCGGGATATCGACAACAACCATCAATATGACACGGCAACAGGTGCGCGCCATGCTTGAACGCACTCCATCGCTGGTGGAGCTCATGGCGCTAGGCCCCGACAAATATGGCCGTATGTTGTGCAACGTCTTGGTCTTGAATAAAGACGTGAGCGCTGCCATGCGCGAGTGCGGCGCGGCCAAGGCCTACAATGGAGGCGGGCACCAGAACGCATGAGTTCGCTGTCAAACACAAGCTGTACTATTGCAGTGTTTGTAGTCAACGCCGGCTCACGCTCCCCGCACAAACACCATCTTTATTTTTTCAACAACAGACCATCTATCGCCGACTCATACTCTCGCATGAACCTGACGGGATCGTGTGCCTCCAAGAACAAACGACGTCGTTCTTGTTGGTGCTCAATGTTTCTCAACGTCCCTCTCACAAACTCATCATCATCGCACACTCGCAAGACACGTTCAATATAATCTTTAATGGACGACGCAATAAACGGTTTAGAAAAGGTCTCATCGGTCGTCGTTGAAAGATTCAACATGAACGAGGCAGTCGTGTTCGACACGTGTTGGTTGCTCTTTGGGTCATACACCGTGAATACGGGCTTGCCCATCAGCAACGCAGACGCAGCGGTCGTTGTGCCGCTATACGGAAACGTGTCAAGGCAGAAATCAAAGAGGTTGTGCATGTCCAAGAACTCCGCTAAGGTGTCCGCAAAGGGCAGGAACTCGACGCTATCCGCGGGAAAGTCTTCGAACAACGCGCGCATCCTTCGCTCCGCACCAAGACCCGGCTCAAGTTTCACAAGGAAGCGCACTGAATAACGCTTGGATGCACTCTCTGTGACGATCTGACGCCATGCGTCCATAATGAGGGGGTGAAACTTGAGCGCGCGATTTGTGATACCGATGAATAATGTTTTATCGCGATTTGTAACTTCATTTATGGCGGGGAGCCTCTCGTTATCAAACAAATGATAACAAAGGAAGCAGCGGGGTAAGCGGATGAGCTTCTCGACGTGTCCCAATGAGGTCCTCGGCGGATCCATGGGATCCGTGATGTTGTCCACTATCCGATGCGTGTGTGCGTGCATATGTGTGAAACTTGGATATCCAAGATAGTTTATCATGATATCCACAGGCCGCATCGCGAGCAACTCCATGCGATTGCCTACCCCAAAACCTATCAGGTCCACAAGGACGTCTAGGCGCATATCGCGCATCACATCAAAAGCGGTATCGTCGCTCATCTTGCTGATGTCAATCCATAAGAGATGCGGCAATGACTCGAACATTGTCGTATACGCGTCACGACCCGTGTTGCAATAGAAGACATATACCTCGAAGCGCGACGCGTCAAAATGTTTGAGCAGCGGCGTAATAAATAGCGCGACGGCGTTCTTGTTGATGTCAGGAGACAAGTAGCCGATACGCACCTTTGTGGCTTTTTGACCATCGTGGTGACTGTGCTGCCACGGTAGCTCTTTTGGCATGGAGCCGCAGCACGCGTACACGGCATTGGGTGTGACAGGGAGTCGCGAATGAAGCTTGCGTTTGTCGATGCAATAATCACTCACTAACATGAATCCTTGCATCAGGGCCTTGTCGATGCGTTGCAGCGTCGCACTCTCCTCCCTAGACATGGGAATATCGTTGACAAGCTTCAACCCTCGCAGGTAGTTTAACGCTGCGTCACTCGCGTGATTGGCGTCCATATGCAGCGTCGCTAACTTGCAACACATGTTCTTGTACCCCTCGACGTGCGCATACATCACAGGATTCGGCGGACTGCGGTCGAACGCGTCCAAGAAGCCTGTAAAAACGCTGTGCAATTTCGACGTCTTTGTACAAGATGACTGAGACGATGACAACGACGACACTGACGCCAACATTGAGCATGCACGAAATTGCTCGGCTTGATCATGTCGAAATTGCCCAGTCGTAGCGTCCAATGTGGGTTCATTCAAAAGTCTCAACAACATGCCATCGATGCCATCGACATGAATAATGTTTGACATGTGATACTTGGCGAGGTGAAATACGGGCGCAGCAAAGCGTGGGCAGAGGCCGATGCACTTTTCGAACTGTCTTTGTGCCAGGTTAATACTGTGCTGGTCCCCAGGAGCATCATAGTACACGCCCAGATAGTACTGCAAGGCCACGCTCTTGGGAAACCCCTTCAATATAGTCATGACATCTGCGCGTGTGACAGTTCGGGTTGTCAATCTGTTGAAGAATAATCTGATGAAAGCATTCTCCTTTGTTGTTGTGGCAGACATCTCCTTTGTACTCGGGTTCACATATTTTTGCATGTTGTATTGGCGCGACACATTTCGACTTGACCTGTCACAAAACTATTTTACATCCTATGATACGTGCAACACCATGCCTCCGTGGCGCACGCATGCTAATATGCCACCCCCGCCGGATTGGTTTGCGGCGGGTTGATCGGTAGCGGTTGGTTGAGGAACATGAAAGATGCTCACGTTGCAATCGTGCCGCAAACACTCGAGCACTTGGAGCATATCGCTGGTATCGATATGTCCACACGCATCTGCGTGCATGCGCGCCGTGCGCCCTTGGGCGTCCGTGGCCTTGGCAGATGCTCTGTTGCGAAACAAGCAGAGAACAATGGCGTTCAATCCTAGCATCGCAGCATACATCAAGGGCGTCCTTCCATGCATGTCGGAATCATTGATAAACACCGATGGCGTGGGATGCAAGGCTATTAGCTTTTCCACTGCCTTCAAGAACGGCTGATGGCAGTCATCGGTGCCCAAACTCGAACAATAATCTCGATAATTCGAAATGGCCGCAGATAGGACGTTGCGGCCAAGAGAGTCTTTGGCAAGCAACGTGGATGGCGCCACGCCACACAACAATGTCACGACGTCCTCGCGCACCGCAAACATCAATGGGATGATCTTTGGGTCGACGTTATCATCGTACTCTGCTTCGATGATAAACTGTTGATTGTCGTTGGGGTTGTTGTCGTTTTCATTGAGGTTGATGTTATCATTGAGGTTGAGGTTATCATTGAGGTTGAGGTTATCATTGAGGTTGAGGTTATCATTGAGGTTGAGGTTATCGTTGAGGTTGAGGTTGATCAATGGATTTCCGTCATTGACATTTCCTTGATGCCACGGGTCGTTCCATGGGCACGCTCCGTTGCGTAGCAACGCCTCCACTACGCTGTAGCCGTTGGAGCTGGACAAGTGTGCGGCATACGACAACGCCCCGCGCCCGTCCGAGTCAAGATGGTTGACGTACGCGGCGGGCACCGATGACGCGGCCACCAGCACGTTGACCAAGTGACCATGTGCCACATCATCGCTTATGTTCATGTTGCCCGCCACGTGGATCAACGCCGTCTTTCCAACGTCATCCGTCGCATCCACGTCGCACCCAGCAGCGATCAAGCGCATCGCGATGTCGACGCATGTCGTGCCTTGTAACAACATGAGGGAAGTCTCGTCGAACGAATTTCGGTGCCGCACGTCGGCGCCCGCATCGAGCAACATTGACACGTGGGATGGATCGTCCGTCTGCAACACCGCCTCCATCAACGCAGTCGACCCATACGAATCCGCAGCGTTTACGGGCACACCCGCCCTGATTAAGACCTCCGCCGCTTCTTTCGGTGCGTACAAGAGCGCGCTCGTCCCCGACGCGTCCACGGCTTGCACGTTGGCACCGGCCGCCAATAGGGCTTCGAGGGGCTCCGTTGTGCACATGGATACGCGAAGCAAGGGCGTAGAACCGTTGGTCTTGCTCACGTGGTTGACGTTCGCGCCGGCTTCGATCAATGCTCTGATGACCTCCGCGCATGAACTATGGCACGACGCCTCCGCCACATGCATCAACGGAGTCTCGCCGTACGTGTCCAAATGGTTGACCTCACAACCCTCACATGCCAACAACATGCGCGCGGTCTCTAGGTCGCATACATACGATAACGCCGTGCGCCCTTCGTCGTTGGTGGCGTTCGGGTCCGCGCCATGATCCAACAACAATGCAACGACATCTGGGTGCGCCTCGTCCGCCGCCCACATCAAGGGACTCATATCGTATAATCCTCGGGCATTGACGTCGGCGCCGGCATACAGCAACGCACGCACCACTTCTACTATGTCACGATAATGTGAAATAATATACGTCAACTCTGTGTGGTTGTCCAACGTGTAGAATTGACCAAAAAACGATTTGCCGCACGTGGGCGTGGCACCCATATCCGCCAATGCGCGAATGTATGGAGCCGCTCCGGCGCCAAAGTGTTGCAGACAATGGGCGATGGACTTTTCTGGACCCTTTTGCGTCAACAATAACCTGGCAGGCACGCGCACGTCTTGGCGCGCTCCCATGGCGGCACGACAAGCCTTCGTGATCGCCCACGCGTCCGAGCTTGATGATGTGTGGCACATCACCTCTGCCCACACCTCCGTGGGGAGGTACGTCATGGGTTCTTAGCTGTCGGCGAGTTAATGAATTGTGTCCTTGGATTTCATGGATTACGGTTTCCAGGTTCATTGACTCTTTAAGTAACGTCGCCTACTATTCTCTACAAAAAATTGTCTCTAAAAAAATTGATAATGACTCTTGGGCATGTGGTAATCCAAGTATACACTCATGCTATATCCAAAAAAGACACTCGCGTGTAACAACATGCACAAAAACATCCATGAATGGATTCTATACGTACAACGTTACGCGCGCGCGTGCTCAGCTGTCCATCAAGCTTGGTGCCAGCTATGCATGGTGGACGTAGTGGAAAAAATGCGCGCTCGTGGTGTGCATCTCGTCGCATGCAACGATCCTAATGATCTTGTCGCGGCAAACATCAAGGCAACGTGCGTGCAGCGTGCAGATAATATATTTGAAGTTCATTTCACGGGAATACATCCACGGGTTATCGATAGACATCTCGGACTCATTTACGAAGAGTGCTTCCGTCTACCTCCATGCAAAGTCTCGTTGGGAAAACAACAACCCTCGCCAATTGTCAAGTTGTTGGACGGATCTATAATTCTCACGTTGACCGATGATGCAACCGGCGTCCAACAACCCTTATTGACATCGATTCATGTGCGCTTTTAAGGTCCCATGGATGAACAAGTGTCTTTTTTGTTTGTTTTTTGTACTTTTTTGTACCATAAAAAAATTGATTTTGGACATGCTCTTCTTCATGTACATAGAACACATCCCGCCGAGGACGATGATGGACTTCCGACCGACCGACCCGGTGTTTGTGTTTGAGCTGCTGCGCTTCAGGATGCAGAAGGCACTTGATGAAAGGACCCTGCCGTTCGGCGTGCGCACCGTAGAGCTCTTCATGTACTTCAATCAGGCCAAGATGGAGGCCATGTGGATGGATGACCCTGACGGGCGCACCGTACAGCGCACCTTGTCGCCGACCACTGTGACCAACGCGGGCGTGGACGCGGACTACAAATACTTTGTGGGCACTGTGAAGGTGATCACGAGGTTCCACGCGGAATCGTATGACAATACCGCTATCAACGACGCGTGGTTCGCCGCGAACACCGCGTTAGTTGATGAGCTGAAAGCCATTGCCGCCATGGGCGGCCTGAAGCTGGACGTTTACCCCAGCAAGCGAGCCGCGGTGAGGGCGTTCCAGGGTTGCACTTGAACGCCAATGGCGCGTCTACTGGTCGCGGACTTATACTTTTTTGTACCATAAAATTTGAAATTGGACATGCTCTTCATCATATACATCACAATTCAACCAATATTCAACCAACATCCCTGACTCGCGCTCTCAGTAAAAAGACAAACAACAAAACCAAGAGACCAAGAGACCAAGAGAATGACCAAGTCTATCCAGGCGTTCCTCGACCGCATCAATGACAAGACCTCGCGGATCCCACTCCGCGATTTGGTGTGGGGCACGAGCATGACCTACACCTTTCGCAAGGCCAACGTTGATTCGCGCGTCCGCATCCACGTGGAAACTGGTATGAGCGCCGCTTGGATGGCGATGATCTCCATCGTGGACGACATTGACAACACGACGGCGACTATGGAGTGCCTGGAGTTTATCGATGGGCTTATCGTCGATGACGTGCCCATATATGCCGTCGACGATGATGGCAACATTGACTATGATACGTACATTGACTTGCCTTTCGTGAAATACGACGACGTTGATATCGTTGTGTCGGAGACCGGCAACACGCGCATTACCTCTACGGACAAGGCTGCGGCTGCGGTTGCCACCTTGCGCAGCTTGGGGCTGGTTTAAGACCCGAAAACGTCCATTATTATTTCTTTTCACTCGTTTGCACGCAACAACTGGCTACAGTAGTAGTACTTGTAAACGTGTTGTACACTCGAGCCACAAGAGGTTTTGGCTGGACGGTGTGTAAGCCACAGACGTTACATCGCTCGACGTGTTCTTAGGGTTTTCATGAGCCCTCATGTAAATTGTCCAGGTCACACACACTTGTTCTGCCAGGTGTCGAACGTAATAGCTCACGAGCACGCTCCAAGTATGATGCATCGACAAACACGCGGAACCAGCCGTCGCTATTTTCAATGATAGTTTCAACCACTTGACACTGTGGAAGTGTCAACAATGCCGGCAGCGCATCGATACGCTTTGCGGGAGAACCGCTGTACAGTTGCGGCTGCCGCCGAACGAGCGCCTTGAAGTGCCACTCCACGGAGAGCGCGGCGGAACGATCAAGAGCGCGCGACGTCAGCGCAAATAGAATCTTCCAACGCGCTCCACGGGCGAGTTGGTTGGCCGTGCTCTTGGCGCCACCTTTGATCTCGCCATTGTGTTGACGCAGACGCTTGTGTGGATTCACGGTGTAGCCAATGTACATGCGCACGTTGATCGTGTTGTGCAACACGTACACAAAGTGGGATGTTGTGCCTTTGCAAGACATTGAGAGTGTATTCAAAGTCTATAGCTGCATGACAGCATAAATGTATATGAAAACCGCATAGTACTACATATGTTGTACTCCATATGGTCCAAGGATGTACAGGTACGATATCATCAAGGGGGATACACTCTGGCCACTCAATTTTGGAACACCCTTCAACGTAAAAAACGCAAAATGGTGACCCCCCTTAATGGCCTCCAAGGTATAGGCTTAGTGTAAACCGGAGTCGGGGAGTGTCCAGTACGACAAAACGCGCTCCACATCCTCGGCGCTTTGTCTCGCGCGAAGCGCAAGGGCGAAGCCCGACCCTTCGCCCTTTGTCTAGACTTAACCCGCGCTAGGTCATCCTAAACGCTAGCGTACCGGTTCTAGACAACAAAAGTTGATCGACACATCGCTTGCAATTTGTTCAAAGGTGATGAATGCTCTATCCTTTAACGGTTTTAAGGCCGCAAAAGATGCCATATGGTGCGTCAAAGCTGCATCCTTGCAACGCCCTACGACAAGATGCATCGTCATGAATGCTGATGATTGATAGTCGTAGATCTAAGCATCCAATCGACAGCCAAAGACGCCTTGACGCTGCACCACTGGCCGGACACCTGTGCAAGCGATGATCTTCACATCTTGTGGTCTCTCTTTATCCTTGTACGAGTGTTGTTTGTTGATTGAGAATCATCCATCTCTTTTTTTTTCTAATCATGACGATGTTATGGTATCAACTTGGCTTACAACTTGATATAATTGGTTAGTCTTTATATATGCAATTGACCCGTCTTTATGTGCCCACGTCGACCTGTAACATTTTTGGCTGGACGGAGTGTAACAACGTATAAAGGCTTGAAGATTTATACAAATTTAAAAATGATGACACAGAGCGCAGAATGGGTGTACTTGTTGATCGAGCGCGAGTTTCTAAAAACAAAAGAATCTATTTACAAAATTGGTCGCACCGATGATTGGGATTCCAGAGTGAAGCAATATCCAAAAGGGAGTGCACTGTTGGGGCTAGTTCATGTTTGTGACAGCGTTTTGGCAGAGCGATCAATTATTGCAACTTTCAAACAACAATTTGTAGCTCGACGGGACGTAGGTCGCGAGTATTTTGAAGGCGAGCATCAAGCAATTCTGACAACGTTTTTTGCCACGGCGACCAAATTTATCGCGAATCAATGCCCCGGCTTTTCTATGCTCACAAGCCTTACAGGCCCTTTAAGAAGAAGCGTCAATGATGAAGTTGCAGACGATGACGATGATGAGGTTGTCATTAATCTAGGTGAAGCGTTAAACGAAGAAGTTGGGGTTGATGCCGGTCGATCAGGTACATCCATCTACAAGGATGAAAACAAGGATGATAACATTGAAGACGCAAAAGATGCTCCAACGTCACCACATGATGACGGTGTCACAAACGACTTTGACCTCAATATATGGCGATTTGTTACAAGCATGCGAGAAGCACTTGAAGATGGTCCGATTCTTTTACAGACCTTCTACAACGAGTACTTGAAGTGGTTATCAATGCAGCCCCGTCGCGATAATCCACGTAAGCACCAAGGACGCGGTACCCTGCTGCAAGCGCGATCTAGCATCAAGATGCAGTTTGGCGTTTTAGCAGAAACCAGCAAAGATGGTATCATGTTGCGATTTGACCTTCAGAGGGGCAAACATAGCACCAATCCTGTCGAGGAATGGTTTAACATGAATTACGAGCTCACCGGATCTCAACGTGACAATGTTTCCATCGACAAAACTTACAAGGAATTTGTTGCCGCACATCCTCAACATAATGCCATGAGCAAGAAGTTATTTGGTATCCTAATGAAGAGGATCGATCTTTCTAGCAAGGTTGTTGCTGGCAATTATCGCGCTTATACCGGAGTTCGCCAAAAAATATCACCAATGATAGGCTAATAACGCGTGCACACAATCCGATTTGCGTTGTAACTAACTTTGCCTTGTAACTAACGACTAACATTGGCGACGAATGTATTACACATTTGTACAAACGACCCTGTGAAAGCCCTCTCACGCATGGGCAACCATGCATATTACATGTCATATCTGTAATGACGACGCTATTACGCATTGACGGGTTTTTACATGCATGGGAAGGACGCGCAACGACTTGCGATCGGTATCATATGTATTAGACACGATGTGTAGGGTTGCATATTGGAAATTTTCGCAATGATCTTAATGACAGTTCTACCGCATTATATGAAGTTGTAATTTATATAGCCAATTCTTCTGTATTCTGCTTCTTTCTACCCGCTTTCTACCTTATTCTTTACTTTCTGCCATTGAATGAAGTTGCTATACCAAATAGAACAAAAGGAGGGTCCAATCCCTATCTTGGTATAGCAACGTATTGGTAGGGTAGAAAAGCAGAAGAGCAGAAGGATGTTTAAGATAGTTTTACCCCTCTGAAAATATTAGATTTGCATTTCCACTGTCCATCTTCCATCACTTTGTCGCCCTTGTTCTTGTACCGAACCGTGTCAAATGTTGCAAAGTATGCCTTGATGTTTTGTCCAACGTTCATTCCACCAGATGCCACATCCGCGGGTGCAATGGATACCAAGTCTTTGAGTAATAGATAGTCATCACGATTCCCTGTAACGACCACGGTCCTCTCAAGCCAAGATGCGACTGGGTTCCTATCCGCCGTGATGTCTTGCTTCCATTCACACATTGACCGAGGAATAATGTCCATGACGCTTTTGTCGTGATGCTCCATGAGCACGTCAGCCAGGGCCGAACGCCACTCAGGAAACTGTTGGACAATGTCGGGATCCACAGGGTACGTGAACTCTGGCATATCTCCTTGCGCCTGTAGACGTTCGTATTCTGGTTTTGACACAAACTTGGAACGGAACGGGACTACCATCATTCGTTCGACAAAAGCCTGGTCACCGGTGTCGAACTTTGGACAGTCTCCTTCGTTGAAGATCAACATGAAGCCAGCTTGCCATACAAATTGGAATCGATCTCCCTTGTGGAACATGCGGCCCTCGACCACATTTGCGGCGCCTCCGGTTAAATTCTTGAGCATGCCCTCATCCAAACTCATCGTGTGTTTAAGCTCTTCCGCAGCAATCAACCGCTTTCCACGCATCTCTTCAATCGCGGCCTCGTGGGAGTTTCGATCTTGAGCGATGGATCCACGGCACACGAATTTAGTTTCTTTCACCATGTACGCATCGAAAAAATGTTTGAAGAGCGATGCCAGAGTCGACTTGCCATTGTTGCCGACACGATTATCAGTGAACACCACAAACTTCTTGATAGTACGGCGTCCAGACATCAAGCTTGCAATGTACGTGAGCAATACCTTGCGCTCCTCGGGTATTGGTAAGATTTGCTCTAAGAACCTCTCCACGTTCGCCCGATGCCGTACGGCCACCTCTGGATTGTACGACCAAGCAGCGTGCAACTTAACATAGTCATCTAGCTTCGTGGCTCGAAACGTGCGTGTAGTCATATCAAATACTCCATTCTCCACAGCAAATACATCTAGATTGGCATCCAGCTTACGTTCAAGATATTCGTCGACACGCTCCGCTGCCACGGCGTATAGGATGTCACCACGGCCCCGTCGACTCTTCACGTGTCGAATGTCTGCAGCGGTCAATTGGCTTGAGATGCCATCGAGCGCTTGAAGGAGGATCCGTTCCAACACAATGTTTGCACGTTGCTGCCACACATTGTTTACGGGATCGCAATAGTATACGCCATTGCAATTGTTGGACTTGATGTCAGGCACAAGACGGATTCGATCCACAATATCGGGACGAGCGTTGATTAGCAAGCGCGCAATGGCCTCGTCATCATGTTTGGAATCCTGAGCTTCCGAATCCATGGTGATATTGAAAATATTGGTAAAGGTACAGTTGTTGAACATCGTGCCTGCTTGCGGCCCCAACACGGTCTTGGCATGCCTGGCAGCATGAGCAACAAGCTCTTTCAAAAGCCATCGTGTTTTGTCGACGGTCAACGTTGAAGATGCCCCTCGAACACTGACACGCGCACAAGGGTCGCCAGTGTATGGTCGATCAATTGTGATTGATGTCGAATCATTTTCGCCCGTCCCCCGCAGTGTTGCCAGGTCAGTTGCAGTATCTCTTGAATAATTAAAACGAACGCGGTTGTCGATGTCCTTGTGAAGACGGCAAAGCTCACCGATGTCTAGACCGGGCGCCATTTCACCCACGAGCTTGCCAGTGTCACCATCGACGGACACCGAGTAATCAGGATAGATTTTGCCAGATATATTGCTTGTTGTGTCGCAAAACTCCAAGATAGTGCAAATTGCATCTTGGTCTTTCCTTGCAGTGGTCATTTTAACAAGTGGACCACTCACTACTCTGACTATCGAGAAAGAATCTCTACAGAGCGTCGCAAAGCGCTCGGGCCATCTCTCCACTAGCCTTGCATGGATAAAGTGTTCCACAGCTTTCCGCACGTCTTCATCGTTTGCATTCGATGACTCTTCGCTTGTTCTTGTACTGACAACCATTCTAAGACGGTCCTTCATGGCATCCGTCGCAACCTTATACCGAGAAGCGTCGATTTCTTTTGCAGCCGCACACAGGGTTCCTAGGGTAACTTGATGCGCCGAGTTGTATGACGTTGTATTGAACGTTCGCCACTTGGCAGTGCATACATGGTGAGCTTCACGAGCGTATTCTGTGGCCCGACACGAGAAGTCGATCCATGCCTGAAGATAGGCTTGCTCTGTTTGGTTGGCATATTGATCAAGTCGGCTCGCGTTTGCTAGTGCCATACCGACCTTGAGCCACTTGTCGTATGACCCTCTGCCATACCACGACACGTCAAGGATCGATAGGATTGCTTGAACATATATAACATCGTGTCTTGGCACGCATGTTGATAGCACATTGACGGAGATTACCTCATTTGCTTCTTCAATATCGGCAGGGACCGCGAGAGACATGATGCTCCCTACCTCTTGATGGATGTGTCCGATATCAAGCCGATGCCACGACTCGTCGTACCACTGCGCGGTATACTTCAACGGGTCGTCGTCATCACGCTCCATGATGAGTCGATTAGACACTTCATAAGTATCATCTTGTGTCTTGTAGCAGTTTATGCATGCGAGCAACTGCTCGGTCTTGCTATAAGGTACTATGTCCCAATGCTCGCGGTCGCTTTCGGCTGGCAAAAGTTCCTTCAGCAAGGATGGAATGTCCCAGTACTTGGACACGTATAGTCCTTGAATGAATATCCTAAACGATAACTTCTTTCGACGGTGACGTGTTGCAATGACATATGAGATAGCAACGTCACCAGGCACATGTTGCCTTAGCGCCTCGACCAAGACGTCCGCCTGTTGGCGCACAGACGTCGTCGCTTGCAACACTTCGGCAGGTGTGGGCTCGATCATGATATTGGGCCGTGTAATGTCAATGTCAATGTACAACTTGGTGCCTCGTGTGGTCTCTGATGTAAGCACTTCATGTAAAGTCCGCTTTACTCTCGACTTGTTTGGCGTCGTTGCTTGAGATCCAAGGAGCTCGCGCGCCTTATCTGTAGACAAGCTATGTGCGTACACATCGATAGCAAATCGTGCACGCGTGTTTGGATCAACCCTACGCACACATCGCTCAAATACTACCCATAAATCCTTCGCCATGTTATAATATTGCGTTGACGAAAATAATATTGATATGAACGCACGCGGTCATGAGTCTTTATGTACCGCCTCATGTAGTATGCCCTTACGCCTGTGGTACCTCATACGTGCTTGTGCTCTAACTCGTTCGGCATAATCCGAATCGCTTTGCATCCGCCGGTTGTGAGCAGCCTTGCACGCGTCATTCTTCTTGGCACGGTACGCCGGGTCAGTAGCCCACAGTCGCTTAGCATATGCATACTGATGCTTGTAGTTTGGTTTGACCGCTTGTTGCAAACGCTCTTCATAATGGAGTGTCATAGCTGCCATTACCGCGGTCATTACAAAAATCATCATGTTCGTGTCCATTGTTGCGGGTGTTTTGGTAGGTGATTCATCAAATCTCATCTTTTATACATATTGTACACGCGGAAGAGTGTCCATGAATAGCCATATTACATTAATATCTTACATTGTTATACCCACATGGCTCACGATGATGCTGTTGCTCTCGCAAAGATCTGGCCGCGCATCGTGCGCATTGTGCAACGCGACGGCATCCCGCATTACGTTGCGAAATGGCACCCTCTCAAGAAGACTACACCGCGCACCTTGATAGAGGCGAACCGCATCTTGCGCGCGTATCATCCCCACACGCGTTTGTGGGCGCCACCGAAGGATGTAGGCGCAGTCAAAAAATCTACAGCCACAAACATCGAAGCACTGGTACGCAAGCCCCCAACGTTCCACTTTGACCCCGATACGCGGATCGGCACCATCACGCTCTTTACATTTGCACATGTTGGGCTGACACAGGCGCAATTTGAAGCCGCTGGTGATCGACTCGTGCAATTGTTACGAGAACAACTCGATGCGTGGGAGGTGAATGGCATGCGCGGGCTCATCCTGGACTTTCGCAAACACTATGGCGGCAGTTACTACCCGTTGTTGCGAGGTTTTGCGCGATTCTTAGTGGGTGTGCCGCTGTTTGCGTGGGTCCGCGACTTGAAGTTAGCGAGTAGTAGATTAGCGAGTGGAGTAGCGAGTAGATTAGACTCGACAAGGAAAGTTTGGAGCGTGTTGAGGCATGTTGACGACAAGTATCCAGTCGATGGCAAACACAGCGGATCCTTGGCTCTAGCAAAACCCTATGACAATGGCATGATGAAGATTGCCCTGATCCTGGGGCCCGAGACATACTCGTCCGGTGAAATCGGAGCGGCCATGTTTGCGGGCAAAGAAGGCGTGTGCAGCTTTGGTCGAGGACCCACGGGCGGCGGGCTCACGCCCAACCAAGAGTACAACGTCGGTGCTGGAGGCTTTACCCTCAATCTGACGTGTCGATTAACCGTGCTCGCGGACGGCACATTTGATCGCCACGAGCGTCTTGTACCCGACGTCAAATGCAAAAGTGATCCTCTAAAAGAGGCCAAGCGATGGTTGTTGGCTGGCCAAAAGAAATGAGATGCCGTCATATCGCATGGTCATTTTTTTAAGAAGAGTCATCGTTCGCCAATCCACGTACGATGGTTGCTTTGGCACCGTCCATGTGAACACGCAACCACCGTCGGCGCTTGCCGAATCGACGCGTGAAGAATGCATCCTCCTCTTTTGGAAACACGGCCCCACCAATGGCAAAGACAACGCGGCGTGAGCCTAAACGTGCGATCTCCAAGTCATGGATATCAGTCGCAACATCTGGATCAAGCTCATCCACGTCTTCACCTTGAGCGATTTTGTCCGCCAGATCTTTCCAGATTGCAAAGTTTGCATCGAGAATCTCCGCGGCATCCTTTTTCTTCTGTGGGATGTTCATCTTGGCCTCGCCAATGACGACAACCTCTTCGCCATCAAGTACGCCCTCGACGATGCAATCAACATCACCTGGGCGCGATCGCCACTTGCGATTGCTGATCACGACACGGCCCCCATCCAAAAACTTGGCGATGGCCTCTGCCATCTCATATTCAAGCGCCGTCGCGGTGGTTTTGATGTTGTTTTGAAACTGTATGGATGTCCGTGATGCGTACGTGTTGACTTGGTCGCTGCTCGCCTTCATCTCACGCAACAATGTCGAAAGGTCTTCCAGCTTCTCCAGCTTCTCAGCGGTTTTTCCCAGTCGGTTCATCGTCTCAACCAACATGCGGGTGGTACGGGTCTCCCATGGTCTGTCAACAAAGACACGAGTGTCCCACGTATCGCTCATGTCCTCAGACGTCATGGCCTTTTGCAAATGATCAATGACAATTTCATAGCCAAAACGGACGCACAACCACGGCAGTTGCTTGAGCACCTTGAGGATCCGGGAAAAGTCGGCATCGTTCATGTCACCCAAACGATTCTCAGTAAGATCAACATACATCGCCTCCTTGGTGCACTCACAGACAAGTATACCCTCGAAGAACTGCATGGCCACGGAACGCGTCACTTGGTGATTGCTGATGTCATACACCAGGCTCTTGGGACTCTTGACATTGACCATGAACTCGTTTACGAGCTCGGGAACGGTAATCACTTTTACAGATCCATCAGATCCATCACGTCGGAATGCAATATTTGATGACATTTTGTTTTTGTTTGTTCTTGAATGCCTTTGATACCGTTTCAATTTTTCTAAGGACAACAATGTGCAAAAAAATACATGGTATCGTAAACATCAAACGAAGGCCCACTCTACTGGTTCTACATAGTGCGTTGCTTGGCGACTTTGGCATCTGCGGCCGCAACAAGGGCAGCGACGGCCTTGCGCTTGCACCGACCTGCGTTCAAGATGGTCGAGCACGCTTCCGCGGGCGTCAACACGCCGACCGCCTTGTCCATCGCGAGCATGTGCTTAGACCCAGGAGTCTCGGTAGTCCCGGGAGTCCCGGGAGTCTTTGCACAGTATGTGTCCAACATGCGCTTGATCGCGTGCTCGTCGACGTGCGACACGTCGAGCTTGACATCGATGCGACCTGGACGCAAGAGCGCGTTGTCCAGATAGTCGGGCCGGTTGGTCGTGACGATCAACAGGCGCCCTGCGGTCTCGACGATGCCATCCAAAAGGTTGAGCATGTGGGATAGAGTGTAGGGATCGTTGTGATCATCATCGTCATCATCGTCAGAGTCAGAGTTCTTTTTCTTGCGCTTCTCAGCTGCATCCGGGGAACGTTGCTTGAGCGGTTTGGAGCCTTTGCCGTGGCAGTCGACGTCCTCGATGACGTACAAGCGCTGCGCGACAGGGATGTCGAACATGACGTGTCCCGACGCACCGTAGCTATCGCTCAAGATGGAGCCAGGCTTGGTGGACATTATGCTGTCGTTGGTGAAAATGGTCGTCAAGTCGTTGTTGCTCCGAATGCTATCGAGCCGGATATTGACGATGTGGCGACGCAACTTGTTGGCGATGGCCTTGATGGTGCTGGTCTTGCCCGTGCCGGGTGGACCGTACAACATGATGCCAAGGGTATGTGGCACGCCATGATCGCGGTACCATTGTGTCCGGTTTTGGAAGCAGTCGAGCCTCTCCATTAACATGTCCTCCTGCTCCTTTTTCAAAAAGACGTGGTCAAGCGTGCGCGTGCTCTGGAAGGGCATGGTTCGGAACCTGATGGAGGACATGTGGTCAAAGACCCACAAGCGATTGTCCATGAGGCCCATGAGCGCGTTGTTGTGCTTTTGCTCACACGTCGCCAGGAACGCCACAATCTCGTGGATGGCCATGGACGAAGAGGTCAAGTTGAATAGGACCTTGTGCTCGGTGTCTGATGCCGTCACGACGCGCATCTTGCAAGTGAGATTGGGCGTCACGCGCCCTTTGGCGTCCGCGACAGGCAGCATAGCACCGCCGCGGACGATCTTTACATGCTTGATCAAGTTGGTCGACGTCATGACATGGAACATGAGTGCGTCGGCTTCCTTGAGATCGTTGCCCGATAGGAGCTCACCGTCCTTGAATTTCCAAACCTTGGTCAGCGTCACCTTGTTGATCGGAGCATTCGCGCCCTGGGTACCTTGATTATCATCATCAGGCCTCTTGGAAACACGCGATGCGATGACTTGACGGGTAAATTTCCACATCGATTGCAAGCGTTCCATCCACGTGGTCAACGGTGTATTGATCGCGGTGGCCATGGCATAGACACCAATGCGCCGTGACATCTCGCGAGCGTCCAAATTGCCAGGAGTCATGCCGTTGAATGCACCGGACAACATCATCAACGGCATGAGTTGTTCCATCATGTTTCCGTTGGGTCGCATGGTTTTCGCGCTGTATAGGGGATTCTTCTCAAAGATATGTGTAGGTAGAAATCAATTTTTTTGGTGGTGCTCAAAAAAAATCCTGTCAAGACGACTGTCGCCGAGCACTGAGATGCTCACGAAGATACGGCAGGTCGTAGCGCCAAGAGTCCGCGGAGGCACCCATGCGCTGCAACACGGCCTTCGCATCCCACGTCTTTTGCTTCGAAATGTCTGCCACGATGTCCCGCAACTCGGGGGAGGCGCGACACTTGGCCTCGAATGCATCGCTCCACGCCTGCATGTTGGTATCTGGATGCACCGGGGGACCTTCGTCAGCTCGAGATGATGACAAAAGCGCGACCCAAGGATGCTTTCCGTGCTTGTCATGCAACGAGCGCGAAACGCAAAGCAAGGCGTCGCGCGCGTCTTTGATTTTGTTGTTAATTTTGTCGAGTTTTTCTATCGACAGACCCAGCGTCGCCCAGAGCTTTCGCACATAAGCCGTAGGAACGCGCGCGAAGCGTCCCTCTGCCAACACCGCCGCCGTGAGCGCCGCCCAATGCGGATCGTCCTTGGCTCTGTGGGTGCGCGAGCACATTGTACCACGCCGCGTGTCTGCAGCCGCCATAGTCAGCACGAAGAGACGCATCAGCGGTAGCAGAGCCTCGCGTGGCATGTTGTCCATGAGCCGGAACTCGAACCCCACCAAGTCGCCATCGGTCTTTTTTAAAGGCGCGACCTTCTCGACGACGCCCGTCTTGGCGTGCACAAAGCGCATCTGAAACTCTATGCCTCCTCCACGTGGAGAACGCACAATGGCCGGCTTCCAACCTGGCAGCAGCTTCAACCCGAGCTTGTCGCACCAAGCGAAGCGCAGGTCATTGCCTTCGTGCGTCTTGAAGCCCGCGGCGTATCGCGTGCGGAGGATGACGTTGTGCAACAACTCCTGGCTAGGGTTAAAATGGTCCGAGGTCGGGGTCACGGCGGGCGCGGGGGTGCGGTACATGTCGGCATCGCGCATCCACGCATTGGAGCGGTCCACTGACAAGCAGCTGAGCATCAGCTCTCGCTTGCCGCCCGGCAGCGTCACAGCGACGCGCGTCCCGTGGCGACCGCTATTGTGCAGTTTCAGTCCCGTTGGCTTATCGTTTCCGCGAACGCTGCTGGCAGCGAGACTCTTCTCGTCCGCGTAATACATGAACGACCGGCCCGCGGGGAAGCCCACCTCTACGTCTTGCGCCATGCCGCACGCATCCGTTGTGCCCATGCCTGCTAGCGAATTCAAAGTGCCGCGCATGCTGGCGCGTGGATACGATGAACCCGCACCGATCGCCCGCGGATCGCCCGCCATGCATGTCAGCAGCAACGGTTCCAGCCACTGCAGCGCGTGGCCAAACGCAGCATGCAGCCGGACAAACTCGGCCTGCGCGTGCGGCGTGCGCGCCGTCGCCGGCGTGTGCGGCAGCGTGAACCAGAAATGGTAGCTGCCGGCGTATTGCGGCCTTCCAGGACTTTCGGGATTTCCGGGATTTCCATGACCTCCGGGACTTCCATGACTTTCGACCTCACCGCTTGCGTTGGCGTCATAAACCATGTAGCCGCTGTGCGGCAGGATCCGGGCAGTCGCATCCAGCTCCCGAGCAACCGCCAGCGCCGCGTCCTCGTGGTCGCACAGCTCAGCCAGCAGGGCTTGGATCGTGACTCGCTTGTGCTTGAGGGTCTTGACCTCCACGTAGTCGCCGTCCAGCTCCAGCGCGGTATGGCCCTCGTACGTTTTACCCGTGTCCACGCGCTGGCGCAACGCGCCTATTGCCGCATGCACCATCTCCAGCATCGTGGCTTTTCTCGTGTTGGTCCCGCCGCCACGCTGTAGCCACCGCAGCGAATGCCCGCGCGGCGTCCACAGGGGCGTGAGGGCGTTTTGCACCACCAGCGTGTCACCCAGCCGGACTTCTCGCTCTTCTTGTTCCTTACGCAAGGGCTCAGCGACGATGTCGGCGACTCTCTGCAAGAACGCGTCGTAGTCCGGGCCGCCGCCGCACAGCACCTGCGCCAGCAGCGCGCGCGGGGGCACACGCTTCCGTGTGTTGGCATCCAGTTCGTAGAGCTCGTTATACTTGTCCCAATACCTGTTTGCATCAAACATCGCGAGTCCGATGGTGTCCGCGCGCGGCAACAACGCGCGCAGGACGGTATGTACCACGGGCAGGGGCACGGCGGCGAGTGCGCGTTGTGTTTTCTCGACTCCCTTTGAAGAAGAAGAAGGATAAGCTTTGACGACCTGCCTCGGCTGGTCGCGCTCGCTCTTGACATACAGGGGACTCTTTACGGCTGGGACGTATTTCTGAACACGCTGAAACGCCCGCTGAATGCGATTCGCCGTTGCACGGTAGACGACGCGGGTCGAGTCTAGCACGGGCATTGTTGTCGTCGTATGTGATGAGTTCATTACTCCGAACATCATCTCGTGTTCCACACCCAGTCCCCACGTCAAATGCTTTCCTTTATCGTTGTCATCACTACCGCTCATGATTTCTTTAATTTAAACTGCGAAAATCTCCGCGTCACACACGAAGAACCATTATGCATCTCAAGACGATTCTCATTGCCCACAGACGCTGCATCCAGGTCCTGGAAGCTGCGAGATGTCGATGAATGTCGGCATTTTAGTATTATATTGACCCCGACTGTAGCTGCGGCGTAGCCAGAGTGTACTGTAGAGCATGTCGAGACGGTATATAAAGGTTTGCAACAGAAAGGGACACACAGAAGAAATCAAGCAAAAATGTGCCTGCCCCCTAACGTCGCCGACATCGAGCCCGGAAGCTCCACCACAGATGAGGATGAAGAGCCTGATGATCCGAGCAGGAACATGATCATTCGCGCCAAGTGGACGATGGACTCTGCCAAGACCCTCGACGAATGCATCGAGAGGCTGCATGCATACATCCAGTACCTGGGCGAGCTGAAGGAGCAAGGCTGGGAGTTAATCGGCGCGGTGGACGATGATTACGGGTTTCTGCGAAAGCACGAAAGTTCTTAAAGCGATTAGCATGAGAAAGGGGTGTTCCAAAATTGAGTGGCCCGAGTGTACTAATTGATTTTGAATTTGACATGCTTGCTCCAAGACGAGGACATGCTTGCCATGCACGTCAATCACTAGAAAAATTGAAAACTGAATAAAGGTTTCCTGCATGTAATCGGTTTTCCATCGAATGAGCTTGAACAAATGGCTCAACAGCTGCAAGTGTGTGTGCTCAGCAAGAGGGCCACGCGGCATGTCCACGCCAAGCGATCCGAGGGCTGGGCGATCATCGACGTAACGTCTAAGAGCTCGGACGAGACCTGGCGCAAGTTCTCGCCGTTCTACCCCATCGGCGGCTTGCATGTGCCCGGACAGCCTGCAGGGACCACGTCGGCGAGTGTCGAGGGCGCGTGGCAGGGCCTCAAGGTCTTCGAGGGCGAGGGCGTAGACGTCGAGAAGATGGCTGTGCGCACGCTCAAGAATCTCAAGCGTTCTTCCAAGGCCAAGGGCCGCGGACGCGTGCTGGGACACGCCTTCCAGAATGATATCATCGGGTACATCGAGGCACGTAGGCGGATCTACCTGCCGCTCTATGACCAGGTTCTTACACGCCTCGCGCCCGAGCTGGACGCGTTGCGCGCGCTGGCCATGGAGCACGGGGGCAGGATCGTGCTCATCGACTACGAAACTAACGCTGATGTCGACGACCCCAGCCGCCCGCTGTCGCATGCCTCGCTAGTCGCGGCCGCATTATTGCGATGATGGAATGGTGGGCTAAGGCAAGGACTTGTTTATTGTTTTGTTTGCTTCAGTTTGCAACCGGGACAGAAAAATGACAATCTCTACTCGACATCATCAAGGCGCTCAAACTGCATTGGCGGGTTGTTTATGACCTCATAAAAGTCTTGGTACGACATCAAACGCGCGTCAATGTAATCAAACAATGCAGCGGCGTCCAGAGCATCGGCCACTTCGGACACGCGTGCACCGTTGTCCAATGGTACGTAGACCTTGATATTGTAATTCATGTATGACTCGTTCATTTGATACAACAAGCTGAAGCCATCATATGCGTCCTTCAAGATTTCCTTCAGGCACACGTGAACTTTGTTGGCATAATCCTTTACATCCTTGAGCGTCTTCAAGTCATCATAAGACGCGACACGTTGCAAGGGCCATACAATATGCTGGTAGTACAAGACGTCTTTGGCGACAAATCTCGCATATGAATCGAACGAGTACTGTAAATCGTTGAACTTGACTTCTGTCAAGTTGAGCTTGATCTCTGTCGCTTTGAGTTTGACCTCTGTCGCATGCAGACGCTCGAGTACGTCGCCCAGTTGATCGTTCATAGCAATCACAAATTTTTCCAAGGGCGTTCCGTTCGCAAAGGTGTCATCGGGAGCACCCGTGGCCATAGTGGTGTTTGTGGTGTGTTTGTGTATGTGTATGTGTTTGCAACTGTATGAAACATGTGTTCTCTTGCAAAAAATCAAATTTTTTAATATTTTGTTGCACAACAACAGTGTTTTTCATCAAGTTGTCGCAAATCACCACATATCGTTGGTCACCTTGGCCACATCGCATGCAAACGTGACACGCATCAAGGGTTTCCCTGCGGCGCGTTGACGCGCCAGGGTTGCCATGGCGTGCGAGTTGACGAGTCCAAAAAAGATGTGAAGAGCCCTTGGATTACATTGGCAACCATTGTAATCCAATTTTCCGGCCTCGTCGATGAATCCCATCACTGAGTCCATGTCACGGAGGTTGGTAGAGATAGACTCGATGCGAGATGACAACAATGCCGCAAGAAACATGCGCATCGCAGACATGCGTTTCTCGAGGGGGTCATCGTGAGCGTTGACCTGCACACACACCTTGGACACGCGAGGGTCTAGGGACTCCATGATGATGCGGATGTACGCGTGGAGGGTCGCGTCATCGAGCTCATGATATCTTTTTCCAAACATCAACGTGAAGCGCTTGCTCGTCGCTTCAGGCAACACGACGATAGTGGAGGTGCTACGCAACATATCGAGCTGTTCCTCCGATGCGCCGGGATACAAGTCACCATCGATGGTGAACCACTCTACGATTTCGATGGTTTTGTGGACGCGCACGCCGGTGACGCTGCACAGGTGGGCAGTCGATGACCTGGTCAAGAGAAGAGTGTCGATGATGGGCGGGGCGCAAGCTTGATTTCCTTGAATTTCATCCGCAACATAGTCCTTGATCCTCGGCAGGAGGAGTTCGATTTTTGTGACCGGCACATCTGAAAACATTTGCACCACGAACTGAAAGTACAGACTGTTGTATGTGCACCAACAGTTGTCAATAGTCAGTACGACTCCACCGTCCTTGCGCGTGCGCCAGTCGTTCACGCCGCGAAGGTGCGTATGGACGGCGTGCTCGAGGGTGGCAAGGTCATCACAATCAAGGATGTCCCAGTTGCGTAGAACGACCGATTCGCGGCTGACATGGATGGAGCTCATTTTGTGATGTCAAGTTGATTTGGAGGAAGTCGATGAGTTTATGTGAGTTTATGTGAGTTTACATGAGTGTAGAAGGGTGTATATATATGCATTTTCTCATGCCACAAAATCTGTACGGATGAGTGCAGTACATCCAAAACATTATTTAATAAATTTAAAAAAGGATGACGATATCATGCCAAATCACGTAAAGCTGGGATACGGTGGGAACATGGCGTTGACGAGCCCAAATGGGTACGTGACCACGCCGGCATCGCTGACCTCGCTGAGTACGAACCATCCCCAGTTGGAGTCGCACCATGCCGTCGCGGCCCAACGGTACGTCATCCGCAGTACAAATGTCGTGTATGCATAGTACCGCCGCACCAGGTCCGTATTGCGATCCGCCCGCGTGGCTGACGTACGTCGACCCACGCCGAACTCGCCCACGGCCACGCCGCAGACCGCATTGCCACCTACGCTTGCGTGCCAACGCGCCAGCGCCTCAAACCGGCCGTCCACATCGCGCTTGAGCGCCGGCCACCACTCCTCCCCGCTCGGCGCTTGCGTATAGAACGCGTTCGTGCCGTCCTGTCCACAGAATCCCCACGGGTCATACGTGTGCACGGTCATGATGATGTTCGGGTCGAGTCCGCCACCAGGCAACGACGCACGCGTAGGGTACGTGGCGGACATGGCCCACGAGTTGCCTAGCGCATTCGGCTGGAAGCACACGATGCGTTGTCGGTTCACCGCCCGGATCGCTTGGTATCCCACATCGTTGATTCGCCGCGTCAGCTGCAGCGCGCGCTCGTCCGATGGGTGTGCACCGCCGATCCAATCGCCAAAGACGCCATGCGGTTCGTTGAGAACCTCAAAGATCAAGCGGTTAGTGGGGTGCGCATTGTAGCGCCGCGCAATGGCGGTCCACAGCCCGCGGAACGCTGCATCTTGTTGCGTAGCGCCCGTGTAGCCGTCATTTATCCACCCCTCGTGGTGCGTGTTCAAGATGACGGTGAGCCCGATGCTAATCGCGTACCGAATCGCGTCATCTAGGTCCGCCATGAACTGAGCGTCTGTGAGGCGTGACGTAGTCATGTCTGACCCCATCCACGTCACCGGAATGCGCACGTGGCGGAACCCCCGATTCCTAAACGACAGCAGCAAAGGGCGAAGGCGAGCCGGCCGTGTGCTGTGGCTCACGCGCTCAAACGCGCTGCCCAAGTTGATGCCGCGCTCCAACGCCACCGACATGCTGGCGCCGGCGCTGAAAGCGGTTGGTTGTGTTGAAGTTGTTGACATTTGTTGTTGTTATTGTTATTATTGTTATTATATGAGTAATGTCATCTTTTTCCGCACCAGGTTCATGAAATTGACCTTGTCAACAATGCATATAAAAAAAATTGAAATCATGAACGATGTTTGGTCAATTATACCAATCAAGACAAAATCGTAAGCAAAGATCAACTTTCTATACATCCTAAATGGAGATGGACAGCGTCGACCAGGTGCTTGCTGCAAAGTTGTGTGTCATGGACATCGATGATGACGCCGACACCTATGATGATCATGATGATGGTGATGATGAGGATGACAGCGTGAGCTTTTACAGCAACTTTTCGGCAGGCGAGTTACACGGCTACTTTGATGACGAATCGGGCTCCGACTTGGATCCCGACGACCCCAGTTATGTCGGCTTTGACCTTGATATGACGGGCGAGCTGTCTCACGCGTATCCGCTATCGGACGCCTATGATGATGCGCTCTACTTTGAGAACATCGATGAGGAGGAGGAGGACGATGAGGAGGAGGACGATGAAGAGGCGAGGCCATGGTGGTCCACGCACAACACTGCAGACCTCGAAGCGTTATTTGGTTGCAAGCTTGCCGCACACATCCGCCACCACTTTGTGTACGGGTTTCAAAAAAAACTCTTGAAGCCGCCGCCATCGTGGCTGACGATGCACTCGCCCCACATCCACGTATCTGCCGAAGAGTTTACGCGGATGTATCCCGACATCTCGCCCAATGACTTTGTACGCGCAATGTGGGTCATGCGGGTGCACAACGTGGCCCGAGTGCACGGTATGGTCTACTTCGATTCAGACGACGAGCATGATTGCAGTGACAATGATGGCAAAAAGAAGCTTAACGACCCCGATTGCGTGGCCGTGCTGTATGGCATCCCACTCATCGCTGCACGCAAGGTGGTGCGCGCCGCCTTGTTAGTGGACGATGTTATAGAGATCGCTGCCCTGTTGGGGGGCAAGCGCCCGCTCGGGTGTTTCGAGGGCTCAACAATCCCTCAACAACGCAAGCGCATGTGTGTGTAATGACGATATGATTCAGTTTTTTTTTCATGATCGTTGTTGGCATTCGATGGCGTCGACTAGGTTGACATACGATGCCCATGCGAGCAGCGGCAGGCACGCAACAAATGCCACGGTGTCTTTGGCGACGGTCGCTGCGACCACCAAGGCGGCGATGATCAACGATAGCGTGTTGAGGAACTTTGCCGCATGCCTAAAGCGCGCCGATCGGAACATTGTCAAGTAGGGATATGTAAGACAGTAGGCGAGTGCAGCCACGATGACGAACGATGCAAGGCTCGGGAATACACGATAGTGCGCGTATCCTAGGAGGGCAAAGATGATGGTCCATACAATACCAATCACATAGCCAGGGGGTAGCAGATCACTTTGTTGTTGTTGTTGCTTTCTGACAACATCTTGAGTATTACCCTTGTTACTGATGTATATGTGTGCGTTGACAAGACCGGACAGGACAACTGGCGTTAGCACGTGCAACCAAAGCAGCGTTGGCATTGTTGTGGTTTGCGTTCTCGTATTTAATCGTGCACGTGTATAGGTTTTAGTGACACAGGAGAAAAAACTCTTGTCTTCTGCTTTAGTATATAATATCACACGTACCGAGTCCATTATAGTACAGGAGGAGTCTAATATATCATGTCATATCTACCAAGACAATCGGGTAAAGCTTTTTTCAACGAGAGGTATGGTGCATACCACACGGTAATGATGGATATCATGAAACAAGCTGTTATGATCGTGCCCGACGATAGCGACGTAAAGTCATATCACAGTATGATGAAATTAATTGTTACGCGAGGATTTCGCGATCTTTTTGACCTTCGTGACCATATTATAAATAAGGAGCCGCTGGAGGCATATCAAATTGTAACACAATGGACGAGAGCCATGAGCGATGCCATTGCGCCTCATCCCACGTGGCCGCCCGGAACAAATATCAATGATGAGGATCAAAAAAAAGTCATGATCATGCTTGAATCGCAGTCGAGACAGATCATAGGTGAAGGGGAGGAATATTCCAAAAAACAAATAACTAATTTGAATCCAGATAGAGGTGCATTCGTATATCTCCACAATGTCTTGAGAATTGTCAACAACGTATTCCTTGAAGACGGTGGACGAAACTCACACAATCAGGTAAAGGATAACTTGGGCAAGCAAGTGCGTACGTATATGGTATGGCTCATGAACATCTTCTTGTGCTTTGTCAACTATTTGTACCCTGAAAATACCCAAGGATTTAGATATCCTGCCTATTGGGACCCCTTCTCTGTACCACCGCAAACAAGAGGCGGTGGCGGTCGCGGTACATCCTCGGGAAAGACAAAGAAGAATCCTACTCGAATTCAAAAGAAGACATGAGCACACCTGCAAAACCGGCGGCAAATGCAGAGAGGGCGAGGGGTGCCTTGTCAATGCGCGTCAAGTGAACGTGCATCGCGAAGGGCATGGGGCGCAGCGCCCGAAAGGTCGCGAGCTGTCTCGATGCGCCTTCGAGCGTATCATAAAATCCAGGGTAATTGGGGCCAAGGACTTCGACGAGCGCAGGCAGACGATTTACAAGGACCGGTGTGTTGCGCACGATGCATTCGAGGACGGTGTTGACAGCAGAGGCATCCACTAGGTTCAAAAACACGACGTTGTGAGCAAGGAGATCATCATAGGCGTCTTGGTCAAGAGTGGGAATGAGCGTGACATTAGCATTGGACGCGTCACTTGAGCTAAGGGCGCGCTCTTGGCAGTAGCCACCGGATGCATGCTCCGCACCGGACACGTGCGACGGCTGCAACACGGCCTTGGAGAGATGTAGAGTGTTGGGCGCGCGGATTGTCAAATCGCAAATGGCTCTCATGTTGCGCATCCACGATCCGATTTGAACCAAATAAGGTGTAGGATTGCGGAGGAGGGCGCCGTAGTCAAAGGTCTTGTTGGGCGTGCGTGTGGGATGCATGAGGACGGAGACTCGCACCGCGCCGGCGCCCGGGGCGGGAGAAACGGCCAAAGCTGCGCGCAATTGCGAGGCAAGGGACGAAGAGAACGCGATGAGTCCACGACAATGCTGCAGCGAAGCTTGAAAGTTTTCGTTCTGGAAAAGATTGACACAGTTGGCAGTGCTAAATGTTGTATCAAACGTATGATGCACAATGCCTAGCCAAGGTTGCGTGTATGGTTGTTGCACGGGCTCGGTGCGCGTAAAGGTCCTATCGACGTAAGCGTCCAAAAGAAGAAAGTCTTCTCCCTCTTCTTGAGAATCCGAATCGGAAGAAGTAGATGAAGTTGGGAGCTCGAGGTGTGCGATGCTGTCCATGGCGAGCGCCCAGGGGTGTTGCTCGGGGCATGTGCGCCACCAATCCGAACCGGGCACAAGTTTGAAGTATCGCGTCGCCGGTGCCATTGTAGTAAGAGTTTCTTCTTGGTTTTTCTTCATACTTTTTTTCATAAATTTCTGCATAATCTTCTTCATCGTAAAGGTTTCGCTAAATGTATATATTTTTGCGGACACAATGGTGCTGCTGTTCTTTTATTTGAAAGATGGGGACAAAATATCCTCCCCAATCGACTTTTTTGCACATCTTAATGTAAAAATAAATATCCTTATACTCATCTTGAAACACTTTATAAAACAACATCTGAAAGCCCAAAATGCAAAACATCGGAGCCGTACTAAGACGTAACGCCCTACTCGCTCAGCGTACCAGCAACGTGGCCCATGACGCGAGCAACGTGGCGTATACAGCCGCGCAGCGACCGGCGTACACGACGCTACCAGCCGTGTATGCGACCGTCAACATGGCGGGAACACCGCGCACGTTTACAACGTTTGGGACTTTGAGCAATTATACGGTACAACTGGATCGTGCGTCCAATATGGCATCTAACACGGGTGTGTTCACTGCACCGGTGACGGGAATTTATAGCGTGAGTTATGGCGCCAACATGACGGCCCTCGAAAACGCCGAGCGCAACGGTTTCGTGCAGCTGCGCAAATCCGGCACGGTGCTCGCCGATATGACCATGCATGCCTTCATGTCCACGGAGACCATGTTCAACTCGCGGACGTATCTCGGCCGGCTTCAGCAAGGAGACACGCTGCACATGACGGCATCCAACACCGTCATCTTGCCCTCACCACCGCCATTTTTCCAGGTGCATCTGGTAACTCAATGAAATATCGTCTAGCCTCATAAAAAAATTAACATTTTTTACAGTCGCGAACGCAGGCATCAATGCACATGTAAAGAGATTTGACGTCATCATCATTGTGCAGCTCGGCGTCCACGGGAATCGTTTGAAGCTCGACCTCCGAAGTGTGCGCATCGACGCCATCATCTTTTTTAAGACGCCGTGTGACGCGCCATGAATGATACACACCCCCTTCGCGTTGCACTGCCTCTACGAGCGTGCGCTGCTCGTGTGGGAATCGCATATCAGATATGACGATACGCTTTATTGGGTCGTCAGCATCGCATGTTGTCGAGTTTGTTGTTGAGTTTGCGGTGGTCGAAACAATGTGTTCCCGCACTAGGCGCTCGGCCCAAAACGTGCGGTCGTGCGGACCAATGCGCGGCAAGAGTCGATGAATCTCGTATTGCATAATGTCGGTGCCTATGAATTGGAGGGCTTGACGTGGTGTGATGCCGTGGACAGGGTCGATCGTGTCTTTGAGCGGGCCGTCGACTTGGAGCTGCGAGAAGCCAAAGGCCGCACGCACCATGTCTTTGAGCGGCGCCGCAAACGAAGCCTTGACGAAACCATGATTTTCGCATAGGTAATCGGCAACGGTATCTTTGCCTACACGCCGCGCGCCGCAAATCGCAATGACATGTACGGGCATGGTAAGTACGGGCAAACGAGCGATTATTTTTTCAGCCAACATTCAATGGACTTTCAAGAGTCGTCCTCTCCTTCAAGATACGTCTGCTCTTTATCTACTACTTTTCTACTACTTTATCTTGAGTGTTAAAAAAAAGTCGTCAGGACGCGAACATGGCTTACGAGCTCTTTGTGCCGGCGACAACCCATGGAAGAAGTGGCGGAGAATGTGGGAAAATGGCCATTGTATCGTTTGCGGGAAGCGCAGAGGGCATCGGACGCATCCCGCTGTTTGAATTTCAGCGGTTCTTGGAGACCGAATGCCCCGAGTTCGACAAGTTCTTTTATCATGATGTAAAGCGCCGCTGGTACCACAAGGGAATACATGGGTTATCAACAGGAGTGAAGGACACGGCGGCATATTTGCAAGGGAGGTTGTCCACCTATGAAAAGGTCGCTTTTTTGGGCGCGTCAGCTGGAGGATACGCCGCTCTGTTGTACGGGTGTCTAGTGAAGGAAGTCACCACGGTCATAGCATTCAATCCACAAACCCTGGTCCACGGCGCGGACTTGGACCAAGAGTACGTGGACTTGAAGCCCGTACTGGAAGACGCGGCACGCTCGAGCGACTACAAACGATTCTTCTTGATTGGCGATGTGCGCGTCACTCATCGAGATCGGTACCATCATATATGGCAGTGCGAACGCGTGGAACATATCAAAGACCACGTATTCGTCATCAAGGAGTACCCGAGCAGCAACTTGAAAGTCTTGCGCGACTCGGGACAGCTTCGCGAACTAGTGTTGCGATGCCTGAGCGGCATAATCGACACCCCTACGGTACGTACCGAAGACTCGGTCCCACAATGAGAAGCGCTTACCAAAATTGCAGCTGTTTACCAGGTGGTGGAGCGCATGGTCTTCAGAGTAGAGCTCGATGCCGAAAAGGCGGGGGAGCCACATGCATTGGATGAAGGAGCTACTGGGGGCGAGCGTCTTGCAACTATGGCCAGAGGTCTCGATGTAGGTCTTGCATATCAAGAACATCGAATACTGGAATCGTGAAACGTCAAGAACACGAGACGTTATAAGGAGGGTAAGCGCCAGTGGGACTGAATTGGTCAAGAATACATCGAGTGGGTCCTGATAGAATGTTGACAATGGGGTGGGTCGTTTGAAGCGGTGGTGATGACTGTGCACATTGACGTACATGGCACGCGAGCGATGTAACCAACGATGACCAACATAGTGAAAAAAGTCAAATACTATCTCCATGACGAACGATATGGGGATAAAGTGTGCCAAATCCAACCACAATGGACGCGTGACAGGAGATACGAGGTGATGCGTGTACGTCAAGAGAAACGTCAACGCTTCAATAGATGATGTCGTCAAGAGATTTGTGTAGAGTTCAATGGGATCTTCTTTGTCGTGCAGATAACGTTGACTATGGCGCAGTACAAAAGTATCTTTCTTCTGCATGCGATAGCTCACAATATGCACGACTGCCAAGTTGCGCATCAATGTTATGCAATGAGCTGACGCAACGGCACACATGATAGATGGTATAATGGGTTGGGATATGTCGATGCCATAATCATATAGATCGAACACGTCATCTGCAAAGAACGATTGGATATAGGCCATGCCCGTGAGAAGCATATTCGTCGCAGTAAAGAGAAACATCGATTTCCAAGACGTCATTCTTCTTCAGAGATATAGAGTTGTTGGCGCCGATGCAGTCGAGTATAAAAGGATTCCAAGAATATTAAAATGAAAACAAGGAAAATGCACATTTTGTTTGGAGTGCCGCACCTTGTAGCTTTGTTGTTGTTCGTATCTACATCCGCATCAGCGCATGAAACAAAACATGTGCCGCGTCTCGTGGTATCACTTCGGAGCGGCAGCAGGAGAGCCGCCGATATGCACCTCGAAGATATCCTGACACGCGCAAGGATAAGCTCTACAAGGATCGTGCCTATGCAAATGGCGTCCATGTACGTCGCCGAGTTCGATAGCATGACAACCATGCAGTATGCTCAACTCATCTTGCGAGAGCATCATGGTACTGAAATGGTAGTTCCAGACTTCTACATGTGGCGATACAAAGATGTTGCTCTCACTCCGAAGACTGGCATTGACGGCGATGGCGATTGGTATATGAAAAAAATCGGAATGAGCGAGGAAAGATGGAGGTTTGAACCTCCAAAACCTCCGAAACCTCCGAAACCCAACACAACTCAACCCATGAGGATGGCCATCGTGGACAGTGGAATAAAGATTAATCATCCCGCTTTTTCGGGAATATCAACAAAAGTGATGGAGATACCAAGCAGCTATGACGTACAAGATATCGTTGGCCATGGCACGAAGATTGCAGGCATCGTGGCACACGTCTTCTCTACAGTTCCATCATCATCACCTAGAATCATGGTGCTCAAAGTCACACAAGATGTATTCGGGTCAAAGGATCCACCGTACGCATTTGCAGACGTGGTGCGTGCTATCGATTATGGATACTTTGCCGGCGCGAGGATATTCAGCATGAGCTTTGGAAACGACGCTTCACGCGATATGAGAGTCGAATACAGACCGTCATTGGACAATGCGGCCGCTGCCTATAAAGCATTGTTCATCAAGTACCCCCATGCATTGTTCGTTGCGGCTGCGGGGAACGAAGCCACGGACCTGGATTCAACATGGGGAGAGAACGGGTATACGTACTCGCCGTGTATGGTTGATGTTCCAAACTTGCTATGCGTGGGCGCGACAGACGAACACGACTCATTGGAATGGACGGGATCCCTGCATAGTGTTGCATTACAGATGAGTCGCAGCAGCGGTAGCAACTACGGCTACACGAGCGTTGACATGGCGGCGCCAGGGGTTCGCATGCGCGTTCCTACTCTTGACGACAAGTACACACTCGCGTCGGGAACATCGTATGCAGCTCCACTCGTTGCGGCAGTTGCGACGATGATTTCAACGAATTGTGGGGTTCGGTCACCGAGCTCCCTGAAAAACATCATCATGACTTCTGGAGATTTTATCGCGGGTTCTGTCCATGATACCGTATCGCATCGGCGCCTCAACGCTTCACGAGCATACATGATTGCATGCCAGCACCCTTGGTAAGATTGGGTAAGATTGGGTTAGATTGGATTGGGTAAGATTACCTTTTAACTTGGACTTTTCATTGTTCGAACTACACGTTTCGCATCTTGTTCATCCAATGCATCAATGATCAATTGACGATAAGAATCTGATCGGATTGGAATTTTCACAGGCATGATTGGAGCTTTTACGACTCTATTGTTGACTGCAACGGCTGTTGAGGCAGCGACAGTGCACAAAGCGATAGTGGTTTGCGCGATGCAAATGGGGCATACCATGGTGAATGTTTTCTCTTTTTACAAGACACACGAGAAAAAATTAATAAAATTCACCATGCAATAGTGGTGCAGTCGTGGCGCACATCCGATTGCGAATTACTCTTGTAGCGCGAAATGAAAAACCCCTTGTTTTCAAGAACCTCGACTACAGTATCCGACAGATATACATTGACCTGCACTGGGCTCTTTGCATCGCATGTCACGAACAAGTCCAAGACGAGTTGCAATTCATATTCGCATTTCCGTTTCGCGCGGCGTACATTATGCACGGCAGGGATCATCTTTTTCATCGAGTAATAAAATATGCGATTTTATGTGCGATCCACGGATTCCAAAGCATCAACAACTCAGCGCGGGTCGGCAGCGATCGTGACCACGTCGGGTACGAACGTTGGATGTGACGACGAAGATGATGACCTCACCTGCGCATCAAGACGGGTCAACAGGGCCTTAGCACATGGGGCACATGCACCACAACCTCCCCAAAAGAACCCACACAGCGTCATAGGCATGAGCAATGCAGATATTGACTGGATGCAACATGTCATCCAACCACGGGAACATCCTGGAGGTCTTGCAAGATACCCTACACTGCGAACAACGTGCGCGTCGATGCGGCCACAACATCCTCCAAAACATGTGCAACACGGAATGCAACACAGAGCATCCATTGTAAGGCGCATGCATGCAATGACCGTCCATAATGGCGTCACATCCGTTTCGATGTTGAATTGCGAACTTGTTGTCTTGTTGCAGTGTTGCTGCGGCAATGCGAGCGTCGTAAACCCATCCCCCAAATCTTCAATAACAGGTATATTGTACTCCATGCGAGTGGACAGGTTTGTCGTCGCGCAAATCGCACAACATCGACGGCATTGCAATAATAAATCGAATTTGCACCTTTATGTGCAATGCGAATCGAATAGTTGTTTTAATACCGAGGACGTCAACTCGTTATGCAAAAAATTGATTTTTAGAACGATGCCAAACCTTTACTGCTTTACTGTGACGTACATACTTTGCAACCCTGGTTTATAGAGTCCTGTTGTATATACATCAGACATCATAAACATCAGACATATGGACGCACAGACAAAGAAGCAGCACAAGCTGCATCAAGAGGTCATGCAGTCGTACATCCGGTTGCGCGAATCCAACAAACTCCCTCGCGAATACATTCAGCGTAGGGGACGGGTTTCCGATCCCGGAATGGAACTGTCCAATGCCGTAGACCGCGTTGCCGTGTTGCGGGAAAAACATCATCGGGCATCGTGTCCGGGTGTCATGGACAAGTAGGACATTTTTTTACACTCTACAGTCGAATGAAGCTAGAAATTGAACATGTGTAATTGTTGTCTCAATACCCATCCACGAACAAAAAATAACAAAAAAATTTGATTATCACGATGGATACTCACCGTAAAAGCTTTGTACTATCTCATTCGTCAAAGCTGTATACACATACGTCGACTACATCATGCATAATGCATCATACCCGTTCAACCCGTTGCCAATGGCCGAGCACATGCTGACAGGTTGTTATGTTGGCCTAAAGACCATCGTGGGCACAGGTACCAAGTTGCCGGGATGCATTGGGAAGGTGACCATGTACTTGGACGCGATTCAAAAGGAAGTCATTATATGCGATGGACAGAGTGAGCGCACATGCTTCGTTGCAAAGCTCGTGGCATTCATGGGCTATAGCAGGTCCATACCCAACCATGAAAAGATCCTCGTGTTGATTGGATCAACGTGGCATGCCGTCTTGTATACGAAGGCCGGTACATGGGCGGCGGCGGAGCAAGCAGGAGTCATCGAGGTGATCGCTCGTAACCAAGCGATTCGTTTGATGAGCGTGATTTAATTTTAATCATATACCGCGCGCGTGTAATCAGGGTTGCGACTCAACCGTGTCAATGACACTTCGCTGTACCCCAATAGCGTGTAATCACCACTGCCCCAACGATGTTGGTTCATGTGCGGCTCAAGTTTTAGCATGAAGAAGTCGCCGGTGTTGAGGTAAAATGCAGCCTGTTCCACACCCTTGAGATCTTTTACTTTTCCGACGGTTTGCGTGTAATCTCCTTGGAAGTCTTTGTCAAAGTGCGTCACTTGAATGCTGTAACCTATATCTGTATCACTCAGACTGTGTGACGTGGTCCATCTCACGGCGCCCACTGAGAACAATCCGGGTGCACCGATCAGATGGAATGCGCCTGAATTATGTTGAGCCGTACACTCATACACAAACTCGCCTTGAAAGTCGTGACCCATGAAAGGCAACAAACCGTAGCCAAGGTTAAACTCTTGCATGGGCGGCAGTCGAGGATGGTCCATTAGAATGGTGCTCGAGACACCGAGCTCCGATGCATCGAGCGTCTGCTCCGCCACGGGCACGATGATGGATGTGTTCGTGCTTGCGGCAGCGAGACGTCTGCTCACGGCCACGTTGACATTGTACGCACGGTTGACGATGTTCGGAATAAAGGACATTTATTTGATGTAAGGTAAGATTCTCTCTATAGTTTGCAAATAATAAAATATCGCGATGTGAATACAGCATGCGGATGAAGAAAATTGAAATTGGCGACTGTGCGGATTCAAAAGACTCATTCACAAAATGGCGGGAGTCGTGTTCCGTCGTTCGCCGATCACAGGCCATGTTTCGGTGCTCTCGGTACAAGATCTCGTCAACGAGTTTGTCGATACGGTGCAATCAGAAAAAAACGATCGTGTACGACTTGAGCAATTGTCAAATGACGTCTTCCGTGGCGATCGCAATGTTCGCGGGCGTGTGCGAGGCTCTCATGGACGCGGATATCCACAAACTGAGGTCGACACCACTGTACGTGGAGATGACTGACAACCGACTCACCGACATGAAGAAAGATGGATTTGCTTGCATATTGAAGACGCTCGAACAATTCCCGTGGATGTGCGTTCGGTTCGGCTACGAAATTATGGTGCATAACTTGCAGGAAGCCATGGCGGAGGACGGCGCAGAGACGATGATGAACACGCGTGTTTACGTCGAGCGCCCTTGGGACATTCCGAGTAATCGCAGACTGGCCGATGCAATCGCCGACCTCGCGGTAACAAACAAGAAACTCGAGAAACTCGAGAACCTTGACCAAATCATGAGCGAGCTCAAGAAGAGCAACGAAAAGGTCTGCGATGTCGCTAAGCGATCATACACCGACATCCAGCACTGCATCAAAACGCAAGCAACGTCGCTTGAATACCAAATGGCGGAGGCCCTCGTCGAATTCTTGCCCAACAGCCGTATCGTGGCCGTCAATCGTAAGTTCAAGTACGAGGTGGAGAACTCCATCGGCGACATAGATTGCGTGGTTGAAGGAGAATTTGAAGGACGACAAGTGGTCATCATTGGCGAGGCCAAGATGAACATTCCCCAAAAGAAAAAGCTCGCCGCGGACCAGCTACAAGTGCTTCTGGCGAGATGGAAGGACATGTACGCGCGTCTGTGGGAGGCCAAAGACGACCCCGACCTCGCCGCGGATATCGCCGAGCTGGAGGTGGAACGGTTGGGAGAGCGACCCATCGTGTTTGCCGTGGGCGGACTCGTGTTCCCACCCGAGGACGACGAGTACTTCACGAAGCGCTTTGGCAACAGGCGTTGGCTGCGGGTCCACCCGGGCGGAGCCAGGGGCGTCACTGCATGCGGTGGCGGCGACGCGTGCAGCAGTAATCAACCGAATATGCTTTGATTGGCTCGGTATAAAAACGCACAATGTCCACAAGTTTGAGACACCACTACAATGGATCAGATCCTCGTAAAATGGAGCCAGCAAGGGGACGTCATCGTCATCCGCATCATTGGAGGAGTCGCGCGATTCGAAGACGATGAAATTGGCGAACACACCATCATGACCGTTGCTCGCAGATGCGGTGACGATGAAGGCTTTGAATGCTACACGTTGTTTGGCAAGTTGAGTGTTGATGATATGATCGAACAGGCTGTGCACAACGATGAGTCATGTCAAGTTTTTTTGTATGCATCGACCGTGCAACAAGGAGTGACACCATGGCCGCGGCTGCTCGCGACGCCTGGGAAGCACCCTCGGGTGTCAGTGGATTGGTCCATGTGGAATACGCCTGATGATGATTACACTTGATCACTTGTACTTGATCATTTACACTTGATCAACTTGATGATGCACAATTTAAATGATGTAATGATTGAGTTGTGATTAATAGCATCGTTTCATACGGGCAACATGATCACACGATAAAGTTTCAGGAGAAGCTCAGCAACCTCCGGACGATAGCATACGAGCGCAGAGACAAAGCACAACACAGTCATGAAGAGCATGCGCCATGAGGGATACGTCACAAGCGCGCCCAGCACAGCCACCCACACATCGTTCATTGTGGCAGCCAGAAAAACAAACGTCAGTGCCATGATCGCATGGTGTGCAACTGCACTGTTGTTAGAGGAAGACGGCATTTTCTTGTTCAGAGTTGGAATTGGAGTACAAGTTAAAGTAGAAGTGGTGTTGTATAAACTGCGATCGATAAGGCTCGAGTAAGCCCCGAGCATGTTCTATTTTTTACAGAATGCAGGTGACTTGAGCGTCTTTATACATCCCTTCATGTACTTTTTTTTATAAATTCTTCAAGACGAGTAAAGGCGAAGTACATCCGTGACCACGGCAGACCGTTGCACGTCCGCCGCACTCAGTGCAATGTGATCAATATTCGTCGATGAGTTATGTGCAAGACGGTTGATCAAATCGGAGAGACCATCGGATTCGCGATCGTGTTGCGTGACGTCTCCATTGACAATGATTTTCGACCCTTCGCCAATGCGCGTCAGCAACATCAACATCTGTCCCGAAGTGCAGTTTTGTGCCTCATCCACGATAACCCAAGACTTCTTAAATGTCCTACCGCGCATAAATGCGAGCGGCGCAATCTCAATGCGACCCTCAAGGATGAGCGACGAGAGAGTCAACCCGGCATCTTCGACTGCGTCCATAACGGGCATCAACCACGGCCGCATTTTGTCGTTCAGGGAACCGGGTAGAAAGCCATGCTGTTCGTCATCGACGGGCACAGCGGGACGGGTAAGAACGAGCTTGTCCACGTCACGTTGCAGAAGCTTCCAAAGTCCGACCTCCACCGCGAGCTTCGTTTTGCCGGTGCCCGCAGGACCGTGCGCAACGACAACGCTTGGATCCCTTTCCTCGAGCATCTTGATGTACGTGGCTTGGTTGGCCGTCTTGGCCGTGTATGTGCGACGAGATGCCGTTGGCGGTCTAGGAGTCGTTGCACGGGTAAGCGACGCTCGGATGATGATATTGTTGACCATTTTCTCTGTTGAGTTGCTTGTGAATTGCGTGCACGTCTTTCTTTTGGTATTCTGGTTTTGGTGTCAACTCTTTTTGTATTCTTTACAAGCTTTGTAAGCACTCTTTATGCTACAAGACATCGTGTAACAAAAACACTAAACGCGAATCAAATATTGTACGCGATCCGCACGATGTGGTCCGTCATCACGCGGGGCAACCACGTCAAGCCTCGCCGCAAGCGGTGTGCGTTGATGTCATTCATTCCGTGACGAGCCCACGTCACCTTGCGCCCCATCCTAGCCCGCCAGTGGCACTGGATCACGACAGCGGCCGCGCGTGCCCGCCGCAGCGCGTTGAAAAGGACATTGGGACCAAATCTGGCAGCCAACGTGTTGGAGCTGAAGTCGGTGGTGGTGATCAAGAACTCAACGAGCTCTTTTTGGCCGGCGCCGAGACCCAAGCAGGCGAGAAAGCTACGCTTTAGGTCCAACGGGCTTGGTGTAAAGTTCCCAGAAGGTATACGGTTGACGACAAACGTATCTGCGATGACGACTAGGAACGGGTAGTCGTGATTGCCTACGCCGGTATCTAGAGAGTCTACATAGTATGATAAGTAGGAGGAGACATACCGCTTGAAGCAACTGTCTGCGTCCACCACGTACGTCACTTGCTCATCGTGGATCAAACCCAACGGGGTGCGCATCCATGCGGTGATCAAACCCAACGGGGTGCGCATCCATGCGGTGTACCACAAAAGCTCCTTGACGGACTGGGCTTCGGGCAAGCACTCGAGCACAATTTGCTCTACGCTGTGACACTCTTTGAGTATTAAAATGATGAAGAAGGGGTCACAGTTGGAGAGAACCGCCTTGCGTGTAGAGCTCATGTTGGTCTGGAGTAGGTACCATAGGAACGACTTGGGTAACAATCGCCGGATCTCCGCATGAAGTTCGTCCACCTCGACGACATGCGCGAGCGTGCGCTCCAACCATTGCAGACAGACACACAGCACTCCGTCGAGAAGTTGTTGTAATCCAACATTGTTGACAACGGAGTCGTCAGTCCAAGCGTCAAACAAGCGCATATACTGGTTGAATTTGTCCTCACTGTTGGGTACTGCAATCTTCAAGGTAATGGTATGCCCGTCGTCGTTGGCTGCTGCCATGTTTCTCTGAGCTGTGTATGTTGTTGTATAGCCTTGATTTTGAAGATATGAGAGTAAATTCAATTTTTTTTGCGGTTACAAAACCACATTGGTTTGCCGTATTTTGCAGTATTTTGCCGTATTGCATACTGGACAGCTTTCATAAACAACATCATACACCATGTCAATCGTCCGATGTGCCGTGAGCAGCAGTCAACATCAACAACATCAACAACATCGACGGACTCTGATTCACACAATTTCACGAGGTTCAAGCACCAAGGCGAGCGTCGCATATTGATTTTGAAATGGTTGACAAGGACAATAAGCGTCATTTACGTTCAATTGAACACAACATTTGAATATTGGAGGTTTGGCGAACTTTGGCGAACTTTGGCGAATGAATTATTGCATGAACGCGCGCGCGATACCAAACACAGGGCTCGAATACAACATGGTCCGCGCAGCACCCATGGCAACTTGGAACGCAAGAAAATGACTGCCTCCAGCTTGCCGTGTCATGACGTACATTGCAACCATGACGGTTGTAATCCTATAGCGCTCACTGTTTGCACATACAGCAATGGCCACACCAAACGTGGCAACTTGTAAGATACGCTTCGTATAGACTCTCGAGCCCCGAAACATTCTGCGTAGTCTCGATACGGCAACAAGAGACGATGCTCGCTCTTCTTCTGCAATTTTCTCTTGATTTGACAGCTTTATTGACACCCAACCTTCGGCATCTTGATGATCATTCATTCCTTTTTCATCTTTGGAAACGTTTTTTTGCCATACGACTACATTTTCAACATGATGTCATCGCTCATTCGCCCCTTTTCTAGAGTGACAACACGATGAACGACCGACAACATGTCTGCATCGTGGGTTACGGCGATGACGGTCTTACCCTCCATAATCATTTTTTTTATGATGGCGAAAAGCCGGGACTTTGTCAATGAATCCATGGATGCAGTGACCTCGTCAAGTACGATGACGTCTGTGTTCCATAACAACGTGCGAATGCATTGGACGACTTGGCGTTGTCCGCCAGACAAATTGCTTCCGTTCTTGCCCGCCATGGTGTCGACGGAATCACGCAGGTCTGAAAAGGCGTCGATCAGCCCCAACTCGTCCAACAAAGCCATAGCCTCGTCGCGTCGTCGATTTGTTGATCCATACAAAATATTGTCAATAACCGGTCGATCGAATATCGCAGGGTGTTGAGGCACGTACCCCACACGACGACGTAGGTCTTGCAATTGCATGTCCCTAACGTCGACACCATCCAACAATATTCTCCCGAAAGTGGGATGCGCAAATCGCAACAAGAGTTTCATGAGTGTAGACTTCCCACTGCCAATATGTCCCATGATGGCGATCGCTTGACCTGGGGGTATTGACAAGGTCACATGATCCAATACAGGAAGAGTACGCGTAGAGACGCGATAGCTCACATCTTCAAAGTACACGCCCTCTCTCACAAAGTTATTCATATTGTTGTCATCGCTTTGCCCCTTCCATGTATTTGAGTCGGTCACTGTGTCGGTCATTGAATCGGGCCACTTGAGCGATGAAATCATGTTCCACTCCATGACGATATCATTCATGGATGCGGTCATCCATGCCAGTGACCCACACGTGTTTATTACGATCAAGAATATGGTAACAAACGTCCCTGTAGCAAGCGAACCTGCTTTGAAACCGTTGAAACATTGGTATCCGACGTACGCCAATACCATGGCGAGGATTGTCACAACGATGAATCTCCGCGTTGTGATACAACGTGTCGTGTTCATGTATGCTTGATTGTAAATCTCTTCAAAAGTTGCGATGCGTGATAACTCGTTATTCACTGTGTTGGCTGCATATACGGACACAACGTTGCGCAGGGTGTCCTCACTCTGCTCATGCACCGCAGACAACGCTTCCTCTTGAAGACGACCTGGGGGAGAACACTTTAAGGGTGCATGCCACATGACCATCATGACCGCAATGACTCCGGATATCGCGGCGATACCGATGCCCAAGTTGAGTGTACAAAGGTACAAAGAGGTAATGATAAACGATAGGGTGTAGGGCACATAGGTATTCTTGAAGCGATCAATTACACGTGATGCAATACCAGGAACACGTGCTGTACGCGCGATAATCATTCCAGTCGGCATATCGATAAGGTTTTCACGATGCCGTATGAGTAATTGTTGAATGATGCGATGTCGAATAAAGTTCTGGAGACGCGGTATAAGGAGTGCATCGTGCCAAGAAACCGCAATATGCACCAGGTTGAAACCAATGAGAGTCACGATCAAGAATATAATCTTGTACATGAATGGTTGTCCTGTGTCCACAGCACTGATGATCGAGCCTGATAGGATAGGCACGAGCATATCGTTAAGCGGCCAGAATATGGCAAGCGATACGTTTACGGTCGTTAGCACTGGGTGCGCATGCCAAAATGCTTTGAATTCACGCACCACGTCAACCATATCTTTTCAATCTAGCAGCATTACTTTTGTTGAAGATAAAGCTGCGGTTCAAATTCCAAAACCCTTGTAGTATAAAGTAAGTATTACGTTAGTAGTAGCGTTTTGTAACAAGTGTTACAGCAAAGGCTATGAGCAACATTGTACTGTTGCGTAATGCCGTACATGTACTGCATAAAAGTACGGCATTCCTGAAGGCGAGCAGAGTATATCAGTCCTGTACCCGAGGCTCCACGAGACTAAACTCACAGCCCTCTCCACCCACACCTCCGCCTACATTATCAGCGGATTCAAAATCTTCAAATCCATCTTTAACTCCATCTTTAACTCCAATTGTAAGTCCATCTTTAATTCCATCTTCAGCATTAACATCGATCGCAGATAGTCAAAATTTGTCAAGTTGCAAAGGGATACCTGAGCACGAACACGAGCAAGAACACGAGAGTGAAATGCCACCAAGAGACATGGAGGACATTCGGGCATCTCTACGTAAAGCATGTGATGCGTCAGATGTGGACCGATACATTCTGATCAAGTACCTTGGGAGTGGATCTTTTGGGACGGTGATAGAAGCGCTCGACACCCAAAACGACAATCGTCGCGTGGCGCTCAAGATTATCGACACGACACACGACTGGGACGTCCAAGAAGCCATAAAGGAAGCACTACTCTTGCGTTCTGCAAGCATGCTGGCACCGCAATGCTTCCCAAAGTTTTTACGGTTGCTCAAGCCCAAAGACGTGTCATCAATGCTCATCCAAGGTCGAGATGCGTACAAAGAGCGAGGCGCTCTTGTCATCAGTATGGAACTCATGACTGGCGGCTCTCTATTCGATTACTATACGAGTGATGCCAACGATGCAACGCCTTGCGGTAACATTCGTGGCAACATGTCGAAATGTCGTGAGATCGCCCGCTCATTATTGATGGGATTGTCGGTGTTACATGATCAACTAGGCGTCGTCCATTGCGACATCAGCACCAAGAATCTTTTCGTGTCTAATCGAAATGGCATGGACAGACTCTTGGTTGGTGATCTTGGATGTGCCAAAATCATCGGACACGAGCTCAAATCTATGATGGAGCGCCCCCTTTACTGTGTGACACGGTGGTACAGAGCCCCCGAGCTTTGGTGCAAACTGGACTCGGGGGATGATTATGGGTATTACGACTACACCGTAGACATTTGGGCGGCAGCATGTGTGATTTTTGAGTGTTTTACCGGAAAGCCGCTTTTTCCTTGCTCGGATATAGATGATTTTGCAAATCAAGTCGTTACACTCAATGGAGCGCCAATCCGTAACATCAAATCAATGAACCTTCCTTGTACGGTCAAGTCGGCACTCCAACACGTGGTCCCACACAAAGTATCCAACAACTGCAAGTTGAATACACAAAACACCGTAGCTGGTCGGTTGTCCTCCATGTTCCATGCGGTATCGAACAACGATGCAGAATGTCGTCATCTTGCAGACTTGTTGGCAGGCATGTTATCTGTAGACGCCCGGCACCGCCCGAGTGCAGAAGATTGCCTCCGTCATCCATTCTTCACACCCATTATTAATAGTAAACGAAAGGCCGAACACATTGCGAGTTTTGATGCGGACATGAATTCGACTCATTTGACTCAAAAACTCCGGCCCGGCAAAGCAGGGCGCACATCCCACTATCACCCGCTAGCCGCTAGAAGGAGCCGGGAACTGTCAAAGGAAGTTGTTGCAATGTATCACACGTTGAAACAACAATCCACGACAGCGTTACATGTTGCCTCCAATAACAGTCGGGTTTGCACTCAGCACCACACATTGAAAAACAAAATATAACAACGTCATCATTGCAGTTAACATTGTTAGTAGCGAGCAAGCTTCGCAATGCGTGTTCGAAACTGACGAGTAGCCCATCATCATTGCATCATCTATATGTCCATTGATTTGTACCATGACTGCCGTTGGAGCGGATTGTGGAGATATAACATTGGAGTGCGTGGCATTGGAGTTTGAAGCAGTTGAGTGCGTGGCATTGGAGTGCGAACAGAGGGCGCGAGGCATACACACCACGGACCCCCTGCAAATGGGACATGTTAATGAGATTCGACCAGATACACCCGAGTTTCTGATCTGATACTCTAGCATCTGAACGAAGCATGCCGAATGCAATTTGTGTCCACATCCAGGCAGGTCGATCAAGTCATGTCCACGAATCAGATCCAAACACACTGGACAGTGTGGCAGCGTGGTGTAATCCGTCTCTGTCAAGGGAACGATGTTGACATGATTCATGATTGTTCGTCGATTGGGTCTTCCTTGAGCAGTGTGTAGTGTAGGGTTGCCATTTTATATCGGAACCGTTGACTATCACCATTGAAAAAAACTGAATTCATACAATTGCATACATTGGGAAAGACAAACGGTGCCATGTGATCGTGTAATCTAAACCCGCCAACAGTGGTCCCGATGATTTAAAGCGATTTGTAGTACAATATTTTTTTTTCTGAAACATTTACGGTCGCATCAGAGCGATTGCAAAAGCAAGAATCAACATGAAGATGACCGACATGGCCCATCCGACCACTGGAAGATAGGCATACATCTGAAGATACTCGTCGCCATCGGTGTTGTCTGTGGCACACTTGCACATGATGGTGCGCAAATGCTTGACGTATGTGAGTGCGCTAACGATAAACACGATCCATCCGGCGAGTAGGGCAAGCGTGATGATCGGACTTGTACCCCCTGCGAGTGGCAGCAGAATGGCCAGAAAGAATGCCGTCGGCGGGAAGCCAAGGATGTACGTTTGACGCCAATCCTCGGCGCATGTACACCCCTTGTTACGAATGGAACGAATCCATGACCATGTGTACACGTATAGGATGACATGTGCCACGAGCAAGAACAATGTCAACAGCGTGAAAATAAAGGTCAGCGTCGTCAGCGCAACTAGAGGCGTGCCTTTAAGGGCGGCAATAGGAGCCTTTGTTGCCTTGAAAGTAGGACGGCGAGTGAGCTTCACGGGCATGGCAATGTGTGATGATTTATGTAAGAATGGATAACGCAAAATATGTATACAAGAAAAGGAGAAAAAACGTATTGCTCTACTATAAGACTATTTGAATTCAGTTCATTATCAAATACCCATGAGCGACCTTGACGGCAAAGGCAATGCTCAAGGCCAAGCCCTATCGAGTCCAGGCGGCACAGGCAATGGAGCCTCTCAAGGCCAAGCCCAATCGAGTCCAGGCGGCAAAGGCAATGGAGCCTCTCAAGGCCAAGCCCTATCGAGTCTAGGCAGCAACGGTAATGGAGCCGCTCAAGGCCAGGCCCTATCGAGTCCAGGCGGCAAAGGCAATGGAGCCGCTCAAGGCCAAGCCCAATCGAGTCCAGGCGGCAAAGGCAATGGAGCCTCTCAAGGCCAAGCCCAATCGAGTCCAGGCGGCACAGGCAATGGAGCCGCTCAAGGCCAAGGCCAATCGAGTCCAGGCGGCACAGGCAATGGAGCCTCTCAAGGCCAAGCCCAATCGAGTCCAGGCAGCAACGGCAATGGAGCCGCTCAAGCTAATGCTCAAGGTCTGTCCATCGCCATCGCCAACGGTGCGCGGTCGAACACATCGAACCGTGGATCGCTTGATCCTAGTAAGATTCAAGCATTGCGGAAAGCGTTCGCGACAGAGCGCGACTTGGTCAAGATTTCCAACGATGGGCATGCAATTGCATTGATGATGCTTTTGATGATAAGATACATGCAAAGAGCCGATGTTCCCACAGACTTGAACCTCCGCGATGAAGCAATGGTGAAACAATACCTTGGATTCAAGAATGTCATGTCGAACACGGTTGTTACACGGTTGCGAAAAGAATTAGCAAGCCTGGGAATCGAGTATCCCAAGTGGTTGCATGAACGCATCAATAACACGTCAAGTGGATCAAGAGAGGCCCAAAAAAGCTTCTTTTCCAAGTTATGGCAGCGGACGACTGGTAACTCCCGTTTGTCCAACCCGGTTCAGACCAATAAAATCCCACCAGAGGCACAAGTGAAGATTGCGCAGAACCTTAAACAACAGGTTGAAAACAAACCACAATCCGTCAATTCGAACCCGATTCAGACCAATCAAATCCCACCAGAGGCACTAGATAATATTAAGGCTGAACTTAAAAAATACCTGCAGCAAACAGGAAAATAATGCTCCAATCTTGGCGAACGTCAACCTGAAACATGCCCAGTTCATCGAGAATTTGCGTGCACATGCGACAGATCGTCTGATCCTAGAGCGGTGTTGTAGATTTGAACATAGTATAGATCTCCGTTCAGGACCTCATTGGTGTGTTGTGTCTGTGTCCGACCGATCATATTGTTGATGTTTGTGCTGTTGCGCCCTGAGCTCCCCTGCGATGCTACTTGAGTGCCGTTGACACGTAACGTACGTAGAGAGCCGTTGTATGTGTACAAGAGTTTATTGCCCACCGCGTATGTACCGGCATTCAAATTGTTGGTCCACCAATACGCTTGGTATGTCGCAGTGTTGCGTCTAAACGCGTTTACCGCATTTGCCGTGCCGTATGTCCCGCTACCGAGCATGCCACCTATGGTGTTGTCTATGGCACCGTGCCAAATGTGAACGGTGTATGGATTGTTGGCAATCGGTACGGTGCCATTTGGTAGGTCAAACCAACGCGTTGTTCGGAAATTCATAGCGATGGGATTTGAGTTCATAGAGAGGTATGGTTGCAAGCTGTCAGACGTCTGAAAGGCATGGTTTGAGAAGCCGGATTGATCATACCAGTTTGTCACAAAGGGTGTCTCGTTGCTCAGCCATGTAGACAGCGAGGTACCAGTGCCATCGAGGGCCAGACCAAGCGTGCCGTTGGAACTCGCGTACACGTCGACGAGTTGGTTGTCCAAAGCCCGGCGCACTCGCAGCACAGGCCCCGTGTAATTACTGGATAGACGAACCAAAGAGAACGCACCGACGCATGAAGCTCGTCCAACCGCGGACATACCATCCAACATTCCGGCAGACAGTGACGGTGGCGGCGCGTTCGCCTTGGCTTTGCCCATAAAGTCAGACATGCGGATGTTTGCACCCTGGTTTGGAATGCCGGCAACACCGTTTGCATAACCTGCAGATGCATTTGCATAATATTCACTAAACGCGATTGGGTTACTTCCCCCAAATTCGCTTTGCAAATCGCTGAACCGAACAGTTCCGGATGATGGCACAGGAGCCATATCAAATGCTTATTTGCACAAACACTTTTTTACATTCAATGTCGAATTAAAATACCGCTTTGTCGTCAAGCAATAATGCACAGCCTACGCGACCTAGCAACCTCATCATTCCATATCTCGTCCAAACCTTTTCGTGTTTTTCAACAGAAACATCCATACTTTGTCGCGTATTACTGTGTCCGTTGGATCATCTCCAATTGCAAGATATTCACGTATCGCTTGCTCTACTTGACTCGATGTTTTCAATCGCCGCATCTTTGCTTTGAACTCTTGAGCTTTTTGTTCCAGTGTTTCGTTTTCGCTCTCCCTTGAGAATCCCCAATACTTCATTTTATTATTTTACTTGTGTTGCCTGCTTGCACATACAAAAGCTAATTAAAAAAACTAGAGTTTCAGTAATAGCGCGTGTGATTAGGGAATCCAAACATGGCGAACGCAGCGCTCGAAAACTTCTACGCAGCAGTGTTCAATTGCAATGCTCTTGGTTTTTCGTCGTCATCCAACGGCATTACATTGTCGAATAACAATTCCAACTCGTCTGGGTTTTCGAATAATGAAGGTGGCAGCCCAGGGGCCCAGTTGCTGTTCTCATCAAATGCAGCCTCATTTGCATCAAATACGGCATCAGTTGTATCTATATCGAGTTCTAGCGCATCAAATGCTGCGTACACGGCGTTTGCACTCGCGACAGCAGCATCCAACGCAGCCTTTCAGGCGACCATACGCTTTGATGAACTCACGTCAAATGCAACCGCAGGAACGTGGCCGTTGCTCAAGCCCCTCAGGGCAACGTATGTAATAGATCCGGACGATGTATCTTCTGCATTCACACTGACCGAACATGGTAATTTGCGTGGCGTCGTAGAGCACATGGAGGTATTCTTGAATGGCGTTCGATTGGCGCGATACGGACCCATCACCAGCGATTACAGCATGATTTTTGCATATGACGGTGATGCGGACGAGACATCATTCACGGTGTCATTGGCTGTGGCGCCACAAGCACATGACGTGGTGGACATTGTCATTTGGGCAGAAGGCCCGTTGGTCTCAACCGTGTACACAGCTCCACATTTGACGCATAACTATGACACTTCAATCAGCATTGCGTTTGGCAGCAATACGGCAGTCGTCGCATCCAACACGGCGCAATATGCTTCTAACGCAATCGCCCTGTTGTCAAACGTCGTGTACACCGAGGCACTCGACGTGCCTCAGAGTGTAGCGAATACACTCAATGCGGCGAATGGAGCAGCGCAGTTTGCATCAAACGCATCTGTGCATGCGTCAAACGCATCTTTCTTTGCGTCCAATCTGGCGCCCACCACGTCGAATACAGCTTATGGTGCTTTGCGTGTAGGGACGTTTGCTAGCAACGCAGTAGTCACAGTGTCCAACGTTGCAATATCCGCATCAAACACCGCAGGACAAGGTCTGCAGACCGCCGTTGCAGCTGCATCGAGCGCGGCTGCGGCCGGTGCGCGCGCGACGTGGGCGTCGAATGTTGTAACAATCACTTCCAATGCGCTAGGATCTGTTACACAGCCAACATTGTTATGGGCGTCAAACGCGGTGCAAACGGCCACGGGAATCGCCGGCGCGGCGTCTAATCGTGCGTTTTGGGCATCTAACGCAGTTGCAACACTTTGTAACTCTGTGACCACACTCCAGAGCTTGACTATCGGCACCGGATCTGCTGCGACATTTGCGTCGAATCAAGTCTTCTTTGCCGTATCCGCTTCAGTCGCTGCATCGAACGCAGGATTCAGCGGAAGCAATGTCGCTCAAAGTGCAAATGTTATAGCGACCGACGCAAGCAACATGGTGCGCATCGTGTCGAACGTTGCGTACTCGGCAAGTCAAGCGGCTACAGTAGCGACCACCACGGCGGAGTGGGCATCCAATGCAGGTGCACATGGCAGCAATTATGCAGAGACGGCGTCTAGCAATGCATCATTGGCGTTGACATTATTGTACAATACAACGATACCACAAGGGTCATTTTCCAGCAATGCGTCCGTGTTCGCGAGCAACTTGGCAATCTCGGCGGCATCAACGGGCTCGCAAGCGGAAGTTATTGCTACCGCAGCGTCAAACATCGCCGTGTTTGGATGCAATGCGTCCGTTTTTGCGAGTAACTTGTCAGTCGCGAACGCGAGCTCGTCATTCTTTGCATCAAACACTGCAGTTTCAGCGTCCAACACATCGATTCAAGCAACTGATATCGCCGTTTTTGGTTGTAACACGGCTCTTGTTGCATCGAATGCATCCATGTTTGGTAGCAATGCGAGCGTGTTCGCGAGCAATGCGGGCGTGTTCTCATCCAACACAGGTCGCGTGGCATCAAACGCCGCATTCTTCTCATCCAACTCTACCGTTTTCGCTTCAAATGCGTCTGTGGCGAGCAGTAACGCTGGATTTTGGGCTTCAAACACCGCCGCTGCAGCCGCATCTTCTGCTTTGTTTGGATCCAACACAGCTGTGTCTGTAAACTCAATGGCTTTGTTCGCATCCAACACCGCGGTCGTTGCATGTAACGCAGCGTGGTTTGCAAGCAATATGGCCACAGCTGCAAATTTGACAAGCGTGTTCGCGAGCAATGCGGCTAGGTTTGCATCGAACGTGGTAGTGTCAACGTCAAACGTGTCGTATTGCAATGCCAGCACTCTATCTAACGGTGTCATTCCATCTACGGCATTTGCGAGCAATGCCGCGAGCGCCGGGAGTAATGCGGCGTTTTTTGCGAGCAATGCCGCGGTGCATGGATCCAACAGCGCAGGATTCAACAGCAACACTGCAGTGGCAGGGTCAAACGCCGCATTTTTCGCGAGCAACGCCGTAAACACGGTTGGAATTCGAGCAACGTTTGCGAGCAATGCGTCGGTGTTTTCGTCCAATGCAAGCGTCTTTGGCTCAAACACAGGGTCCTTTGCTTCGAATACCAGCGTGTACAGCTCCAACACGTTATCGATTACCGTGATGCCACAAGCTGCTTTCGCTAGCAATGCGTCAGTACTCGCATCGAATGCTAGCATCTTTGCGTCCAACGCGGGCGTCTTTTCGAGCAATGCGAGCGCATCGAACGCGACGAGCCTGGTATGGACGTGCAATGCGAGCGTGTTCGGATCAAACACAGGATTCTTCGCGTCCAATGCTGCGCGTTTTGCATCGAATGTGGGCGTATTGGCATCGAATCAAGCGTATAGCACCACGATACCACGCACTTCAACTTCTGTGACCGCAACAACGCAGTTCATCGGACCGGCTGGTAGCACTGTGACACCCACGTACTCGTTTTCAACGGCCTTGACAACGGGTCTTTTCTCGAGCGAATCGAACGTGGTAAATGCATGCGCCTTGGGAAACACCATATTCGCGATGGCTCCGTCGTATTTGACGCTAGGGACAGGAACCGAATCGTTCAGGTTGACATTACAAGATGTGAGCGGCGCATCTTGGCGCATGGATACGTCCAACGGACGACTGTCTTTCGACAACTTGAACTCTTCAAACACGTGGAACTCGCGCGTATCCATACTATCCTCCACATCGTCAAACATCATGGGCATAGGAACATCGACACCGAGCGCAGCTTTACACGTGGTTGGAAACATCCTTGCAAGTGGAGAGGTAAGCGCTTTCTCAGACGCGCGCTTGAAGAAAGACATTACACCCATAAACGATGCGTGTGCCAAGCTCATGGCCATCCGCGGATACACATACAGCATGCTTTCCGACAGAGACGGATCACGTGAGCATATGGGCGTATTGGCGCATGAAGTAGAGAGCGTTGCGCCTCAACTCGTACACACGACATCTGATGGCATCAAATCAGTGGCATACGGCAACATGACTGCGTTACTCGTAGAAGGGCTCCGTGACATTTATGTCATGATCCAAGACATGAACGCTCGTATGGCACGCATTGAAGACACATCTTCATGATGCCGTGTGCGTCTATATCTTGACATTGAAAACATTGAACAATACCAATAAAGTACCTATAGAGAATTATGCCTTTCAATCCAATCGTGCGGGTGCGGGACAACCTTGACGTTGCTGCCATTTCTTTGACATACATTAGCGAAGGGGATGTTTTTGTCAATGAGCTTGTCGAACGCTTGAGCATCATTGTTCAGAACTTGCGACAAGAAGCAATCGCAGATTTCTCGACCAACGGTGGACATTTGCCCGTTGTCAAAGGATCTACGTTTGCCATGACAACACGGCCAACAAACTTCATGGTCCTGTTCGAATTGGCCACACCGCCGTCTTGAAAGTCCTACATGTATGTCCAAGTGGCAAACTTCTGGATTTAGGGTTTTTAGGGTTTTTACTGTTAGATCGGCCTATATGTCGACCTCACCAACAGCAACACCTGCAACACCAGGACACCTTGTCAAACCATGAACGAGATGTCGTGTCAGTTACGTCGTTAATCGTCGATGCGGTTAGTTCCAAGGGCACGTGTGATGATGGTGGTAGTTTATGCGTTTCAGTATGCGTTTCATTTTTTTGTTTCGATTGAGAATCGGTCGCCGTGACTTGCATGGGAGGAACCATTACCAACGCCTCTTGGTGTTCCGTTGTCAATGTCAGATCCTCGGCGGACATGGACTCCCATCCGCTGGATATCAGAGCTTCATACTGCGATATGGCATCTTGCATTGTGGCTTCATACCCAAAGTAATCTACGACATCGTTTTCAAACAATGCAGCGACGAAACGCGCACCTTCCTGCGCTACGACATACGCACCTGTCCACGAACCTATGGGCGTAGATGGTTTTCTACATCCAAACAGCACGTCCACGTGCGATGTCGCAGTGGCTACAAACTGATGCAGGGTCACTTCTAAAATTGCAGTGCGCAACTCTATTTTACGATAATAGTTGATACGCTCGGCAAGACTCATGAGTTTCACGGGCCCCACATTATCGACAAGTGCCGCAATGGCATGGCTTGCAGGAGCGTCCAATGCATTATCAAATACCTTTTTGCATGCCGAGAATAGCTCCTCGTCGCTACAATCATTTACATCATCTTCGGAAAGGTTAATCGTGTCGAGTGAAAGTACTGACATCAAGTCATCCATGATTGCGTCGCTACACACGGTTTGCAAGGATTAACAAACATGGCCCTCTAATACTTTTTATGTATGGACTCTGACACGACGTGCAATAGAAACTCGTTTCCGCTCTCGCGAGCCGCCGTCATTGCGTTCACATCAACGCGAGCACCCCCTGCAATGAGCTCACACACCGCATCGACATGTCCTGCCCGTGCCGCGGCAATCAACGCAGTCCGTCCGGAGCATGGGTCTATGTAATCGATGCTCTCCGTTCCACCCGCACCTGCTGCGAGCAGCATACGGATGGTATCGCTTGCGTTTTCTTCTGCCGCCAAGAACAACAATGATCTGCCGAGGAATGTGACGTGTACATTGGCACCCGCAGATATGAGGATATTGACCACGTTGAACTTTCTTGCATGCGCTGCAAACGATATTGCGCTGAGCTCGCACGGTGGCGATGTGTGAGCGTCCAGAAATGCACCGAAGCCCACGAGCTCTTGTACAGTATGTGCGTGTCCGCCCTCGGACGCATACATCAATGCTGTACGCCCTATCTCGGTTGCAGTGTTGACGTCGATTCCTGCTTTTATCAGCTCTACTACGGTGTGTGTATCGCCAGCGCGTGCTGCCATGAAGATGGCATCCGAACGCAAATAACCCGCGTTCAACATCGCGTGCAATGAAGACGGATGCTGATGTATGTTCCTCTTGCGATACTCGTTTATTGTTGACATTGTCAGGTGACGCATACGTTCCACGATGATTTGAAACATATCCATACGCTCGTTGTATTCATTACGTGCAGCGTCATTTTCTTTGAGAATTTCGTCGAGAACTGAAAAGGGATCATGATCATTGTCGTCGCCGTTTAGCAGTCGATGTGTTTCATCCAGATTGTACAATACATCATACAGCTTAGACACTCTAGACGTTGTTACAGACATCATTTTTATTGTTCGTTAAAGATGTTGATATCGACTTTATAAGTCGTTCACGCGGATAGCTCGGCCCAACACGAACGCAGCAGAGCTTCTTGCATTTGCATTCTAAAGGTTGCGTGTGGACAAGCCGCGAGAGTTCGGTGAACAGCGGCAAACAATGCCTTGCTCAACAAAACAACATACACATGTCCATAGGCAGGTATGGAACTTCGCAACCGTTGATGGCGATGCAGTTCGTCTGCAACTGCTCTCAATACGGCTCGAACGGGACCATGTGAAACGCTGTGCTCCATCAAAGCGTGCACATTATACAAATGGACATCTATGGGGCGCGTGTTGAACAACCTTGACAAAACCTGGTTCATGACGCGTGGATGGAGGAATTGCTTCAAGTTGGATGATAACGGGCGCAATCGGGACGACATTCTCCGGGACAAGTGAGTTGACAAATACTCAACACACTCGCCCTCCAAACAGGCACAATCGTCAGGATCGGCAAGATGCATCATCCACTCGCCACTTACTTCACGACGATCGGAGTCATGTTTTTCGTGACAACCATGAATCACTTCGATCGCCGCACTCCTCACAAACGTGCGCCATTCTAGGGAGTGTACGTTCACGTCTAGAGCTCTACGGATCGATGGCCACAACAAAACGTATGTTGCGTACAATGTCCCCATACACCTTGTTTGCCTTGTCCTAGCTCGAAGGTTTCGTCGACGTTGATGACCAAATGCCATCACAAAGGGACGAGATGCTAACGCATCCATCATGTACATGACGCTTGGTATTGCGTAGAGAGTCAAGTGTTGTTTGATGATGACTCCCATTTCTAGCAATACATTGCTCGTGGGTGTCGATCCATATATTGACGACGTCAGATCCTGTCCGAGCACTCTTATTGCAAACGCTTGCAATGTCCAATTGCATCCATACCTCAACGCATTGATAAATCGATGGCGTACACTGGAGCTCGCTTCCGTTAACAGAAACGTCAAGCATGATTGGATGACTCGGCGCATGTCTTCTGTGATTGTGGACAACATATCATGAGTCATGGTGTTCAAAGCCTTGACTCCTTGTAACGATGCCTCTTCATCGTGTAGAAAGCATTTGATAAAGTCGATCACTGCGGCGACGTCGCATATTGATCCATCCTCTGGCGAGGCTAGAAGTGGTGACAATACCATTGACGTTAACGCACTTGATCGATGATATTGCACTTGAGGAGGATGGACAAGCGTCCAAACCCTGGCTAGGTGAGCTCGCACAGGCCAGTTCTGTGCACGCGTGATGAGCTCTTGCATGACGTTACGGCGCGACGTTGTTAACCGCGTCGTGAATGAATGTAACACATCGTCCAAACGTGATGTGGTCGGCCAAATGACTTGAGGTGCGTGTACATAGCTTTCATAGCATCGCGCCGGTGATCGTCCGTCCAACTCGCGTCCGCTCTGCTCTGCAAGTAGCATCATCAATTCAAGGGCTCGACTATCGTGATCTGAACTCGATGTTGCACAACAATATGATGTCGGACGAACAAAAGTATCCAATAAATCGCGAGCATCATGCCGACGTCGAATGACCGTCAGAATGAGAGCGTGAAGAGCCCTTGTCAACATTACTCTCAAGGTTGGGTCGTTGCAAACGTCTCGACGCAACGCCACGTACGGGAGAAGCGTTTGCGCAATGTCAAAGTATCCAGGCACGAATGTGAGCATGGCGGGTTGTTGTCCGACCGGGATGCCGAAGGCGTCCATGTCGATCCACATGTCATCCGATGCACACAACGCAAACGTCACGACCTCTATTTCCGTCAATAACATTGAAGACGACGATGTTGTTGCATCACGAAGCTTGTACCATATTCGAACCAACGTATTTGGTTGATCTTCGATGTTGACGGATACTCCCGAATCCAGTGCGTGTTGCAAGATCGCAACTGCAGACCGCATCACTGTGTGTGTGCACTCTTTCATTGTCGCCGTACGCGTCAATTCGGCAACAACGAATGGCAGCGAATGGATGTCTGGACAAGCTGCGTTGGTTATGGCAACACATGCCTGTGAAAGTGACGTCAAGAAGAGTCCGTCATGGGCTGCCCGTAACCTGCCTTCTGGATGTACAACAACATATTGCTTGGCGAGTGAAGCCAGGTGCGTTGCATCCGTCATTGCGCATATGTCGATCAATAGACGGAGGAGGCGCGCGTTTAGGACACGGGACAGATTGTCGAGCACAGCATTCACGAGTTCCGACAATACTTGTGTTAAACCGTGACGAAGGGCATGAGCCAGAGACAACTCTGCGCATGTGCCCAAATGGAACCATTCTTCGCGAAGCTGTCTGCGAAGATGACGCACGACAATGACTGCATCTGCATCCTGCATACGAGCTATTCGCTTCATGCTGAACAAATGGATACCAAGGTAAGCAGCCATAGGGTGCGACGCTGCTCTCAACGTCATGTGAGCGAGCGTCTCCGCATCAAAGCACGTATTCCGTACATCCTTGCACGTACTCGCCATGATGTTAATGCTCTCCGATTGATGACGTATTGCATCAGAGTACTCTACGACATCGGTTGCTTGTGCAACGCGACCATCTGCGATAAACTTTACAATCACGCGCAACACATCGCTTGGACATGATTGTAACATGTTTTTTGGTGGACACAAGAATTCAGTGTATTCTGCGTCCGACACTGTGTTTTATATATATCTGGCATCTTCGTTCAATAAAGGATTCGGAATACCCGACTTGCAAGTAACCGAAATAAACAGGCACGCCATCAAGATGAGCGAACCACGAAGGAGGACGAGAGCCTATAGTTGCCCTCGTTGTGGGTACACCACAAATCGGATCCACAACTTCAAGACTCATTGTAACGCAAGGCGGCAATGCCCACCGCTTGTCGCCGATGTATCCAGGCCATCGCCTTGTCAAGCCATTCAATACGTGGTCGGCGGTAGCGACAACACTCTAACTTCAAGTTTTCCTCTGTCCAATCATTCAACGATCGCGGTATCTGACATGATCGCCGACTTGAGACGTGACTTATTTGCTCATGTCGACATGTTGCGCGAGCAAGTAGATCGACTTCGTAATCAAATTGATCGCGTATTGCTTCAAGAAGACGCGGATGAATCATCGTCTTGTTCGTCGTCTTCATCACGTCATCAAGATACGGTGATAATACTGCCTGAACAAGGAATGAGAGTGCTCGATTTTGGTCACGAAGACATCGAAGACCTATTCGATGATCTGCATGAGCTTTTTCTCAAGAAGAGCGAAGGCTTGTTGTATGTGTTGGAAAAAACGTTCTTCAATCCCGCAAAACCCCTCAATCACAACGTCCGCATTTCGAACCTCAAACACGGTATTGCCGAAACCATGCAATCTGGACAATGGACGTCAATGCGCATTACAAAGGCCATCGAAAACATCATTCGCCGTGCTCAAGACATCCTCTTTCACAAATACCAAATGGATGCACAATACAGAGAGATGATATCCGAGCATCATCAAGACGTCTTTGATTGGCAAATCAGCTTGATTGCACGGGAGCGACGAACGTACAATGCAGTTGCCGGAGACGTCAAATCGCTCCTCATCGATAGATACAAGCTTACACGAAACAGGTAAGGGAGGTGGTGAGCCACAAGGGGGAGAGCGTCGTATAGTATGTACTGTGTATGCCGTACATGTACTACATATACTACACGGTGCGCACTGAATATAAGCATGCGACAATCAAAAGTCCCATAACCACTTCCGCCGACCGCCACACCCATTCTCAATACAACCATGAAAAAATTAGGATATGTCCACAACAGTGTGTGTTATGGCGCTAGCCCACACTTGTGGATGTTTGAAGACGACGGACTCATCGACCCAATCAGAACAAAGAATGCGATGGTTGCAGCTTCGCTATACGAGAGCAAGAGAGTTAATCACGATGCCCTCGTGAAGGCATTGGACGATGCAGCATCAATGTCCATCTTTGACGTTGTCTCCGCATTCGATGCATTGCCGGACCTTGTGAAACACGGCTCGAGCCACTCGGCGTTTCAACAGAATGTGTTCAAGTCAGTTGCCGAGATTGTTCATTTCAAGCTCATATGCTACAACCACGACAACGGCGGCGGCGGCACCACCAACACTTTTCCTATATGGTTTTTCATCTTTCAAGACCTTGAACACGTTTCGGCGTTCTGCAACAGGGACGCCGCTACCGATAGTCTGTTGGACGCAAACATTGTCAAACTCATGCGAACGGTAGCGGGAACGGAATGCGCTGCCAATTTGCACAAGCATGTTGATATTCCAACTGTGTGCAGCATCCTGTCTAACACGTTGACGCCTAACAATGACGACGACAACCATCCCTACATTCCTCTGTTGCTGCGAATTGTGCGCGAGTTTTGCAATGATAACAAGCTCAATGAACTTGCGGAACAACACATCGTCACATGTACTTATGTTGTTTCTGATCAACGAGCGATGTTGAGCATTTCGCCACTTGATGCCGAGGCTTACATCATGTGCTGACTTGCAACCCCATGAGTTGGCGCCGCATCTCTCGGACGCTCTGTGCGATGTGCGCCATTTCTGGACCACTGGATGCAGCGGCATTGAATTCGATTTGCAGTTCGCGCATGCGGCTCGCAACAGTCAACATCTCTTGCCCGACGGCGCCTCGCTCGTCCAATGTAACCGCTTCCTCTGCAAGCGCTTCTATGGTCAAGATGTGCTTGGTGATGCACATGCGGCATTGTTTTTCTGTCTGAAACAAATGATCCTCCAGTAACAACATCTGCTTGATGATCTCCCTCACGTTGTGCATGGCGTCGTTCACTGGAAGGAGTGTTCGCGGAGCTGAAGGAGCTTGTAAAGAAGACGTCGTACTACCGCACCCGCCTGAACATTGAGACGGAGATTTGGGTGGACTATCGTTGGGTGTACTATCATTGGGTGTACCACGCAGGGCAGACCACATGAGCAACACAAATATGCCAGCAAAGAGGAAGACCATTAGAGTTCTTCGATTGAACAACATGGCGGTGGTGACGTTGAGCTTAGACGCGCGCGGCATGGCGGCAGCAATTGTTATTGACAAGTATTGACATTTTTTACAGGATCTCCAAAAAGTAGTATAGCCTAAACCATCAAAAAAACAATCCTCTACACGCTCGATAGAGATGCCTCAAAATAACGCGGTGCAAGCTCGATGCCGACATAATTGCGTCCCAGTTTCTTGCACACATGTCCAGTGGACCCGATGCCGCTAAACGGATCCAACACAACGTCACCATGGTTCGACCATAAGGATACGCAATTCTCAATAACTGGCAACTGCAAGGGGGTCGGATGCCGTTGATCTTCAGATGGTACATCTTTGTCATCATCTTTGTCATCATCTTTGTCATCATCTTTGTCATCATCGGCAGACTCAATATGATTCTCCGCATCATCATCATTCTCATCATCATATGTCTCTTCTCCATTGGACAATCCGGTCAGAAGTGCCTCAGTCGTCTTTTTGCACATTGGTGCATCGTTGATCATTTTCTTGATGTTCAATGTATCGTTGTGATTGATAAACCATACGGGACTGGCCAAGCGAATCCATTCTTGCATCGAATGCTTGTCAGGGTCATGTTTGATCGGAATTTTGTTTACCCCTGGTTTGCGCAAGGTCACAACGTAGTCTGGTAACGCTTGTCGCACGATCGATGCGTCCGCCACGAACGATTTGTAGAACAATCCCTGGGCCTTGGTGCGAATCAGGGCCTGTATTGGATCGCGAAACACACAGACCTCGCTCTGCAACAAGAATCCAGCGGCTTCAAAAACGCGCGTCAATTGGCCACGCACATCGATGATGGAATGAGCGCTGTCTTGACCATGCTCCAGACGTCGTCGTGGAATGGCCATGCAGTGAAATGAAAGTAAGCGCCCTGGCTTGAGCACGCGATACAGCTCGCGCGCCACAAAGGCCATGTGCTCTTCGAACTCGTGTTCAGTTTGACAATTGCTGACGTCGCAAACGTTGGAAGAATACCGAAACAACGATTGAAAGGGTGGAGAGAAGATGATGTAATCCACAGAGGCATCACCGACATGATCGACCATTCCTTGGACACAATCTCCGAGAATCATGCGAGCGGTGGACAACTCGACAATCTTGGTCGTAGGTTGCGTTGCCAACGGTTGAAGAAGGGTTGGCAGATCGACTGTATTCTTCCGATCCGAACACCAAAGGCGTCGCATTTTTTGTTTCATAAGCGCCTTTATGTACTCAGTCTCAGACTCTTTTCGCTTGATGTTCTCTTGAACCGGACGTTCGATATCCGTTGTCAGCAATATGACGTTGACGACGCGGTCTTGGCCAAATCGATGACACCTGCGAATCGCTTGGTACATTCTCTCGTAGCTGTCCGTCAATGACACGAAAATCATGTTGCGACAATGTTGCCAATTGAGACCAAAACCCGCAATCTCAGACTTGGTGACGAGGACGCGTTTGGCACCGGTGGTAAAGGCGCTCAACGCTGCGTCCTTCTTTGCCGGTGATGCCGTTCCTGTGAGCTCGACGGCGCCACGGATTCGTTGCGCCAACTCTTTGCTCTCGTCATTGAGAGTGCACCATACAACCCATGATTCATTGTCAGCATTGACAAGTTCTGCACAACGTTTGACTCGGTCATGAAGCGTCAACCTCCTCGCCGTGATTCGGTTTTGGAGGCAAGAAGAAGAGGTAGTAGCAGCTCTATTGTCAGAGGTAGTAGAGTCGGTGCCGCCGGACCAATGCACCGTTTCCGTTTGAACGTTCAATCCTGGGAGTTTGTAGCGCGCGGATTCCGCATCAAAGCCGATGTCTGCGGGCGACGACACCCAAACTGACCAGGTGGACAACCAGTTGGAAAACGGTCGAACGGCGAAAGGCCTCAACTTGACCTTGTTGACGTCCACTTTGACAAAAAAAGAATTCAAAAGATGATGCTCCGTTGCGACCCCGAGAAAGGCTGATTGATTCATGATTTCGGAGTAATCGTTGGGACATGGCGTCGCCGTCAGGCACAAACGGAACGGCACTCCTTGTGCGGCCTTTAATAGCCACTGGCCAGTCTTGCATTCTTGGTGTTTGAGGATGGAAGATTCGTCCAATATGACGCTCGTAAAGGAACTGATGTCGAATTTTTCTGCAATCTCGTAGTTTGTTATGCAAATCTTGTCACCCACGGGACCCGTTGCACAACGCGCTACATCGGCCATGTTTCGCACGATATATACGGGAGTCGATAGATGCATCACGTCGGCCTCTGTCTTGAGCTGTTGCGCCGCACACAACGGCGTGAAGATGATTGCCGCGCCTCCAGTGGCGCGCGCTACTGCTTCCGCGAACGACAGTTCGATGCGCGACTTTCCCAGTCCTGTATCAGCAAACACAGCTGCTTTCCTTCGTTGCAAAGCCCATTTAACAATGGCGCGTTGGAACTCGAATAAGGAATCGTTGATCTGGATCGATGCGATATCTGTATCACTTGCGGACGTTCCTCCCGATCCTCCTCCGTCGATTCCAGCATTCTTACGCGCCAAGTACGTGACATAGTCTTCCATGTTGCGATCTCTTGTGCGATCTTGGGCTCCAACTTCATCTTTATAAGCACTTAAGGCCAGCGAGCGACATCATCTTAAATCAACAATGTCAACGACGAATGAATTGTGGAGGTCAATGGTAATGCGGGACATTGGAGAAGCACAAGACATACTAGTGTCAGTCGTTGCCGACATCAATTGCAAAGTCAACGCGCTGCAGACAGAGAACCACAAAGCCCCGAGACCATTTGGATGGGAGTGTATGGAACACATCAACACGGCATTTGTAGACGATTGCATTTGGAAAGTGGTGACAGCCACCCAAAATGATCATCAAGTAGCAGTGGATACGTTCACTCAAGTTATCAAACATATCCACTTTGACACACTCGATGGACGCAATAATAATGTACGGCTGCATGTCGTCAATGAAAGTGGAATTTTCATTGCGGCTCAGACCATTGATGCACATGGTGCATGGACATCTTTGCAGTCTAGAGTTCAAGTCGTGGAATTGTTGGTCGATCAAGCCTTCCACCTTATGCAACTGCACTTTTTTGGAACGTACGGTTTTGAAATCGATGAAAGCAACGCAAGCATGCCACCCAGCATGTTGCAACTCGGACGCGCCTATTTTTCACACACATGTGTACCCAATTTGGATCGCGATGATGAAATGGTTAGATCTGTCTTGCGCATGTTGGACTCACAACAGTGTCAATTAAAGTCTTTTTAATTCACTAGCATCAGCAGCATACAGTCGGGGATGAGAGGGCTTTGAGGTTCAGCTCTGAGTTTCAGGCACGTTCATCATTTAGTATGTCTTGCGGGAAATCCCTAGACGCGTCAAGATCGTCTTGATCTACGTAAAACTCTTTCCCCCTTCCGTGCATTGTATCGCTAGTGTCGTGCCGCCGCCCCCCCGCCCCTTCTTGAACAACAACATACGAAAAACTAGGATATTCGGGTACATGGGCTCGCGGAATCGCCCATTCTTGCTCGTGAAACTTCAGTGGACAGTGCTTGTCGATAAAGATACCGAGCCAATGCTCAAAGACCCGACAGTCCGTCTCAGCGAGTCGCGAAAAAAACTCTTGCCACGATGATGACGTCGTATACGCCTCGCGCAAGAACGGCAACAATTTTGACAAGTAGGCTGACTTGAAGTATTTTTTCTTTGTCACGTATGTCGAGACAAAGTCGTTGAAGCTGGGCATGTTGCCATTGGCAGTGGTGACGAAGCGCTCGTACGCTGTCAAGGCCGTCGTTGCATTTACATCACGGCGACCGGATGCGTACTCGACGGGGTATGCACCGACTTTGCGTTGGTACCATGTTTGCGAATACTTGGCAAGGTACAAATTGTGTAGCTCCAGGCGCACCGGCTCGCCGCGCGAGCCCTTACGGCAACGCAAGTGGCTCGTGTCTTTGAACATGACGTCCTTCTTGTTTGGGAATAGCTTGTACACAAACCATAGAGCCGTCCGCAGCATGACCACGGTGCCCGTAGAGGGCTGGAGTTGTGTCAACGTATTCAACTCTATTATCCCAGCATGGGGCGAAGAATCAAGCACACAGTCTGCGTCATACCCGAACGATGTCATGTAAGGGTGTTTCTCGGACCGATCAAAGCCGAATTGCACGCAAGATTTTTCGCCGCCGAATACGATTCTTATGAAACGACCGCGATTTTGGTAAGAGACGACCGCTTTGAAAGCATAGGGTGGCGCCCGCACGTGATACGTCGTTTCTCGCGGCGCCGACATTGATAGCGCATGCTATTGCTGACATTTTTTTGACATGCTGTGGCCTCGGCCATGATTTCCACCTAGAACCACACATCCATGTGGCCAAAAAATGATATTTCCGCGCCAACAAGCAAGTCAACTGTTCTAATAGAAGTCATTCCATCGAGCGCCAAGACGTTGATTATGACGTCATCGTTGGCGAGCGCATTCTTGACCACAAAACGCCTCCCATTAATCGATGGCCCGCAAATCAACGAGTATGATGTTGTGTTCGATGTCATGTCCTTGATTATCACGACATCATACAACTTGTAATTCAATATTGATGACGTGACAGAGCCGATGCGAAGTCGCACGGGCTCGTTCCACGCATGTGATGCTGTGCCCGCATCCGATGCATTAGGTCTGCGAAGGCGCAACCCGGCAGTGCCAATGTCAGCGCTTACGACAGATCCTGCAGCAAGGAGATGGCCGGCGACCTCCACGTCCGTTTGACCCACCGTCAATGTAGCAAGATCCGTCATGTCCGTCTTGGCCGGTGAAACGATGACTCGCTGTTGCGTTGACGCCGTACGCACACACAGATCATTTGTACGACTGTTGCCAAACGCAAAGCCATCATACGGTGTGATGTGAACAAGAGCGTCAGACATCTTTCTTTATTGTTTAATCCTATACCTTCCATGGACAGAAAAATCAAGTAAAGGCCCGGATTTGCACGGCGTCCAACTGCGCGTTTGTGAATGCAGTAAAGCGATGATTAAAGTTGATCGAGGATGTGTTGACAATACTCAGTCGCGTCATCCGTGAACTCACCGAGATGTTTTCTAGGTTGAGTTGCGATAGGTTGTTAACTGTGATGGAGTGTCTTTTAACGACTCGAGAACCATCGTTCACTGTAATGACATAAATGTTGCGCCCAGGTAGGTTCGCTTGGATAGACGGGAATCCAGATATGCTAATGTAATGCACGAACGTCGGACCACGCATCGAGTAATGAATGCTTTGCGTCAACACACTAGAGGCACGCTCGCGAGGGATCAATATCGACCTTCTCATTAATTGCGCGACCTGATTTTGTGCATTATCCAAGCGTCGTGTCAAGTCCATGTTTGCAACATTCATCGCATCGGGATCTATTTTTGCTGCATACGCACGCACCCGTGCCGCTCTTGGCATCGGGTGGAATGACACTAGACATTCCAAGTCATTGCCGTCCATGTCAGATGATGACGGCACAACGCGCAAGTCCCTGACAATGGCATCGTCGAATCGATTGTTTGCAATCGACGAACCCTTTGCGCACCTGGCAATGTCTGTATCGTGCATGCTCACGACGCATGATTCAGCACCCCTCACAGACGCATTTACACGTTGTGAATACTCTCTCACGCGTTTTGTGGGAACCTGGAACGCTCCAGGTAATTGGACAGTGCCCCCGTCCACGGTGCGAATGCGACAAGGCGTGTTGCCTGACACGTTTGCAGCTCGAAGAACTGTGTTCGTGGTCGGCGTGACGGTATTAATGTATACCTCCCGCGTCAAATACCCAACGACAATGGCAACCACGCATGCTACAAAGATCACCCCAAACAAAATGGTGCCGCGCTGCCGTTTCATTATTTTGTATGTATTGTTTACCTGACACACAGAAATAATGTTTGGGTGTGAGTAAAGAGCGTGAACGACACAGAGAATCGCCAATGTTGTTACCTGGTCACAAGGCTCTGTTAATGTCAACGTTGCGGCGTCTTTCAGACGAGGAAGTTAACGCCCTGTTGGGCGACGGCGGCGGCGACAAAATCATCGGCCGCAAACACCTCATCTCCAAAAAAAACAAGACTTTTAAAAATATTTTGAAAGGTTTGTACTATCCTGATCTCCCTTGCGCATCCCGCTCTTTGCGTAATGGTGTAGTCACACACGACAAGATCAAATTGTGTCCGTTGAAAAAGCTACTACTCTTTAGCACCAATGATCATCTCCATGAGGCGTATGCGTCACACAATGGAAGCATGGCATATCTGCATGCTATGGCGCCAACACCGATTGTGAGTGTGCGGCGCGTTAGGGATAGCGTCGTGCGGCAGTTACTGTTGCTGTTCGCTATGGGATTACATGATGATACCACCGTTGGCTTGGACCGTTCTCCAAATGCAAGCGGTGTGCCGAACGTGTTTTGGTTGGGGCAAGCGTTACACGTCCTCATGGATTCGTTTTCTCCCGCACATACCTTGCGCACCAAAACAGCAGGTGATGTTGGAGCAGAAGTCGAATGCCTTCGTAACGGTGTTATGCAAATGAAGTCCTATGCACAAAATGTTTGGAAAGCAAACATATCCGAAGACGACAAGTTGGCAATGCGCGTATATGATGTGACCTTCAAACTTGCGTATGTGTACATCAATTGGAAAACGCTCGGCATGCAGGGAACAAGACCCAACGACGATGAGTTGGAGGACTGGCTAATTCAAGAGGTGCAACGCGCGCTCTTGTTGCGAAAGCCCGATAATGAAAAGGTTGACATGACTTACATGGCAAGCATTGTAAACTATGTAAAGAAATCACAGACGAGAAAGCACATCATAGATGCTTTTGAAGTTTTTGTATTTGAAGAAAGTCATGATGATATGTACCGCGTTACAAAAACTCTCTCGAGTGCCATCTCGAGACGTCCTCCTCTCACGAAAGATAAAAAAGATAAACCATCAACAGACAACGCAATCATGTGTTTCTTCAACTACAACACGCAAAGCAAGCTGTGGCACATGCGGAATGATTTGATATCCAGCGTAAAAAAGTACAACATGAAGAAGCCTTGCGTAGAGCAGTGTGTTTGGTTGATCAAGGAATACATTGACGCGGTCAAACGAGTATCAGCTTGCAATGACGCATCCAAAGTGTTGCCGTTAATACGACGTATATTGCGTACACTAGTGATTAAACTTATACAAGGCCCGTTGCAAATTGCGAAAGGCTTTGACAACGCTCCTTGCATCGCCACGCCAGAATTAATTACGCAATGTTCGGCGAGGTAGCTATTGAAGCTTCACTTTTATCATCGGACTCGTCTATTGATGATAGGCCAGATAATACACTTTCTGGTGTAAACTTTTGATTTATGAAAGATACAACATACTTGATATCACTCACAACGTCATCACCGTTGAGATCTCCACCTTTTGTTGATGCAAGCATGAAACGGGACGCAATGTACGTCAATACCATGCCAGCAACCGAGCTATTGTTTTGAAGAATCGAACTCGGAATTTTCACTGAATTTGAGTCGGATTTTTCATCGGCACGAACACTTGTTACGATAACATCATTGTCACTTGTAACCGCGTTTAGTTTATTGGGCGCTAGTTGATTCAGCGTGGTTACAATCTGTTCCATGTTTTGTCGTCTTTAGAGTCCTTAGCGTATGAACTTATTCGTCTCAATCTATTTTAGTTTAAATTAATTAGAGATTATTCCTATACTTACTCATCGTCGTCCAAGAAAGCATAATTGGACGACAATGTCACCGCGTTCTCTGCACCAATCGTTGCCAATGTAGCTGTCGCACGAGGCTTTCGGGTTGTGGTGTTTCCCACCGCTGGAGATTTTCGAATGTCTTGATCGTACAGTGCCACGTCGTTGCGATAAGCACCCACGCGATCCCACACTGCACCTAACACCTCGATCATTGCCTTGATAAACGACGGATCCTTCTCGACGCGCAACACACTCATTTTTATGATGTGGTACAAGTGAATGCGCACACCGTCTCTATCTTCAGGGCGACTCTCGCCCAGCAACACGTCCCATTCAGCACGAAGCTCTTGAGGAGTGCAACGTTGTCGCGAGTACTTGTACGTTGATGGTCCATCCGACGTGCGCGACGGAAACTCCATAACAAAGCCATGTTCACCGCCTTCGTTTGAGAACCGTCCACACTGCGAAGACGACCGTTGAAAGTCATCCCAACTATAGTACTCTGAAATCTCGCACTCGACGTAATCGCATGCAACAAGGGAACACACGTCCAGTTGCCCTTGGATCTGGCAATAATACTGCCATGGAATCTCGCCGTTGATTTTTCTGCGATATGGACACTTGATTTCAACCATCACGCCAAGATCGTTGATGCCATCAGGAGATGCACCAAAGAATGCTATACGAGGATGCCTCAAAAGCCCAAACTCGTGTACGGTTATTCCAGCAGTACGCAGTGAGTACGCTTCCGTGGCGACTGCCTCGTACATAGTCCCCCATTTGAGCGGCGGCACGTTGGGGTTGAATGCTTCTTGTTCATACCCGCATTTCTTTGCGAAGAATTGCCGTTGCGTCCCGAACTTTGCACACCCCATGGCTTGAGCGGCGTCGCTAGCTGTTATCAACTGGCCGCGTGCCGAATACCACTCGTGCGTGCGTTGTGTTATACCAGGCGACGTCAACAACTTTTCAAGCTGAATTCGTTGTTCGTCTATTTCGTCAATCCGTCCGATGACATTGTCTCTAGTCACAAGCGGATAATTCGCAGCAAGCGACACTGTGTCCGCAATTTCCGAAGCGCGCTCACGTGCATTGTTTAGATCAAACTTGTCTGTCTGACCGCCGTCCCTTGCGGCTCGGGCAATAAAGCGGTCCAAAAGAATGGATGCAAAGCTCTCCACAGGGTCCGGCACATGATAGGGCGGCGGATTCGCGAGAATGGGCGACTCAATATCAACGAGCATCGATGTCGTCGAAGTAGATGATGAAGATGGCTGAGGAGGGGGCCAATGCAATGCCATCAGGTCGAGGTGTCGTTTGGGTGCAATTTTGTGTGTGTGCTTTCAACTCTGTAACTTTAAAATTTTATATGCGTCATGGCCTTATGTGTGTACTTGTTGTACAGTAGAGTGTAGTACAATATAGTACGACAGTCCCTCGAGGGAAAGAGTACATGATGGAGGCCCATTGGCTGTTCAACAAAAAATCTCAACCCAATCCTCAAACAATGAACGCTTTGGAGCATCAGTTCCGTCATGTTATGTTGGAATGTGACACAGATCACTGCCAAGACACAACAATGAGGATTGCAAATGAGTTGTGGAAGATACTGCAAACGACCAAAGGAGAAACCATCATTGTGTGTATGGTCACGACTGTTGGAAACGTCGTTCGTCAATTGGTCATCAAGCAGTCATCTTCACGGGAAGAAATCGACGCCTTCATTCTAAACAACCAAAACATGTGTCGCAGAGATAGCTCAGGCGGGCTGATGTTCATTTTTTATGAAGAAGACGTAAATTCGGCAAACAATAAGAGTTCAATGGCACTGTTGCACGTGCGATCATTTGTTTTTTGTTTTCAAGATCGCTCCATGCACCCCATCGACACAAACGATCCATTGTACGACATGATGGTATCTATGACGCAACCATCACATTCGATTGTGTACATGTCGTGATGATGGTGAATCTTGAATGCGAAGTCCGGCGACACCCTTGAGGTGCATCTTCGCAGCCGTTCGTGCTTCAATTGAAGGCACATCGTTCATGCCCATGGCGAGGAATCTATCATTGACATTTTTCACGACCTGTTCCGGCTTCCAACCAAGGCGCTTCATGTTGGCTGCGTAAAATCCAAGGGTCGCGGTATACGCTTGCCGCGCTATTCGCTGCAACTCGACAGATTTAGACAATATGATTTGTAGTTGTTCACGCATGAGGGGCGACGATGATGGCGACGAAGACGATGTCAATATGCGCACGGGCAGCTTTGCGGCTTGGAGTGCCGTGGAGAACACTTGCTCGTCATCTGCCAATATCAACAATGCTTCTCCCCGCTTTCCTGCACGTCCGGTACGTCCCACTCGATGCTCATATTGTTGCACGTCAGTCAAGCCCACTTGCACGACCAGCGTCACGTCTGGGAAATCAATGCCTCTGGCGATGATGTCGGACGCGAAAAGAATGCGACACTTGCCACTTGCAAACGCCTGTGTGTGGCGATTGCGTTGCCCTTGCGATAAACGCGAGTGTAATTCCAACACATCTTGAAACCCAGGAACCGCGCGAAACAGAGCAGCAACGTATGCCGTGAGACGCGCTGTGGCAAAGAATACGATGATTCGATGATCGGGTGTCGTTTGCTTGATTCGATGGAGAGTTGCATGTAGTATGGGTAGCACATGTGGTGTCGGAGCGATCACAACGGCTTGATCGATGCTCTTGTGCGACGCGTGTTCTGATGAACTCTGCGACAAAGGTGCCGCGTCTACAAACTGGATGTTGGGCGATGCAAATCTTGCTGCAATCTCCTTGACACCATCGGGAACGGTTGCTGTGAAGAGCAATGACTGTCTCTTTTCGTATGGAGGCAGCGCTGCAAGGATACGTTTGAGGGCTGGCATGAATCCCATGTCCAACAAACGATCTGCTTCGTCGAGCACGAGCACGCGGACGCATCGCCGCAAGACGTCCGCAAAACCCACGAGGGATTCCATGTGATCCATCAACCGACCTGGTGTTGCTACCAAGATGTCGCACTTTTGCGTTTGCAAGCGCGTGCGTTCGGCTGCAGGATTCGTACCTCCTATAACCATTTGTACGCCAATAGACGGGTGATACGATGTCAAGCGCTTGGCCTCACGATGTGTTTGATCCGCCAACTCTCTTGACGGTGAAATGATGAGAGCATGTATCGGGTTACCTTGCACATCGCAGCTAGAATTTGTATCCTTTCGATTCAAAACGCGTTCTAGCGCTGGAATCAAGAATCCGAGGGTCTTGCCACTGCCCGTCTTTGCTTTTACAAACACGTCTGTACCATGGAGAGCAGCGTCCATATACAAGGCTTGTGGTGCGGACAAGAATGTGTATCCAAACACTTCGCGCAGCGCACGTTTGGTGTTTGCATGCACTGGCAAATCTTCGAAACGTTTGCGCGACAAGAATGATTTAGATTCTTTGGATACTTGTTGATCCATATGTGCCAATGTAGATATAAAAGGCGCTCAACGCGCCACTTACAATAACAAAAACAAGAGATAAATTATCACATGTGTCATCGATAAGAAGAACACCAAACATGATTAAACACTTTCTTCCCTTTTTCATGGTGGTTGCATTTATTGCAACGGCGACGTTGGCAGATCGATTCGATAACACCGCAAGTCGATTCGATAACACCGCGAGTATTTCCTCTACATCTTCTACCACCTCATCAACACCATCAGATGCAGGTGCAGATGCAAATGCAGATACAAATGCATTGATCACTACGTTGGAGGGAGAACTAGAAGTGTTGACAAGCGACATTGGTGATTTCTTTGTGCTACATACGTCTCGCGATAAAGTTGTCGAGTTGAAACTTCGCGGCGTGGACACTACCGCACAAAGCACACTTCTCCAAAAGAGCATCAATGGACAACGCATTCGCGTTCGTGGTATCAACAACTCAGCATCGGCATCTGCAAGCGGCAAAGATGTGACTGGAGAAAGCAATATCGAAGACGATACGTTTGATGTCATCGATGTTGTCAACGATGATTTTGATGCTGTCGATGATGGATATACTACGGGTTGATATACTACGGGTTGATATACTACGGGTTGATATACTACGGGTTGATATACTACGGGTTGATATACTACGGGTTGATATACTACGGGTTGATATACTACGGCGGGTTGATCCGCCCTCGCAACGCGTCGAGTTCGCTACGTAGCTCTTTGATGGCTTCCACGAGCACTCCGATCAAATTGCCATAAGCCACTGACATCTTGCCCGGCTCGCCCAAGGCTGTTTGTTGTGGCGTTGGAGGAGACTCGTACACTGCTTCTGGCACTTCCCGTTGAACTTCTTGCGCGAGCAACCCCACATGACGCCGCACGTTTTCTTCACCTGATCCACCTTCACTACTGCTGCTGTTATATGTGTACCCAGACAATCTACACACGCGATCCAATGCACCCTCCACTCTTTGCACATTGTTTTTATAGCGCGCATCTGACAAGACCGTGATATCGCCGTTGACATACATGTTGCCTGTACTCGAGTTTAATGCCATTAGTACCTGCTCTCCCGAGTTTTCAAACACAAATCCATTCCCGCTTGCATTGGCAGTGCGGAAACGGAGCGCATGGCTTGTGACATTGGCATTGAATCCTGCCGCACCTGCATTGAAGGATTTCCCGGCGCCTGGCGTGCTCACGTAGATGCCCCAATCGTTGTCGTTGGATGTCCACAACATGATGCCACGTGTTCCACCGTCCGTCCCATCATTCACTGTAAGCCTACCGCCGACCAAACTCGTATTGCCATTAACGTGCAGTCGTTGAACGGGAGTAGCAATACCGATTCCGACGTTTGATGCATTGTTTATGACGAGCGAGCCGTCCTGGATGCTCGTTGCAGTGGTTGAAAAGGTGGTTTGACCCGTCACGCTAGTGGCGCCATTCGGGCGCAAGAAGATGCTTTGCGAAACAGCGCCAGCGCATATGCCAATGTCGTTTGATGTGTTTATGTTTGACAATACGGCGGTTCCGATCGTTACCCGCCGTGCGGTAAGTGTCGTCGTCTCTGTGCTCCCTACGTTGCTCATGTTGCCACGCACCCACATGCTGCCTGTCGCGCCGGCCACTCCCACGAGCGCGACATCTGATGAGTTTTCAAATATGAAGCCTCCGGTTGCGCTGTTGCTCGTGCGAAGTCGTAGCGCCAGACCAGAGACTCCCGACGCGGACGCCGCAGTGCCGGTTCCGTTCAAGGCCTTGTTGGCACCGGGTGATGCCGTGTATATGCCCACATCGGTCGTGTTCCACATCTGCAAACCGTGATTGCTGCCACCATCGGTACCATCACTGATGGAGACCTTGCCATACAACAAGACCTCGCCGCTCACGTGAAGAGGCGCTGCAGGCGTGCTCACACCAACACCGACGCGACTCGTTGCCGATGCAAGTATTAGATTGCTCGACACGCTTGCACTGCCCGAAATCGTAACATTGCTGCAGGTCACGTTCGCAAGGGCAGATGCACCGCTGCACGCAAGCAAAGACGTCGAACACCCACCAGAGTTGCTGAACGCGCCTAGCAGAGTGGCGTGACCCGTGACCGCTTGAATGGCAAACAGATTGCGCTCCGCTGAGTCTTCCACGACAAGACCCGGCCCAGCGGCCGCGCCGTTGACGCGCAAGCGCAGTGAGGCGCCGGTGACGCCACCATACGCTGTGGTCGTACCTCCCTCGAACGACCTTGCTGCGCCCACCGTTGTTCGATATATGCCAAAGGTGCCGTCAGTCCACAATTGCAATCCATTGTTGATATTGGAACTTGCCGCAAAACCATTGTCCGTGCCGTCGTTTAAGATGACGCGTCCATACAGCTGCGTGCGGCCCGCCACGTGCAACCTTGCTGTCGGGTTGGACGCGCCAACGCCAAGATTGCCATCTGCGCGCAGCGTCACAAGACTGTTTGATTCCGTCGGGGATGAACCCGTTTCGTTGTAGTTGAAGAACAAACGGTTGTTGCTGGTCGCTCCGCCAGGAATGCTGGCAGACACCGCGAACCGTTGCAACGCATTGGAACGTCGCATTTCGATCCACTGGTTGGGATTACTAGACGCAGTCGTGTTGCTCGCGTGAAAGGCATTCATGACGATGCTTCCCGATGTCAAGTGCAATGAAGCCGCCGCATCGGGCGTAAAGGTTCCACTGCCAACACCCGCTCCGATTGCCACGGCACCGCGAATGAGCATGTTGCAAGGCGAGAAACCCGTGTTCGCAAACGTAAACGCCGCCGTTGTGCCATCTTGAAACAACACGTTGCTCAAGTTGACCGACCCACGCACGTCTAGATTGTGTGTGGGATTACTCGTATTTATTCCAACATTCCAGCTGTGGTTGTTGTAAATGTTGCTCGATGTGTTGTAGAAGCTGTACACGTTGTGAACCGGCAAGATGACTCCATTGGAGCGCAGGTCACCGGACCTCCAGTTCAGAGCGCCCACCACGTCCAACGCATAGGCCGGAGACACGGTACCGATGCCCACAAATCCGTTGCTATTGATTGTGGCGGCGGTCGTGTATGACGCTGATAGGGCAGAAGCTACAGACACGGGGGGCACTTGATTTGAATTGTACACTTGAAACACATGTTGCGCGGCGATGTGACGAATGCGATCGGGTCCTGACACTCCATCGGCTTCGTTGAGCTTTGCCAACACCAATTCTGACGCTTGTGTACCGCTGTACAGGTTTTCGGCAATGAAGGTGTGGAATGGAGTAGAACTGTCACCCGATGTGCCCGCAAACATGAGGGACGCACCGCCGCCGAGCAACATGCTACCATCCACATGCAACCTCGCGCTTGGGTTGCTGGTGCCTATGCCCACTTGACCCGTGGCAGTTATGCACATCGAAGTCGGCGCGTGTGCACCGTTGGATCCAGTTGCATCGAGCGTCATGAACGGCACGTTTGATGCCGATAGGTAAGCACTTGTGTTCGACCCAATGATGCCCGTTGATATCAACGATGGAGTGCCTGAACCCACACGCAGCTGCCCAGCGATTATTGCATTGCTCGCACACGACAAGTTGCTGCATGTTACATTGCTTCTGACAAAAAGTCCCGACGATGTAACCTCCATCTCGCGCACAGAATTGACAAAAAACTGTTGTTTGCTTCCGGACGCAGGCGTGCTGAATCGCAAGTCTTGCACCGCATCACCCGTGCCCAATCCTCCCATTGCGCCCGTTGACGCATTGCATATCGAATACAAGAGTGTCGCTGCAGAAGTGGCGTTCACAATGCATCCTCCACCTCCTGATACTAGCATGGAACCGTTACTGATGTGTACGCGTTGCAGAGGAGTCGCAGTGCCTATGCCCACCGATCCTGTAGGCGTAACAGTGACAACTTCTCCAGATGCAAAGCCATTCGACGAAGCAGACAGTTTAAATTTGGCCCCGTCCGCCCTATGAACACCCGCTGACCATCCCTGTGTACCAACGATTTCCATCGACACGAACGGATCACCTCCCATCGCTCCTGCAGCAGTGCGAATACTGGCAATGGCATGTGCATTGTTGGATGCCGTCAAGTTTACGATCGCCACGCCGTTGCTTCGAGGATCTGCACCCGTCGTGTCGGGAACCGTGACTTGAAGGTACGCGCTCGGCGCCGATGTCATGATCCCCACATGCCCCGTGTTGCTCATCATAAAACGCCCGGCGATCGCAGTGCCACTGTCAGCGATCATGGACACATTGCTTCCCAACCGCAATGCCGCTTGCGATGAAGTCGTTATCCCTACATCTCCACCGCTCACGTGCAACTTGAAGGTTGGGTTGCTAGTGCCAATTCCCATGTTGCCATTTGATGTGATGCGCACCGCTTCCGACACACCGACAGCGCTCGTGGCCAATATGATGGATCGTCCCCGCATCAACAAGTCCGCATTGGATCCAGTTTGCCGCTCGGCTGAAATTATAAACCCCTGGCGCGTGCTCGCATTGCTCTCAAAGCCCATGGACATCCCAAGTGGTTGATTCGATGATAGTTGCACAGGGTTCACCGCTTGCATGAACACATCACGCGCAATGTGAACGTTTGCGACAAGAGATGTCGCGGCTGGCACTGAGAATCCCGTGTTGCCACTGGGCGCTACAACCAACGACCTCGATGGTATGGAGTTGTTGTTGGATGGCGTGCCCGACGTGGCGGATCCCAATGATGATACACAATGTCCTAATACGATCTCTGTGTTTGCATTCGACGCAGAAGACGCAAACATGTAGAGTGACGACTGATTGCTATTATACATTCTCCCCATGCCTATCCCATGAGCGTTGTCGCCAATATACGTGCGCGCATGGGGCGTTGCTTCCGAAACCGACGAAACGTCGCTCACCAAGGCCACGGAATTCAACACTGACAAACTCGCATATGATGCAATAGGCGTGTGTATGGACACAGCGTTGCTTGTTATTGTTAAACCCGACGAATTTGAAGACGCTTGAATGCGGATAATCCCAACGGGATTTTGGAGTAGCAAGGTGTTTGGCGATGCAAGGTTAGATGCGCTCGACAGACTCAGCACCGCTTCTTGTTCAGATGAAGTCGTAGAAGTAGTGCTCAACGCAATGCTCGCGGTAGATTGATCATGGTGTGCCGGGTTGCAAACTTTCAATGCGACACGTGCATTCGACGATTTGATAACTTCAAGCTCGCTTCCATATACCACAACATTGCAAGCACCCGCAGCGCTGATGACGAGCGGCTGGTGCGCGCTGTTACCAACTGCTTTGATGCCATTCGGACTGATGCCAACGCCGATAGACAAGTCTTGTGCGCAAAACTCCGCAAGCGTGGCGTCATCCGAATCATTGCATCGTGTCACAAACAATGCCGGCGTGTGTAGTTGTGGTTGCGGCTTTGATCCACGAGCGTACCTAATGTCGTCCAAGTCTACGAACCCAATCGCAGAACTCGCTGCCCGAACGCCCCCCAAACGCACTTGGCCGTTGGGAGACAGGCCCAGCGCCGCGCCCTGTGTACTGGCCGCGGCGTCCGAAAGTCCGGGTGATGCGTACGACAAGAACAAATCGTCATCGATACCCAATGTGGTTGGATTGGAAGAAAGCCCCTGCGCAAATGACCATTTTCCACTGGACCACGAGGAATGCACAGAGACGACGCGTCCGCCGACATAACCCAACGTGCGCACGGTCACGATCACATCAAAAGTCGTTGAGGATGTATTCAACACATTTTGACTACTCGAATGCTTGATCCTTCGTACTTGCAGTGACCGGTAGGCTGTGTTTACGGTCACATAATAATCGCGATCGGCATCGTACATCAAATGTGCAAGGCTTCCGTCGCCGAGGTCGATTACAACCAAGCCTGTCGCGCGGACATAGTCGAAAAGGTCGCGTGCAGCGAGTTGCGACGCGTTGCTAGGTGCATCCAACGCAGCTGCATCCAGGGTAAAGTGATTCCATGCAGTGTCACCACTTACTTGATCTGTACGATGGACTAGCACATTCGTAAACGCTCTCGTTCCGGCTGCTAATACGCCTCCCGAACCTACATGAATGGTGTCAATGGGATTGCTCAAACCCAATCCCAAATGACCGATACCCGTTAGCCGAGCAATCTCGACATTCCCAGCCACAAAAACGTGGTTCTCGTTAGATGTAGCAACAGAGTGCACTATGGCGTCGGTACGTCGTTGCCAGCCCGCAAATGTATTCGAAGAAACCCAATCCATTACAATTCGTTGTCCGCGCTCTGGTGCCGTTGCCAAAAGCGCGATATCTCCGCCTTGCACATGCAACTTTGTCAAAGGCTGTTCCGTGGCAATGCCCACATTTCCCGTGGCATCGATGGTCAGAGTTTTTTGCTGTGCACCCCTCGCTCCCGTCGTCATAAACAAAGAACCAGCGCCGTTTGAATCCGCCTGCATGCCAATCCGTGCACCGTCCGATGCATCACCGTTTTGTTGCATACCCGATGCAAATCCAATCCAATGTGCAAATTGAACATTAGATGTAGGATTTACGAATCGCGCAACCGCAGTCGATGTTGCCGTCTCTCTAAGTACAAGGCGCGCTGACAAGACGTCCGCAGCATTGCAAAACCCAGCTCCAATGCTCGACGTGGCGAGGATTGCACCGCCATCTGCAAACACAGACGTTGTAACGGCGACGTTGCTCATGAAAGCCCTTGTGGGCGGACGCACAGTCAACGTTGCGACTGCATTAGACGACATCGAGGAGACGTTTACGCTTACCGTCCCAAGGCTCGGAGAAATCGCAAGCGTACCATCCTCTGAAGCCGTTGCACCGCGTACCACGAGTGTATCGTCATTTGATAACAACATTTCGACAGGCACCATCGAGTCTTGTGTATCGGCAAATTTGAATGAGCCACCCGACATGCGGATGCTGCCGTCTCGGACGTGCAGTTTTTCTTGTGGAGATACACCCAAGCCCACATTGCTGCGGATGTAAAACACACCGTCTCCCCTGCAGCTTGCGGCCGTGGTGTTGTCGGAAGACTCGATGATAAGGCCGTGGTTGCTCCCAGCAGGCATCCGGATACGCACGGCATTGCTGCCAAACGATACACCTGATGGTGCGATGCCGCCACCAAGCGCACGTCCAGCCCCAGGGCTAGCTGCATACATGCCGAATCGAGAATCGTTGGAATTCCACATGAAGATGCCGCGCGGTTGTACACTCTGCTCCGCGTCTTCTCCACCCATCACCACGAAACGCGATCCTATTCTCACATTCCCCACGGCATCCATGCGAAGACCTCCGGATGCACCTGCAAACTCTGGACAGATAGATAAGCCGTCGCCCTTGAACCACATGAATGTGTCATTACTGGATACCAATGGGTTCGTTGATATCGTCTGTGCACGCCATGCAGCCTCGATATACAACCCCGCATTGCTGTTGGGCATTGGATCGTTCGCTACCGCAAATGGATTACGAACCAATATGGAATCGGTGCGTACAGCAGCGTTCAAGAGTTCGGCATTGCAAAGCGTGTTGCCAACAATGATGATGCCATTCCCACCTGTACCCCCGTTGCCGCTCCCCCCCGAGTTGAAGATCTGCCCATCGACATACAAGTCCCCGTGCACACGCGCATCCTCGTCAACTTCAAGGTCGCCAGATACGTAGGCAGATCCGTGCACTTCGAGCTTGCGTGATGGCATCAAGTCTCCACCTAGAGCCAAGTTGCCCATATCGTTCAACACTGCAACATTGCAACGTGCCGATGTGCCAAAGTATATATTACTCGGCCCACACAGGGTTGTGGACTTATTCGTCGCATCTTGTCGCACAGCCCAAGTGGCATCTAATGGGTCCGTCGCATCCAGTGATTGGACGTGTCCAAAGACTGCTGCTGGCGCAAGCGTTGCAATTTCATCGCCTATGAATGCCGTGGATGCTGCCCTCAAACCATCGGTACATGCGATATCACCATACACATCTAACGATGCAATAGGTTCATGCACACCCACGCCCAATGAACCTGTCATGCTGTCCAACACAATCGCATGTGGATACAACGATGCGTCCAATGCGTTTGATCCCATGCCAATGACAAACTTGGAGTTTGATGACACCGTGCCTATAGACCATGACTCAGACGCGTCACCAGCTGTCATGGATATGTAGGGCGAAGCTCCTGCGCTCGCGGTTTCAAAATGCAATACAGCATCAGATGCTCCGCTGCTGCTTAGCATTGCAGTGTATTGATGTGTATTTTCCGTGGAGCGGACCGACAGCGCCGCAGACGCATTGGATGATGCAATACCAAGACTTTGAGAAACGTGTGCGTCGCCTTGCACATGCAATGTTGAATCGATGGTAATGTTTGATGAGCAGTTTATCCCAACCCTTCCAGACCCCGTGAATCGCACCAACTCTTGAGCACTTGACGATGTCCGTGCGGACAAGAAAACGTGGTCCGTATCTCCGTTGCGTGTGGTATACATGAGCGCATCCTCGCTAACCCCGAATCCATCAAACCTCGCATCAAATTCGTCTGTCCTACCCTCATCGAACAAGCTAATCTTGCGGGTCTCGTACACATCGCGAAACGCAAGTGGTGCCATGGGCGATGTCTGTCCACCAACACCCACGAAGCCCGACACCCTCGACACTCGTATACCCTCGTCGCCGTTGGCATTTAGAGTCAAATCTTGAACACCACGAGCCTCGATGACGGCGCCTCCCGGCTCGGACGATTGCGTGATGGTCAACAATCGAGAAGTCGCTATTCCATCTTGCGCAACGAAACACGCCGTCATATCGGAGTTACCAGCAAACGGCATTGCCACAAGTGTTCCATCTGACGTCAATGATTCCGATTCTTCAATCACGGCGTTCATGCACATGCGACCGGATGGAAGGAACGCAGCGACATGCTTTGGAACGACATCATTGCACGCCCACGACACTGTTAAAGCTTTTACGTTTGAAGAATCTCCTCCCAAAGACACCGCCCAACGACCGTTTGCATTCGACAGTTCCAACGATGATGAGTCACTAGAGCCACCACGTGCCACGGCAGAAATCATCCCGTCGTGCGACGATATCGCGCCCGCCGCAACTATCGTGCCATCCGCGTGGATGTCCACTACAGGGTTCGATGAAGTCAACATGCCGTCTGCATAATCTAGAAACTTCCATCCCCGTGGAGAAATATCCCAAGCACCGTTGTTGATAATGTAGGCTGCGCCGCTTCCCGCTTCAAGATTGTGTCCGACATAGCACCCAGGTTCAGCGATAAGGGCTGGCAGAGCGTTGCACCCAAGACTCACGGCATCTCCAGCGTGCAGCAAGTGCCCTGCTTTCGCAACACCTCTTACATCCAAAGTCTGTGTAGGAGATACAGTGTTCACACCAACGCACGTTGAAATAGTCTCTTCATCCCATTGTGACTCTACTTGTCGAAAAATCATACCATCATTTGAAGATGACGATTGACCAATCGACATATAATCTCGATTCGGACCGGCTCCCAGAATCGAATAGCTTGTCAAGTCGTTACTCTGCGCAGCAAAGGTGAGTTTTGAAGACTCTGCAAGGATCGAAAATCTTGCACCGAGTGTTTCGTGTGCGATTGCAAAACGCGATGTGGGAGGCACCGCATTGCTTTCCCATGGCCCAAAGGTAGTTTCACCTGACCATGTAGTCCATTGCAGGTGTTGAGGGTCGTCCAAAATACTCTTTACCCGTTGGTATGCAAGCGGAATACCAATGTCCGATACAGTGGGCTCCACGGGAACGTATCCTTCACCGCTACAAAACACATCAAGTGCGAAGACTGAGTTGACGCGTACTTCTAAGCCTATCAAGTAGTCTCCGGTATCTGGATTCTTACACAATACTATGTCGCTGTGTTGTGAAACTGTGGTGGGATGACCGCCACATACCTTGCTCACATTGTAGATAACGTCAGTTGATCCTATCGTCAACGTGATCTCTACGCTTGCCGTATTTTTTTGTGGCTCGTCTGCTACAAACCCTCCGACGTCACCACGAATGATTATCGTGCCCGTGTCAAGCGTTCCTGGGAAGATATGCGCAATCACAATGAAGCCCGGTGTATTGCCATTGATATGATCGACAAGGTCGAAATCTTGATTGTTCAAACCTATAACGGAGCGCGCGCGTTCTACGACCGAATCTTGACGTCCCACATACAAGGCGCGTGAGGCACGCACACTGCCAACAACATCAACGCCCTGTTCAAAGACGTTGCAAGCAGATTCGGGTAAACCTACAGTCAATGTTGCGCCTCTTATGGCAGCAGATCCATACACATCGAGCGCGTGTTGCGGTGAAATCGTGCCCACACCGAGCCGCCCGCCCGAAAACACCGCCCATGGATAATTATCATCCGCAAAACTAATGCCGCCACCGCGCGTGCATCCAACTTGTGTTACACCTCCATCATCGTCGTGAACCAAGACAGGATACCGAGATGTATCGTTGCTGTGCCAGAACCCAGCCCAGCTGCCCACTGTCCCCGCCTTGCCAATCGCAGAATTGGCACCGATTACTGTAGCAGATGCGCGCACGTCGCCGCTTACGTCGATGCGATACTCTGGAGTCGGTGCACCAACTCCAAAACGACCCTCCGCATCAAATACGGCTACAAAAGATGCATTGGCATTACAAAATGTTATGGCGTTTGACGCTGATATGCTCATAGATCCTTCCGATGCGTTTACAGAAGCTTCACCAGATGGAGCATGTGAAAGGCTAAGACCTGCAACACTGCGGTCATGTCTAATCGTCAACAATGCAGGCTCTGGATCGTCATGAGACTCTCGTTGCACATGTAATGCGCCACCTTCAACCGTCAACAATGCGGTTGGATCATTGATCTGCACGTCGGATCCGATGATACCAACGTACCCATTCGCCGTGACACGCATGCGCTCAACACCCGACGTGCCCATTGTTATCGTGTTGTTGCATGAAGTCGACGATGCGACATCGATGAAAGCTGCAGGAGTTTCATCAACGTCACCACCTGCAACGAGCCTCACGAAACCGGCAGCGCGGATTTCACCGGGCCATGGCTCCGAGTTACTATTGGGAATCAACGGTGCCGTGGCGTTACAATACGACGATGCCAATCGCAATCCTGCCAACGCCATATTAGATGCCGTTATGCGAGTTCCAAGGATGCACAAGTCATCATCGACAGTGTCAACGATAGACGTAAGCGCGTTCAATTGATTGGATAGCGTAACCGGCCGAGAAAATGTTACACGGTCATCAGTAATCGTGATTGCAGTCAATGGATTATTACTGCTCGAAGTTACTCGCAGTGTTTGAGACGAGTCGCCGGTGTTGATCACGACATCACCGTTCAAGCTGTCCTGTACAATATCTCCATTGCTCGTCGATTCCCTAATCCAAAGGCCATGGTGGCCATCATCATCGACGTTGCCAACACCTATGCTTGGCGTTTCGTCATACCACGTGGCTGTTGTCATTTGGAGATACGGAATTGTTGTCTGTGAGAGTCTTCTCCAGAGTCTTCAGGTTTTTTCCAGACACAACAAAACAACACACCTTTTACTCTCTGTCTGCATATTTTCACTACCAGCTGCTTTCTTTTCTGTACATGATTGCAAATGATTATGATGTCACAACTACAACGATCCAATCCACAACAACAATCTAGTGAAGCCAATGTTCAAACATCATTATCAAAAAAGCTGGAAAAATACATCGCACCACTGTCCCAAAAATCGGGGGTGTCTCAAACACCTCCCCGCACACCACCTCCCCACGTTGCCATTCGAACGCCAACCCCATCTCCAAGGTTCCGCATCAGTTCAGGCTATGATATTCGTACGATCAAACAACACGTGGAGCCATTCCCTGTAGAGTTTTGTTTTTCACCAAGCGACTCAATGAAACCCACTAACGTGTCCGAATTCATGGTGCGGCGAAATAGCGGAATACTGGATATCTTCGAGACATCTTTGGAACCCGTGTATTATCATTTCAAACACGTCATTATGAATGACACGATCTACAATGCGCTTTACTACTCTATTTTCTTCACAGAGTCGTTTTCTCCCGATGGCAAGCATCCAGTCACGCAACGCATCGTCATATTGTTCAACGAACAAGCAAGGCCAGAGTGGGTATTTTTTGGTGCGCAAGACAACGGACAAGGCCTTTGGGTGCCATGGTCGGACTGTGAAAAAACAAGTGAAGACGGGGTACTGCGCGTGTTTGTGGCACCAAAAACGCACGCGTTTTATCCGAGGGCAAGAACTTATCTCCGGAACTTTGGGCTATCAAACGATGTCACTACCAACACGGGAAAACATTGGCGTCCAAGGAAAATGGATTTTCAACCGTCATCATCACAGTCATGGTCTCGCACGTACGAGTATATAGTGGATGGTGTCAAGACGCCCAAGTGTGTAGATGATCCTGAATGTACTAGCATCTCTCCTCTTCAACGATTTGCGCTTCCGATTACAAAAGGCAAACTGTCGCGCGCAAAAAAGATATCGATAATCCCGCCACTTGCACGTTCTTCGTATCTCACGTCGGCCATGGCCTCCAACACACCTCCACGCAGCCCTCGCGGTGGAAGTTGGACACATGCAAGCGATTTGTTTGCAGCTCGCTTCAATCTTGCAATGTAGTGTTGTTTACATGGTGGGTGTCGTGGCAACAGGCTGTGTCGTCGTGGCAACAGGCTGTGTCGTCGTGGCAACAGGCTGTGTCGTCGGTACAAGAGGTGAAGGCTCCGTAGTTGGTGAAGGCTCCGTCGCTAGTTTTTGTTGAAAAGCGACAGTCGCCGTAAGTTGCTTCAATTGTGCAGCAGATATACAAGCCGCATCCAGGCACAACGACGATGCTGTTATTTTCTTTTCGGGAACATTCACCATTGTTCCGATGCTTTCAATGTTTTTCGTCTGTCCGGCGTCTGATGTTTTCAGTAGGCTCAATGAAGAATCTGCATTCGTGGCTTGAGTTTTCAAACTCGTCAAACTTTCCGTCATGGTTTGGAATTGATCCTCTAGGAATGTCGCGGCTTGGGCAATGACAAGGGATGCCATATCAAAATCCGTGCGTAGCTCGTTAGCCTTGGCGAGAGACCCCGACGCGATTTTGTTTGTCGCCAAGACATCGGTCTTGAGTTGGGATACATCATCCTGTTGACTCTTTGATGTACGCTCCAAAGCCGTCGTACGCTTCTCATGTGCCTCTTGTTGCTCGCGCATCTTGGGGAGGTCTGAACTCTTGATCACCGACACATTGTACTGCAATGCTCGAATGTCCTCGCTGTTCTTAAAGACCCTGCGTGACAAACGAGCATCAACTTGACGCGCATCTTTGAGTTTTTGCACCGTGTACACGATGTGCAAGATGACAAGCGTGAAAGCAGCGATAATGAGAAGAAAGCACAAGGCGATCAACCAAATCATTGGATTTTCAATTTGTTCCTGTGCTCAACGTGTTGATTGTATATATATCAAATGATATTAATATATCTACTATACAAAGTGCAAAACAGCATGGACAACATCACATGGCCGTTGGCGTTCTTTGCGTGGTTCTTGGTGATGGTAATGCTCGTTATGAGTGTAGGGGCAGTCGTTGAACGACGTGCCAAGTGAGTTTACTTTGCAACGTGTAAAGTATATTGATAGTATATACAAATGGAAGAAGGAAACAGGATTCAAGATGATCATGCAAGCAGCAGCAGTAACAACTCGACGAACAGCAATAGCAACAAAAAAAGAAACAAACGTTCGCGGCTGGTGGTGGGTTCCAGCAACACCAAAGAACCTAATGCAACGTCAAACCAAAGAGATGATGATGATGGCGGCGCTGAAATTGACCACTGGCGTCGCACTACAGCGCGCTTGCAAGAGGACTTGAGCAAAGCTCGGCGAGAGATGCAACAGTTACGCGATGCACATAATGACCAGTTGAGGGATCAACGCATGCAGTATTTGACACTACGCGGCGAATGGGGACGTCAGAAACTGGAACTCGCTGCGTGCCAAGACCAACTCGATGAAGCCGAAATGGCCAAGGCAATGCTCGAAATAAATAACGATGAACTTTTTCGTAGAATTCATGCGTTGAATATGGAAATAGCTCGGATGCGGGGATCTATGCCTACAAATGCTACTGTTGTCGATGACGATGATGATGAATCTCCACAACCAGAAGCCATGGGCAACACATTATGTTTGTGCTGTTGTGAAGCCAGCATAGATACAGTGTTTCGTTGTAGACATGCTGTCATGTGCGAAGATTGTGTCATTCGCATGATGCATCACGCCGATGAAAGTGATGTCTATGAAGACGAGACCGCAGCACGATGTCCAATCTGCAGAGATCCTATCACTTTCACACGTGCCGGCCCAGGAGACAGTGGGCTGTTGTTGGCCCCCTATACACGCATCTTTATCGGCGCTTGATCCGACAGTGAACAAAAAGAATATATCTTTTCTTAGAATAGTGTTGTTCATCGTATTGTTCATCGTATTGTTCATCGTACACGCAAAATACACAAGTCATGTCTTTGCCATATCCACTCACCGTCATCGGCAACAATCAACAAACCCTGAGCAGCAAAAGCGTCCAGATCTCGGCAAACGCTTCTCCTGACAGTCCTGTGACCTTTGCAAAAATCCGCACCGATACTTCAAAAATCATCAAGGCGTTGTTCAAAAACAGCAACAGCGCAAACGCAAACGCAAACGCAAACGCAACCTACTTCAGTATTACACCGCCACACAATACTTGGGCAAACAATTCTACCTATGGACAAGTCTCCGCATCCTCCAAGAACTTGTCGATCACTTGGTCGAACGAACCGACGATGCAGCCTCTTTCTTATTCGAGTGCATTCCCTGACAAAGAAACAGATGATTCAAAGAAGGAGTTCGCGCCTGCCATTGCAAAAATGTACATCCAGTATGTCGTCACGTATGTGTGTGATGCCCTCTCAAAACTAGTCGTAGACAAAAAGTCTTTGCCAGAGGTACAAAATCAACTTGATGCGCGCTTTACATATAGCATGAAGGCAATGTTGACAGAATTGTCACGATGAACCACCCTACCATCACCGTCCCTTGGACGCGGTGCTAGCCAACGAGTCCGCTTGCATGTTTCCGTGCCATAGGTGCCAAGCCCTGCTCGATTTGTCACGGGGTTCAATTCCATGGCCACGAACATGCACAAACACCGCGGACGTCTGTTGCACAAGTTTCAATACATCTTCAATCAAACGCCTGTTTTGCACCGGCTGGTTCTTTGATGCCGTTCGCCAGCCGTTACGCTTCCACTGTGCAGACCACACCGTTATGCATTTGATGCTATACATCGAGTCCGTGTTCACAATGATCTTTTTTTGCGAGGACCCGACACGCGACAATGCGTGCCATATGGCCATGAGTTCCATCGTTTGATTTGTTATCGCGTTCAAAGATGTCGTGATGTCGTTATGATCATAGCGTTTGCTAAAGTTTCGCTTGTCTCCGATCCCAAAAAACACCCCGACACCGCCAACGGCATTTCGCTTGCCATTCCCAATGCATGACCCGTCGGCAAATACTTCTTGAGTCGTGGATGTAGGTGTTGATGTCGTGTTTGTTGATGTCGTGTTTGTTGACTTGAGTGTTGATGTCGTGTTTGTTGACTTGAGTGTTGATGTCGTGTTTTTAAAGTATTGCATGATGCTCGAACGTACACGTGGGTTTTTGCTGTGTGTGTCATACAAGTCATCAAAAGCAAGATGATGATCTGCTGCAATAGTTGTGGCTGTGTTACTTGTGGCTGTGTTACTTAAGGCTGTGTTACTTGTGGCTGAGTTAACCGTGGTGGTAGTAGCAGGTAGACGTCGGATGAAGCGATCCATCAATGTATGCGTGCTCGTTCAGTGTGCTACACTTCGCCTAGATAAAGACATTGCACAACGAGACTAAGCAACAAACTTCAACACTCAGCTACAATACACAGCAACACAGCTACAACGCTCAGCTACAACGCTCAGCTACAACGCTCAGCTACAACGGTCAAAACATGACATCATCCATAGGCAGCGGTTCTTATGGCAATGTCACATCCGTGCGTAATGACTGCGTCAAGCGTTGTGACGTATTTGATGATACCGGTCTCCTTATACGTCCAAACTTGATGGAAGCTGTAGCAGCAGCCTATCTGTGTGCACAACCAGCACATGAAGTTGTTGGCGTTGTCACGTACAAAGGCGTTAGGGCAAAGAACGCAACGAAGAGCACACGCGCCTCGTTTCACATACGGATGGAGCGCTCCGTCCATGGCAGCCTACATCGCTTCATACAATCTCATACATTCCATGAACGAATGCGCGTTTTTCAACGGATGGTCGACCAGTTATCTCGGGCCATCATGACACTTCACGACCAAGGCTTCACGCATGGAGATCTTAAACCGTCAAATGTGATTGTCACAGACGCTTTTTTGGACACCTTTTCGTGCAAAGTCATTGATCTTGGGTCGTGTGTATTGTATCGCGAATGTGAGGACAAGGCTCGACAACACGAGTATTGTACTTACACTCATGCCCCACCCGAGTACTTTACGCGCTCTTGCCTACTCAGAGAGGACGTCATCAGAAAGCACGATGCGTACTCGCTCGGTGCAATCATGCACGACTTTATCTACAAGACTTCATTGTACAACGTCGAGCAAGCAGAGTCTTTCGACAACGTTAAACATCTTCACAAAAATGGTCTAATACAATACCCTACATCATGCCCCGCTGGCGTCCCTACGCACTTGTTCGATATGATGATGGCGTTACTTCGAGTTAACCCACACCAACGTGCCAGCATTGACGATGTATGTAGGCAACCCACGTCGGTGAGGTACATTGGCATGTTTTATAATTACCCTCGAATGAATCATGCACAATTGCAAAAGGCTTGGCGTGATCAACAAAGCATGGCTTATAACATCATCACTCGTCACATAAATGATGATAAGATTCGATCCATTGCTCTATCCATGTGCGATCGATTTGTGTACGCATTGGGAAGCCCATGCTCTTCTACAGAAGTGCGGGCTTGTGCTTGCATTGCAAACACGCTTATCACGGCTTCAAACGTGTCAGTTCTTGGTGACGATGAATTGCATGATGCTATCATTAATGTGATGCAAACGTTGCGATGCAGGGTCATTTGACACGTTTAATTGTAAACTTTTGTCAACATACTGCAGTGAAGAACATACTTGCTAGAGAAAAATTTACAATGTCTGCCTTCGATAACGATGCCAAGAAAATTGTGTTATGGTTCTTTACGACCAAAATGGGAGGCGCTATATCAGCACTCGTCATCATCTTGTGGGCGATCGGCCGGTTGACAATCGACACAATGGATACGAGTGGGTGAGGGCTGCACACCAATAGAAAGATCTTTATCATGAGTATGGTAGGATGTTTACACCTAGCTACATATCAATCGTTTCCGTCACGATCATTGCATTGCTTGTCTCTTGTATCGTATGTATCATCTACTACTCCTCTGGAGCTCGTCAACATTACAAGTTGACAAATGATGTATCGTGTGCCGTTGTCATAGGGGAACATCCTAGTGCGTCGAATCCAGGTCGTGTCGTTTGCTTTGATGTGGGACGTTATCCCAACGTCGCAATGCGCATTCCCTTCTCGCCTCAATACATCCGCGTTGCACCAGGGTACAAGTTGATTGCGTTCTCTCAACGCCAATTTGGCGAGCCGGTACGATATCGCATGGATGGACCTGCCGAACGCATCATATTGTGTGATGGACGAGAAGGACCCGAATCCAAGATCAATTCTTTGATTGTCACGCTTGGCATCACGCGTGGCGTGCAAGTGGATGATTGCAAAGCACTTGTTCGCATGAAAGATGGAAGCGAATTGTGCGTTAGCGAAGGCAATCCGCAACCCTCATTTGCAAGCACGCCTGTGTCAATCGACGTCCAAAAGGGATATCAATTGATCGCCACGTCTCAGCGACACTTTATGGGTGAGCGAGTTGCCGACTTTGTTGGGCCCATGCAACGCGACTTGGTAAACCCCAAAACCCAAAGTACCAAGTCATCCTGGGCAGCCATCAAAGTCCAGCCTTGTCTCTTGACTCTATATGCCCAGGTGAACATGAGCGGCATGCGGCGGTGCGTCAACGGTCCAATGCCATCCATCTTGACATTCCGACCCATGAGCTTCGCGCTTGCTGATGACACTAGGCTCCGCGTCTACTCTGAAAAGAACTTTGCTGGGGAAATCGTGTTCGAGGCATATGGGCCGCGTGCGGACAACTGTCCAAAGGCCACGATAGGACGGTGGGGGTCCTTGCACATTGAATCTATCCGCTGATGATGAGATCAGCGTTGTTTTTAGAACGCAAAGAAAAATATCGTGCTCTTCTATCGGATACAAATGCTCATGCCACACATCGAGGTACGCGATGTGCAATATGTCGGCGCAGCGGGCGCATTGGTGCTGATCGCCCTGGCAGTTTCCCTAGATGCACAGGTTATCAAGAAGGTCATGGGTCTTTCCATCATCGCAGTACTTGTTGTGTTGCTTGCCAATCGCTCGATCGTCATCGTTGATCGCGACACAAACATTAAACAATCGGACGTTGCGCCGGACACTACAAAACGTCAACTACGAGGCGACATGTATCAGGTCAGGCGCACCATGGACCACACAAACCTGACTGCCATTTTGCATCCAGACGTTTCGGCACACATTAGACGCATGCACAAGTTGTATGGAAAGAGCAACAAGGGTACAGTCGACATCATCGCAAGCGACATCGAGCATTTCATCAGTACGTATTCTCAAACACTGATGTTGAAGCAAACACAAGGATCTGCCGCGCGCCCGCTGTATGAACAGCTACATGATATGCGGAACAGCATCATCAATTCAATGGTCTCTCTCTTATATGCAAAGCCTCACGCCCACACCTCCAGAACTGTCATGTTGAATATTATCAATAGCTTTAAACGGCACAGTATGCGTTGTCTTCAAATACTGCACAACAAATTCGGACAACATGATCTGCAAGTCGATGCACCTATTGCACCCCGATCATTCGATCCAATTCGTATTCACGATCCTTTTTCGGTGCACATCTGACATTTCGCGCGCGTCCCATTCATGCCATTCATTTTCTACATGTCCTGAAGTAAAATCCCCATGACCGTTGTTGCTGATTCACCCATCGGCACAAGACTCGCTAGCCTCATCATCGAAGCCTTTGCTGACAATGATTTTGTCGATGTGACACCTTTTACAATCGACCTCCAAGGCATGAACGACACAGAATGCCAACGTTTGTTGAAACGAGTCTTGGTGCACGCGCGCAAAACCAACACCGTGTCAATGTCGCAACGAGCGTTGAGCGTGCAAGATTGCACCAACAACAGAGACTTGCTGCTTTGTATCCTATTGTGTCTACATCACACACATACATTATAATTCTTTCTACGTAATATGTTAAGATCAACACTACCAACCAAAAGACAACCACAGCGTAAACACAGGACACATGCCACAAGCGACCAAACCGGCTGTTAAAAAAACAGCCAAAGCCAAGACGGGTAAGGGCAAGGCGGTCGTCAAATCCGCCAAGAGACACACAGGTGGATCACAGGCATCCGATAACGTTGTTAGCTCAATGTCGAGCAATGCGTTTGCACGACTAGACAGCTTATTCACAGATCGTATACAAACCACCGCGCGAGGTGGGGGCGCGCGCGCTACGCCAAAGCCACGTAAAGCGGTGAAACCGAAACGCACTAGGACAGGTGCAAAAAAACCAAAGGTGATCGGAGGCGCTGGATCATCTGCATCCAACGCCGTTCTTGCAAACATGACTCCCGCGGCATTCCAAGAGATCAACGCTCATATGAACGGCGTTGCTCCAGAAGCGCAACTAGGGGGTGGTGCAAGCAAAAAGGCAAAGGTCAACAAAAACAAACCTGACAAACCTACCAAACCTACCAAACCTACCAAACCACCTACCAAATCGACAAAAGCGCAGGGGAAGGTAAAGGCGGGAAAGGGCAAGGGAAAGGCCCGCATCACCAAGACGGCTAAAAGGAGGATGAAAGGAGGAAGCGGAACGATCGATGGCACATGCGCCAACTCTGGAACCAATCTCTTTCACACAAAGGAAGACGCCTCAATGACGCCGGCGCTACCCATGGCAAGCGAGACCCGGTTCAGCACGTGCGCGTTCAAAGACGTGTTGACTGCGGCGCCAACGAGCTTGGGTCCCTATACCCCCTACCAATACCTTCCCACAAGTGACGCATCACTTTTTAGCCTATAAAGCAAGTAAACAAAAACAAACTCACTTGAGACACTCTTTCAACAGACCCTGCTTCTTCTTCAGCGTAGCAGGATTGATGAAAGCGTTGATGACCGAGTCTGAAATTGGGTGCTTATTCGTATTGCATACGTGATACACGACGGTGGCGGCCAATTGCTTTTGTTGAGTTCCCATGAGTCCTGGGAACACACGAGCGCGATGAGCAATGTCGATGCATTCTTTCGTTAACTTGAACCGCTGGTTTGACAGGTCCGTCGAGGGAAATACAATGCCCATAATGGCACGGATCTCATCATCATCACAGCACGACACATTCATTTTCTCGACATTGTCCATCTCTTCACGCATGACAGGATCTCGTTTCAAAACATCCATCACTTTATCGATGTCTTTGCGGGCGATCCGAGCCACGTTGAACTGACGAGCAATGTCCTTGTGATCAACCCCGTTACGCGACACAAAGGTTGCACATACCGCTTTCACCATGTTGATGTTCTTGGCCAACGCGCTGTTCGAGTCTTGTTTCTTGAATGATCGAATCATGCGGCCGGCAAGCAGAGCATTCGCATGGACCACACACAAAGACGTCTCGAGCTCGTGTTGGTAGTCTGAGATGATCTTGTCCATATCGTCCACCGAAGCCGCTCCGATAACTTGCATGTGAAGCTTTGCCATCTTGCGGCTCCCGCCATCGATGTGTGTGTAGTTGTGTGTGTTGTAGTTGTATGGCTGCAAGAACTCCTCCTCTGCATAACCAACGCGGCTGCGGTCCGCGTACGTCATGCTATAGTCCGGCATCCGCTCCTCCACGACGAGTCCGCATCGACTGCAAGTTGAATCGCCGTCCCTTTCAACGAACTTATCCACCAAGCCACATTCTGGACAAGTTCTTTTGTCCCTGGCTTCATAAAAAGCGCTCCAATCCCGTTGACGTTTGCTTGATGCATAATTGTACATGCTTCCTTTCGTTGATTGTTCTTGAAACTTGTGTTGTTGTGGTGGGCGTAGCGCTGAATAAATATCCCCTCGGACTCGTGCCGTACAGGTCTACCGTACACCAACAAAGTACCAAAAGTATCAAGAGGTTACATTGAGATATTTGTGGAAATATCGCGCTTTATGTAGCAGTTCTCGTGCAAGCTTTATGCGAGATCGCAGCTCGGTGCATTGTTGATCCATGTAGACCATCTCATCCTGCAAATGTATGCAATCGGCTCGGAGCCTATCAATGTGAACGTGCATATGCGTCTTGGTCGTTTCGGCAGAGATGACCATGGCCGCATACTCTTCCAATTGATCATGCGCATTGGCCACTTGGATCTCAGCCTTCCGTAGCTGTGGGAGCAGCTTGCTCGACCGTCCTTTGATGTCACGCAACGCAGCGTTCAACCGCTTGTCCTCTTCTTGCAAACGAGCAAGGTGCTCCTTGTTGACGTGCACCACTTGTTCCAATCGCACAATGTCCTCCATCGTCGTTTTCACCGTCGCGTCAAGTTCTTGGAGCGTTTTCGCTCGACGTTGCTCCATCTCGAGCTTGCTCGCCAACGCATCGTTGCTCCGCTTTATCTCGGACATTGCATCAATGTTTTTTTGGAGCTCGTGCTTGACATCGGTTGACAAGACCTTGACCACACGATTTCCTCGAAAAATCCAACCTAATACCTCCAGCACTGCAACTTGAGCTGTCGGCGACATGCTGGCAAACGACAAGATAAACTTGTACGCCAACGCTTGCTCTTGTACATCGGTCACACGTTGCTCGATCAACTTTCTTGCTTGAGAATCGTTCCCGCTCATTTGTTTAGGACTGTATATGATTGTCTATGATTGTTTATGATTGTTTATGATTGTTTGACCAATGCAGCACTCGCTCGCATTTATATGGTGTTAGTGTGCTGCAACAACAGCATGCCGTACCATCTCTTCGACGACATTATCAACAGATGCCAAAGTCTTGCAAGTACCTAGTACATCAAGTACCTTTTTCAACACCTGATACAATGCTCCTGCAGAGGGAGTGGAAGATGACGTATAACTTCCCCACGCAATACGTATTTTTGTCTTGACCACATCATGAAACTCCAAAGTCTGGATCAAGCGCTCCATCAAGCGCGCATTTGCAATGTCCGTGACAGATGATGACAGTAGCGACGATGACTCCGACTCACTCAAGTGTACCCGGTACTCTTCAATGTGTTGCTTTTGTTCCTCGTATTCTGGCGACCTTGCATAGACTGCCATGTACACGTAAAAGACATTCTCAAGGATCAGGTCCGTCTCCTTCTTCAATTCCTTGATCATGTGGATCAACTGTTCGTCGTGCAGACCGATTGCGGATTGTCGCACACGTTCAAACACATAAGACAACGATGAGGCATCCAACTCCTCATCGTAAAACTCCATGTGAAGTGCCTGCAACTTTCGACGCATCCCATCTTGATATGTATCAGAGTTCAACAAATCCCTGGCCAAATCATCGAAGAAATTGGGTCGATCGTACTCGTACAAATGTCGTTTGATAAACTCGTATTGAGTAAACTCCATCACATCCGCATAATCCGTGTAAATCTCTCGCACCCGATTGTATGACTTGTCAAACACAGCGGATGCTCTCTTCATCGTTTCCAAAGAGCCATCCAAAAATGCTGCACCATACAACACAAACTCCTCCACGTACATTTTCCTGCCAAATGCCTCCTCGAACACCTCTAGTTTCGCCGATAGCTCATGTATTCCACCGAAAGGAGCCGCTGAAGCCTTTGCCATTTCTACGGAAGGCAGTGTTATTGGTGATGTAGTTTCGTCCCTTGATTGCACGACATTGTTCTTGCTATTGTTGTTACCATTGTTGTTACTATTGTTGTTACCATTGTTGTTTGTACTGTCATTGACCATTGCCTCTAGATCAGCATGAACGTGCTCCAATGTATACTCGTCGCCTGAAGCACCGGCCATACGATCAACAAACATGCGAACCACAGAATCATCAATATCGGGCGCCACAATATTCACGACCCTCATCACCAACTCTTCTTGATGCGTGCGATAAGCGGGTAGCCCCTTGATATACTCATCAACATCATGTTCCGTCAGCACCTGCCCAGGCACGCATCGTGACAACATCTCCGAGACTTCGTTGCCATTCGGAACGCCATCGGGCACGAGTTGAGAAAGGCGCATCCTGTACAAAGATTCCACGACGCCGCGATATTCGGGTTGAGTCGTAAGCGACTCTGCAAAGTCTTTGGTCGTTTTACTTTTAGATTCGATTGCACGAGCCCATGCATTGATCACTCTTCTCTCTGGCTCACGCGCTGTGGCGACTATGTACATTTCCCGAAGCTTCTGGATTGTATCTTCCATGTCGTGGTAATGCTTCTATGCTTTTGGACGGTTGTTGAGACACAAACAGATGACTTTTCCGTATATTGTTATAATCCCGATTCTGACGCGCTTTATTTGGCATCTACAGTGACGCCAACAATGTACTCTAACGATTTCAGAATAGTTCCATGGATTGTGTTTTCAATGTCCTGTATTGCCACCGTGTGCAACGCGTTCACCAACTGCCAAGTCACGTGCTGAGAATACAATGCTGCGAGCTCAGAGTTCATCGTAAATGTGGTCGTGCCATCTGGGCGATGTACGGGAAACACATTGGCACATTGCACCACTGTCTTGTTGTTGCTTTGATTGTGAATGATGAACCCTCCATCACCATCGGAATGACACTTCAAAAAACCGTAAAGCTCATCCACTTGAGCGGCACTCTGCAATGATGAATTGATGAATCCACAAAATATTGTACACAATTCAGACATTGTAATCGTCTTTTGCGGAATGGACATTTGTGCACAGTACATTGTAGTGGTGACTTTGTGGTGTAGTATAAGACTCTATGATTGATGGCAAGAAAAAATGGGTCCATCACTGGACCGCACCATCCGTAGATGCATCATCGTCTACAAGGTCTCCTTCAACAGTGAACATATCCAAATCATCTACATGCTGCAAATCATCCTCATCCTCATCATCATCCTCATCATGATCAATAACAACTCGTGCATCAATACTCATTCCTTGCAACTCTTGTTGCAAAAGCTTGAACGCGTATGGAACGGCAACAGGTCTCACATCCATTGATGGTGCATCCGTAGGACCCATCGTGGTCAACACACCGGCAGAATCATTACTGATCACAGTACTTGCGACCCCTGTTCGCGCGTCAACGTACATCTCGTGTTTATCGGCACGCTCCATGAAAGATTCTTTTAGAAAGCCGCTAGCACCATGAGCAAGAATAGCATTTTCTTCCATCTCCCCTATTCTCAAACCACCATGTTTCCCCCGACCCTTTGTGGCTTGGCGTGTCAAGAAGTTACGGGGGCCGGCATCGCGAAAGTTCATCTTATCCGCGACCATATGTTTCAACCTCCCGTAATAGTTGAGCCCCGTGAATATCGCACACTGTATTTGACACCCCGTCATGCCATTGTACATAATCTCATCGCCACATCTATCCAACCCGTACCGAGTTTCAAGCAGGTCTTGCAGACCATCCACGTCTTTGGGCTCAAAAGCATTGGTCTGCAAGCGGGTTCCATGCACACACGCGACCTTGCTAAGCAAGCAATCCAGCAAGTGCCCTACGGTCATACGCTTTGGATGAGAATGTGGGTTTATGATGATGTCGGGGACGACACCCGTCGATGTGTAAGGCATATCCTCTCTACGCATCAGCATACCAACTACACCCTTTTGCGCAAAGCGAGTGGCCATCTTGTCGCCCAGCTCGGGCGAGCGCACGTGTCGCAATCTCATCTTTGAACACATGTTCCCTGATTCGTCACGATACGTAAACACCTTGTCGACGATGCGTCCTTCATGCGACCTGTCCGCAATGATAGACCTATCGGTGTACACTTTCTTGCGCACAACGTTTTTTCCGATCTTCTCCGTAGTGACATAATTTGTCGATTGCAGCTCCGTACCACTTGCATCAACTTCTACGGTTTTCACATGCACCATGCCGATCAACAGGATGCCCTCGCGCAATATTGTTCCAGGTAGAGGCAGGCCACGCTCATCCAAGTGGCTGTAATCCAAGGCCTTGATGCCTTCAACGGATGTGCCTTTGGACTGTATGTGCACAGGATTTGCAACCATCAACGCCTCTCTACCATACTCTTCATCGTTGTACTTGAGCGTTTCATAGCATGTCACATTAAACATACCGCGCATACACGAATCTGAATTAATAATGCACGCGTCTTCTTGATTGTATCCCGTATACGTCGCGATGGCTACCACTAAATTGTCGCCGTGGCACAAGCGACCGTCACACAGACGTTCTGCAAAACGCGTGGTCACGAATGGCAATTGTGGGTAGTTCAAAATCATGCCTACAATGTCGAATCGATTTGAAAAATTTGTAACGTAAACGCCAATCGCTTGCTTGGTTTGTGCCAATGCCAACGCATTGTATGCTGCATTGTTATGGTGCAATAGCGGAATGATCGCGGACGCCATGCTGAATATCGCACACGAATGCATTTCACAATGTGTGTACCGCTGAAGTCGACCATTGGCTGATTCAAGGTCAGCCGGTGTCGTTCCTATGAGAGCGGTATCTTGCTCTTCCACATCAATGTACTCTACTACGGCGACGGACTCGGCGCTCTCCATCGCATCGATGAATGACTGGATGTTTTCGTACGCGCTCCTCTTCTTGTCTAAATCCTCTATGCGAACTGCTCCCCCGATCCAGCTCGTCATAGAATCAACAGGATACTCTGTAGAGTTTACCAGCTGCCACCACGTCAATGACCCAGCGTCCAAACGCGCCAAATGAGCGTTTCGAATGCGCAGTCGGTTGCTATTGGTATCGACATCGCGGTCGACAATGTACAAAGGACGCGCTAGTCGTCCTGCATCAGTGGCTATGCGCAATTCTTTGTGCATGGGTTTGTACGATACGCTGGTCGTCGGATGCAAGAGCCCCGATCTCCTGAGCGCGCGCAAGTACCGCGCCGCAATATACGCGTCCTCTTGCGCGTTTCCAACCCATACATCATTTACAAATACTTTGGCCCCGCCCAGCATGTGCGTGCGATCCTCATTTAACAACCCTTCACGGTTCATGATGGTCAAAATAGGACTTGCATCCACCGGAAACGTCACATGTGTCAACAGTGCTATATGCTTGATTAGACCCACGCTCGGGCCGTCAGGACTCTCGACTGGACATACCGCCCCCCAGTGAGACCCCAACAAATAATGGGGATCTGCAATCTTTCGTGAACGATCAAAGTCAATGTCAACACGTCGCATGTAGGACAAGTAGAGCTGGTATGACACGCGGCTGAGGTCTTGGATCACCCCATCTTGTGCATGCGCGCTCTGTTGACCTGGTCGTGCACCATCATCGTAATTCCACCGCCCTTTAAAGGAAGTCATGATTCTCCGATCCATCGACACCGCATCAAAGATGAAATTCACGTTGCTTGCATTCACAAGGGCTTCAATGCGTCCCGTGTTGCGCCACGGCCCATAAAAGTATGCCTTGTCTAGGCGCTCTTTGCCCTGCTGAACAAATTTGACATACGTGTCGCGGAACATGTCCATCGCAAGGAATCCAGAAAGGCGCAATCGTTTTTGTGAAAAATGATCCTTGTATGAGACAGGCAACTGACCGATGCATGTACGCACGATCTGACACGTCAAGTGTCCGAGGTACATCGCCTTGTCACGCAATCCATTCCCCGCAATCGTCAGGACATTCTCTTGCATGATGATCTTCATTCTCTCCGGAGTCTTGTAATCCGTGTACGCAGCGGCATGCATCATGGCATCCGATTGTGTATATATTCCCAACGCGGCGGCGTCAATGACGCTTGCTCGTAGGAAATCACGGATCGTCATCCGCGTATTTTCATCTTGGACATGCGACACGATAATGTCGATGATTTCACGATCGGTCTCTACACCCAGCATGCGAAACACTACAAACAAGGGCAACTCTGCCGTCAATTTGGGCAAGCTAATGACGATAGCATCCTTGCGACGTCCCTGGCTCACCATGCTAGATATGACACGGAACTTTATCGTCCATGGAAACAGATTGCGAGATTCGTCAACGCACTTGATTATTGCAACGTGTGTAGCCTCTTTGTCGTCATGGCCTTTGAACACGAACAACCGATTATTCACGGTCTTTTCTTGTGCAATAATGACCTTCTCAAGCCCATCTATGATAAAGTAACCACCCATGTCATATGGGCACTCACCCATCTCGCGAACGAGATCTGGTGAACACCCGTTCAACACGCATGCAGCGCTGTGCAGCATGATGGGCAGCTTGCAAATGCGCACGCGAAATTCCTTGGTGCCTACAGGCTTGCCATTCACCGTGTAATCTATCGTCACGTCTGCATAGACGTTGCTTGCATACGTCATCCCTTTCAACCGCGCCTCATTGGGGTACACGAGCTGGGTCACAGGCTTGCCTCCATCGCTCACATCCGTCGGGTGTACGAGCGTGGGTTTATCAATGTATATCTTGCTTCCATCCTTCCCACCTACAGTCACGTATGCATTGTATTTTACATCCTTTCCATCCACGTTTTGTGTCTTGGTCACCAATTGAAAGTTTGGGTTCATGGTTTGGATTGCAGAGCGTATGCCGTGATGCAAAAAATTGTTGAAGGAATCGATGTGATGCCGTGTTACAAACAAAGGTGTGTCTGTGAAATACCTATCAACAACTCGCCACGTGTTTGCATAAAAATTGTCATGTAGATCCTCTGACATCCTCGGACTGTGTTTGTGTGTGTCGGTTTACTTTGATCACAGAATATTTGCACTTGCATCAAACGTGTGTAGATCATGAATGACTTGCATCAAACGTGTGTAGATCATGAATGACTTGCATCAAACGTGTGTAGATGATGAATGACTTGCATCAAACGTGTATAGATGATGAATGCAATCAATAAATGATGGACGTCGTAGATCAGCACCAAAAACTCTCTCACGCAAGGTTATACGCGAAGAACATAATAACATAACAAGCCCAACGCAACATGCCAGGGTCAGTCGGTGAGCGCATTTGGTATGACGACATCAAGGGATTTCTTGATAATCAACACATGGTGAAATTTTTGCCCGAAAGAGACATGTCCACGACGGAACAACTCAATGCATTGCTTCGTTTTGCGCTGTACTTGTCAATCATTCTCATGATCATTAGAAGATCTGTCACACCCATTTTTATAGTGCTCTTTGTTGCAGTGCTTACATGGGGCATGCATGAATCTCAAACTCGTGAGCACAGACTTGCAGCTCAATCGCTCGAGAAAATGGATGCAACAGAAACGCGCAAAGACGGCATTTGCACACGCCCTACGCTCCATAATCCCTTCATGAACGTTCTATCCTCCGATGCCGTAATAAGGCCAAAGCGCCCCAAAGCATGCGATGTTTCACACAAAAAAATCAAGAAGCTTGTCGAAGATTACTATGCTCACAATCTCTATCGTGATTCTGACGACCCGCTCGACAGAAACACACACAGTCGACAATTCTACACCATGCCTGTAAGCACCATTCCTGGCGACCAAACCGCGTTTGCTAAATGGCTGTACCATACCCCTCCTACATGCAAAGAGGGTAGTGGAGGACAGTGTGCGGCGCGCCTCCATCGTTCATATCTTCGGTAAAAAACATTGAAACATGTATAAAGCAGCTGTCATCTCCTCCATTCGGTAAAGTAAAAGCATCTCACATACACCACACATACAACATGGCTACCTCAATCGACTATGCCGACATGTTTAACCGTAAGCTGGGAGAATTTCTATCGGACCTTGAAGCGATAGGCATCGACTCGGTTCCAGAGTATCCCATGCTCAAAGCATCGGCACAAATGATGGCAAAGTTTGACAAATCCAAAATGCCTATCATTTTCAACTCGTTTGTTCTCAATCAATACGAGTCGCAAATCATGGCGCAAGACGAAGCCTTCTTCCTCGATCAACAATTCACCAATAACACGAATGACTTTGCCATCGTATCGGCCATCAAGAAAATCTGGTCAAGTCTCGATGACGTCAACAAAAATGCTATTTGGGCCCATCTCCGGGTTCTCACGGTTCTGTGCAAGAAATGCACCAGTGCTTAGAAGTTTTGTGTAACGTATAGGCATAGACGTAGAGTGATGCAATCTAGAGGCCTTGATTTCAAGTTTAAACGCATCTGTACCGATCTCATCACTGATGTCGAGTTGCGTGATGCCATCATTATTCTCGGGGTTAGCGGTGCTATTGCAGTGTATCTGTACTTTGCATGCAAAGAACATGATGTCAAGCAGTTCTATGCTCGACACGATTCCACAAAAATGATGGTGATTCTATTCGGAGCTTGCTCGTTTGTCATATGGTTCTCTGTTGCCGTCAACGCCAAGTTTATTTGCTTTTGGCTGTTTAAAAACATCTTTTTGTAAGACTCTTCTGACTCTTCTCTCCTCTCTCTTCTCTTCTCACTTGTGCGGTTTTGACAGCATGGGGGGTGACTTTGAAGACGCAAGCTTTGCACGTAGCCGTTCGCGGGTTTGCAGCACACTCGCAGATGCAGGATGAGCCTGCGAACCTTGGTTGACATTCATGTTGGAAAACATGCTCGCGAAATCTGAAAGACTCGGCTGCCCTGAAGATGAACCCGGCTTGGATGCTTGAGACAAAATGCTACCAAGAGCGTTGTTCTTGTCAAACAGCTTGAGCATGTTCATCGCCTCCGCAATCAGCTCGCCCTGGTTCAGCTCGCCTGATGCCAGTTTGCCCTGGATTTTCCCACCTACCTTGGTGATAATCTCACCAAGTGGACTTGAACCGTCCGCCAGTTTCTGCAGGTTGAGCATGTCCATTGGATTCGTCATGTCCAGGTGTGATGGATCGATCTCTTGAGAAATCTCTGCTGCAAGCTTACCGATCTTACTGTCCATGATCTTTGACATGTCGAGATCATTCACATCCATCTCTTCGTCGCCTGAAACACCAGCCACACTGTGAAGGTCACGAATGTGTTGGATGATCGCCCTATAATCGTCATCAAGAATCTCGTCGCTGTCAACGTTATCAACAAGACTCTGTGACGCTGCAACAGCTGCCAACACCTTTTCCAACACGCGTCCATCGTCATCTCCATCCTTCAGGGAGTTACCATCGCGATACACGAGCGTGATGAGAGTCAGAGTGTACACATTAGTCATCAAGGTCGTGTGATATGCATCGGGCAGAAGCGTTGCAAGCGTAGCCAACGTGCAATCCTTGAACACTTCCAAGTGTCCTATCAGGGGAAACAACTGGTCACGCTTATCGCATGCAACAATGTGGGTTTTTGTGTCGTCCGTAAGACACGCATCCCATCTCTCTAGCTCTTCCGTGCACGTATTGTCGATCACACGATAATGCTTGCGGAGAATGTTCTTAAGTTCACCACTCTCTTTCTTGGCGCTCACAATGAAATCAGCCAATACTTTGTTAAAGGCATACGTCGCGCGCTGCATACGTGACATGTTGTTCTTCTAATTTATATTTACTGCTCTGTTTCGAGTTGAATCGTATACATGGTGTTCATGGAAAAAAACTTTCAATTTAACCGCACTCTTCTATACTATACTATACAGGCGCACGAGGAGGCATGTATGGCTTCAAATCGTTGTCACGCATTGCCATGAACGTCTCCAGAGATGCCTGTCCCCCATTGCGCTGGCTGCGACTCTTTGTATCGTGCTTGTTGCTGCCTCCGCCTGACGAGTCCTCTTCAGGCGTGGGAATTGTCTGGTTGTGATGGACATCGGCAAAATTGTGCGCATATCCACCACCGTCACCACACTCTAGAAACGAAAACATGTCCGACATGCCTCCTCCCCTCCCTCCCTTGCATCCCATCTCGATGGTCGACCACGGTGACACGTCGTCATTTGCCGGCTCTCGCGCAGATACCTGTTTTGATAATGTATCGATGAAGGCGTCCACGGCCTCATCCGTCAATACACGCCGGTCTATAGTGTATATCAACGGCACGCGATCCACAAAATCAGGCAGCTGAATACCACGCTTATCTACACACACGATCACAAAGAAGCCTCTCATATCACGCGTTGTAATATTGTGCAGTGCATCTCGACTGTACTTGCATTGATGACTATAGAATAATACGTTCTTGTTCATGTCGAACAGGTAACGCGACAAGAGTAGAAGAATTGTATGGTATGGCTGAAGAGTTTTTGAAACCCCTTCTCAGCGCGCGTTCACAACCCTCAATGCTGCAAGAAGAACTTCTACACACACATAAAGTCAGTGATTGAATATCCTATATCATATACAAACGCAAGGTCTCCTCTTTGATAAGGAAACATGTCTTTCCAAAACATTCAACATGGTGATGGTCTGTCAGGATCAAGCAAACTCTCGTTTGAATGTCTTCATATCGATCTTGCCATCGTCAATGCACTTCGGCGAATCATCATGTCCGATGTGCCGAGTATGTCCATGTTCTTTGCACCGTTTGACCAAACACGCAACGGCGTCAACATCATCAAGAACACTTCGGCTCTTCACAATGAAATGATCGGTCAACGCATATCACTCGTACCCGTGCACATTGATGAAGTTGCCATGCAAGAGTTCATCGACCAAGGCAACAGTTCCAAGTACGCGATCAAATTGTCTGTCAAAAACACTACCGATCGAACGATCCTCGTCACGTCAAAGGATCTCAAAGTCTATGTTGACAACGCCACAACACCAGACACGGCTATCACTAATGCATTCTTTCCTCCATGCCCCATCACCAAAGACCACATAGTACTTGTCAAATTGAGGCCCGGCGCTCACGCTAATTCTGATGGCGAAGAAATCGTGTTGGAAGCCACGCCGAGCATTGGAACTGGCAGCACACACGCATGCTATTGCCCAGTAAGCGTCTGCTATTTTACAAATGCAGTCGATATCGATGCTGGCAATGCGGCATTCGCTGATAAGCTTGCCGCGGTGACGAAGCATCGAATTGCAGAAGGCATGGCACCACCGAGCGACGACGAAATTGCCCAGTTGCGGGCCAAGTTTGACGCACTTGAGGCGAAGCGCTTCTTTTTCAAAAACTCTGCCGGAGAACCTTGTCACTTTGAATTTCATATTGAATCAGAATGTAGGCTGAAGCCTGCATTCATCGTCATGAAAGCCCTCATGGTCATGCGTGAACGTGTCGTCAATATCAAGGATGCTATTGAGAATGGCAATCATACCATTGCCAAGATTAACCCATACGGAAACACTGAAGGGCTCTATCAAGTTGTCATCAATCACGAAGGCCACACTATGGGCAACCTGCTGCAATCCCTCATCTTCAACAAAGAGTTTGTTGCGGAAGCGACCAAGACGAGCAAACACCTCGAGTTTGTTGGATATCATAAACCACACCCTCTTGAGGATTACGTCCTTCTTCAAATTAAAATTGCTACAGGAATTGCGCCCGAGACTCTCATGACAGACTGTCTTCAATGGGCACAACAACTTATCGGTGCTATTGCATGCAGCTGGTACGATGCAGCTGGTCTCAAGGATATGAAGCTTGACGAGCTCTACACATTTGTCACATCGAACGACTTTTCTTCTGGGAAGAATGCCCTCGCAAGCCTCGCGTCCACCTTATCCCCTGCCCACAGTATCAAGAAGAAAGATACCGTCATACAAGAAGTTGTCGACACGGCCATCCTTGCTAACGATGCACCTACCACTACCATGACTACCACGACTTCAAAAACAAGTAAAGCATCAAACAAGACTGCAAGGAGTAGTGGCGAAAAGAGTAGTGGCGAAAAGAGTAGTGGCGAAAAGAGTAGTGGCGAAAAGAGTAGTGGCGAAAAGAGTAGTGGCGAAAAGAGTAGTGGCGAAAAGAGTAGTGAAAAGAAAACAAAGGAGAAAAAATAAAAAAAAAGTCACAAACTCTCATGCAGCTCTTGCAGTGCGTCCTCCATCTCTGACTCAAACCATGGATTATCGTAGTTTAGCATATAGTGCTCGCTATCAAGACGCAGTAAATCCCTCACTAAATCGTTCGAACATGCCTCGTGCGTACTATCAAAATATCCCCAACGTTCAATCTCTGTCAACAACTGCATACGTATCGCATGCCGTTCCTCTAGCGATCGGCGCGCAAATTCCACTAATGTACCCTCCATGGATGGCGCGCATAGCAAGGCTCGTATGCTGCCCCAATCAGAAACACCCAAGCATGATTCATATATGAAGTCTGCAAATACTGCATCCAATGCTCTTGATACTTGTCGCACATGCTGCAAATCACGCTCTCTACCAAAACTCGCATACCTACATGATCCATTATACAACTCAATTTTTAACACGTCGGCTTTACAAAAGCTATGTAACGATGCAATGCATTGATCAAACTTGCACATTCGACTCTCCATGACTTGGCACGCCTGTTGAATATCACGAATGACGTCTTCGCTCAAATCATCTGCGCATGTCATGTGGTTACCTGTTGTGTTTGCCAAGGTCATCAACATTACAGACTCTGCACGTTTTGCAGTTTCGTGTAATGGAGTCGCAGAAAAGCGACCCTCTGCATAGGCGGTATACACACGAGCGCCCATCAACTCTTCCAGGCGAATTTTTATCCGCTTCTTCATGTTTCGCGCTTGGCGTGCGCGATGCTCACACTGTTCACGTCTGGCAATGTGATTATTCAACGCCTCGAGGCAGTTGAACTTTTGATATGATGCTTCCTGAACATTTGCAAGCAAGTACACTCGCGTCGCAGATGAAGATGTCGGTGCCACCATCGTAACATTCATGGAACAATATGCATCCGGAGATTGAGACAAGCGGCTATTCATGATCATTTCTGCATTCAATTGATCATCTGTTATTGCGTCGAGATCTCGAGTATTCAACCCGTACGTGCGACGCGCATCCTTTTCATTTACAACTTGATGTTTTAACATTCGCAACAACAACTTCAACTCTCGTGTAATCCGTTGTTCCATTCGTTGATTCTTCAATACATCATGTTGATGCACTGTCGTCAATGAGCGTGGTACAATAAGCATCGGCTGATACGACAATGGTGATGAATCGCCTACTAATACAAACGCACATAGCTCCTTGGCAAGACTCACTCCAGCACGATACGCACCCTTGCACACAGATGATAGCTCCATTAACGTCGCCGCTTGAAACGTCGCCGACCTGATGTGGCTGTCTATGCCAATCGCCATGCGCAACACTGTATACCATACATCATCGGGTAACTGGAGTTGCGTCATCATCGTAACATGTTGTATGTCATCATCTTCACATTCATTTTGATAATCATCAATAAAATGGTACTCTTCTTCCATCAAATTCACCTGTCGCTATCGTCGACCTTTTTTTTACGTCGACCTATGTCTAATACAACTTACAACTTTTTTTTCCTTGTGCGGCACCGCACCAGAACTTTTTACAAAAGTTCTTTGTAACAAAAAACATGTCTCATGATGCAGTCGATATCACATGTGACTTATGGGATTTCATATCCGACATGGAAGCCGCTGATTGCATTGAAGATGCTAGATTATCGGACTCGTTCACTCGCATTTGCAATGTTATCGGGTCAACACAAACATCCCTCCTTCGCATCGCCGTCCCAGGTGCACATCCCGTGATCAGCGATAGCGCAGACACCATGTTTGGCGAGTACGCTAGAGCATTGCGAGCTGTCAATCTGCATGAGCTTGCAACACGCGTCGCGACCGCAGAAGAACGCATTCGGGCGTTTCTTTACAATTCCGAAACCATCGATGATGTACTTGTACACAATATGAAAGCCCTATCAACATCTTGATCATCAAACCAACTCAATCACATCCTCTACACGCTCCTTGACGCTGTTGTCGGCGGATGGTGCAATAAAATTGTTATTATTGTTTTGCGTTGTGGTGATGGAAGATGGGGATTCATCTACAGGTGCCACACTCATGTGTTGCAAGTCAACCGGCACCGCATGTCGCTCTAGCTTGTCCGAATCAATGAGAATCTCACATTCACCCGTTCCACACGGTGCAACTTGGCCCAACATAATATTGGCCGACACGCCATTGATGCGATCGAGTTCCGCAAACATGCCCGCCTTGACCAACATATCTGTAGTCTCCTCGAACGAGCATTTGGCCAGTGGACCGATCTCACCGCGGTTGATGCCATGGCGGTCGATTGACTGCAGTGTGCCGCGATTTGTCATGACGTCTACCAGTAAAGCCAGGTGCCTATAATTGACGTTGTTCTTGTTGTCCATACACATCACCGATTGCAACTCACTGAACAACGATAGACGCGCTGCCTCGATTCCGAGCACGTCGTACACTTCACACACGTCGTTTGTAATGGTCTTGCTCGCGTGAACTTTTTCATGCGCCAGCACCTTGATGAGGTTGCTCCCGCTCGTTTCCACGCGCACTTCTTCGCGCGTTGTGAATGCGTCCGTTGCATCATCATAGTAGAGGAGCGCCGCGTTTTGCGGATCAGGGGCCGCACGTGCAATACCAGCAATGCCCTTGATCACGACCTTGTCCAAAATGCTCTGCTCCAATGCCTTGAGCTCCGTCAACATGTCTTGTTGCTGCTCATCTCCACCGCCGTCGTCATCTGACAATTGCCTCAGACGAAGACGACCCACCAGCGTCTTGGCGTTGTCATCACTAAACGTTCCCGACACCATATCATCGTACCAATCGTTGAGAACGAACTCGAGGTCAAGCATCGTGACGTTCATGTCCAACATCTTGGCACGATCAAACTCGAACCGCAACACCCACGGCGACAAATTTGAAGGCGATGAAGAAGTTGTAGTAGTAGTAGAAGACGCATCCACCTCACGAAATTGCGCGTAAAACTTGAGCAACTCGCGGTCATCTGTCACGATTGACGCGTCGTCGTCAGGATCAAAGTAGATTCGTGAACGCGTCACCAAGTCCCTGAAGCGTGTCGTCTGCAGCTCGCTCGCAATCTGCTTGGCCGACTCCAATGACGTCGCGTGAGGACGGTTCAGGTGGATATCCATGCATGGCGTCTTGATGTTCTTTGACACCGACATCAACTCCTTCAGGCGCGGTACGCCCTGCATGCCCTTGTTAGCTACACCGCTGAGGTGGAACGTATCCCTACAACATAGCCCGTTCCACAGGTTAAAGTTCCGCGTGCCTTGAACTGTCAGGTCGTAGACATGCGACCGACCCACGTTGGAGACCTCGGTGATGGCGACGATCTCGTCATACATGACAGACTCTTCTAAAATGCTCTGGAGCACCATGCGATCGTTATCGTTGTCCGCCAGAGCCACACGGGCGGGCACGTTGTCGCGGTGAAGCATTTCATCCCCTGTGCGTAGCGTTGCGTTGATGACATCGTGCTGCGAGTAGTAGAACATCCTGCACCTGCTGGCGCCGTCGTCCATTAATTTTTGCTTCGCCTCTAGAGTGAAACTCACGTTCTTGGCGAAACGGTCCACGTTTTGGGTCGAGATGACCAAGTTGTAGCCCTGGCGGTGGTGCTCCTGCCTTGGTGGAGGCTGGTGATACAAAGTGCTAACCACGTCGAACCGTAGTAGCAATTGGCGCATGTCTTCCAGAAGACCCCGCGATACCGATGCCGCACTGATGGTGCCTCTTGTGATGCCCACAGTACCGTCGCCGCTAAAGTAGCCGTCTAGCACGCCCTTCAAGAACTCCATGGGGCCAGCGAGCAGCTCTGATGGAAAGCGCTTGTTGGGCGCACCGTTGCCGCATGCACGCGTCATGAGCGTCGCCATCACGACCGAGTGAATGCGCACCGTGGCGGTGTGCCAACCATTTTCTTCCACGCGCTCGTCCATGTGCCAGTTGCAGCCCCATGCTTTGCATAAGCGCTTCACACGGTCTTGGTACGCCGGGTCGACGTTGGAGACGAGGCAGTGATGGTGGTAATCGTCGCTGGATGGACGCCCGTCCGACGAGCAACAGCAGCCCTCCGCCAGGTACGCGCCGATGAAGAAGCCAAAGTCGCTGTCCAACGGAATGGCCTCTGGCACAGTGCTCGTCGTCTTGGTCTGCTTCTTGGGGTACACGCAGCCGGGCTCGTACTTGCTCAGGCGCGTCGAGACGAGGAAAATGTCCGAGCGGGCATGCGGCACCGTGAAGTCCTTGCCGTTGTGACCTTGGAACCACGTGCGCTTGGTCTTGGAAAAGGCCAGCGCCTTGGCAACCTCGGTGGAGTATGTAAACTCCGTCTTGGGCAGGTACTTGTCAAATGTCCAATGTGTCATCTCATCATCGTTGTTGTCACCGATGGGCAAAATCTTGGACACGGGCAAATAATCGCCGACTTTGATGCTCTCACCATCGACCTCGACGATCTTGTTGTTGCGACGCATCAAGAAACTCTTGGCCTTGGTCGCGATGACCTCGCGGCCGCTGCGCGTCTCGACCTTGAGCAGCGTGTCCGTGCCGTCCTTGTTGACCACCGGATGCTTGGTGACGGCCTCGACTTCGCGCCAGGTTATACGACCGTCCTCATCACACGATAAGATCTCATAAGAGCTCTTTGCCGCGCCTTCAGGAAACGGTCCTCCCGGAGTCGCAGGAGGTGTCTTTAGCCATCCAAGGTACGTGTCATTAGGGTGCTGCTCCAATCTATCTGTATCCTTGACGGACGCCACATGGTTCTCTACAAAGTCACCGATGGTGACACGCTCCAACGCTCTTCCATCTTTGCGCAGGAGAAGCTCCGTGTCGTAGTGGACCGAGTTCAACGTGTTGTGCACCAGCACGCCGCAGTCCACCATGAACGAGTCGTTGCCTGGCACCGTAAAGTCGTAAACGTACTCTTGTGGATCCGGTAGGTACTCGAGCTCCACAATCTCGTCCCACACCACATCCGAGTATGCAGCCTGGCGCAGGATCGCCAGCTTGGGCTCGACGGACGCGATGCGCTCGAAGGCCTTGGCCACGCGCTCGGAGAGCGCAGGCTTGAATTCATCGACGAAGCGTGCGAGGGTCTTGGCACCGATGACCTTGAGCTTGCGATATTGTGAGTAGCCGCTACTTGGGAACAACGCGGAACCCACGTTGGCGATGATATCACCGATGTTTTGCGCCAGCGGAATGATGCCACGCGCGTTGGCGCTCGGGAGGGTCTCGTCGTGGTAGCGTTTGAGGTCGGTGATGTGCTGGCGTGTTGAGCTGTCAAACGCCTCTGTCGCCGCGCGTTGCTCTTGGGCAGATGCCTCAAAGACTTGCAGGTAACTCTTGAGCGTCTCCCTGCCGATGGCCTCCTTGTTGAGGAAACGGCGGTACAGGCGGCTCTGGCCGGGCAGCTCGAGCGCCTTGCCGACGAACGCGATGACCTCGCCGAGCTCCGGGATCATGTCAATTTCCTCCTTGCTGCTGTGCTTGTCCTCACGTTCGACATAGGCGATGATGTTGTCGAGAGCCTCTGCCTTGCTCTTCACAACAAAGCCAATGGCCTCCTTAAACCGCCGCGCGTACTTGCGAGAGATCTGGGCGGTGTGGAGGATCCGTGTAGAACCGTCGTTGCGCTTATACTTCTCCTTGCACTTGCTCGCAAAGATGCCCGCGTTGGTCAGCAGAACGATGATGTCTTCCGTGAGTTGCTCTGCAACCGATCCGGATCGGATCATTTGTTTGCCGACGAGGTCCGTGGCGTTACCATCGCCATCAAAGTAACCGCGAAGGAGTCCGTAGATGAACTCGTTGTTGCTGACGTACACCCATCCAGGGACGCGCTTGTTGTGAGACCCCGTATTGAAGTTGTCTAACATGAACGTCCCCAGGGCGCCATGGTAAATCTTGTTGCAACAGCTTTCATAAGCACTCATATCGACGCCATTCAGAAGCGTGGATCCTCGATTTTCCAGGTACTCGCTGATGACATCGACATCAAATATATCGCGTGCGATGCGCCTCAGGTTGTCTTGGTACTCCGGGATGACTTTGGAAATCTGAAGGCCTCCGAATATGATGCTGCCGTCTGCAATGTACGCTCCGCACAACCAGCCAAAGTCGTACGTAAGGCTGACGTCTTGAGTACCCACGCGCATCGTATGCAGCGGGTTCTCGACAGTGCTGACGAGCTTGGCAACAGGGACACGGTTGCCAATTTTTATGTCGGATCCGAGGACAGGTTCGATGCCATCTTCCGTGCGCCTGAGGAACGAGTGGCTCAGCGTGGCGCACGTGGTCTTGCCGCTCCTTGTGAGAATGCGCACCATGCCGCCGTTCGCGGGGTGACGACTGACTTGGCTGATGCGGCGCCACGATGTCTTCTCCTCGTTGGATACGCCCACGATACAGAGGTCTTCCATGTCCGGCTCCAAGTCCAGGACCATGTGGTTGCCGCCCAGGTCCACGATGCGGTCAGCATGGCGCTCCAGTATGGCATCAATGTAGGATCCAATTGGGCCCGCGTACGAAGTCATTAGGTCTTTTGATTGGCATATTCTAATTGTGCACCTACCACACATCGACATCTGCGTCGTCGGCTCACCGATCGACTGAGCAGCAACGATGCCGACCATGTCGCCGGGTTGCGCGAGGGCCTTGTGGTATGCGGCGCGGACGAGCTGAACGACGCGCTCAAATGCGAGTTTGTTGAGCCGGTACTTGACCAATAGCAGCTTGGGCGAGAGGAAGCATCGAATGAGCATAGGCATGAATCGACAATGCTCTTGGCCGTGGTCCTTTTGTTGCACTTGGCGCCGGGGTCCAGCCACCACCATCTCCTTGCAAAGCTCTTCCATCACATCAAAGACGTCCAGAGGGTTGAGGTCACTGGCCACATGGAAGCCGTAGCGCTTGAATTGCGCGGACACGTTGTCCAAGATCCGGCCAAAATGCACCGGGAACACGACAAGGTCGTTCTGCTCCCGGCCATGGACGTTGCAAATGAGGTACCGCTTGTCCTTGATCAAGTTCTCATGATGTGCGTCCATGCGGGCGCGAAGCTCGTCCGCGCGCTTGGTGAGGTCCTGTATGACTTCATCGCGCACCAGCGCCTTGAGCTCCAGCTCCGGGTTCGCAATATAGTGCGTCTCCAGGATGCGGATCGGATCCATGTTGACCGTATGCAGGTGCTGATACTCGAGCTTCACCGGGTCCATACCGTCGTCGCCGTACAGAAACTGTACGATGTGGCCTGCCGCATTGCGCACCGACAAGTCGTAATGCACCTTGCAATCCTCCATAGACTTTACCAGCTTGCGTTGGATATATCCTGTCTCACTAGTATCACGACCGTGTAACCCGTTTGCAATGCAAAAGTTCAACGTAGATGGTACGGTCACGTCGTAGAGCTTCTCTTCTGTTGCATTGATGACATCGATATACGCAATTGGATCAATTATCACGTCATTCAAGACGCCATAATTGCTCATATCCATGCACTTCATCGTCTTGAGCTTGTCTTCCTTCTCCGGCATGATTAACTCCAGCTTGCCTCGCAGGATAAGCGCCCAATGAGCATGTACATTCACGCGATACGATGGCGCAATGTCGACGGTACCAAGATTGTTCTTCTGCTGTTGGTAGGTAGATACCTTCGCCACTGCACCGAGACGTGTGCACAGCATGGCGATACCCTCGCTGAGGCGCTTTGACGCAGATGATGACGCGATGGAGTTGGAGCCAATGGAGCCATCGCCTGAAAAGTAGCCGCTCAATATACCACGGATGAACTCTTCAGATGACACAAACGCCACACTTGGCACGTACTTGTTCCGCGAACCGTGTCCCACGAAGCGGTCCATGAAACGCGCTAGCAGCGTAGAGTAGCCCGATATCGTGATGGACGTCCCCATCTCGTTGCTGTTGTCTTGGGTCCGGTGCTTCATATTGAACTTCTCGAACCACCGCGCTACCCATGCACGCACGTCTGGGTCGTTCTTCGTGATCCCCACTTGGCCCGATTTCTCGCACGCGTGGCCGTCCGCCAAGTATATGCCGACAAAGACGCCGTTGTCAAAGTCGAGCTCGAACCTGTCGGGCAGGAAGGCATCATCATCATTACTATAGATGGTCATATCGTCATCATTCTCATCCTCATCATCACCGTGACCGTCCTCAACAATATCAATAACTAACCTCTCGGGCATCTCGCTGTGTTGACGCGTAGCGTGAAAGGGGTACACGATGCCCTCCTTGATGAGATCACCGTCTGACCGCACGATCGCACGTTGAAAGCGCGCCTTGGACGGGTAGGGCAGCGTGAACTCGGCGCCGTTGTGTTGCTCCCACCATCCGCGCGGGATGTGGAATTTGTCGCCTTGCGCCGCAGCCATCATCGCGCGCGCCTTGACAAAGTCCGAGCCGAACACGTGATCGGTCTTTGAAAGGTAGTCGGATACATCAATGTGCGTTGCCAAGACGGGCGGCGCCGGGAGCTTGGCAGTCACTGGCACACAATCGCCGACACGGACCTTGTCGGACTCTGTCGCCACGAACTTCTGTGTATCCGCTTGCCATATGAGCAACGAGTTGCTTTCAGCGACTGTCACCTCACGTCCACTGTCGGTGACGACCTTGTACAGGCGCTCGCCGGGGTCGTGGCGCGTGACCGCAGTGAGCTCGCCCCATGTGACGTTGCCGTCTTCGTCTGTGGTGGGGATGTAGACCTGCCCATCTTGGACTTGCGCGAGGTCGAGCAGCTCCATGTTCTTCTCCTCGGGGCCATATACTTTAGTCTTCTCCTTGGCGCCCGGCGCATCAAGCTTGGCATCGATCCACTCGCCGATGAGCACGCGCTTTGATACACCGCCTTCAATGATGACAATTGGTGTGTCGCCCGTCACCGATTTCACGGCCGTGTCGATCAGTCCAGTGCGGCCGCCCATAGAATGGAAGAAAAACTCTTGAGGCGTCAAGCCGGCGATGAACGAATTCTCGACAAAGCCGCGGCTTTCCGGCCCATCGTCAAACTTTGTAAAGTGCGGCAGCGTCCGGTTCTCAAAGCCATCAGACACTCGCGCGCTATCGATAGTCTGTTGTCCAACACAAGCCACCATCTGCGTAAAGTTGATGGCACCGCCTTTGGATCCGCCATGAATCATGTTGAGCATGCGGTTGCTACGCGACTCGAAGCAGCTCATGCCGATCTTCTGCAGCTCCTTGTGGCCCTTGTTCAATAGGCTCGACACTTGCGATTCAAAATACATGTCGTTGCTTTTTGTTGACGCGTTCTCGAACTTGCCCGTTTGAACGTCATGTAGCTTCTGGTACACTGCAACCTTCATGTCGCGCACCTTGTCGCGCAATTGCTTCTGGACCTCCGGAGTCGTCGCAAGGTCCGATATACCTACGCTAAAGCCCGATAGGACCAGCCAATCGCAAATGAGCTTCTGTGTGTTGTTGAGGAACGTCGTCAGCTCTTGCGGACCACGGTCGTTGTAGATTGCATGTACAAGACCGCGCGACACCTCGTCGTATCCCTTTGTCGATAGCACGCCCGTCAGGAGTTTGCCATCCGCAATCGAGACCTGGTAGTCTTCAGGCGCGCAGCCCAAGTCTTGTAGATCACGATTCTTGAGTTGGACGTCGAGGCCCTTGGGAATGATTGTCGACATCACTTGACGGCCCGTCCACTCTTGGTCCAGGGATCCCTTGGTAATCGCGGGCGAATCCAGGTCGCGATACATCGGATTACTCGACATCAGGTTCATCAATTGCTTTTTGGAAACCGTCACACCCGCCTGCGTGATACGGTAAACGCCCAACGCCACGTCTTGCACGATGCTGACGATCGGCTTGGCGTGGCGAGGGCTGATAATGTGGAGGGGCACCGCAGCCAACGACATGATCTCGTGGTGCGTTTGGAGGGATTGTGGCACGTGAAGGTTCATCTCCACGGGAAACTTCATGTTCCCCGGCGGGCAAGGGTTTCCCCAAGCCTTTGGACTATACCTTAAGCCCTCATTGAGTCTCGGCCAAAGACTCTCGGACCCACAACCATCTAGTCTCTGAACCTTCTCCATATCCTTGCCGTGGCGGACTTAGGAGCTTGGCTGCGGATTGTCCAATCCACCGAGCGTTGTTACCATTGTGGCCGACTTTCGCCGGGTTCCTCACATCGAGTTTCCTCGTCGGAGTGGTAGCTCGGGGCTCTAAGGAGTTTCCCGCAATTTGGTCGTGTTGCATGCTCTTCATTCTTCTTGTTTCTTTTCTCTCTTCTCTTCGCGGTTAACCTTCAACTCGGTCAGGAAGTCAAGCGCCTCTTGCCACAAGCCTTCAACGTTGTCCGACGGGCCTTGGCGTTGCGGCCAAAACTTTGTGATCTTACCACCGAGCTTGACGATGATACATACAAAAGAGCCGTCGGTTTTACTCTTGCGCTTCTTGATATACTTGGCGAGATCATCATTGCAATCCGCCGCATCAAGCAGGTGCGCTACGTCCGCAAAAGTCTCTTGCCGACATGCGTTGTGTTGAGCTTTGGCTCTGTTTGAGTACTTTTCGACAAGGGCCCCGGTGGCATGCAGTTCCTTCAGTCGGCGCGACGTCAGCTCCTTTGTGGCCTCTCTGTGTGGCGCCGTCCGCCCACCATGCGCACGTGGCTCGGTTATAGGGGCGTTGACTTGCACATCGTGCTTGACGATGGCAGCTCTAGCGCCACCCGCTCGCAGATTGTATCCGTTGGGGTACAGGGTGCCGCGCGCTGCGATGAAGTGAGCCTCCCACTTGTCAAGCTCCGCCACCGGACACCAGTGAATCACCTCCAGTACAAAGGCATCTGCGCCGTCCTCGCGGATAGCATTGTTCAAGTAGACGCAACCGACCTTGTTCTTCATGTTGCGCACGGCCTCGCCGATGTGCTCCTTGAAACGCCACTTGCTGCCATGCGGACGGTACTTGCCATGGTTCAAGCGGTGACTTACTGCCTGACCCACGTACGCCATATTGGACTTGACGTTAGTCATCACATAGATCTCGCCCACGATATCGTTGGGGTCGGTAAGGATGGCGTCGAGCTTTGATGACAAAGTCGGGCATGGGCAGTGAACCTCGTCGATGTTTGCCATTTTGTAGCGTCGAGTCTTCAGCACAGAGAATGAGTTGATGTGTAGTGTAATACAAGGTGCCACGTCTTTAAGCAGATAACGAGAGAAGTTGGTAGAAGATGAAGCAAACATACTAGGCAGTTATATCATGTTGACGTCGAAGCCTTCACGCATTGATGCACTTCGAGTCCATGGAGCGACCTTCCACCGTTTTCCCGCGCTGGGTACATGGTCACTCGACCCAGCGGGCGGCTGCCTGTTGGAGACAAGATGTAACTGCGTTAGCAGTCGAGTTTATCTCCATCAAAGTCTGCATTGTACGACTTGCAGACGCAAACGTTCAGTCTGAACGTGTTGTAATCCATCACGCGGACGCGATGCGCCATCATCGACATCTTGTGCAATGACGGTTGACGATTGAAGAGGACGTAATCGCCATTGCGCAAGTGGCGCTCCACGATATCGCCCTCCTCCAGCACAATGTCGGCAAGACTATTGCCGCGCAAACGAATCGTACGGTTGCCCTCGTGGATTTTGCGCACGTGCTTGGCCCCGGGGTACTTGTCGGGACCGTTGCGCACCAGGACGTACATGGCTTCCATGTTGTTTTTGTTGACGACCTCTGGAAACGTCAGGTTCATCGCGATGCGCATGGGCACACCCAGCTCATCGATCGATAGGTTGGGGTCCGGTGTGATGACTGTGCGCGCCGAAAAGTCAACGCGCTTGCCCATGAGGTTTCCGCGAATGCGACCCTCCTTGCTCTTAAGGCGGTCCGTGAGCGAACGCATCGCACGTCCTGTACGATCCATGGCTTTATGGAAGTTGGGAATGGAGTTGTCGATGAGCGTCGCCACATGGTATTGCAGAATGGTCGTACAGTGGTCAATGAAATCCGACGTGGCTCCCTTGTCCAACTTGTTGCGCAAAGTCTGGTTGCACTTGACAATGTCCAAGAGCTTGTGTGTCAAATCATCCTCGGACCGCGCACCCGTATCGTTGCGCACCGATGGGCGCACGGCCGGTGGCGGCACGGGCAGCACGGTACACACCATCCACTCGGGGCGGTTGTACTTGGGATGGAATCCAAGAGCTTCGCTGTGTGCGTCCGTGATGCGCCGCAGAATTCGCAACACGTCTTCAGCGGTCAAAATCTGTTGGCGCGCCGCATCCGACCCCGCATCTGGATCCTTCCATTCCATTTGAATGCGAATGTTATCCGTGCGCTGGACCTTGTCCGGCTGTTTGGCGCCACAGCCACATGATTGTTGAGGCGATGTAGACGACGATGCATCATGATGTTGTCCACATCGCTTCACCTTGCTGCATAACTTGCTCATCAACTCCCACCGCTTTTGCCTCGAACATTTGCGCGCCATGATAGCCTTGACCGCCGGACTATCCAAATCCGCCAACAACGATGAACACCGAAAACAAACGCATCGAAGAAGCTTGCGAACAACGTCGAAGAATTGCACATAGAATACGGGCTTGGCCAACTCAATGTGTCCAAAGTGGCCTGGACAAAAGAGGTTCTTTTGTTCGCACGTCTTGCAAATGCGACTCAAATCGATGACGCCCATGCGCGGATCGAAGAGGCCATGCGGCATCGGCTCCAATCCCACATAGGTGTCCGTCTTGGTAACTTCGACCACGGAACGTTTGCGAATCTCATCTGGCGATAACACTGTAAACTGGATCCCTTTGACTCGATAGATGTGCTTGTCGTAAGCAAGCTCCTTGTAAATTGACATTGTTGTTCACCTTGATTAGGGGCGGCACACTATAACATACACACCATAATCTGTGTTGACAAAAAAGGTGTTCCTATCAACACACACTCACTCACTGTATTGATTGTGTCATTATTGTGTCTTTATGTATCTTTAATGCAAACGCACATATGATGTATCTATGACGCTCATACACAATACCGTAAAAAAAATCAAGACAACCACACGTGCTCTCCCAACCACGCAATTGATGGACGACGATCGCGGTCCCATAGCAAGGCATTGGATATGAAATCACGCGCAGGGGATGACACGCCATACGAAAATTGGAGGGGGCGGGCAATCGCGTTCTTTGCAACCTCCAAACTGCATCGATTTGGAATGTGTGGAAACGGCTTGACACCATGTATGAGCTCGTAAGCTAACACGCCCACCGCCCATACATCCGTTGCAAGCGAGTACCTAGCGCGTCGTGGCACTTCACCTTCTTCTCGTGAAGATCCTCTCACGCACGACGTAAACAACACTTCCGGCGCCATGTACTGTAATGTTCCAGCACACGATTGTGCTTGGAATAGCGTCAAATCGTTTGACAACCCGAAATCCAAGAGCTTGAGGCAGACCGATGAGTCTTGCGTAACATCCAAAACGAGGTTCTCCGGTTTCACATCACGATGCACTATGTTCATCTCATGCAAGTACGTTAATGCATTTATCAATGGACGAATCACCAAGTTCACCGCATCTCGCTCTGTGAATACGGGTTTACATCTCATCATAATCTGGCGCAATGTCAATCCTCGGCATTTTTCCATGACGATATATGCATTCTCGCGAACCACAAATGCCGTGTAAAATTGCACTATGTTTACATGATTGAGCCGTGCGTGAATCGTTATCTCTCGAAACAAGTGATATCGTTGTTTTTTGCTCAATTGATGTAGCTCATATTGCTTGATGACTACATCCATTGATGATGGTACACATCGCCCACTGAATACAGTTGATGCATACCCACGGTGCAAAAGAACTTTCAATACATATTGCGACAGGCGCCATGATTTCCGAATCATGCACTTGGGTATGCTGATACTAACTTTGAGCAACACGCATACATCGTTTCTGTCTATACACTTGATGGTGTTAACACGGGTAAACTTCAGGTCTTCAGCATTGCCCATGGATACGTCGATATTGTACGAAGACGCAAGTCTTGCAAGATCGCGGTACGCCTCGCCGGTATAATCAAGGTTTAGCTGGTCTTTGTAGCCGCTTTCAGCGACGCGTGATAAGTCTGATGCCTTCAATCCAAGAGCAGATAAAACTTTGATATCGATGAATTCGTCATTATCCTCATTGTTTGGGCGACGGCTTATACAATTAGACACCACGCGCATCAAGTACGATATGCGCCATGGTGCAAATTTGGGTTGTTTGAGATGGCTTTGTTGATTCCTTTTGTTCAAAGAATCATCCTCAATGTTGAACGTCGCAATAGAAAGCATGTTGTTTAGTGTTCGTGGGTTCGCACGACTCTGTTGCTCAACATTGTGTTGTAGTGGATACATGCATACCGAATATTCACATGATTCTTCAAAAATCCCGTAAAAGTGAAACTACAACAACAACAACAACAACAACAACAATAAAACAAATTTACGTAATCTTCTATGTGGCACCTGGCAGTGCTGGGAACGGAAGGACAGGCGTCACAGCCATCATCATCATCCCGTTGACCTTTTGACACACAACCAGTGCAGACGCCGCAACCACCAAGATCAGCATCAAATACATCATGATGGTCCACACAATCCGCATGGCGATCGACTGTTGCTTATTGCTGCGAGGAACGCTGTCGTCACTGGCGACCGTATCCACCTCACGGCGAGTCTCCTCGTCGATGCGGCGAGTCTCCTCGTCGATGCGGCGAGTCTCGTCGATGCGGCGAGCCTCATCGCCACGGCGGCGCATCTCCTCGCCACGTCGGCGCATCTCCTCGCCACGGCGGCGAATATCCTCGTTGAGGCGGCGAATCTCGTCAAGGCGGCGAATATCCTCGTCACGACGGCGAATCTGTTCACGGCGGCGAACTTCGTCCTCCATATCCGGCGTTGGAGTTTTCACTGCTTTGGCCATTGCCTCCCGCGTCGAAACCATCTTGTTGACCACCTGTGGCGGGGTGGACGGACTACCGACCTTTGGCTTGTGCACAATGTACAAGACATCATCAGGTGACACCTGGAACCCGGTATCGGCATCTTTGCCTGGTTGTGCCATCGTGTTACGGGGGCGCGTCGCGGTGCCAGTCGACTTGACAGCATAAGATGATACCGTCATTTTGTCGTCGTTGAATCTTTCTTTGGAAATTCATTGTTTTCTCAGACAATTTCAAATTTTTTCATCAAGCTACAAGAAGATAATCATGACCCCCGTTGACCCTCAGCCTAGAAAAGTTATAGGCTCGGTGCGATCACTCACGCTGGCCCGGCAACACCATGCATACGGCATGACAATGTACAGCGTGACCCCGTTGCAACGTGCACCTGTGGGCAGGTGCGCCGTCTGGGACGGCAACTTGTGTGTTTGTAGGCGATGATACCATTTTCAAGTTTGATGAAGAATATGAATCTATATTCCTCGACGATAATCCATCACCCCCTGTCTTTCAGGTCATCCCCATGGTATCCATACATGCAATACGACAACTATACTACACACCGGCCAAAGCCACAATAAACATAAACCATAAACATCACAACAATGGGAAAGTTCAACAACAACAACAACAACAACATCAACAACAACAACAACATCAACAACAACAACAACGAGTTATGAAACGCATTATTGGGTTCGATGTTGATCCAAATGCATGTTTTGAAAATGACACGAAAAATAAAAAAAATGATCCAGGTGGACGTCATAGATGATGCTTGAAAAAAATTGAAATCATAATGTTTGTTTGCTTACTTACTGCACTCACTTACTGCTCTCACTTACTGCACTCACTTACTGCTCTCACTTACTGCACTCACTTACTGGAAACAGACATCCAACAATGTCGGCGTCCAAGACGATCCAGATCACCGACTCACACAACGTCGTCAAGAATGGTAACATGTTCATCGTCTACAACGATGACGAAGAGTTTGGCGTTCCTGCCAACGCTCGGTTCGTCGAGAAGTTCAACTCTGCTGCATACCGCAAGGCCGACCCTTTGCATCTCAGCTATGTGCCAGACACAGATCTCGTCAAGATGCTGAGCAAGGGCAACATTGTCAAGGAGTTTGACACTGACGCATTCCTGGTCAAGAGCTATGTCATCAATGACAAGTCGTTCAAGGAATCTGCGGGCATCGCTGCTGTGCCGCACAACGCTGAGCGCGACGCCATGGCAGCAACCAAAGCTTCCGTCACTGGAAATGATGACGTCATCATATTCGACAAGGACAACAACAAGTGCGTTCAGCGTATGACTTCGTCGGCACATGTGACCACCGTCAACGCGTGGCAAGCGTCAGGAAGCGGTACCACGGCGATGATTGCTACGGATAGCAACACGCTCACCGAGTTCTTCGATACGCGCTCCAACCAGTGCGTCTTCATGATCAGCGGTGAGAACATGACGTTGCCCGTTCAAGACAGCAACTTTGTGTACAGCATCAGGCGGTCCGGTAAGAATTACTACCTCCGCCGCCTCGAGCTCAACAAGAACTCAAAGGGCGAGGTGGACTCAAAGTACCAGATGTCAAGCTTCGACCGCAAAGGCTTGCCGCCCACTCCTCGAGGCCTGTATGGCAACGAGAAGCGCATGTTGTACGTGTACACCAGTAACGACGATGTGTGGAACATCCGTCATTACGATATGTGCACGCCCACCACCAAGGATCGAAGCTTCTACGTCGAGCTTGACATGGGAGCATCGGGTGCAAAGGTCCTCTCATGCGCCGTGTTTGACAATGTCATCTACGTGGTGACGGACCTCTTCATTACCATGTACTCCACGGTGGACGTCGACAACGCCAACGCCATCAAAGACGGTACACTGGTAAAACCCATGATGCCGCCGATTGTGTACGAATTTGATGATACGCCCGAGAAGGCCGTCATGATCACGCCCGACAACGTGTACCTGATCTTCAAGGACTCGACCATGTTCATATTTGAGCTGGACGCGACGTACAACTCCAACTCGGCCATCGGACGCTACAGTTGAAGGAAGCTAGAAATGGAACATGTGTAATTGTTGTCTCAATACGTTGTAACAATCAAATTCAACGCACATGTACGATGTCAAGTTTCGTAAATTGGTGTTGAGAATGGTTCGCCAAGT
>JACCDG011595479.1_pt1 | contig 159289 bp, 131 predicted proteins | sample 7442471 | NCBI WGS metagenome assembly JACCDG01 (sample SAMN15323444, study PRJNA562643) | freshwater metagenome | isolation source: river surface water | place: USA:Blue River Watershed | collected 2017-08-17 | reverse complement strand
TGAATCCACAGGGCGACAAATCGCGCCGCATGGAAATTCCAGCCAACTTGTGGACCTATGTTGGCCAAGTCAACGACGTCTACGCAATCGACTATCCCGCGCAGATGAACCTAACCTCAGGATTTGCGATCCGCTTGAGCGACAGCGCCGAGCTTTCGGGATCCGACACCGCCAACGTGAGCTACACGCCCGTGGGCGGCCAAACCGCGATCGAAGAATAGGGAAGATCCAGCAAAACCCTCAATGACCTTTGAGCGGGAGTTTTTCTCAACGCTATGGATCAAACTCAATAAACTAAAGGCCCAGATTTGCCATTTTAGCCTTAAAAAACAATTATTAAGATGACTCAAGTCATCGAAATACCTACAAAACTTAACCTTGCTAATTTTGACTCACTGCGTTAATATATTCTCATAGTCTCGATTCCTCAGTAGGGAGCAAAGAGGTGCAAACCTCTCAGCCTCTCCACTGAAACTGTAGAACGTATGCGGAGACCGGAACGTGAATACTCAGATTCTTAACAAACAGGCTTTCGTTTGCGTGCTCGCTGTCGCAGCGCTCTCCGTTTTGGCGGTGGGCTGCGGTAAGGGCCAAGAAGAAGAACACACCCCTGTGGTGGACGTTGGACCTTTTGCTTCATACGTAACCAGCTTTGAACAAGATGCAGCAGCCCACGGTGCTTCCGTCAAAATCACGGACCTCAAGATGCAGTTTGGCAAGGTCGACATTGATGGCGAAACCGGAGGCCGCGGTGTTTGCGAAGTCGCAACCAATATGACCCCTGTGATCACCATCGACCAAACCGCCTGGGAAAGCTCAGACGAAGACGAGCGCCAAGAACTCATCTACCACGAGCTTGGACACTGTGTCCTGAACAAGACCCACGAAGAAGGCACCAACTCAATTGGCATCCCAGCAAGCATCATGAACCCCTACAAAATCGACGGTTCAATCTACGCACAATATCGGAGCTTCTACCTCAGCAAGCTGTTCAAATAAGATCGAAGAATAAAAAGTAAAAACTGAGAAACCACAACTCATCGTCGCCGCTCAGCTAAAACGGACCGTTGCTGCTCAATTAAAATGAACCACGGGTCTCAGCTAAGGATCTACTCAGCTACCGCTGCTCCTTCAGCGCGCGGATCTGGTACTCCCCAAACACGGCCATTTGGAAATCGCTCCAAAGCGTGAACTTTGCCTATGATCCAGCTGTCCTTAAACGCATAGTCCATACCGATCAGCCGATCGCGTGTTTCAGCGTGCAGCCCAAATCGCTCGAGCCTCAACTCCATGGGGCGCCACTGGGTGTGAATCCTCGGAGCAGCCACCGCATCGGGCAGACTCATGCCAAACCGGTAACGATTGAGAATTGTCTGGTAGACCGAAGTCGTGATCGTAGGCCCACCCGCTGCACCCACCACGAGCCTCGCGTTGCCCTGACCATCACGAACGACCGTCGGAGACATCGAACTCAGAGGACGCTTGCCCGGACCCACCGCATTGGCCTCGGCACCCACCAATCCAAAGAGATTGGGCACACCCGGCTGAACACTGAAGTCATCCATCTCGTTGTTCATCACAATACCAGTACCGGGAGGGACAAAGCCCGAGCCAAAATTCTCATTCACCGTTGTTGTGATCGCCACCGCATTGCCTTCACGATCTATGACGGAGAAGTGAGTCGTGTTCATGCCCTCATGGGGCGCCAAGAGGATATTTTTACCCTTAGGATAAATCACTCCCGCCTCAATCCGATAATTGGCGCGTTTGGGATCAAACGTTTTCCATCGAGCGTCCATGTAAGCTGGAAGAAGGAGCACATCCAAAGGAACATGCACCTGATCAGGGTCCCCAAAGTGCTTGGCGCGATCCGAGAATGCGAGAGTCATCCCATGCGCAATCGCATGCACGGACTTCGCTGAGCCAAAACCCTCCGCAAATTCACTCTGCGCATTCGCTCGCTCCGCAAATCCAAGCATCTGCAGCATCACTGCGCCACCTGACGATGGAGGCCCCATCGAGACGACTTCCATCCCGCGAAACTGGCCTACCACGGGATTGCGCCACTTGGGCTGATAGGCCTTGAGATCCGCTTCGGTCATGATCCCGCCAGCGGCCTTAAGTCCCTCTGCTATTTTTTTTGCGACCCAACCTTCGTAGAATCCGGCGGGGCCCTTCCGACCTATCTCCTCCAGCACACGGGCGAGATCCGGCTGCTTGATCAAAGTCCCCACCGGGCAAGGCGCTAGCTTTTGAGCGCCCGTGCTGGTGCACCCAAAAATCCTTTTAGCTTCGGGATTCATCGCATCCCATCGATCAAACGCGACAGCTTCAGTGTGACCAGAAAACAAGTAACCTTGACGAGCCAGTTCGATCGGGCGCTTAAGCAACGCCTTCAACGGCATCGCGCCAAATTTGGCATGCGCAGTTAGCAAGCCCGCCGGCACGCCAGGCACTCCAGAAGCGAGCGCACCATCTTGTGAAAGATCAGTCCGTGGCTTGCCGTCGCGCAAGTACATATCCCGGGTCGCAGCGGCAGGGGCCTGCTCACGGTAGTCCAGCGAAATGCACGGCACTTTTTTGCCATCCAGCGGCTTGGGGCAATACACCATGAAGCCGCCACCGCCGAGCGATGCGAAATGGGGCCGAGTCACCGCCATCGCAAGCCCGGTAGCGACCGCCGCATCAACCGCGTTGCCGCCCTTTCGCAAAACTTCGGCTCCCCACTCGGCCGCAATGCGATCATCGGCGACCACCATACCGCGTGTGCCAATGAGGGGTCTCGCCCGCCCGTCCATCTCGGAAGCGACATCTCCGGTCCACGCAGCGCTAGGGTCCGCAGCGTTGACCGCCGCAGGCGCCTCAACTGCGCCGGTCGCTAGATTTCGAGAAGCGCACCCACTCAACTGCAGAGCTGACCCCAACACAAGAAATGCGAGAATCGCCTTCATCTTAGAAACTCATCTCTGGCACATCGCCCAAAACTATCAACTTCGCAGCCGTTGCCTTGACGATCTCATCTACACTCACGCCCGGCGCACGCTCGCGCAAACTAAGCCCCTCAGGAGTCACATCGATCACCGCTAACTCGGAGACGATCTTTTTTACCACTCCCACTCCCGTTAGGGGCAACGAGCACTTAGGCAGTACCTTGCTCTGACCGTCTTTCGAAACGTGTTGCATCGCCACGATCACATTGCGGGCGCCAGCAACCAGATCCATCGCGCCTCCCATGCCCTTGACGACTTTGCCAGGGATCATCCAATTGGCGATGCTGCCACTTTCGTCGACCTCCATCGCGCCTAATACTGTCAGATCCACGTGGCCACCACGGATCATCGCAAAAGAGTCCGCACTCGAGAAAAAAGCCGAACCCGGCTGTGTAGTCACCGTTTCTTTGCCCGCGTTGATCAAATCCGGGTCAACCTCAGACTCTGTCGGGTAAGGTCCGATGCCTAGCAACCCATTCTCGCTTTGAAGCACAACCGAAATTCCTGCAGGAATATAGTTCGCCACCAAAGTAGGGATGCCAATACCAAGATTCACGTAATAGCCATCCTTGAGCTCTCGGGCGATCCGCTGAGCAATCTGTTCGCGCGTCAGTGCCATAGTGTTCAGGCCTTTCGAGTCGTGCGCTTTTCGATGCGCTTAATATAATTATTGCCCTGAAAAATTCGCTTCACATAAATACCGGGGACATGAACATTGTCGGGATCCAAGGTGCCTGGCTGAACCAACTCCTCCACCTCAGCGATCGTGATCTTACCTGCCACCGCCACCATCGGATTAAAATTGCGAGCCGTCTTGCGAAATACGAGGTTACCCATCGTGTCTCCCTTCCAAGCCTTCACGAGCGCGAAATCCGCTCGAAGCGCGCGCTCGAGCACATACATCCGCCCGTCAAACTCGCGCGTCTCCTTGCCCTGAGCTACGATGGTTCCAAATCCGGTTGGAGTAAAAAAAGCCGGGATGCCCGCGCCGCCGGCGCGCAGTTTTTCGGCGAGTGTCCCCTGAGGTGTCAGCTCAACTTCCAGCTCACCCGAAAGCACGAGTGACTCAAAAAGTTTGTTCTCGCCCACATAGCTCGAGATCATCTTTTTTACTTGGCGCTTTTGTAGCATCAGCCCTATTCCAAAATCATCCACGCCCGCGTTGTTCGAAATACACGTGAGCTGCTTCACGCCCTTCTCGACAAGCGCAGCAATACAGTTTTCAGGAATTCCACAAAGTCCGAACCCCCCGATCGCCAGCACAGCTCCATCGGGAATGTCACGAACCGCCTCTGTCGCGTTACTCACCACTTTTTGCATGAAACGAAAAGTATCGGGTGAGCAAGGAAGCGTCAACTCATGACATGATGCATTCACATAAAAAGGCGGCCCACCCTCTCAGTGGTCAACTCGAAGCCGGTCTACCCATCAAATACGTGACTGCCGCAGGCGAGTTGCCGACTTGAAGCTTGCCCATCTCCCAAGTGTATCCGTTGACGCGGATCCCATCGGTCAGCACCTTGAGTTCCTCCAGTGAATAGACGCGGAAGCAAGAAACCCAGCCATCCCAAAGCATGAGAAACGGAAGAACGGGGATCAGATAGGTGAAGACCAAACGAGACACTCTAAAGGGTCGCATGAACGGCGTCAGGATCGGCACTGCGATCAACAAGGTTGCGACCGAAAAAAATCCAAACGCCGATCGATCAACCAACTCAAGCACCGCGATACCTTGACGAGTGCGTGCCGCGTTCTCCAAAATCTTGCCAGCCTTTTCCGGTGAGAAGTGATGGAAGCCATTAAAGAGAGTTCGAAACCCCTTAAGATCAGGCGTCACCTGAGTCGCATCCACAGACGTCTCCAGATGCGAGATCTCATTGGCCAGAGCTTCTGTCTTACGAAAAGCCGTTATGTTGGGATAGAGATCCGTTAGCGTAGCCGTGACCGGGTACTGTTCCTTTTCTCGGAGCAGCTTCACCACCTGAGGCAAAGGTCCACTCGCGCCCGAGCAGAGATCTAGAAGCTGAGTCTGCTGGGTTGCGACTAGCGCTTCTTTAAGCTTCTGGGCAAAGCGCTCAAACGGCGCCGTAGTTAGGCTTGCCGTAAAAGCCAAGTAGTCCGTCATGTACTCGCGCAGTAACGACGGAAACCATGACTGGTCCTCAAACTCAAAGAGATGAAGACGCCCCATAGAGTCTCCTTCAGTTAAAGCCGCTCAATGCACATAGCCGTCGCTTCGCCGCCGCCGATGCAGATTCCGGCCAAACCGCGTTTCTTGCCTTGGTCCTCGAGCGCCGAAAGGAGCGTCACCAAGATACGAGCGCCGCTTGAGCCGATCGGATGCCCGAGCGAAATCGCCCCACCCCAAACATTGAGCTTATCGCGCGAAATGCCCAAATCCTTCTCCGCTGCCATCGCCACCACTGCAAAGGCCTCATTGACTTCGAATAGATCGACTTGATCCTTCTGCCAGCCCGCCTTCAAGAGCGCCCGGCGCATCGCCTCAGCGGGCGCGGTCGTAAACCAAACCGGATCTTGCGCATGGGTTCCATAGGAGACAATCTTAGCCAACGGCTTCACACCCAGCTCACGCGCCTGATCAGCCGACATCAGCACCAATGCGGACGCGCCGTCGTTAATAGTCGAAGCGTTCGCGGCGGTCACCGTGCCCTGCTTATCAAACACTGGCTTCAGGCCGGCCATCTTGTCGAACTGAACTTTGGTGGGCCCCTCATCGGAGTCCACGAGGGTGACATCCCCCTTGCGGCCGGCCACTTCGACGGGTGCTATTTCACGCTTAAATTTGCCTGTTTTCTGAGCTTCCTGCGCGCGCTTAAAACTCATCGTCGCGTACTCGTCCTGCGCCTCGCGCGTGAACTTGTATTCCTTGGCGCAAACCTCTGCGCAGTTACCCATGTGTTGGTTGTTGTAAGGGTCCCATAGGCCATCGTTAATCATGGCGTCGACCATCGTCTGGTGACCCATTCTAAACCCTGTGCGCGCGCCATGCACGACAAAGGGCACTTGGCTCATGCTCTCCATCCCTCCAGCGACAACGACTTCGCTATCCCCGAGCAGGATCGACTGCGCGCCCATCATCACGGCCTTCATGCCACTTCCACAAACTTTGTTGATCGTTACCGCGGGCACCGACTTTGGGATTCCAGCAAAGATCGCCGCCTGGCGCGCAGGGGCTTGGCCTTCTCCAGCCGTAAGCACGTTGCCCATGATCGTCTCGGATACTTGATCCGGCTTCACTCCGGCTCGCTCTAGGGCCGCTTTGATAGCGACGGCGCCGAGTTTTGGGGCTGAAAGGCTCGCTAAAGCGCCCTGAAAGCTCCCAATAGGGGTTCTTGCGACGGAAACGATGACAACTTCACGATTGGCCATGGGGCGCTCCTTGTTGATCAAATGCAGGCGTTTAGAACATTTGTACCCTGTCCAATCCTCGTAATTCCACAAGGAAAACCAGTAGTTGATTATTTAGATATTTATAATGATCTCAGGGGCTTGTAACTAATTTTAACGCACCTTACTATATTTAAAGGGGGTTTATGAAGTCCATCCATCAGCCAATCGTGACTGCACTCATGCTTTCGATTGGGATTGGGGCTGCTCCCAGCTGGGCGGCACCTCGAGGACCAGCAAACAAACGTTCTCCACTACTGCCCTCCCCTGCAAAGACTACCGCCCCCGCGGCTTGCGACCCCACGATCAGCTCCTGCACACCCACCGATTCGATCGCACCCGAAGTTGCGCAAGGATTGCCCGCCGAACCCAACCCCATGATCGATGAACGCGGTTGCAACTGGGCTAACTCCTCCTGCGGAGACCCGATGGAAGAATTTATAGTCAGCGCTTCAGAGCTCCCTCCCAACAAAATCGACAGCAACAAACACCCTCTGCCTTTTGTTGCTAGGTCAATCCGCGGGGGTCCTCCTGCAGCCGCCCAGTGCTCCCAAGCAGATTGGCAATATGGCTACCGACAAGCTCTAGCGGGGCAAAGATTCATTGTGGGCACCAGCATAGACGTGGCGCCCACCGATCCCTTGTCCCCCACGAATCCCGATCGAAAAGCCTGCGCCGATTATAGAAAGAAAGGGGCAGAGGCAGTCCGATGCTGCATGGTTGGATTTGGTCGTGGCACCCTTGTGCTGCAAGAGCTGATTTCGAAAATGGATCAGCAAAGCAAGCGTGATCCTCCCCCAAAACTCTCTGGGCAGGAACGCCTTTGCTTGCACGAATACAAAATTGGCCGGTCCATGGCAAAGGCCTACTGCGATGAAGTGGCCAATCTTTCATGTGAACCCAAGGCGATGCCACCCATCCGATACTTAGGCTGCTATCATGTTGGATTCTTCTCCAATTTTCTAAGTTGCCCACACGGCGAAACCGTTCGTAAAGTCGCGGAGTATCTCCGCACCAACCTCCACGGAATTTTTGATCAATCGCGCAACAAAGGTGACACCGTGACCGACCCACGCGAGAGCAGGAAGCCGGCCGCAGGCAGAGCGCAATGAAGACATTTCGAGATAGCCCGCGCACCCTGATCTCGCTCTTGATCGTCGCTCTGGTTCCTCTTGCGCTCGCTGCATCCCCATCTGATGGCAAGCCCTCTCAGGCGGGGGTGATTTATAGGTATCTTTTGGGTGTGGTCGGCCACGGGGTCAGCCCCCAAGACGACGCCCGCGCCAAAACGGGGAGTTCCTTGGGATTGTCTCCCGTTCGAGTCACAACCAATGGAGACTTTCAGGTCCTCGATCCAAGCGATTCTACTTTTTCAAAGACTTTGGGAACCGTCTCTAAAGATATGGTGAGCGAAACTCCTCCACCTGAGCTCCCCCAACCTGGTCAAGGAGCGATCGAAGCCTCCGTCAAAGGCGGCTCAAGAAACAGACCGGCAACGGGCTCGCACGAAGCTTGCCGAAACTTCAATCTCTCGGATGTCCCCAGCCTGATCCCGCCGCTAGCGCAAGATCGTACACCTCCTCCTAGTCAGCAAACACAACCGGGATCCATCTCCGAACCCGAGATTATTGGCCGCGTTCCCGCCTCCGACAAAAAGCCCCCCGCCCCTAATATCCCCACCTCTATCCCTCCTAGATCGTCAGCGGCGTTGCCTGATTCAAGCCCCACAAGAGGAGGGGGAATCAGTCCCTCCGACTCGTCGGCAATTGAGACCACCATCCCTCCTATCAATCCCCCCATTTCTGGTTCGACCATGGGTCAGGACACCAACAACGTCATCTCCGTGCTGGGCTCGGCAGTCGACACAGCCAACAATGCCCGCGGCCTGGAGATCGTCGAATCCGCCATCCGAGCTCGAAACGAAGTGAATGGAGCCATTCTCCACGACCAAACCACTCTTGTTAAGGCCTACAATGACGTCCCTAACGAAGCGATCCCAAGCTATCTCCATCGGGCCAAAGAAGCGCTCAACGACGCGCTCTCGGCGTTCGACAACACAAAGAGCAGCGAACTCGATCGCAGCGAGCAGATCCGGTTTCGAAACGCCTTTCTCAATGCTCGCGACAAAGTCGACTTCGGCCTCAACGAGATCCAAGCCGAGCAAGAAAGACAGCGCCTTGCTGATGCCAATTCTCCGTTCTCAGGCCTGCTCTCAGGCGGCGCTGCCATGACAGGGTTCGAAAGTCCCAATCCGCTAGCCAGATCCCAGGGCTTGGCAGAGATCTTTGGAGCCAAACTTCCCGTTCAGAACGTGGCGACTGCTGACAACCTGGTGAATCGACTCATCCTGTTCAATGGCCTTCCTCCCCAGCAGCAAGCACTCACGCTTCGAAACATCCAGTTTGCGGAGAAGTTCAAGTTTGACCAAAAAAGCGTTGTGATCCTTCACAACGGATATATTTTTGGCGGCAAAGGCAAAGCCACAGACTGCTCAAAGCTTGCCAGCAGCGTCTTGCCAGCCGATGTGCGCAAGGGACGCCTCACCACGCTCGACATGGTCACCATCTGGAAATACCGCCATACGGGAGTGTTCCCCTTCCTTCCCAAATACAATCCCACTTCTCGCATCGAGTTCATCAAGCAGATGTCCTCTGCCTACTTAGCCATCGACCTGCGGGCAAAAGAGCCTCTTTGGCCTGGCGACTTCCTGATCTACGCGCTCGATAACGATCCCGCGCGCCACGTTTTTATAGTTCGGAGCTTCAACCCCAAGACACTTCAAAGCGAAGTCATTGAGGCTTCGCAGAGCGCCGGCACTGTGCGTGAGCGCTCCTTCAATCTCTCACTCGATCCGATCGATGCCCCTAGGCGATTTCTGCGCGTAGGCCTCTATGCCTTGCGCCTCAGAGACACCGACAACCGCGCATGCTCATTCAAGGACCACCGGCCTCCGACCCCTTCTCGAGGAGTGGCCCACTAATGAACATGCGCCATTTAATAAAGCTGACCCTCGCTGCTAGCTTTCTCCTGTGCATTACCTCATCCGTGCAGAGCACAGTGCTTCAGCATGAGAGACTGAGGATCCGCAATACCTTCAAGACTCCCGAAGAAGTCGTAGCCTACTACTGCGCGCGCGACGCATCAGGCTTTATCTGGTCGGGCTTGCTCGACTCCGAGCGCACCGCTTTCACAGCGTGGAACGAGGCACCCCAGCAAGATACATTCTATATCGCCAAGAACTACGCGGTCTCCCCGAGCGAGATTGTTGCCCACGAAAAAGATCACGTCTCAGTTGCAGTCAAGTACAGCCTGTTAGGCATTGGCGATGGCCACGGGACACGGATGCCCTCACCAAGAGCGGATCTGAATGTGGTCTTTGACGTCAAAAAAATGGGCGGCGTATGGAAAATCGTAAAGCCCGACCCCCAAGAAATCGCACCAGTGGTCCTTGAAGCCAAGCTTTCAAAGTAAAATCAAAGACTCTCGCAGTACTTGCGAATCACGCGAAGATTCCGCATGACTAGGTTCTCGGCCTTAGAAGGTCGCGAGGAGCGCTCGGCCGCACCTTGAGCAGGCCTTTGCTTGCCCTCTGGTCTAAATCGCTGGTGAGCCACAATTTCCTGAAACGCTTGAATGAGGGTGTGGCGATTCAGGTTCTTGCGCTCACGATTAAAGCACTCCGTAATAGCGATTGCCGCATCGCCTGTGATGCGCTCCTTGCGATTAATCACTGATGCGCGCATTCCGAGCTCGACCACCAGCGCCCTGGACTGACTCGAAGCCATGGGCTGACCTGAGATCTCAGTGATCATCTTTGAATAGAGACTTTGAAATTCAGAAATCCGATTCTCCCGAAAGGGCGTGATCTTGAGATCTCGCGACCGCGCATAAGAAGTCGCCATCAGAGATACGAAATCCTTACTAGGAACCTCGCCTGCGCCATCGAGCGCGTGCAAGCGCTTTGGGAACTCCCGCAGCAGATCACGCATGCAGAACACTGGATCGCGATTCACTCCGTCGCCCACAGAGTAAATCCCCTTCGAGCAGCGCACGCGCTCAAAATAGTTGAAGCACTTTCTGAACGAGACCACCAAGTCCTTGCGATTGTCGATCAGCCACTTGCGATGCTTAGGCGAGAAGCCGACCTTCTCGAGGAGCAGCTCTCGATAGACACGCTCGAACTCGGCATCAAAAAGCTTAACGGCTGGATCCTTTCTGAATCTGCGGATGTTCTTCTTCTTGCCCGTGACCAGAAAGTCTCGGATCTGCGCGAAAGACTGCACGATGTAGCGCGCTTTGAATTTTTGCTCAGGCAGGCTCGTCGAGAATCGATCATCGTCATCGTATCGATAGTCGCCATAGAACATGCCAAACTGCCTGACCGACCCGTAATCGATGATCCCGCCATCAGCCAAGATGTTGTCACCATCCCAGTCCATCCAACAAAAGACGTAGTCGCTTTCGAACTTAGCAGCTGACATTGCGAAGGCACGAGCCACTTCTTCGGTCAAAAAACGGTACTTTTTCTCGCCCGTGAATGACTTTGGCCAATCCAGGTTCCTGACTTGGCGGTCGTAGTAAAGATCAACGATCGACTTTAGATTGGCGTAGTTGCCCTGCTTGAGATGGCAGAAGAAGTGAGAGGGCCTCATGAGATTCAACCCTGCTCGCACATTAATCGTCGTGCCCGCTTCTTTTCCGGAGAACCCAACGATCAAAAGCGTTCGTTCAGTGCGAATCCCGTTCTGATAAAAAATCTCGCTCATCAAAGCGGCGGCCATTCCCTCGTCAAACGTATTGTAGCCATTGCCATAGCAAACCTTGCGATCTCCGCTCTTAAACCAGCGCCCTTCTTTGGCCGCGGCAGGGCTCAGACAAGTCGCCCCAGTGCCCGAGCTCGTCACGTCCCAAGCGCGTCCGCCTTTGCCCTTGAACTCGCCGTTCCAAATGCCGCGACCATCGCCAGAGGTCCTCCCTTGCTTGTTAGGATGCTGAAGCTGCAGGTAACGGGTCGCCATGTAGAGGTTGGGCCGAATGTCCTTGGCTGCGTACTGAATTTTTGCGTGGATATCGTATTCGTTGATGATCACGAGACTGAAGGTTTCGAGAAGCTTGCGTTCCAAAGCTTCGTTCATCGCCTCCGGATGATCCGAGGGGAGAAGCCCCATTTCTTTGGCGAGCGGGAAGTTGAAAAACGCGACTTTACCACCTGAGCGCGTACGCACCTGGTACTGCACGACTCCTTCCGGAACGGAGTCCTTAAAAGGGTGCTCACCGTTGATGCGATCGAATTCAGAGTAAGTCCGATTCGATAAACTTTGAGCTGACTGGACTTTCATACCAGTCTCATCGGATAATGAATTCTCAAAATTGATGAAAACATTAGTTCTTTACTCTGGCGGACAGAATCGGCGCAACCAAACGCTTCATCGAGAGCTCGTTAGGCTCGTTCGTCAAAAAACCGACGACCCCATTCGCTTCACCTACATTCCTTTTTGCTCCGATCAATCCAAGACTTACTTCATGCGCTCAGTGAGGCGATATGCGCGCTTTGGCGTGGACGAGTTCTGCTGCCTAGAGCCGGATCAGAAACTCACAAAAACACAGATCCGCTCGGCCCTCCATTCCCACATCGTTTACCTCGCCGGCGGCAACACGTTCTACTTTCTCGATGCGCTGAGGCGCTCAGGACTGCTCTCATTGCTTCGAGAGTTCTCCGAAGGCGGCGGCATTCTCGCTGGACTCAGCGCCGGCGCACATATTTTAACACCCACCATTAAGCTCGCCGGCGTCAAAGGGCTTGACCCTGACCCCAACGAGATCGGCATGAAGCGCTTCGAGGCGCTCGGACTTGCGCCGTTTGAGATTTTTCCACACTTCGACAACCGCAAGCGCGAGGTCGAGATTCTCAGGGCCTATCAACGTGCGCACAAGCGACCCATTTACGCTCTACCCGACGGCGCAGGCCTTGTTGTCGAGGGCGACCAGGTTCGAACTATAGGACTCGGGATCCGGCTATTTAGCCGCGGGAGCGTAGATAAACCGTAAGTCGAAAGACACAAATCGTCGTTTTAACCTAAACGCTGTTCTCTAGACAGCTTGGGCCCACGCCGCTAAATTGATCTCCTATGCTCTTTCGTATCGCGCACTGCGCAGTCCTCATTCTCTTCACTCTCCCAGCTCACGCCTCACCTCTTCCAACTCCCAACCTTCCCGACCTTGTCGAAAAAGTTCTTCCCGGCGTCGTCAACGTGAGCTCCACGACTGTGATCAATTATCAGGTCCACGGCATGGAAGATTTCCTGCACTTCTGGGGCATCCCTCAGCAACATAAAGAAAAGCAAACCTCTCTAGGCTCTGGCTTTCTCATCGACTCCGACGGTTTCATCATCACCAATCACCATGTTGTAGATCGGGCCACCGAAGTACAGATTACCCTTCTCGATAAGCGTGAATTCAAAGCCAAGGTCATTGGCCGCGACCCCAAGATGGACTTGGCATTGCTCCAAATCCGCGACAAAGAGCGGAGAGTTCCGCAGAATCTCAAACCCGTACCGTTCGGCGATTCGAACTCTCTCAGAATCGCTGAAAGTGTCTTTGCCGTGGGCAACCCCTTTGGCCTCCAGCACACGGTCACAATGGGCATCATCAGCGCAAAAAACCGCACGATCGGACAAGGCCCCTTCGACAACTTCTTGCAGACTGACGCCTCGATCAACCCTGGCAACTCAGGTGGCCCCCTTTTCAATCTCAAAGGTGAAGTTATTGGCATCAACACGGTGATTTACTCGCGCACAGGGCAGAGCGGGGGCCTAGGGTTTGCAATCCCCGTCAACGAAGCTAAGGACATTCTGTCCCTACTCAAGCGCTATGGCCGAGTCCCTCGTCCATGGCTAGGAGTTCTAGGCCGCACCATGACTCCCCAACTCGAGCTTTTCTACCAACTAGCCACATCAAAAGGGATTCTCATCACCGATGTAGTCCAAGACGGCCCCGCCGAGCAAGCCGGCCTAAGGCGCGGCGATATTATCACCCAAATCAACGGCACACCGACAGCAGAGGCCCTCGACCTCGAAAAAACGCTGGCAAAGCATAAGCCTACTGATAAAGCGAAGCTGACCATCCGCCGAGGGCAGAAAAAGGTTGAGATTGAGGTCCAATTCGAGGAGCTTCCCCGCCTCGATCACCTCCCACAGGGAATACTTTAAAGAGAGGCAATCCTCACATGCTTGAACGCAGAAAAAAGACCCAAGGCAAATCGAGCGCTGTTCCAGTGGATTTCACAAAAATGGTGAACGAGATCTTCACTGCTAATTTTGATGCCGGCCTAAAAGGCCTCGCTCAACTCCGGCCCAATCCATTCACCTTCGACACGAGCGGGACCATCTATCCAGACGAGATCGTTCTCTGCGTAGCCCTCCTCGAAGAAGGGCAGCTCGCCGCCACCAGCGTTTATGCGAGCGTAGATTTTGATCCCCGTGCCAGCGCGCCCACCTTGCAGGAAGTTCTGGGCGCTTGCGTGGATGCGATTGGGGCTCTCTACGGCAAATACCTCGCCGATGCTAAGCCCGAGCAACTGGAGAAACTCTCCGCTGAATCGCTCTCCGAGCTCGAAGATGTGCCCTTTGAATGGACGAGCATGAAAATCGAGAATCATAAAGTTCATCTCATGCTCGACAAGTCCAATCCCAAACTAGATCAGTTGGCCGATGATTGGCTTGATCAGCACGACCCAGACTTCAAGCGTAAGCAAGCTGAAGAAGAGCAAGAAACCGAGAAGCTTTTTGTCACAGGCCCGGGTGTAGGCCCCAATAAGCCACGAGGATCCGGTAATGGCGGGTCGTTGCACTAACCCAACGGTAATCCCAATTGCCATCCGTCTGTCCGGATTTCATTGGCATTGAAATCCGGATTGAAGAACAGCCTAACTCGCTAGAATCCGCTATCCCCATCATCGTCAAAGTCTCGCTTGATCGTATCGATGACGGCTTCGAGCGACTCACCGTCACCCTCAAAGTCATCTACCGACTCATCGAGATCGAGGTCATAAATAACCTTCGCAAAATCCTTGTCGTTTGCAAGGTCTTGGCGGATCGCTTCGATGTACTTATCGGGATACTTAGCGACAAGCTCTTCGATGTATTGATTGAGTTTGCCTTCTTGGAGAATCAGATCCTTACGCTTAATTTTTTTCCAATTTTTGATGTAGTGCATGCGGCAGTAGCCGCTGGAGGTCGAAAGACCTTCGCACGCGACTTCGCGACAAACGGCTTCACCGTTGGCGTCGTAGGAAATTCGAATCGACGGCCCTGCCTGAGGGATGAGATCTTGCTCATCTGGCTTCTTCTTAGCAGGAACCTTCTTGCCCTTGGTCAAGGCGGGTTTAGCGGCTTGCTCATTGACTTGCGGTGCGCCTTTGCCAGGAGCTGCACCTTTTGGAGCCGCAGCAGGCAAAGCGCCCTTTTTGCCAACGACTGCTTTAGCAGCAGGAGCCGTAGCAGGGGCCTTTGCGCCCTTCTTGTCGCCAGCTTTCTTGTCCATGGGCTTCACATCTGACTTGCCGCTTTTCATAGCTTGCCCTGCCTTAGACTGAGGGGCCGCGACTTGAGGTTTCTTACTCGCCCCAAAAATTGCAGACTTAAGGGATGCAAGTTTCGAATCCTTTTTTGCTGGCTTGGGAGCGGCTTTTTTAGACGATTGGGAGGTTGGAGCCATGTCGGTAGATCCTATTCAGCTTGAGAATTCTAATGCTGCGGATTTCAAAGGTTTAATTTTATGATACGTCTGTTTGGGTGCCACGCCCAAAAACCGTCGTCAAGATCAAAACTCTGGGAGTCGTGGATATTCATTGTCACGGCGCTTTCGGAATCGACCTCATGTCAGCTACTTCTACCGAGCTAGATCGGTTAGCGGGAAAGCTCGCGTCAGCCGGTGTAGCGGCCTTTTGCCCCACCACCCTATCTGTTCCTTTCCCGCAACTTAGGGAAACGGTGCGAAGACTAGGGGCATGGATCGAAAAACGCAAAAGACCCACACCCGGTCGCGCGCACCCCCTCGGTATCCACCTCGAAGGCCCCTACATTCATCCGCACGCTTGCGGCGCGCACCCTCCTAAAGCCATTCGTGTTCTCAACTTCAGAGAGCTCGAGCAGCTGTGGGAAGATAGCCTACATCACTTAAAAATCATTACGTTCGCGCCTGAGCAACTTTCGGAGGCCCAGCTCAAGAAGCTCATCCATTGGTGCCAGGTCCGCACAATCCACCTATCCCTAGGACATTCTCAAGCCACCGAAACCCAAGCCAAACAGGCCTTTGACCTGGGCGTCCGGGGACTCACCCATGCTTGGAACGCCCTCACTTTTCATCATCGCGCCCCCGGCCCCCTTGGGGCTGCATTAGGCCGCAAAGACGTGGCTATCGAGCTGATTCTCGATCAAGTCCATGTCGCCCCGACTATTCTTCGATGGACTCGCACCCTTCATGGGCAAGCCCCGCTTTGCTATGTTTCAGATTGCGCACCCGCCGCGGGCACTCGAGCGGGGAGCTGGCATTTGTTTGGAAACCTTAAAATACGCTTTAAAAACGGTGCTTGCCGGACCTCGGGTGAGGCGCTCGCCGGAGGGGGCGTGCCCCTCCCCCAAGCCTTTGCAGCCTGGATATGCGCCGAAAGCACTGCGACCCAAACTTCAACCCGAGCGATTCTAAAAGGCCACATACGTCACGTCACGACGGACCCACTGAAAGCTCTGGGTCTAGCTGCCTGGATCCCGCGACTTCAAAAAAGCCATTCAGTTCATTGGCGTATCCACGAATCACCCAAAAAACGCCTGCAAATCACGAGGTTTTTTGATTGACTCTTTGAGTTCGGAACAGCTACTTAAGCTCACCAGATAGGCTTTCATGAAAATACATCTGCACGAAATTACTGACTTTGAGACTGAGCTCGACTTTACGGAAGACGAGACCTGGATCCGAACTGCCGTTGAAAGTGCAGATGAGACCCAGGACTTAAAACGCAAAGAACGACCCATTGGCGTCCACTTTTCGCTCAGAAAAGTAGATGACGTCGTTGTGCTTTCTGGCCGGGTCAAGACGGACCTGTCTTTGATCTGCAGTCGTTGCGCAAATCCCTTCCAATTCAAAATTAACCCTGATTTTTCTGGCCTACTTTGTAAAGATCCAGTGATGGCCGGAGTGGGCTACCTCACGGACAACAAGCCGGCAGGTCAAAACAAGGGATATGCTCGTCACGCTCACGATAGTGAAGCAGACAAGCAGAGCGCTTTAGGCAAAGATCTTGACATTACTTATCTATCAGACGATTACGTAGACCTCAGCGAAGTCCTCACGGAGCATTTGCGCCTTCAGACCCCTTTTCAGCCGCTGTGCCGGGAAGATTGTAAAGGCATGTGCCTGCAGTGTGGGGCTGATTTGAACATCGGGCGCTGCGCCTGTGCAAAGATCGCCAAGTCCAATCCATTTTCGGTACTTAAAGATTTCAGGAGAGTTTAGTCATGGCAACACCTAAGAAAAAAGTATCCCGTTCACGCCGTAACATGCGCCGATTCTCTGGCGGCAACCGCATGGAAAAAGTGACAGTTAGCACCTGCCCTGCTTGCTCTGAGCCAAGCCGTCCACACCGCGTTTGTCGTTGTGGCGCTTACAACGGCAGAACTGTCATTGCCGTTGCTGCCAAGAGCACAGCTCAAGTTTAATTCGTAGCCATCTAACCGATGCTTCACTCCTCGGCGAATCTTTCTCCCTACGCTTCACGCGTGACTGGGATTGGCTCGGCCTTTCCCGAAACCCGAGTCACCAACGACGATCTTTCCAAACGTCTCGAAACCAATGACGCTTGGATTCGAGAGCGCACTGGAATCGCTGAGCGCAGAATCTCCGCACGAGGCAATCCCGATGAACATAATTCATCATTGGGATTGAAAGCTGCAGTGCGAGCCTTGGAAATGGCTAAGAAAAAGCCTGAAGACATCGACCAAATCATTTACGCGACTTGCACTCCGGACACGATCATTCCTTCTACGGCTTGCTGGCTGCAAAAAAAACTAGGCGCGAAAAAAGCCTATGCGATGGATATCAACGCCGCGTGTTCGGGCTTTGTTTATGCCATGGCCACGGCCGATCAATTCATTCGATCAGGTCAAGTCAAAACATCGCTCGTCGTGGGCGGCGACGTACTCACTGCGTTTACCAATTGGGAGGATCGCGGCTCCTGCATTCTCTTTGGCGATGCTGCCGGCGCCACCCTTGTGGAGCGCGCATCTCGCGAGTCGCCGCACAAAATTTTGTCGACCCACCTAGGAAGTGACGGGGAGCTTTGGGATCTGTTTCACATCGTAGCTGGCGGATCTAACCAAGAAACCACTCCTGATTTGCACGCGCAGAAGCTCGACAAAATGCAAATGAAGGGCAAAGAGATTTTTAAATCCGCTGTCCGCACTCTTTCTGAATATGCGGTCAAAGCGCTCGAACACAATGGCATGAGCGTAAAGGACCTGGATTGGATGGTCCCTCACCAGGCCAATATGAGAATCATCGAAGCAGTCGCCAAGCGTCTGGATTTTCCGATGGAGCGAGTCTTGGTGAATATTCAGAAGTACGGCAACACTTCATCTGCAACTGTGCCAACAGCGCTGGATGAAGGAGTCCGAGATGGACGCGTACGCTCGGGGCACACCATTCTCATGGATGTATTTGGCGCCGGGCTGACCTATGGCTCCTTGCTCATGCGCTGGTAGAGATTTACCGGTTAAACCTTTATTTTGACTCATTAAAGACGTCGCTCCCGGTGGCCATCAAAAGCACTTCATAAGTTGACCGTTTTAGTATAGACACGAGTCTGTGAAAATTGGGCTAACACTTCTGATTCTAGCCGTACTGTTGGTGACGCAAGGCTGTGGGCCTAAACGCCTCCCCATGGTTGTCACGGTCAAACCGATCACTGCCGAAGAGGCCGGCGAGCTGAGAAAGCGATTGGAGACGGGTGAGCCTATTTTACCCAATGTCCCACTCATTCCTTCCTTGCCCGCCCCTGGACCTTCACAGAACCCGCCCGCAGACGAAGGAAGAACCGCTGTCCCATTACCGCCTGTCGAGAGAAAACCACAACAACCCGCAGCACCTGGAAACTCTTCGACGGATTCGACCTCCCTCACCCCTATTTGCCAAGCGTTTGTAAATTCCCTACCCCAGGGATTCGAACATGCGACGATCAGCGTACCCGAGGATTGGTCCAATCCGGAGGGACGTAAAATTCGCGTTTTCTACTACTGGCGCGCACAACAATCAGCAGCCGGTGAGACAGCACCATTTCTCGCTTTCTTCAACGGCGGGCCCGCATCGGACAGCCATTCGTTTAAAAATGGCATTCTTGCACGAGTGCAGTCGCGAAGTTTCTCGGTCGTGTTTATTGATCAACGTGGAACCGGCTGCTCGGCCCCATATGATGCAACATCTTTCGACGAAAGCACCGTTCGAAGACTCGCCCTCTACGGCTCTCGCTCCATCGTACGAGACGCAGAAGCCATTCGCGAAAAACTTTTGGGCTCGAATTCCAAATGGCAGATTTTTGGACAAAGCTACGGAGCTCTCATCGTCCATCGCTACGCAACGATTGCCCCTCAGCATGTATCAACCGCGTCAGCTCACGGCTGGGCATTGATCGACGGCGTGAGCTTCATTACCGAACGAATCCGAGCTCAAAACCGAGTGGCGGAGAACTATTTTGAGGTCTTCACCCAAGATCGCAAGATGCTCAAAACGGTCCGCGATCAGATCCCTGCAAATCGTTGCTATGAGCAGAAGCCCATTAAGGTTTGCGGTCCCGCCGTTTTGGATGCCTTCACATCGATTCTGGTTTTTCGCCCGAGCTGGAGAACACTCCATGATCAACTGAGCGCCCTCCTCCGTGCGGATGAGACACTTCATGAAGACGCACTCGATCGCTTTGTTACGCTCTTTGTTTTTGGATTGAGGATGGGGCCAAATGCATTTCCTTCGGCTGTCCTCAGCGCCCTCGAAATGACACCAGGACTCACCGACGCAGAAGCCTGCAAGCAAGCAGAAGACGAACTCATTAAACAAGGCGAGAAAATCGCTCATTTGACGTTCAACGAATGCCGCCTCGTGAAGCAATTCAATAGGCCATGGGAAGTCGAGCTCCTCAAATTCCTTCAAGCGGGAGTTTTGGACCCAGTTGTCTTGGATGCGCTTTCAGATTCGCTTGCCGCTCACCCAGAACTTAGGTTCTTTCTCTATTCAGGCCAGAAGGACACTGCGGTTCCTTCATCGATATTTACTCCCGAAGTCACAAAATTGGGTCAACGCATCACGTATCGGGACTTTCCCCGCAGTGGGCACGAAGGCTACGCTACTGAGCAGCAAGTCTGGCAGGATTTGCTTTCTCATTGAAACCCCCAAATGCATCGTCTAGATCTTTTTGTCATGTCCTCACTTACCATGCGCCGAGTCGCACTTTTTCCCGGTCAGGGATCCCAACACCCTGGAATGACCCAAGAGCTTTACGAGAATTTTAAGGTCGTGCGCGAGATCTTCGAAGAAGCCTCCGATTCGATCCGGGTAGATTTGAAGAAGCTTTGCTTTGAAGGACCAGACACCGAGCTGACCCTCACCGAAAACACACAGCCGAGTCTGCTCACTTCGTCTATTGCTGCATTTAGAGTAGCGCAGATGGAGCAAGGCTTTACGCCGGACGCTGTCGCTGGCCACTCGTTGGGCGAGTACACGGCACTCGTGGCTTCCGGATCTTTGCACTTCTCGCAAGCCGTGCGCTGGGTTCGTGAGCGAGGTAAGGCCATGCAGGTAGCCGTTCCGCCCGGGCAGGGCACGATGGCTGCGGTATTAGGGATGGAGGACGAGGATGTCGCTAAGATCTGCTCGCTTGCGACTGAAGCAGCGATCGCCAAGAGAAAGAGCGGTGCATCTGCCGATGTGACAGTAGAGTCCGTGGTTGAACCTGCAAACTTTAATTCTCCGGGGCAAGTCGTCATCGCAGGATCGAAAGATGGCATTGCAGAAGCGATTGCTTTGATCAAGTCAGGCAGCCCGATTGCAGGAGGTAAAGCGATGCCTTTGCCTGTGAGCGCCCCTTTTCATTGTCGCCTGATGAAGCCTGCGCGCGAGCGGATGGCTGAGCTATTTGGGCAGGCCACCAGTAGCGATCGGCCTCAGCCGCTGCAGTTTGCTTATGTCCCAAATCGGACGGGCCGACTCTCACGAGAGCCAGGGGTTGTTTTTGATTTGCTCATTGAGCAGGTGGACCATCCAGTGCTTTGGAAGCAATCCATGCAAACGCTTCTAGAAAGCGGCTGCACGACTGCGATTGAATTTGGCCCCGGAAAAGTCCTCGCAGGACTCATGAAGCGAATCGCACAGCCGCGCGGTCACACCGTTTCGCTCCTCTCCGTAGGAGATCTAGCGGGACTTAAAGCTCTCGAGTCCTTGTCTGCCCCAAAACAGGAGGAAGCTGCCCATGCCTGAACCTCAAGAAAGTGCATTAGTCACGGGCGCATCCCGCGGGATTGGTCGTGCGATAGCACTTCGTCTCGCAAAAGATGGTTTTCGAGTGCTCGTGAACTTCGCTTCAAATGAAGCAAAAGCGCGCGAAGTCGTAGACCAAATCACGCGTGAAGGCGGCAAGGCCGAGCTGTTTGGATTTGACGTTGCAAACGCCGCTGCTGTGGACGAAAAGTTTGATTGGATAGCAAAGAACCATGCCCCCCTGCGCGTCTTGGTGAACAACGCGGGTGTGACTATCGACGCCCTGCTTATGCGCCTGAAAAATGAGGACCTCGATCGCACCTTGGATATTGACTTAAAAGGCGCCATTTACTGCACGCGCGCTGCATGCAAACAGATGATGCGCGAACGCCAAGGCAGTGTCATTCAGATCTCTTCAGTGGTGGGTGAAAGCGGCAATGCAGGCCAGAGCGCCTATGCAGCAGCTAAAGCCGGGCTAATTGGTTTTAGCAAAAGTGTCGCGAAAGAACTGGGAAGTCGCCAGGTTCGAGTCAATGTCGTCACCCCAGGATTCATCACGACTGACATGACTGGGGCCTTGACGGATGCCCAAAAAGAGGCGATTCTCCGCAGCGTCCCACTAGGTACACTTGGAGAACCCGAGGACGTCTCGTCCTTAGTCTCTTTTCTCGCCTCCCCAGCCAGCCGATATATTACGGGCCAGGTCATCGGGGTTAACGGCGGGATGTACATGTAAGTAATCATGCAATTCTTAGGAGAGCTATTCGATGTCCGCTTCCGTTGAAGAAAGAGTCCGCAATATTATCTGTGACCAACTCGCCGTAGAGCCAGAAAAAGTCACCTTGCCCGCTTCATTCATCGATGACCTGGGCGCGGACAGCTTGGATATCGTCGAACTCGTGATGACGATGGAAGAAGAATTTGATCTCGATATTCCAGATGAAGACGCTGAGAAAATGAAGACCGTCGGCGACGTCATCAAGTACATCGCTTCTAAGGCTAACCACTAATCGGTTTCAACACAGGGATGGCTTTTACGACATCGGGAACCAAGCGCAGAGTAGTTGTAACGGGTATCGGCGCAGTGAGCCCTTTGGGCAATACCGCGCTGGAGACCTGGAAGAACACTCTCGAGGGCAAGCCGGGCGTAAACACCATCACTCTGTTTGATACCAAAGACTGCCCGGTTACCATCGCCGCTGAAGTTCGCGGCTTTGACGTCACCAAGCCCTTAGGCCCCTTTCACCCAGCAGCTTCTGCTACTGGGCCTGGTGATCCACTCACCACTGCAGCCAACTCCAAAGACGCGCGCCGAGTGGGGCGCTATGTTCATTTCGCGTTGGCTGCGGGCCTCGAGGCCTACGCAGATTCAGGACTCGATGCACATCGCGCGAAACTCAATCCTGAGCGCATGGGAATCAATATCGGCGTAGGAATGGGTGGCCTACCTGAAATTGAGGCCGTTCATAACGACTTCCTTGCCAAGGGCTATCGCCGAGTCACGCCGTTCTTCATTCCGCAAGTCATTGCCAATATGGCGTCTGGTCAGCTCAGTATTTTGCTGAATCTCCAGGGCCCCAATCTTTGCAACGTCACTGCCTGCACCTCGAGCGCTCATAGCTTGGGCGAATCTTACAGACACATTCAACGCGGCGACGCTGACATCATGGTGGCCGGCGGTGCAGAAGCAGTTATCGGCAAACTTGGGATCGCCGGATTTGCAGCAATGAGAGCGCTTTCTACACGAAACGATGCCCCTCAAAAAGCCTCGCGTCCCTTTGATGTGGGCCGCGACGGATTTGTGATGGGAGAAGGCGCAGCCGTTCTGATACTCGAAGAACTAGAGGCTGCTCGCAAGCGCGGCGCACGGATCTACGGGGAGATCAAGGGCTACGGACTTTCGGGCGACGCCTACCATATGACATCGCCTGCACCCGAAGGCGAAGGCGGTCGTCGCGCAATGGCGATTGCGATGCGCGACTCGGAGCTAAACCCTGAGCAAATCGGCTACATCAATGCGCACGGGACCTCCACTCCTGCAGGAGATACAGAAGAGGCGCGGGCGATTAAGAAGATCTTCCCGGAAGGTCCTCAGCACCTTCATGTCAGCTCGACCAAGTCGATGACAGGGCACTTACTGGGCGCTGCGGGCGCGATCGAAGCGATGTTCAGTCTTCTCGCAATTCGAGAAGGGCGGATTCCGCCGACGATTAACCTCGAGAATCTCGACCCCGGATGCGCTGAGTTGGGACTGAATTTTACTGCTCACACTGCCGTGGAAAAGCGCTTTGATTACGCGCTCTCCAATAGCTTTGGCTTTGGCGGAACAAACGCTAGCTTGGTGTTTGGGAAGATTTGAGCATTGAAAGGCCAAGAGTTCCAAAAAGCGGAACTTAGGGGGGATGCGCTCCGATCGACTGGGGTGTTAAGTTCCGGTTTTTGGAACTCCTTTGCCCATTTGTGCCGGCAGGCCGCAGACGCTCATAATTTTTGAGCGCTTCACTCTTGTATCTAAGCGCTGCCGAAAGTAAATAGAAGGGACCTAACCACTCAAGAGGTCTTCGATGGGTTCATCCAGTTTATCCTCTCAACGAGTCCTGATCGCTTCTGACCACGCGGGATTCGCCCTGAAAGCGGCTATTCAAAAGGCCCTGCCCGACCTAAAGTGGGAAGACCTAGGCCCCCCAGATACTGGACGAGTCGACTATCCCGACTTTGCAGAAAAGTTGGCCAGGAAAGTCGCTGCCGGAGAAGCAACCCGAGGCGTTCTGATCTGTGGAAGCGGCATTGGCATGAGCATCGCGGCGAACAAAGTTGCCGGCATTCGAGCCGCATTGGTTGAGAACCCAGTGGCCGCACGCCTCTCCAGACAGCACAACGACGCCAACGTGCTTTGCTTAGGTTCACGCTTTCTCGCGCCCGAGTATGGAGCTGAGATCGTTCAAGTTTGGATTGATACCCCCTACTCTAGTCAAGGAGAGGGCGCTCGCCACCAAGCGCGTATCGATAAAATGACTGCACTCGATTCACCCACAAAGAGGAAATAACCGATGGCTCACTCCTGGCATTCCGACTTTCATCGCGATTTGAAAGCCGCAGACCCCACTGTCTTCGCTTCCATTCAAAAAGAAAACTTACGCGAAGAAGAAGGCCTCGAGCTCATTGCCTCAGAAAACTACGTAAGCAAAGCAGTTCTCGAAGCGCAAGGCTCGACCCTGACCAACAAATACGCAGAAGGCTACCCTGGCAAGCGCTACTATGGCGGCTGCGAATACGTCGACCAAGTCGAAGCCGCAGCGATCGAGCGCATTTGCAAGCTTTTCAAGGCAGAGGCCGCAAACGTGCAGCCCCACTCGGGCTCGCAGGCTAATATGGCCGCCTACTTAGCCCTCATGCAACCAGGCGATACGCTCGTCGGCATGAGCCTCTCGCACGGTGGCCACCTTACCCATGGCAGCCCAGTGAACTTCAGTGGCAAGCTTTTTAAAGTCGCAAGCTACGGATTGCATGCAGACACTCATCGATTGGACTACGACCAGATCCGCGACATTGTAAAAAAAGAGTGCCCTAAGCTCCTAGTGGCGGGAGCGAGCGCCTACCCTCGCCTCATCGATTTCGAAACCATGGGCAAGATCGCGCGAGAAGCAGGCGCTCAGTTCATCGTCGACATGGCTCATATCGCGGGCCTCGTGGCTGCGGGCCTGCACCCATCGCCTATTGAGCATGCGACCTACACGACTTCGACCACCCATAAGACGCTACGCGGACCCCGTGGGGGTCTGATCCTGTGTGGCGGATCATCTCAAGGCCTAACTCCTAGCGCAGACCGTATCAAGGCAGTGAACTCCTTGATCTTTCCAGGCATTCAGGGCGGACCGCTCATGCACGTGATTGCTGCCAAGGCAGTCGCCTTTGGTGAGGCCCTTTCGCCTTCGTTCGTCGACTACCAGAAGCAAGTCATCGCGAACGCAAAAACCTTGGCTGAGACGCTGATGAGCCGGGGAGTAAACCTCGTCACCGGAGGCACGGATAACCATCTGATGCTGGTCGATTTGCCTGCAACGGGCGATGGCAGCGTTTCTGGTAAAGACGCAGAGGGCTGGCTTGACCAAGCGGGCATTACGGTCAACAAGAACACGATTCCAAACGAGAAAAGGAGTCCGTTTGTAACGAGCGGCATCCGCATCGGAGTGCCCGCGATTACAACTCGGGGTATGGGGTCGTCCGAAATGAAGCAAATTGGTTACTGGATCGCGGATGTGATCGAAGCAAAGGGTGACGCAGCTAAGATTCAGAAAATACGTGGAGCCGTCAGGGAGCTTTGCAAGAAATTTACGCTCTACCATTGAGCCAAAACTAAGCCTGACGCACAAACGGTTGACACACCACGAAAGCCTCCGATACAAGGTACCGTTCAATGCGATGCCCATTTTGCTCCACGCAAGACACCAAAGTCGTTGATTCGAGAATGAATCAGCTTGGCGATATGATTCGCCGTCGACGCGAGTGCCCGCATTGCGAAGGCCGCTTCACTACCTACGAGCGGGTTGAAGAGATCATGCCGGCGGTCATCAAAAAAGACGGCCGCCGCGAGCCCTACGATCGCGCAAAGGTCGTCGGAGGCGTTCAGAAGGCATGCGAAAAGCGTTCGGTCCCGATGCAAAAAATTGAAGAGCTCGTAACAGGAATCGAACGCAAAATTCAGAGTTACGGCCTCAAAGAAGTGCCTACCAAAACCATCGGCCACATGGTGATGCTCGAGCTTCATAAGCTGGACAAAGTGGCCTATGTGCGATTCTCCTCTGTCTACCGCGAGTTCAGAGACGTCGAGGAGTTCGTAGCCGAGCTTCAGATCCCTCAACCCGATGATGAGGATCCCAATAGCCCAACGTTTTCGTTCGCGCCTAAGGAAGGACCCGCATCATGAGTAGTCATCCAAGACCCTCTCGGCATCAGGCGCGCGAAGTCGCGCTCCAAATTCTCTACCGCCACGATTTAGCGCACCAATCAGGAGATCCTGGTTCTGCGAACCTTGCAAACTTTAAAGACGCCCAAGCGGTCATTGAAGATCTGAACGGTCACTTTGATCACTTTCAAACCCCTGAAGAGCTTCGGGGATTCGCCGCAGAGTTGGTGGCCGGCACCCTTAGGGAGTTGGCTACACTTGACGCCCTACTTGAAACTCACGCTTCGAACTGGAAGGTGAGTCGCATGGGGATTGTCGACCGGAACCTACTGAGAATGGCCGTACACGAGCTGAAAAACTTTCCCGATACGCCACCCGCTGTCGTTATTGACGAGGCAATTGAATTGGCCAAGGAGTTCGGGACTGCCGAAAGCCCAGCTTTTATCAATGGCGTGCTGGATGCCGTCAAAGATGTCGTGCTGAAATCGTGATGCAACCGGCAATCGCTGCCTAGTGTCCACCGGCGCTTGCCGGAAACCCAGGGTCCCAGCTAAACTAGCTCTAGGCATGGAACCTCAACGGGACGCTGATCCTACTTCTGAACTTTTTGAAGGCCGTGTGCAAGGCCTCGTTGCAACGGTGCGTTTGGACGAGCGCCCCCTTCAGGGGCTCGCAGGTACGCTCGACTGGCATCTTCAGGGTGTGTTGAGCCGCGCGATCAAGAAGGGATTTCTCACCGGCACTTCCGGCGAGTGCGTATATGTCCCGGTCGCACACCATGGAAAAACGCTTCACTTGCTTCTGATGGGTGTTGGCGGCGGAATCAGCGACGGACTTGTTCGTGAGGCCACCCAAACGATACAAAAAAACATTCGCTCTCTCGGCATCGCAAAACTTGGACTCTCTCGCAAAGACTGGGGAAGCTCCGAGAAAGAAGTGCGCGACTGGATCAAGAAGAACTTTAAGGAAGGAGAAGTGTGCCTCCTCAACTAAAGCCCAAGATTTTTACAAGCAAGTCTGCCGATCAGAAGCCGGCCACGCCTGCTATGTCAACTGAGGGGCTCGAGGCCACGCAAAACGCGATACTATTACTCTCGCCTTCGAAGATTTTTGAAACGCGTTGGCCAGTGAATCGCCTAGCGATGCAAGAAGGGATGAAACAGTTAGCTAAACTGGGAGCATGGGCCGACGCGAGCCTGCCTGTAAAAACACAGGGGGCAGAAGCCGTTGCGGTTTCAGCTCCGTCTCATGCTCAAGCTCAGGCGGCGACGCAGCCTTCTGAGTCCCCCAAGCCTGCGCCCCCACCCCATTATTCGAGCCGCCAAGAAGCTTATCGCCCTGCACTCACCGATACGACCGTGATCCAAGCCTTGCTCGAGTATCACTGGAAAGCCAAAACCGGCGACCAAAGCCCTCCAACTGCTGGCTTCAGACCGCAAGACCTTTCTCAGATCAACGCAGTTCCCAAACCCGTTTCAGCGCGTTCGGCGTCTCCAGCAGGGACCACGCGTGTATTTAGAGCGCCAGACGCTCGGATCAAGAAACCGTGACATCTACAGCTCAGTGCGCCCCTTCGTTTTCGTCTGAGTTTAGCGATCTGGTCGACAGCCACAAAGAACGGTGGAAACACTGCCAAGGGACGCCTGAAGAAACACTGCTTAGACTTACTCTTTTACGCGACCTGGTTCGCGCCCTTCATGCCCAAAAATCAAAGTGTCTAGCCTTGGGCAAGCGAGACCAGCTTCATACACTCAAAACCTGGGAGAACCAGATCGAGCAGCTGAGAGGACAATCTCGCCTGGAGGGAGAGCTCACGGACTTGATTCGTGGCGCCCCCCCTACTGCGCGCAAAAGGACTCGGCTCTTGCCGGAGGCCATTTACTCGGCAATTGAGAAAGAAAAACTCGATCGCTACGACCGCATTTGGGAATCATCCCTTGCAGCCGAAGCGGTGTCGCTGGGCTGGCGCTTTTGGACATTAGAAGCTTGGGTTGAGATATCTCTCATCGAAGAGTGGAATCGTAAGTTGATCGAAGCGCTTTGGCCTACGGGAATTGTTCTTTTTACAGAAAGCGCGACTTTTGAAGCCCCGCGTGACTCGCGCGAAATGAGCCAATGGCGTGGGCGATGGTTTATTGTGCTCAACGGCAAGTTCAAGCATCCTTCTGAAATCTCCATTAACCCTAGCTCTTGGGCTGGTACGCCGATCCATGTCCCCCAGGCCCCTCAATGGAGGCTGCTTTTTTCGCCCAAACTGGGGTAAACCTCATAGTCATACTGTGAGACTCGTCGAATTTTTGATCCATCTTCTCGAAGCCCAAGCCCAGACGCTGCACCGTCTTGCAGCGCTCTTTGGCGACGACATCTTGCTGCACATGCTAGAGGAGGCAGGAGAGCGCGCAGATGCTGAAGCGACCAAGAAAACTGCCCTTTCGAACCGCGGAGAAGAGCGCCCTACAAAGTCCCCTTTGTTCGAGCCTTCGTGGTTCGAAGCACCTTCGGCAAAGGGCTATTCCTCGCCCTATACCGAGCTTGAAAGCGCTGTTCATGAATTCAAGTTGCCTTCGGTTCTAGAGTTTCATCTTTGGGCCTATCCGACTTATCGAGAGTTCGTGGAAAGCGGACTTGAGCTAGATGCTCGCATCGCGGACGGTGATTTTGGACAGAAGCTTGTAGACGAAGCCACGCGCAGAGCCGAAGAATGGGTGAATACGCTTTCGATCGCTCAAGAGTTCGTCCTGCAAGCTAAAGCTGCCGCACATGTCCCTTGGCTGCGATTTAGAACTCAGACGCTCAAGCGCATCGGCAAGCGCCCGCTTGGCCCTGTTTACGGGTAAAAGTGCAGATACAAATACGCGTAGTCTTGGAAAGAGGCCGCACTGCCTCCCACCCGCCGCTTCTGGTAAGAGACTTCAAACTCCCAGTGCACGCGCGGGTAGTAGAGAAAGCCGACTCCATAAGCATCTGTCTGTGAAAAGGGAAGGTCGAGATCCTTACGTTGAAACTCCTGGTCGATATAAGCGTGCACGCCTTGAAAGAATTCGTAGCCCAGTCGATTGGTCGTTTGATAACTCCAGCTATCGGTGGCTAAATTTTTTGCAGAAGTCCTGGCAAAATCGTGCTCGGTTCTAAGATAAAAATGCTCAGTGAACCCTAAGATCGCCCAAGGTCCAAACACCTGCCGATTAGCCAAATCCGTGCTTCCGTAAAAATAGCTGACCCCCACTTTATGACTGTCGCCAAATATTCGCGCGAGATTGAGCCCCCCGCCCTTTTCGACTTGAGCTCCAAACGTATAGTATTTAGGTGAGTCGAACCGACCTGCGTCGCCATAGGCGGTCAAGTTGTAGGTTTCGCCCACGTAACCCACTTGAAGATTGTAAGACTCGGAACCAAAATTCCAACCCAGCCCCTGCTTGGTCACCGTGAAGTGATAGGGATGGATAATGCCATACGGATGCTGAAACTTGCCGGCCATGACGTGGATCTCATCGGTGAGCTGATAGATCGCGTAATGCCTGCGGCTGGTCAAATAGTCCGAAAACGTGGGATTGGGCACACCCTTGTCGAGTGGGCTATCTCGTCCGAAGGTGCCGACAAAAGTGAACTTACCCAACGTGACCGCCGCCTCGAGATCGACTTGCATGGTGATGAAGCTCGCTTGCGTGAACGTAGGCGTGTTTTGATAAAGCTCTAAAAACCTCACATCTCCGCCTAGATTGAGCCATTCGGGTTGTGCCACGGCCCCATAAAGAAACTCGGTTTCAGGATCTCGGTCATCGTCCAGGGAGGATTGGGGTTCCGCCTTCCGGGAAGGTTCGAAAAAAAACTTTCCGGTACTAAGAGCGGCCTTAGCTGTTTGACGACCATAAGCGGTGAGGATGCCTCCCCCGTTTGGACTCACATGGCATGCGACGCAGTTGGTGTACCGATGCCGCACCATCTCCGGAAAAGCGAGAGCCTGTGAAGCGAAACGAGTGGATAGAAGCACAGAAAACAAGAGCGCCAATAAGAAAAGCCGACAGAGCTGCATAAGACACCCCACATTAAATGTGGATTTAAACTATCCTGACGATATGAATTGGCAATAGAATTTGGGTGATGCTGAAACGAATGCAAACCAATCGCCACAATCATTTTAAAACTTGGCTCTTAATCATAGGATCTGCTTTGCAACCGTGGGCGAACGCAACCCCCGCACCCATGATCCCGCCAGAGAAGACGCTCGAAATGCATGCGCACCTTTTCATGAATGAAGGCATGACCTGGGCGTTTCGTGGCGATTTCGACGGACCCCTTCAAGCCAAGGACTGGACAGCGCGATTTAGCACGCAGGCAAATCCTGAGACCCTGAATCGCTCCCAAATCGGCATTGTCTTGGCGACGCTCTATGCGCATCCGCTTTTTACTAGGTCGTTGCGCGAATCGATTCGTCGACAGATCTCCCAGGCAGAGAGTTTTGTGGCCTCGCATCCGCAGTGGATTATAGCCCGAACCTCGGCGCAAGCGCGTGCTGCGCTCGTGAGTGGCAAACAAGTCCTGGTTCTTGCGCTCGAAGGAAATGACGGAATCCTCGACACTGAAGAGGACCTCAAAGAATTTGTGGATCAGAAGGGAGTGCGAGTTGTCACGCTTCTGCATTTGACGGACGACCAGTATGGTGGCGTAGCTTTCTTGCGAGGAATCCGCGGGCTTGCAACCCCCTGGGCGTGGTTGACTCAGCTCTTGCATCCTCTGCACACAGAGGAGGGAGTCCGGGTCAATCGCAATGGACTGAGCGAGCGCGGGCGCGAGCAAACCCGAGCTCTGATCAAGCGCGGGGTCTGGATAGATTTGTCCCATGCTTCGGATCAGAGTACGCGCGCTGTAGTTGAGTTGTTGGATGAGGCCAAACTGCCAGCGCTCTACACACACACGGCGCTTCGCAAGTATCTGGGTGCCGAGCGAGGGATTTCGAGCGAGCAACTAGAGATGGTCAAACGCACTGGAGGAATCATCGGACTGATGCCGAGCGAGGAGATGACTGAGGGAACACCGACCGATTTTTGCGGGCCCCATTGCGGCGACCCGAACACCTGTCGCGGAGGCGTACGCGCTTTGGCGGTTCAGTACCGAGAGGCCGTGGCGGCGCTGGGAGCAGACTCGGTGTCCATGGGATCAGACTATAACGGAGGCATCCCCCACCTACGGCCAACTTGCCCAGTGGGCGCAGGACTCGATATGGAAGGCCTGTGGAATATCGGGCAAGTTCCTGAGCTTTGGAAGTCGCTCGAATTGATGAAAATGCCAGTCCCTGAGCCGCGAAGCCTCATGGTGGAGAAGTTTCTCAAGGCATGGGAGCGGGTTGAGCGTGCTTCGCTCATTTATTGATGTCGTGGCGCTGGCTCAGATGGGTAGGTCCTCGAGGCAGGGGCTGAATCGAGGGCAGCTTTTTCGTTAGGGCTAGGGCTTGGGAATCTTGAAATCTCGATCGGAGTCGCAAAAAGAAAATACAGCCCAAGCAAGGTAAACGCGCAAAGGGAGAGCAAGCCGATGATGAGGTCTGGCTTGAGATCACCTTCGATCGGGCGCTCGGGGCGCCCCCAGTCAGCGCTGTCTTCTAATTCGGTGCACTCCCATGCCCTTGGGTTGCCGAGTACTCGTGGCCAACGAGGACGGAGAAGTCGTTCGCGAGCACTGAGATTGGACTGATTTTGCTCGAGCATTTGTAAATCCCTTCGAGAAAAAGCTTTGTTTAGAGAGCGTATCGCAAAGAGTATACCCAGAAAAAGTAGCTTAAAAATCAATAGGACGCCTAGAATAGAGGCGTCTAAAGAATGGACAATTGTGAGGGCATGAATGGGAGTCATAAGCCACTCCCTCAGCCGGTTTAAACTGGTTCTTCAGCCAATTTCTGATTGACCTCAGCGTCGGCTACAAAGACAGCGCCGTGCTCTGGGCTGCCAAACATGAGTCAAACAGACTTTAATGATCGAATGATTGCTCTTGAACGGGCTTTCAAGAACATCGGCGACCTGCAAAATGCCTTAAGCAGAATAGGTGACCACTTTTGGAAATTTGACCTCAAAGCAAGTATTGGGGCAATCCGCTACGACCCCAATGGTCGCCCGATGCTCATCTAGAATCCCCTTTGTAATCGAAAGGCCCAAGCCCGTGCCTTCGCCCACTTTCTTGGTCGTAAAGAACGGGTGAAACAATTTATCTCGAACGCTCTCTGGTATGCCCGGACCTGAATCCATCACCCTCATCACGACTGAGGCACCCTCTTCGAAAATCGAAACCTTAACCCACTTCTCATTACTCGATTTTACGGCATCAATTGCGTTATTAATGAGGTTAACCATGACCTGCTCAATCTCAACCTCGTCGCACAGTATATGAACATGAGTCAAACACTCGACGCTCACGGAAGTATGATGCCTCTTGGACTTCGACTCTGTCAGAATCAACACTTCTTGAGAGATGTCACAAAGGTCATGAGGCGCAAAGCTGCTTTTCTCACCGGATCGAGAAAACTTTCTGAGACCACTCACGATTCTCGCAATTCGGTCACACGACTTTTGAATCGCCTCTATTTTTGATGCCCATTTTTCAGGGTTTTCCTTAAACTTGGACAAAAGCCCCACAGACCCTAAAATAATTGAGAGAGGGTTGTTAATCTCATGGGCGATGCCTGCTGACATTTCCCCTAGAGAGGCGAGCTTAGCGTTTTTAACACTCTTGATTCTCTCCAGCTCCAACTCTTGCCTGAGCTTATAGTCTTCAGTGATGTCGTTTGAGATGCCAATCAAAAGCTGTGGATGACCGTTATGATCATATGTAGGGACCTTGTAAGTCTCGAGTATGCGCACTCCCTTAGGAGTACTAATCTCCTCTTTCTCGATTTTTACCAAACTCCCTTTTTCTAATACTTTTTTGTCATTGAGAGTAAAGAAGTCAGCCTGTTCTTTTGGAAACAAATCATAATCATTCTTTCCTAGAATTTGACCTCGATTGACACCGAGGAGATTCTCTCCCGCCTTATTGAATAGCGAGAAGCATAAATTTCTCTTAAAATCTTTCGCAAAAATCATCGAGGGTACGTTATCAAGAACGACCTGCAGGAGATTGTGCAACTCTTCTCTCTCCCGTTCAGTTTGTGCCTCACGATTTCGGTCAATATTGACCCCCCACATCTTCAACGCTTTGCCGCTGCTATCCCGAACGACAAACGCGCGGGTTCGAATTTCTTGGATCTTTCCGGAATTTTTATGGACCACCTGAAAAGTGGTGTCGAACGCCTTCCCTCCGGCTACAGCAATGTTGATTTCTTCAATCGCTTTGGCCTTTGTCTCAGAAGACAACGAGTTCTCCCATGCCTCGTAAGCACCACTAAAGTCTTTAGGATCCGCACCGTAAAGTCGGTACATATTCTCATCCCACTCGAGACTATTTGTGACTAGATCCCATTTCCAAATCCCTATTCCAAGAGAGTGAATAATAAACGAAACATCATTGTAAGCCTGGCATTGAGTTAGAGTCTGGACCTGGGATTCTAAAACTCTGGCCGTTTCGTTCATCTTATCAATCAAAGGCTTTAAACTTGGATCATCACACCTAGTGAGTGTCCTGGAAAAGTTACCCGCCTGAAAATCTGAAAGCATGCCAAGCACGGAGGCGATATCTGTTGAATGAATATTTTTATCTTTTGTGCTCACCTGATTCGTCGCTCCTCATACCGAAAGCCTAAATGGGCATGTATCCTTATAAAGACCGGATAACGCGTCTAGCTGTTTTACGAACATTTCGGACACTTTTCTCACATGATCGAGTTTTGCCTGGGTTGAGCAGACACCCGCTGTACGCAGTTACTCCGATGACGATCTTTACATAGGAGATCACCGAGGAGAATCTATATTCTTGGGTCGATGCATGAAGTCCATGTCTGATGCAACAAGCAGCAAGAAAAAGTCAGCGATCATGTCTCGGCGAGGCTATCTAACGGATGCTTTCAAAAGCCTCCTCAAACATCCTGCCAGCTCGCACCCGAAGCGGAGTTTACTTGTAGCGGCACATCGAGCTTCATTGAGCTCACCATGACTTCAGTGACCATGCGTTCAACATCTTTGGCTTCCTTGGCAGGACAATCGAGCAAAACTTCATCGTGAACCTGGATAGTCAGCTTCGCCTCAAATCCATCCGCCTCCAGCCTGCGATCGATTTCGATCATGGCTAGCTTCATGAGATCAGCGGCTGTGCCCTGAATAGGCGTGTTCATCGCCATGCGCTCGGCGCTGTTACGGACGGCGGGGTTCTTTGCGTTGATATCGGGCAAGTAGCGTTTGCGCCCAAGCAACGTTGTGGTCATGCCCGTTTCTTTGGCATCCAAGATCGATCGTTCGAGGTAGCGCTTCACGCCGCTGTATCGCTCAAAATACTTGGCGATCACGTCTTGGGCCTCGCGCCGGCTGATCTTGAGCTCCTGCGCCAGCGCAAACGCGCTCTTGCCGTACATCAGGCCAAAGTTGATCGCCTTTGCGATCCCCCGCTGACGATCGTCGACCGACTCGGGAGAAACGCCAAAGATCTCGCTCGCGGTTCGGCGATGCACGTCTTCATTGGTGTTGAACGAGCGCGAAAGCTCTTTGTCACCACTCATGTGAGCCAGAAGCCTAAGCTCGATCTGACTATAATCCGCGGCGACCAGGACATTGCCCGGCGATGGGATAAAGGCCCGACGGATCTTGCGGCCACGCTCGGTTTTGATGGGGATGTTCTGCAAATTAGGATCCGCGCTCGAAAGACGTCCCGTGGCCGCCACTGTTTGATGAAAGCCAGCGTGAATCTTGCCGGTCTTGAGATCGCGCAATTCAGGTAACGGGTCGACATAAGTCCCTTTGAGCTTGGAAATCTCTCGGTACTCAAGAAGAAGTTTTGGAACTTCGTGAAGCGGAGCTAGCGCTTCGAGCACGGACGCATCCGTCGAATACCCCGTCTTTGTCTTGGATTGCACCGGGAGCTTGAGCTCCTCAAAAAGCAGCTGCGCCAGCTGCTTGGGAGAGTTGAGGTTCACTGGCCCTTTTGTAAAAGCAGCAATCCGCTCTTCGATACCTTTGAGCTCGTGAGCGAACTCGCTGGAGAGCTTTTTCAGCCAAGGCACGTCGATGCAAACGCCTTGACGCTCCATGCGAGTCAGCACTTCGACCAAAGGCAGATCAATCTCAGCAAAGACGCGCATCAGATGATCGGCATCCAACTTATGCTTGAGCTCGCTCCAAAGCTTTACGGAGATCCAAGCGTCTTCGGCGGAGTAGCGAGTAGCGACGTCGATCGGGAGCTGATCAAAACTCAGCTGATCCTTGCCTTTGCCACAGACTTCTTCGTAAGTCATGACGTTGTAACTGAGATATTGAACAGCAAGCGTCTCGAGATTATGGCGCCCACTCGGGTCTAGCACATAGGCTGCCACCATGGTGTCTGCGCCAATTCCCGCAGGTTTGAAGCCATGCTCAATGAGCACGCTCCAATCATATTTGAGATTCTGACCAATCTTTTTGTAGCGAGAATCCTCAAGAAACGGTTTGAGCTTTTCTAAAACATAGCTCGAACGCAGTTGCTTTGGCTCGCCTGCCTGGAGACTTGCTCGATGACCGATGGGGATGTAGCTGCCAAAGGCCGGGTCGTGGCAGATCGCAACCCCTACGATCTCCGCTTGACTCGGGTTCAGCGAAGTGGTCTCGAGATCGAAACCAAATTCTTTGGTTCGCTCGATTCCTTCTAAAATCTTCTGAAATGAAGCCTCCGTATCGACCGTGCGAAAAGTTTTTGTTGGATCCACGGCGCCGACTTCGATGCGCTTGCGCTCGCTCGGGGCCTCTCCATTGCTAGGCTCTCTGGCGCCAGGACTTAAGGCTGGAGATTCAGCATCGCTCAACTCGGGAGACTGAGGCGCGGACACGACCGACTTGCCGCTACCCGCTGTCACATAGCCCGCCCATTTGGAAACCAACGAATGAAAGTCCAAATCCTTAAGGAGCTGCAAGCACTCTTCTGTCAGCTGAAACCGATACGTAAAATCCTGCTCCGCAAAGTTGACCTTGAGGGTGTCTTGCAGGCTTGCGAGCTGCGCCGAGAGCCGCGCTACATCCACGCTCGCCTTGAGCGTCTCGCCCTTCTTGCCCGCGATTTTGCCGTCCAGCGCGGCCTGAAGCACGCACTCCATCGAGCCGTGCGTTTTGAGCAGATCCGCAGCAGTTTTTGGCCCCACCCCTTCCACGCCCGGAATATTGTCCGAACTATCTCCGACCAGACCTAAGTAATCTCGCACCTGCGCCGGCCCGACTCCAAACTTCTCCTCAACTTCGCGCGGTCCATAAATCTTACCTGTCATCGTATCCCAGGAACAGACGCGATCATCCACGAGCTGCATAAGATCCTTGTCGCTCGACACGATCACAACTCGGTTCTTTGGACCGGCCTCGCACCATCGACGAGAGAGAGTCGCGATCAGGTCATCGGCCTCCACTCCAGCCATCCGATACGAGTGCATCCGAAACCCCTGAATGAGCTCCTCGATCCTCGCGAACTGAGGGATCAAGTCATCCGGCGGCGCGCTCCGATTGGCTTTGTACTCGGCGAAAATCTCTTTACGAAATGAGGGCTCTTTCGAGTCATAGACGACCGCGAGATGCTGAGGCTTCGCTTCGTCCACGAGACGTGCGAGCATCGTTGCCACGCCATAGACGGCGTTGGTGGGCTCGCCTTTCTTGCTCGTCAGGGATCTCACAGCAAAAAATGCGCGAAATATGAACGAGCTAATATCAACGAGATAAAGGGTGTGAGCCGGATCGCCCAAGCGTTCTATTGGTCGTGAATTCATGATGTGCCGGGGTTATAACCCTGCAATTCGTTCACCAGCAAACCTTATTCGGACGTCTAATGCAACGTCCCAGCGACTCACTGATCCCAGTGTCTCACTTAGATGTGCTTTTGAATCGCCTGAACGATCACGCTCTTGGGATGATTGCCCACGAGCTGATCAACGACCTGGCCATTTTTGATCAAAAGCAGGGTCGGAATCCCACGCACATGAAAGCGCGTCGGTGTCGAAGGATTTTCATCGACGTTCATCTTAAATACTTTCATCTTGCCTTGAAACTCATCGGCAATCGAATCGATTGTAGGACCAAGCTGACGACAAGGACCGCACCATTCTGCCCAAAAATCAATCAGCGCAAGCTGCTGCGACTTCATGACATCGCTCTCAAAGTTGGTGTCGGTGGCAGACAAAGTATTCTTGGAATCAGCCATAAGATATTTACCTTTCAATGCACTACGCTCTCAAAAGCGACCGTGATAAACTCAGTATTAACATCGCTTTTTAGGAGACCGCAATTTGAATCCTAGAGACTATTTAATGGCTACAGCTGCCGAATCCCTGAAAATCCGCGGGGCCTTTGTCGCCGATAACGCGGACTCACTAGTTCAAGCTGTTGAGACACTTGGCCAATGCATCCTTCATGGGGCAAAATCCTCATCCTCGGAAACGGTGGCTCCGCAGCTGACGCCCAGCATATGGCTGCAGAAAGGGTCGGTCGGATGCTCATAGAACGCCCGCCGCTTCCCGCCATTGCCTTGACGACGGACAGTTCTAATCTGACCGCCATTGGCAATGACTATGGGCATGACCATGTCTTCGTCAAGCAAGCGCAAGGATTAGCAAAGAAAGGTGATGTGATCATTGCGATTTCTGCGTCGATCCAGGAGTCCCGTATTTTTGGGGTCCACTCGATGATGGATCATTTGGCGCCCAAGGCCGTACCCACGTGACCCAAACACCCACGGCTCCAGTTCATGTGCTCAACCGCGTGCTAGCAAAAATGCTGGACATCCTCATCGTCTTCGCGCTGGCTGGGGTTCTGCCCTACCCACTTGGACCTCTCGCAGGGTTTATCTACAGCTTGGTTGCGGATGGGATTCAGATAGGCAAATTTCAAGGCCAGAGCGTGGGCAAAAAACTTCTCGGGCTCCAGGTAGTGCAGCTCGTTGCGCCCGCAACAGGCCTTGCGACGGGAGCGGCGCTTGAGCTTCAGGGCAGCGGAGGGTTTGCCGAGAGCGACGCCCCTGAGGCTCGCATGAAAACTCCTCGCGAACGCAAACCGATGAGCTTGCGAGCTTCGGTAGTTCGCAATGCGCCGGTGGGTGTGGCCACGTTTTTTGCGATTATTCCAGTTTGGGGCTGGTTGATTCTTGCACTCGTGGGAGTGCCACTCATGGTGATGGAGATCTATCTCATGGTAACCGCGGAGAATGGCCATCGACTGGGCGATGTCATGGCGGACACTGAGGTGGTGAGGGCGGAAACCTCTGGCCACCCAAAGTTACCTCAATCCACCTCGAAGCCGGCCTGATCGCTTTTCGAGTATTGAACGAAATAAACGGCAAGATCGATCTGAACTTAAAATAGACTTGCTAAGAGTCTTAGCTGGATTGAATAGCCACCCCCTCGTTTTTCTAAAGAAAATTCTGTTTGACGCCCTCCGAGCTTCCGGTATTCTTTAAATAAGATCTAGAAACCAAAAGGATTTGGAACCGAAGGGGTAGCTCATGGAATCTCCGAGCTTCATGTCAGGCATCGTAAGCGCATTTCAAACGGGTGGCGGATGGATGATCCCAATCGCCATCGCTTTGACGGTATCAGTAGCCGTCACGTTGGAACGGGTCATCCGCTTGTTTCAGTTCAACGTGGATGGCGCTTCCTTTATGTTTGAGGTGCAGAAATACATTCTGGCCAACGACTTGGACGGAGCGATTCGCCTCTGCAACGGCGCAGGCAAGGCAGCTCTTCCTAAAGTGATCAAAGCAGGTCTTCAGCGCGCCTCGCGCGAAGACGAGCAGATCCAGAACGCCCTGGATGCCGCGAGCTTGGAAGTGATCCCAAGGCTCGAGCGCAGGCTCCATTACTTGGCCCTGATCGCCAATATCGCTACCTTGCTGGGCCTTTTGGGCACGATCAGCGGTCTGATCAAGTCCTTCGCCGCCATCGCTCTGGCCGACCCCGCTCAACGACAGGCGATTCTCTCAGCCGGGATCGCCGAAGCCATGAATGCGACGGCATTTGGTCTGGTCACCGCTATCTTTACGATGATCGCTCACAGCCTGCTCGCCGCTCGCGCACAAAAAATCCTCGAGGAAATCGACGAGTTTGGCGTGAAGCTCATGGATCTGCTCTCGGCCCGCAAGGTCCGTGGAGCAGTCGGCCGGTCTGAGTAACGAAAGCAGCTGAACGCGAATGCTCAAGCGACCGACCTCACGACGCAAAGGCGGCCATAAGCAGATCGAGCTAAACCTCGTTCCGATTTTGGACGCGATGGTCACGCTGATCGCCTTCTTGCTGTTCACCATGTCGTTTCTGACGATCGTGGGCATCGAGTCGCCATTTCCAGAAGCGAGTAGCGAGGCGGTTGAACAAAAGTTGAAGGAAAAACCCCTGCAGCTCACCGTGAGCATGCATGAATCGGATCTTCAGATCTGGAGCCCCTTTGAGAAAATTCCTTCTAAGATCATCCCTCACACAGGAGCAGGCCAGCCCGACATCAAAGCGCTCCATGATGCGTTGATTGAGATCAAAAGGCAGTTCCCCACCGAAACCCACATCGTGATTGTCCCCAACGACTCCGCCAACTACGACACGCTGATCGCCATGATGGACTCGATGCGCGGGATGGAGCCGACAGACCCTCCCATCTTTGCCAAGAATGCGCAGACAGGCGTGGATGAGCAGATCAAGTTTCTGTTTCCGAACGTGATTTTTGGCAACCTTTTGGGAGACGGCTGAGATGGCAAGACGCTCGATCCGCAATCGCCGAGGCCGCAAGAAAATCACCCAGGGCTTTGAGCTCCAGCTCACCAGCATGATGGACGTGCTCGTGATCATCGTCGTGTTCTTACTCAAGAGCTACGCGACGAGCGCAAATAACTTTACCTCCGTGCCGGGACTGAAGCTTCCGATTTCGGCGTCACCCGACAATCCTCCCGATAGCTTGCAAGTCATTGTCACGCCAGAGGCCATCACGTTTGAAGGCGGACGCGTGGTTGAGTTCGTGCAAAGCGCAGGTGCGGTAGGATCAAGTGACACTCATTACGCTTTTAAGCCTACGGATCTGGACCCCAAGGAACGGAACCTTCGCATCACGCCTTTGTTTGATGCTTTGACGAAGGCGAAGGAGAAGTCCGAGGTTTTGAGAGCTAAATCCACCGCGCGAGACGCTGACGGCAAACCATTGCCGTTTGATGGGATTCTGGCCATTCAGGCGGACAAGCGCATCCAGTACGATACGCTCCGGCGGATCATGTATACGGCCGCGGCTGCGGGATACAAGACATTCAGGTTTCTAGCGTTGAAGCGGGATACCTAGGATTTTTGAACGTGGCTAGGCTGCCGAAGTCAGGACCCCTAGAGTCTGATTGAACCGAGTTTCTGCAAACTCCCAGTTCAGCACGTGCTCAAACGCCTCAATGTACTTAGGGCGCTCGTTACGATAGTCGATGTAGTACGCATGCTCCCAGACATCGCAGACGAGGAGTGGATTGAGCCCTTCGCGCATTGGATTGCCCGCGTCGTGAGTCGCTTGGATATGAAGCTTGCCGCGATGATCCAGAACCACCCACACCCAACCTGAGCCAAAATGATCATTTGCCGTAGCCGCGAACTGATTCATGAACTCATCGTGAGAGCCAAAGTCTCTCGCGATGCACCGCGCGAGCTCGCCGTTTGGATGAGTATTGGAGCGTTTGGGTGGACAGAGCGACTTCCAGTAGAAATAGTGATTCCATGCTTGAGCGGCATTGTTGAAGATCGCGCCTTTAGAGGCTTTGAGCACAATTTCTTCTAAAGTGAGCTCCGAACAGGGCGTGCCCGCTATCAAGTGATTGAGTTTCTCGACATAAGCCGCATGGTGATGGTCGTGATGAAACTCGAGTGTTTCGGCTGAAATGAACGGGCTTAATGCTTCTTTGTCAAAGGGCAGCGGCGGGAGCTCGTGAATCATGCACCAAGATATTGCAACGGTCAGACCAGAACTATTTTTCTATCCAGGCGTTGATCTGTTTCTCGAGGACACCCAATGGCAACGCGCCATTCTCAAGAATCCTGTCGTGAAAAGCTCTGATATCGAACTTGGCGCCTAGCTTCTGCGTTGAACGAGCTCTCAACTCCTTGATCTTAAGCTCACCAATCTTGTACGCGAGCGCTTGACCAGGCATCACGATGTAGCGATCCACTTCGACTTCGATGTCATGCTCGCTTCGGCTCGAATTTTGTTTGAAGTAATCGATCGCTTGCTGGCGGTTCCAGCCCAGGGCGTGGATGCCGGTATCTACGACAAGCCGGATAGCGCGCCAGATCTCGTAAGTCAGTTGCCCGAAGCGCGAGTAAGGGTCTTTATAAAGGCCGACCTCTCGCCCTAAGCTTTCTGCGTAGAGACCCCAACCTTCAACATAAGCTGTGTAACCAATGTGTCGCCTGAACTCGGGCACGTTCTCGAGCTCTTGGGCGATCGCGACTTGGAGATGGTGACCCGGGACAGCTTCATGCGCAGTCAGTGCCTCCATCTCCCAGGTGGGACGAGTCTCGACCTTGTAGGTGTTGGCAAAGAAAAGGCCTGCTCGGCCAGCCGAGGCCGCGCCACCTTGGTAGTATGCGGTCGGCTGAGAAGGCGCTGCGTACTCGGGCACCGGCACCACCCCGTAGGGCAACCGAGGAAGCTTGCCAAAAAGCTTGGGCAGCTCGGCATCGATGCGCTTGGCGATGTCTCTGTAGCGAGTAATCAGCTCTTCTGAGCTCTTGAGGAAGAACTGCTTGTCGGTCCTGAGAAACGCCGAGAATTCTTCGAAGCTTTTCTTGTGTCCGGTAGAGGCAATGACCTCGTCCATCTCTTTGCGGATGCGTTTGACTTCAGAGAGACCGATATCGTGAATCTGCTGAGGGGTGAGGTCGGTGGTGGTGTGATGGCGAGCTTTATGGGCGTACCACGCTAATCCGTCGGGCATGGAACTCCAAGAAACGGAGTCGCGGCAACCAGGAAGATAGGTCTGCGTGAAGAACTGGTAGAAGCTCTTGAGGGCCGGGAGCACCTGGGCAGTCATGATGGCGGAGGCTTCATTTTTTAGACGCTCTTGATCTGGGGCGGGTATGGAAGTTGAGAATTTTTTGAAAGCGGCGAGCATGGGGCTTTTGAGTGGATCAGCGATGATCTCGTCGGTGATCTGCTGAGCGATCTGGCCCGGGACGCCTTGCAGGGAGATCTTAGGGTAGGTCACGCCACGCTTGAGACCCTCTTTGAGCAGTGAGGTGGTTTGATCGAGGACTTTAGGAATACCTTTGAGCCGAGCGAGGCGGTCTTCGTAGTCTTTGAGTGTGGCGGTGGACATCGCTTCAAGGGTGTCGGCCAGGTTTTTTTGAACACCATCCATTTGGCTCACCGGGATGAGCTCGCTGGGGAACTTTCGGGCAGTGAGTTGCTCCTCGAGACTGTGCAGAAAAAGCTCGTAGCTGGTTCGATCCGCAGGCTTGAGCTGTCTGCGGTCGATTGACTTGAGCACTGTAGCTGTTGCCTCAAGCTCACGCTTGCGGCGCTCGATGGATTCAAAGGAAAAGTCGGACCATCGATCGTTCTGTCCCGGATAGCCGACGTAGGTGGCGGCCTCGGGAGACTCGATCATCTCGTGCTTCCAGTCGAGGTCGAGGAACTGTTTGAACCGCTGCTGGTCGCGGCCTTTCTGGCGTGCGATCGTAGCGCAGTCTTTTTCGTAGGGAGTCGGTGCGGGCCTCTGCGCTGCCAGGCTAGCGGCACTGGCGAGCAGGGATGCACTCAGGAAGACGCGAGTAAAACTGGGGAGCAGTTTCATGGTGTTTCTCACTTCGGGGTTAATCGGTGACCGAAAAACTGACCTGCAAAATTGTATAGCATTTCGTCTGCTCGGTGCACTGTACTCCAAAAAGGCGACAGGCACCCTCTCTCTGCCCTACCTCACCGAAGAGTACTTAAACGGATACTTCACGTGCACAGTGCCGCCGCCGCGCGGGATGGGGAAATCGATGCGCTTGATGACCCTGACTACACAACCCTCGACATTGGCATTCTTCATCGTAGAGGACTCGATACCAGCTTGAGTGACTTTGCCGCTCGGTCCAATGACGAAACTCGTGCCGATGCGTCCGGAGAGGTTCGGGTGCTCTGCATTGATCTCTTTCTCATAGCAGAACCTGAACTCATCCTTGTGCGCTAGCAAGGCGGCCTCGACGGCATCCGTGTCGATCGAGCCCATGACGATCGCCTCTTCGGGACCACCGCTCTTGATCGCCACACGCGCCTGGCCGCCAATGATGCCGCTGCCATTGCCCGCGGCACCTAAACCTGTGCCAACGCGCCCAAAACCACGGCCTTTGTTGCCTACGCCTTGCGCGAGGTCAGAGGTACCGCCGCCTCCTTTGCCACCACCGGAGATCGCCAGCCCCCCATTGCCGCGGGTATCGAAGCCGCCGAGACCCTTGAGGGAGTCGCCACCCTTTCCTAGCTGAGCCCCAGCACCGGCCAAGATATTCTCGATCTTACCGGTGGCTCCTTTGAGGAAATCGACGTTGCCGATGTCAGGTGTCTGACTATTGCTGCTGCCAAGTCCCTTGCCGCCCCTAGGATCCGGAATCGCTGCTTTGTTCTGGGGCGTTTTATCAGCAGCAGCGTTCTTCTTGCCACGTGTGCCCTCGACACCTTTTGCGCGTGCACCCTCGCCTTCTTTGGCGCCTCGTTGCCCCTTAGATGGGGCAGGCTGCTTTTTGCTCTGCGTGGCGATCTTGCCCCTGTTAGAGCCCGTGTCCATTTCCTTAGGCACCGGCTTCTTGAGATTCGCCGGATTAGGCTGAATATCGACGTGAGTCGTGGGCCGAGGCTTAGGCGTCTCTTTGGCCACGGGAGTCGTCTGCGTCACTTCTTCACGAGTTGAAGTATCCTTTTCCTGACTCGGAGGCTTGTACGCGTACTTCTCGGGCTGATACAAGATCGTAGCAATGCGATCGGGCAGCTGCTCGGCTTCAAGGGTCTGCACGACTTTCATGTTGAGCAGAGAAAAGATCGTAAGCAACGTCAGCGCAAGAGATGACAAAAAGAGCTTCAGAAAAAACGGATCTTTGTCGAATAGACGACCTCGCTTCAGCCGCGGCGGCGCCTGCGTGAAGCTGAGGTAGAAATCGACGTTACCGATCGAAACCTTGGCAAAATCATCCTTGAAGATCGGGATCACTGCAGGCTGCCTGCCGCCGATCGGGAGAAGTTCTCCTTTGCGCTGCATGACTCCTTTCATCTGCGGGTCAAAATTGAGAACGAAGTCCCCACCCGAACGAGTCACGATCGCGTACTTGCCCGAAGACAAAATCGGAGGAATGCCAAAATCGTTTTGAATCTCGCTTCCTACTGTAACCATCTTCTCGCTTACGAAATGCTCGACTGCGAGCACGGTCCCCTGCCATGACATGATCACTTCAAGCGCGGTTCGTGAGGCTGGGCGGTAGTCAAAAATCTCATCCACTTCGCGCTCGTCTTCGAGCAGAAGCGGCTTGAAGTCTTCGTTGGGGTTGAAGAACAGCTTGCGGCCTTCGGAGTCCCACACGCTGTCCTTGCCAAACTTGGCAATCATCTTAGCGGCAAGCTCTGAGCGATCCTCGAGCGAGAAGCTGAGCTTGTGGCGCCCAATGGTCACTTCGTCGGCATTGCTGAGAGCTTGAGTGATGACTTTGCTCCCGTTGACGAATACGCCGGTATCGCTCGCTAAGTCGTAAACCATCGCTTCGGGCGCGCCTTCTAAAACCGCGTGGATCGGAGCGACCCCATCCCCTGTCAGCCTGACATCTGCCGAGATCACCGACCCGATGACGATGCGTTCTTTATCCAAACGCCATGTCTTGAGCTCTCCGCCCACTTGGCCGCTCAGAACGATGACCTTTCTTGGGCCAGGCGGTTGAGCTCCCAAGCCCAAAGCTGGTTTGCCGCCAATCGTTTTATCGTTATTGTCTGAGCTCATAGGTTACTTGCTCAGGACTGCGTCCCGAAGCATCTCCTGGTGAAAGTTTTTGCGTCTTTTGACGAGTGAATCGAACTTTTCTTCTGTCCGGTGCTGAAAATAAAATTCGCCCGGATTGCGAAGCTCTCCTTGGAGCTTAAGACCCTCGAAGTCGAGATCAGTCCGCTTAGGGTAAAGCACATTGGGTGCCTTGCCCCCTTTGCTGACCTCTGCGGAGGGAAGGCGATCTAGAACGATGTCAGCTGGGATAGCCGGACGCTCAACTTCGTCGATATCAAACGCATGCGATCTGCCCGACGACCATGCCAGCCCAGCCGCGAACGCGACGCCTCCGACTGCCGCCAAGATGAGGATGAAGACCGCCTTACGCAACAGTTCCCTGATTTTCATTTGCCACTCGCCTCGCCTTTTGAGCGACTGCAGAGATTCTTGAGATGCTCGACTGAGCTCTTCTCGAATCCCGCGATCGCTGTCGAATCGATGTCCGAAAGCTTCGAAAGACATTGCTCAGCGCCGGTGAGGCCCGTCTGCGTCGCGATGCGAGCCGCCTCATGATAGAGCAGCGCGAAGCGCGACTTGCGGGCACCTGCCTCGGTCGCCTTCATAAATTCGGTTTCGGCCAATCTCTGCTGCCCCATCCCTTGAAGCACGATCCCTAAACCATCATGAGCATCTTGTGCCGCGTCGGTACCCACTACTTTGATCAGAATCTGATCCCAGATCGGCCTGGCTTTGCTAAACAAGCGGTAATAACTCAGCAGAGCAGCGCGATTCATCTTCGCAGCTAAGAAAAACTCTTCGATCTTGAGCGCATCCAAGAAAAACTGATTGGCCTCCGCGGCCGCAAGCCATGCTTCTTCGCCCTCGGTGCTCAAGACTACCACCGCATGGTTGTTGAGAGCCGCGGGACTGCGAGCGTTTAAACTGAGAGCGCGTTCATAGGCGATTCTAGCTAGTCCCGGTCGGCCATCTCCCCAAAGCAGATTGCCGTAGTCAACCCACGCCTGAGTGTCCTGCACACTCTTGCTCAAGCGATCGCGCGTTTTCTTAAACGAGGTGGACCTGCCATCTTGGCCACCGTCAGCCGGAACACCCGCCAAACGAAGACGCCCTCTGAACCCCTGGGCGCGCGCAGGCACGTTGCTGCCCTTTGCGTCGATCCCGAGCGCATCCGCCAACCGATCCGACATAGCAGGGAGCACCGGGCTCAGCGACTCTGCGCTCAGCGCTTTGGCGTAAGCCTCGGCCCAAGTCGTGATCGCACGCTTGCGAAGTGGAGAGCTGACTTGCTGCAAACTCTTATGAAATCGATTGATAGCCTCACCTTCTGCTGCGTGAGGTGGCGAAATGTTGTCGACCTCGTCGGCAAAACCCATCGCCCAGCCGGCCAAACGATCCAGCGCGGCCACGGCCCATGGGCCTCCGGCGTCCACCGCTGACAGGTAAGCGCGACTCAAAGGCTCGAGAAACTCCATGCGCTGATTGAGGCCTTTTTTTAGCCGCTCTTCGGGCAATTCCATGCGCTCAAACTTAGCTTCTTGCTCCAGGAGCTCAGCGAGCTTGAATCGCGCGTAACCCACAAACGGAGAAGACACCCCTTTGACAGCCCCTGCGGAGCTAGCAACCGCGGGCGGCTCGACTTGCTTGGCCTTGCCTTTTTTTCTCTTGGCTTTGCGCTTCTCAGGGCGAGAGGCGGTGCCACGGTTGGCGCTGACCTCGCGATAAGCCGCCTTGGCCTGCGGCACTTCTTGGTTGCGCATGTATAAGTCGCCCAGACGCGCACCGCACTCGGCAGCGGCCTGGCCATCGCCGGCTGACATGCAGGTCCGGTACGCCGTTACGGCTGGAGCATCTTGTCGGCTTGAGTCGAGGGAACGAGCCAAGTCAAGCGCGACACCCGATCGGCGCGGAGAACTGGGAAACGCTTGCAAATGAGCCGACCTAGCCTGCTGAGCCTTGCCGGTCTCTCCGATCCCATCAAAAATCTTAGCCGCAGTCTCGAGCGAATCCGCGTCGGAGGCTTCGCGCCCAAGCTTGTCAAAGATTCGAGCTGCTGGTTCGAACTGTCCGGTCACCAAAAACTGGGTGGCCGCGCCCCGGAGCGCCTCACTGACCCGGGCAGATTTTGGATAGCGCTTGAGCCATGAGCCCGCTACGCGTTCGATGCCCTCAGCGGCGTCCGATCCGCCTGCCTTGAGATAGCTTGTCACAGCGTTTGCGTAAGCCTTCTCAGCGAGGTCCTTGCCTTGAGAATCGTTAGCAAAGCTCTCGTAGTTTTTGCCGGCATCGTCGAAGTCGTGGTTCTTCTCCTCGCGATCAATGACGCTGATCTTGAGCCGTGTGTCCTGGTCGGCAAGCTGCGCTTTGAGCTTTCCGCCTGATTCTTGATCAAAAGCCAAGAGAGTATCGTTCTTGCGCAGCTCCTTGATGACGCTTTTCAAATCATCCGGATCGCCTTCGGCTTCGAGCTGAAGCCAGAGTTGAGCGGCAGTAAGGGCTTGAGCAGTGCGAGGCCATTTGTCGATGATCTTCTTGATGCGCTTGATAGCGGTTTTTTTTGTGTCTTTGTAGCCAGCCTGAACCTGCGCGGCTCGCAAAGCCGCCTCGCGGCCCTCGTTGGTTTCTCCCAGAGCTTCTTGCAAACGGTCGGCAGCTTCGATGAACTCGACTTCGAGCGCAGAGGGCTCGGCAGCTTTGGCACCCGCTGGCGTCTTGGTGGATTGAGCGGTCTTGCGAATCGACTCAGAGAGGCTCGAAGTCCAGAGAGCTCCAGCTTCCTTGGCGTAACGCTTATCTTTGCTCTCGAGGACTTTGCGATAAAGCTGCGAAGCCTCGCGATCCTTGCCAAGCTCCCGCTTCACTTCTGCGAGATACATCTGGATCTCCGGGGTCTCGCGTCTTGAATCGTCGAGAGACAAGAACGTATCCAGATAAGTCGTGTAGTAGCTCTCAGCAACGCCTAGAGAAGGACGATTGCCAGTGCGCCTAAATTTTTCGTGATGCTCTGTCGCAGTCCGACGAATCATTGCGCGAAGATTCTGAGATGCCACTTGAGTCTCATGCTCGCCGCCGGTCGGCACCTTCACTTGAGCTATGCGAGTTAAGGCTTCGGTAAAGCGTCCTCGACGAAGATCCAGGTCCACAAGCTTCACGAGAACGCGAAAAGCGCTTTCAGATTCTGGATTGGTCTTAAGCAACGACTCATAAACCTGGGTCGCTTTGGCAGGCTCGACATTGCGCTCATATTGCTTTCCCAGCTTCTCGAGCAGCTTAGGATAGTACTGCTTGTCGTTGACGACTTGGCTAAAGTACCGGATCGCCTGCTCGACCTGGCCCGTCTCCGTCATGAACATGGCCATGTCTCGGAGCGCCTCTTCATGCAGGGAAAGATACTTCTCGCCGCTTCCCTGGGCTGAGGTCACAGCTTGCTTCATCGTCTCAACTGCGCGGTCAAACTGCTTGGTCCTGTAATAACACCAAGCCAGGCGATGATGGATGTGAGGCAGCGAATCTGCGTGCGCGCTTTTGCCTGAAGCGGCTCTGAGAGCCTGCTCATAATACCCTTGAGCCTTGCGATAGTTTGCCTGATCGTACGCGGCGTTTCCGAGCTCTTTGTAAGCCTCGACGACAAAGGGACTCGATGGAAAATGCTGCGTAAGGTACTCGAAATACTTGGTTCCCCTGGAGCGATCGCCCAGCTCGCTATGATTGAATCCAAGAAAGTAATAAACCTGATCAAGTTTTGCGAACGGGATCTTATACGAAATGATCTCGTTGCAGGCTTTTACCCCAGCATTCAAGAAGGGCTGCGAATGCGAGTGATCGATGAATTTGTCTTCTTCACCCCGCTCCAACCGCCTGTCGTGAACACGACCCTCAAGAATGTACTCGGAGCGATAGGCTTCGATATAGATCTCGGCCAATCTAAAATAGAGATCCGCTCGGCGATTGGCGGCAGCTCGACGCCCTAAGGCGATTCGAATCTGCGTGATCTCCTCTTCCCGGATCTGCCGGATCTTGCTCTCGTCGCCCACTTCAGCGGCACGCATCTCGCGCTCGGTGTAAGGCGCACCTGCAACCGCGACTAAAGAAAAGCAGAGTCCGAGAATCGCTAAGATCTTAGCCGCCATCGCTCACCTTGCATTGGGACTCGAGCCCAAAGACGTAATCACCCAGTTCATCCGTCCAGAACTCTCCGTTAAAAGACCAGTAATACTGATAGTCTCGCCTCGAAGGCTCCCGTGAGCCGCGCTCACGGTCCTCGCTTGAGCGCTTGAGGTTCTTGTAAACCAATTGATCTTTAGCGCGGCTGAGCATCTCGAGCTTGATGAAAGCCATTTTCTCGAAGTCAGCGATCAAGGTCGCATAATAGTCGAGCATGCTGTTCTTGACGAACGCACCGCCAATGACGTGAATCGCGCGAATCCGCCAACCTAGCACCTCGCCCAAGAACCCAGGAAAACCCCGGCCTTTGGGAGAAACACCTGACTGTTGAGCGGCGAATTGCTTAATCGCAACCGCCTCGCCCTTCACCTCGCGCTCGGAGCGAGCCAAGTTCTGAAAATAGGGCCCACGAACAAAGCGATTGATCATGCGTCTGAACTCGTTTGACGTGTAAAGGGACTGAGAAAGCGTCTCAGCTCCCAGACGATAAAAAGCATTCAGGTCATTGGAGTTAGACTCGATAAACCGCTTGGTCTCCTCGCCCACTTTGGTGTAGCGACTATTGAACTCGTTGATCACCTCGTTCGCATCGCTGTACAAGCAAAGCGTCAAGTAGGACTGAGCGCGCAAGACATCGGCCTCGCTATTGAACATGAAGCTCAGAGCCGGACTCTTGTACGAAACAAGTTTGCCCAATGTGCGATTGTATTCTTTTTGACCAAAAGAATTCCACGCCTGCTCGAACAAGATGTCAGGCCAAACCAAGCTCGCCTTGGCAATTTGATCGTAGGTCTGATCGGCTTCATCAAACCGGTCAGCCTGGTAAAGGGTGCGCGCCTCGCCTGCTTGGCAACGCGCCTTGAGATCCCCTGCCTCACGCTCGGCCTGCTTGATGCGCAAGCGATCGACGTCACCGGACTCGCTCAAACCCTGAGTAGCCTTGCTCGCTTCGTTCTGACAGGATTCAAAATCAGCCAAGGCTTCATTGGTCTTGCCCTGAATCGCAAAAGCAGAGCCTCTGAGCTGAAGCGCAAACGGCCAAAGCGGGCTACTCGACGAGATCGCGTTGAGATAACCCACGGCTTGAGTCTCGCGACCAGAAAGCAGGGCGTCCTTGCCGAGCGCGTAGAGATAGGCGCTTCGATTGAGGGCATCGTAGTCCTCATAAGTCGTGTGTCGTATAAGGTACTTGCGAAAGATATCCCCGCCCACGCGAACCAACATCGTCTGCGTCTCGGTCAAGACTCGACGAATCGCGCTCTTATTGCCACTCTGAAGCGTGCGAATAAAGAAATAAGAAGCCGCATTGTCTAGGTTCGCTCGAATGAGACTGATTGTGATCTGTGCGTCGGCCTCGGCCTGCAAACTGGCATCCATCTCGTTTGCAGCAAACGCATAGCGAGCAGCCTTGAAGTACTGCCCTGCTGAGTAAAACTCGCGTGAGTCCCTGAGGTACTGAGCGCCAGAAACGGTCTCCGCCCGCACGCTGTGCGTGCCAAAGACCAGGTAACCGACCGACAGGGCCACCGCGATCCCAAGCCGTCGCGGGCACACTCTATAATGGTAGAACCCTGAGCGTCTCACAGCTTGAGGCCCACCCCGGCCCCGAAGTTGTAGTTAGAAAACCAGGCAGATTCACTAACCCCATTTGCGGGGCTGATCACCGGAGACCGATAGTATGCGCCCGTTACGTCGATGCGCGCGAAAAAGCGATTGGTGAGATGAAACTCATGGCCAGTTCCCAGGAAAATCCCAAAGGCTGTCTGAGGTGAATTAAGAACAGCGCCATTGATGCCGGTAGGAAATGACAGGTAGTTGTAACTGATGCTTCCGCCACCAGCGGTGAAGTACCAATCAAAGTAAAGAATCTTGTTGAAGACATTGATCTTCGCGTACCAGGGAGCCCACTTAAGCAAAGCGCCAAACTGGCCGGTAATCTCACGAACCGCGGGCGAGACCGTGGTCGAAGTCAGCGCGGTTTGCAAAGCGCTAAACGAACTATTGGCTGAATTGCTGGTGTAAGTGTAAAAAACCTCGAAGCCCCAAGACTCATTCATGAAGTAAGCGGCGCGGGGATCAATGTTCCACGTCGAGCGATATGGGTTTGAAAAACCCAGTCCCCCTAGGAGACTCAACTCAAGTTTTCCGCTTTTGAGGAACTTTCGATTCTGAAGAACGTAGATTTTTTTCTCCGGATCCAACCAGTTGAAGTTGTACTCGTCGTCTTCACTCGCTTCGCGATTGGCCGTGCTCGCACCTTCGCGTCCCTCAGCAGCATTTGCCTCCTGCTCCGCCCAAGCAGCAGCGACCAAGCAAAGCCACAAAAGTCCCATGAGGGCGACTCCGAACTTCACGATTCCTTCCTTGGAAAATCTCTGCACACCTTGTCCCATTTGCTTCATGCTTGCCTCACGCGCATCATGCGCTTTTCCTTGGCTTTTCATCATTTTAACCGGGACCTGCAAAGATCAGCAAGGAATTTGACGGGAGAAAAAAAATGAGTACTCAGTAAAGCTTCAAATTCAACCGGCACCGCTGGCACGAGATTCAGGGCACTTGGACTTAAAGTCACAGTACCTGCAGAGCGGACCAGGGCGTGGCCGGCCCGCGCGCCCTGCTACGATCTCAGAGGCCAACCGCGGTAAGGCATCGATCGGAGCGCGCGCCGGGCTTACTTGATCCAGCGGCACGGGAACAACCTGAATCGTACGCGACGAAATATTGACGAGAAACGCTTCAACCTGAATAGGCTGAACGCGACCCTGCTGCAGCAGACTCGCGCCCTCAAGCTTTCTTAAACCAGAAGCATAGAGCTCCATCTGGGTTTGATAGCTCTCCAAAAGCGCCTCAACAGACTTGGGCTTCTCCGTGACCTTGAAGTCAACAATCGTGTAGATATCGTCTTTGACTACGACGCGATCGATCGAACCCACGAGAACTTCTTTTTCAAAGGGAACCTCAAAAGCCAGCTCGGCGAAAACATCCCTTCCCGGAGCCTGCGGCGCCATCCACTCCGAGCTCATTGCCCAGCTGATCAACGGATCCGCCATGAAGCGTTGAGACCCGACGCGAGACTCGAGGGCCTTGAGACCGTCAAAATCCCCTCGCTCCAAGCAACTATGCACCGCAGTACCCAGTTCGCGCTGACTCAGCTCGTCCTCTTCTCTAGACGCAAGCTTCGAACCCGTAAACAACCCGGGCTCCTCAATTCCCTCCAATAGGGGCATCGGGCGCACATAGGTCCAGTCGTAGGCTCGCTCGCAGCGAGAAAGAAGATTCCACTCGGTAACGCTGTGCCGTGGCCGCCTCACAAGCTGAGGTGCCAAGCGAGACACCGGGGATGAAGGGAGAGGTGCAACCTGCGGGATCAAAACGCTCGATCTCACCTCAGGCAGTTGGGCCGTCTTAATTCCGCGCTGCCCTTCAGCACTTTCGATCCATCCTCGCCAATAGTCATCGCCATAAACGGCTTCAGGATCCACAGCTGCAGTCTCCGCAAGCTCCGGACAAACCAGCACCAATCGCTCCTGCGCACGAGTGAGCGCCACATAGAAAAGCCGTTTGCTTTCAGCCAGATTTTTGGACTTCTCGCTCTCACGCCACGTCTGCTCGTCGGCATTTTTCTTTTCGCGCTCGCCGTCTTCGGTTCTTCTTCCAAGAAAAGCCCCTCGCTCCCGATCCCAAAAGAGCAATGGGGTATCGCTCGAGCGGGTCTTCTTGCCAAAATCGATGAGGATCACATGCGGGAACTCGAGCCCTTTAGAGCCGTGAAGAGTCAGCACTGAAAGCTGGCCTTGATTGCGCGGCGGCGGCACATCGCGATCGCGCCGCTCCTGCTCGATGCCCAGATTCACATCCGAGACGACCGCGTGAAAATCCAAGCCTCGCCACGACAAGTCTTCTACTCGATGCCAAAGTCCCAGGAGCTGAGCACCCAACTCGCGCTCGATGGCTTCTCCCGCCTCACCCGGCACTAAAAGCGCCATCAACAACTCACCGGGGCGCACGATCCGCCCTCGCAAGGACTTGAGCGCTTGAGCTACGGGGTGACTCGACTCAAAGAACGGCCTCACAAACGTCGGATCCCTCTTGACCCAAGCATCGATCTCCACGTCGGGGATGCCCATCCAGGGAGAGCGCAAGAACACGGCCGCGCTGAGCGCATTGCCAGGATTGTCCCACCACTTGAGAAACGCACCCAGCTCACGAACGCGCGGGTCACTCCAAAACAAGCCTCCGCTGCCGATCGCGATCGGAACTCCGAGCGATGTCAGCGCCTGCAGCCACTTTTCATTGCCGCGGATCCGACGCATAAGCAGCGCCATCTCGTGAAGTGGGACTCCGCGCGCGTTCTCTGACTGAACCCAACGAGCCAGATCCAAGGGAGAGCGCACATCGAGCCTCACGACGGGATCCAAATCTGGGCGCACCTCCCGCATTGGCACGAGCGCATCAAAGCGCATGTCGGAGGCCTCAAACGCCTTCTCGCAAACGACGTTGGCGTACTCGATGATGCCCGGGCGACTGCGAAAGTTCCAAGTCAGGCGCTTATTGACAGGAAGCTGAGAGCAAAAGTCTTCGAACACCGTTACGTCTGCATCGCGAAAGCGATAAATCGACTGCTTGGGATCTCCGACGACGCAGAGATTCGAGGCATCTGGGCGCACAAATCTCAGGATGATTCTTGCTTGCAGAGGATTAGTGTCTTGGAACTCATCTACCAGAACCAAGTCAAAACGCTTTTGCAGAGCCTCACGCACCGACGCGATCTCGAGGGCTCGATCTGCGCCTCTTTCAAGATCGTTAAAGTCGAGCGCTCCACGTCGGCGCTTGAGACGATCGTAACGATCCAAAACATAGCGTCCTACTGCGCCGAGATCTCGCTCGTGAGGATCTTGGGAGGCATCGAGAAAAGCAAGAACACCAAAAGAAAAAAGCTCTCTCACCCGCGCGAGCAGACTCAGAACACTGGGCCGACTCTCACGCGTCAGAAGCCGCTCGACTCCAGCGCCCACCTCGGGCGGCAGATCATCTTCTATCCAAATTACATCAGTGGCGCGCTCCCACAGCAAGGCGGCTTCACCCTCGGAGAGCATGGTCTCCTCGCCATCGAAGCCTGCTTCGCGCGGAAACTCCCTAATGATCGTCGCGCACAAACCGTGAATGGTCATCACCCAGTGACGACTCAGCACTCCGCCCTGCCCTTGTGCCGGCAAACTTAGAGCGCTGAGCCGCTGCGTAAGCTTGAGCCTCAAATCACTCGCGGATCGCTCCGTAAAAGAAACTGCCGCAAACCTTGCCTCAGGATTGAGCTTGAGCAGCTCCACGCATTTGATCACCAGAGTGGTGGTCTTGCCAGATCCCGCTCCGGCGAGCACTGCCATGCCTTGCCCCCAATGCGATACGACCTCTTGCTGCTCGGGTGACAGATCACTCAGCTCAGCCATCGATCGCCCCTTCTTCTGCGGTCAGCTCCTGGGCTTTTCGCCTAAACCCGCAGAGATCCTTGACCTGGCAAAACGCGCACTCCTTGTCTTGGCGCTTAGGCTGAGCGGCAAACTCACCCCGAGCATAAGCGCGCGCGTGATCCAAGATCCGCCCCTCAAGCTCAGACCATGCGCTCTCAGGCTCGCCGTTCATGAGACTGCGAGCGTTGCTGCGAGCGTTGGTCAAGCGGCCGGGTTCTTTGCCGTTCCACTTCTTAAAGAACAAGCCGCGCGCGCGGCCTCCTGTCCGGCTGAGCTCGACAAACTGAAGCCCAATTACAGGCTTTTTAAGCTGTCTTTGAGCAGCAAGCGCATAGAAGGGAAGCTGCAAACGATAGCCCCGCTCGAGCATCTCCACTCCCTGAGGAAGGTTGCTTGACGTCTTGTAGTCCATCACGAAAAGCCCATCCGGATGCTCATCGATGCGATCGGGAGTACCCACGATCGCGATGTCTTCGAATTCAAGCCTCAGCGCGAGATCATCCAGGTGGGTCGCTCGAGTTCCTGAACGAGCGGCGTACTCGCGTTCCTTCTCGCAAAACCGCTCTAACACCTTGAGCATGCGCGCCTGAGATAAGCGAGCGAGGCGGGCGCTCTGGATCATGCCTCGAGGCGGCTTGAGTCGCCAGGCCTGCTCGAGCGCCTCGCGGGGAGCCACAGCAAAAGCTCCGCCGAGGTCACGCGACGCCACCAAAATCTTCACGGCAGCGTGAAGGATGTTGCCGCGAGAATCTGGCCACGGCTCGCCATCCGGCTCCCGAGCATCACGCACCCGCCAGCGGTCATAGGCCAGCGCTTGAAAAGCGCAGGACGAGTAGTGATCAAGCGCGGTCGCCGTGATCTCGGTCGGAGCCCCACCCGCTTGCGAAGGCAATGGCGAGAGTTTTACCTCTTGCGGCTGCAGGCTTCGATCCGAACCAAAGCTCGCAAGCCAACGCGCGTGCGCTCCCATCTCTCGCGGTTTTTCTGCAAGCTCGAGCTCGTTGCCCCCCGCTCGAACCGCCTGCGCCAGCTCCGCCAAGACCGGATACAACGTCTCCCGCTCCCGACCATCGGCATCGTAAGCGGCATCGAGAAAAGTCGTGCGTTCAGACTGCGCGAACCAATCCCGAAGCGCAGCCAATCGCTCGACTCGCACTTCGCGAGCGGACCGAACCGCGAACTCTCCGGCCAAAATCTCGCGATCCCGTTCTGCAAACCAATAGTCGCCTACGCCTTCGCCCGAGAGCCACTGCGGAGGGAGACCCAAAACCCAGATATTGTCCGCTCCCTGAAGCGGCGCCTGAGAAAGCCGATAAAGCGCCACACCATGCACGGGCTTGGCGCGCTCGACTGGCGCGGGTGCTTCGAGCAGACGCGCCTTCAGACGCTCCCACCAGAAGCGCAGAGGCGCTTTGCGATCGCCAAAGCCGACGTCTTTTAGGTCGTCATTGAGCCCCTTCCACAGAGCTTCAAAAAATGGCGGGATCCATTGGCGTTCGGGATCTGAGCCGGCTTGGGCTCTCAAGAAGCGAACGTGAGCATCAGCGAGATCCTCGCAGCGCTTGCGGCCTCCAAAGAGCTGGCTGATCTCAGTAAGTCGCGAATGCACGCCCGATAGCGCACCACCCGCGTAGGCTGCCAAACCCAATCGCACGCCACGAGCCGAGATCTCTCTCACCCAAACCGGATACTCCGCCTCCGCAAAAGCATGCGCTCTCAGATAGGCCAAGGACTCGCCGCGCTCAAACCCGCCGGACACGCAAGAAAGCGGCAGAGTCGCCCATTTAACCCCCTCATCCCACCTCAAGCGCGTGGGATCTCGTGGATCCGCGAGCGCCACACCGTGAGAAGCAAGCGCCCTGACCACGCTCCGACGGGCTGTCGAAGTGTCAGGAATCAAGACCACGTGGCGAGCCCAGACCTCGGGCCCCTCCGTGCGCGCGACTTGAGCGAGTCGCTCAGCCAACTCCTCGGCTGCGTCGTCTAGCGTGTGCCAAAGCTGCCAATCCCAAACCTGTCGGGACGAGCGCGGCTCGATCGTCGCCAAAGCGCTTGCACAAGGTCCAATGCGCCGGACATCAACGTGGCGAGCGAGACACTCCCAAAAAGCGCGCTCAAGACTCTCTTCATGCTGAACCGAAAAACAGTGCACGGCTTCAGGCTGAGCGAGGCCTTTAGGCCAGCCCCGTTCAGTCAAAACGGAGATCGCCTTGCGCAGGATCGTGATTGGGTCCTCAAGGCCCATGGCTTCTAGCCATGCCTCGTAAGCGCTCGCAAGAGCGGTGATCTCCGCGCGAACCCTGCCCGGACCCAAGCGCTGAGCCAGGCGCTGGTCATAGACCTCGTGTTCTTCGAGGTGAGCAAATGTCATTCGTCCCGACTGTAGCGCTTGATCGAGTCTGCGCAAAAAGTTGCCCTGTCGCCTGAGACGCTTGAGCTCCGTCATGCGCGCGCTGATCCGGGACTCGGCAAGCAGAGTCCTCAGGACTTCTTGCCGAGCCGGAGCTTGTAGAACCCGAACCGGCGCCAAATCAGAACCCAGGGGCGCGTTTGCGGCACGCTCAGCGCTCCATATTTTTAAGCAAATACTATTTAAATTTAAAATAGCATCCGCAGAGATGCCCAACCCCTGATCCAGCAGATGCTGCTTAAAATCCTCGCGCGAAAAACCGGCTCCGACGCAGACCCAGACCCGAGGCCTTAGCCCGGTCAAGCGGCCAGCATCCAGTTGCGAAGCATAGCCGCCAGCGCTCACCGACGGGGTCCCAAGCCTTCTAATTCAAAAATCAGTTCAAACACACTCCTACACCCTCAGTAATGCAACAGAACCCGCTCCGTACCCATCCTCACGCCGACAATGCTGCCCTTTGCGCCGCCAACCCCTCGTGGTCCGCGCTTCTTCACTTCACCGACAATCCACGCTTTCTCGCCGGCTTTGCGAAGTTGGCTTACGGTCTTTATCGCGTCCTTAGCTTTGACGACGCCTACCATCCCAAGACCCATGTTAAACGTCTGCACAAGCTCCTCAAGCGAAAGCCCGGATTTCTCCATCACCCAATCAAAGATGATCGGCAACTGTCCTTTGGGAAGCTCAATCTCGTAGTCGACCTGATCCGACATCCTCGGCACGTTCAAGAACCCTGAGCCTGTAATATGCGCGAGGCCCTTGAACACACCCTTGCGAATCAACGGTCCCAAAGATTGTGCATAAATCCGCGTTGGAGTGAGAAGCTGCCTGGCTTTCTTGTCGCCTTCAGGACCCTCAGGCAAAAGCTTGCGCAACAGGCTGTAACCATTGCTGTGGCATCCGCTCGAAGCGATCCCAATCAGCGCATCTCCGGGCTTAGGACCACGCGCTGCCTTGCCTGGAAGCACTTGCTTGGGGTCGACGACTCCCACCGCAAATCCCCCGAGGTCATACTCGCCGGCCTGGTAAAAATCCGGCATCTCCGCCGTCTCGCCACCCACAAGCGCGCAGCGCGCCTGCTTGCAACCCTCAACGATCCCCTCGAGCACTTGCTCCGCGACGCCGTTATCGAGCTTGCCGGTCGCGAAATAGTCCAAGAAAAAAAGCGGTTCAGCGCCTACGCAAAGCAGATCGTTGACGGACATCGCGACCAAGTCGATGCCGATCGTCCGATGCTCGCGCAAGCGAAATGCAAGTTTGAGTTTAGTGCCTACTCCATCAGTCGATGCCGCAAGCCACCTGCGCTTATCCAGCTCAAAAAGCGAGGCGTACCCACCCACAGATGCCTTGACCCGCTTGTTGAGCGTCGACTTGGCTAAAATCGCTATCTTGTCGACCAGCGCATCGGCGGCTTCACGATTGACCCCGGATTGTGCGTAATTGAGAGTTGCCATCGTCAGTGCCTAAAGTGCCTAAAGCCCGTGAATGCCATCATCATGTCATGCTCATCGCAAGCAGCGATGCTTTCAGCATCTTTGATGCTCCCACCAGGTTGTATGATCGCCGTGATTCCCGCCTCATGCGCGGCATCGACCGTATCGCGGAACGGAAAAAAAGCGTCGCTCACCATGACGGTGTCCTCAATGCGGCCACCATCGTGATTCAAGACCTGCTCAGCCCGCGGGACAGCGAGAGCTTTGAGCGCCTCCACGCGATTGGGCTGACCCTGACCAGCTCCGACCAACTGAAGACCCCCAGCAGGAAGCTCCCTCACGATCGCGATCGCGTTGGATTTGAGCGAACGACAAACAGCGATCCCAAATCGACCGAGCCGCGTACGGCTCTCGGGCCACGCACGCTTTGTTACGCTCTTGAGAGGCTCGTTCAACCCTAGGTCTGCGCTCTGAGTGAGCCGTCCACCTGGCACCACCACGGTGGTTTGCGAGGGCATCGCGCCTAGACGACGAATCGGCACCGCCTTAAGATTCTTGCGCTTCGCAAGCAGCAGCTTAAGAGCCGAGCTCTCAGCCTTGAGCTCCGGCGCCGCCACCAGCTCAACAAACTTCTCGGCCAGCCACGCGGCCGTGTCCTCTTCGATCGGGTGCGTGAACGCCAATACTCCGCCAAACGCGGAGACCGGGTCGCCCTCCCAAGCGCGCAGCAGCGCTTGTTTTTGAGCCCCTGGCCCACCCGCCAAAAGAGCCACGCCGCAGGGATTATTGTGCTTCACGATCACAACTCCTGTGGCGCTCGAATCGATCTGCTTAAGGTCGCTCGCAAGCCCATAAGCTGCTGTGAGATCGAGGATGTTGTTGTACGACAGTTCCGTCGGAGTCAGCTTTGTGCCCCAATCGATCGGGCTATCGCCCGAAAACTCAAGCGAGCCGGACTGATGCGGGTTCTCGCCGTACCTGAGCTTGAGCTGACGCCCGCCGCTGCCAAGCTTTTCTGCGATCGCCTGGTCATAAGCCAAAATCCGGTCCCAAGCCGCTGACGCGCACGCATGCGAGGTCTCAGCGCTCACTGTCCCGCTTTTCTTCAGCTCTGCGATCACGCTCACGTACTGCGCGGGATCCGTGAGCACCAAAACGTCAGGTGCGTTCTTGGCAGCCGCGCGCACGAGCGTGGGGCCACCGATGTCGACCTCTTCAATGAGTTTCTTGCGATCAATTCCTGGCTGAGCGGCCGCTTTCTCGAACGGATAAAAATTCACGACCACGCAATCGATCGCCTGTATCTTGAGCTTCGCAAGATCCGCTTCATCCGAGGCATCGCCTCGCCGATAGAGAATCCCGCTGCAAACCGGAAACGAAATCGTCTTCATCCGTCCCTGAAACGCCTCGGGGCTACCGGACACCTGCTCTATGCCGACGACTTTGAGACCTGCATCCTTCAATACCTGCGCGGTCTTGCCCGTTGCAACCAGCTCAGCGCCCGCTCCTGCTAGCGCCTGCCCTAGCTCAACGAGTTGAGCTTTGTCAGAGACGGTCAATAACGCGCGACGAATCTTAAGAGCTTCCACGGAGAGCCTCCTGATAGGCGTTTTCAAAAATAGAGAGTCCCTGTCCTGGAGCGCTGGCGCGCCCAGGCTGGGAAGTCCACTCGGGATGTGAGTTCCAGCGCACAAATGCCTCTGGATGAGGCATCAACCCAAAAATTCGCCCCGTCGTATCGCAAAGCCCAGCGAGGCGCTCCTCGCTGCCATTCGGGTCGTTATCGTATCGAAAGCAAGTCATCCCGAGGCGATCCATCTTGCTCAAAATCTCAGTCCGGCGAGCCGGCGCAATCACGATGCGTCCCTCGCCGTGGCGGATCGGCAGATCCATCGACCCCACGCCCTTGAGCCAAACACATTTGTTGCCAACAGGACTCATCTTGACCCAAGTGTTCAAGAACTTGCCGTGAGAATTGCGCGTGATTGACACATCTTTTCCAAACACGCCAAGACGAATCAGCGCCTGAAACCCGTTGCAAACCCCCAACACTAATCCACCACGATCCACGAATTGATGCAGATCCCAGCCAAGCTTATGCTGAATCTTCAGCGCCAGGACTTTTCCTGACGTCAGATCGTCTCCAAACGAAAACCCTCCCGGAAACGCGATCGTCGAGTAGCGCTTCGAAACGTAGTCGAGCTGCATTTTCTCAGCGATCAAATCATTGAGGTGCCGGATCTCAGCTTCGAACCCCGCCAATACAAACGCTTGCGCTGTTTCGGTCTCGCAATTGATCCCGTCGCCCGTCAAAACGAGTGCGCGCGGCCTACCTGTTCTCATTCCCAGTACCCGCCTTTCTGCCAAGCCTGTCTGAGCTGTTTGACACTCACGCTGAAGCTCCGTCCCCCACTCTCGGAGACTTCAATCCGCTCTTGGCGATCCACCACGCCAATCCGTCGATAAGGTACACCGACCACGCTCCACTCCATCTCAACGACGGAGACGTCCGCTTCAGATACCGAGGTCACGAACGAATGAAATCCCTCTCCAAAGCAGAACTGCCAAGGCTCAAGCCCAGCTGGCAGCGCAAGCGAAGCGCCCAGACCGCGAGCGATCAATCCTTCAGCGATGGCCACAAGCAATCCACCGTCGGAGATGTCATGAAGCGATCGAAGGCGGACATGCTCCTTGCCTTGCGTTCCGCCGATCCAGCTGTAAAGCTTGCGAGCATCGTCCCAACGGGGCTCTCCCACATTTGCTTTGACCGGAAGCCCTTGCTTCTTGGCTTCCATCAAAGCTTGAAACTCAGATCCCAAAAGCCCTAGATTACCCGCCTCAATTCCGCCGAGCAGATAGATCACATCGCCGGGGGCCTTGAAGTCCGCGGTGCGCGCCGACTTGGTGTCGGAGACTTTCGCCACGGCAGTCATGAGCAGAGTCGGCGGCACGGAGATCGTCACGGGCTGGCCGTTTCGCTTGCCCTTAAAATCATTCTTCATGCTGTCTTTGCCGGAGACAAGTGGAGCATCAAGCGCCAGCGCCGCGTCGCGGAGTCCATAGCAAGAACGAACAAGCGCAGCGCAGGAGGCTAGATTGCTCACCGGATCTGGCCAGCAAAAATTATCGACCAGTGCCAGTACTGAATCAGGTCTTCCATAATCGGCACCCGCGCACAGCACATTGCGTACGGCTTCATCAACCACCGATTGCGCCATCAGATACGGATCAAAATCCGAAAGCTTGGGATTAATCCCGCAACCAATGACGAGCCCCGCATCCGAGGAGGGCTTGGGCTTGAGAACGGCCGCATCGTTAGGACCACTCTGAGCCTGCGGCGTCCCGCTCGCAGCAGTGTGCAGAGGCTTAACGACCGACATGCCTTGCACTTCGTGATCGTATTGACGAATCAGCCATTCTTTAGAGGCGATATTGGGGCGCCCCATGAGCTCCATGAGGACTTTGGGCGCCTCTTGGTCAAAAGGCCTCACCATGATTTCTGGATGCTCAGGTCGACCCGCCCATTCGGCCTCGAGCTGAAGCTTAGGCACTCCTTCATGCAAAAACTCAAGACTGAGACAAGCGACGCGCTTCTCACCAAAGAAAATATCGAGCTGACCGCTATTGGTAAAAGTGCCGAGATCACTCACTTCAACGCCGCGCCTTTGGGCTAGACCCAAAAACAGCGCAAGCTTATCGCCCGGCACAGCAAGCGTCATCCGCTCCTGGGACTCACTGACGACGACTTCGTACGGACGCAAACCGGGGTACTTAAGCTTGGCTTTTGAAACATCCATCTGAGCGCCACCCGAAAGCCGCGCCATCTCTCCGACAGACGACGATAGCCCCCCAGCCCCATTGTCGGTGATCGCCCTAAAAAGCCCCATGTCTCGCGCTTCGAGCAAGAAGTCCCCCGCGCGTTTCTGCGTGATTGGATCACCAAGCTGAACCGCTGTGGCCGGCGAGGACTCATCCATCGCAAGCGACGAGAAGGTCGCGCCGTGGATGCCGTCATTGCCGATGCGTCCACCTACCATGCAAATACGATCGCCCGTGTTAACCTGCTTGGTCTCGCACGGCACGCCCGCTACGAGCCTCGGCATGAAGCCTCCGGTGCCGCAATAAACCAGAGGCTTGCCTAAGAAACGCTCGTCAAAAATCAATGCGCCATTGACTGTCGGGATCCCGCTCTTATTGCCACCGTCTTCGACTCCACGGCGAATGCCATCCAAAATGCGCCGAGGGTGAAGGAGCCGGTCCGGCAAAGTGTCGGAATAATCGAGTGGGGCCACGCAAAACACGTCGGTATTGAAAATAGGCTTCGCACCCATGCCACATCCGAGAATATCCCGATTCACGCCCACGATTCCCGTAAGCGCGCCGCCGTAAGGATCGAGTGCCGAGGGGCTATTGTGCGTCTCCACTTTGATGCAGAACGCGTCTTCATCATCGAACGCGACTATGCCCGCGTTGTCCGAGAAGACAGAAAGCAGCCACGGCTTCTGCAGCTTGGAAGTGGTGCCCGCGATCGTCGTCTTAAAAAGGCTCTGCGTCTCAGAAGGAATCAGCGCTCCGCCCTGGGTTGCGCCAGAGGTTTCGCGATACTTGATGTTGGCCCCGAAGATCTTGTGCTTGCAGTGCTCAGACCAAGTCTGCGCGATGACCTCGATCTCGACATCCGTCGGCCCGTCGGTCGGCAAGCCTTGGGATTTGCGTTGTTCGATGACATCGGGAAGCGCGTAGTAGTCGCGGACGGCGCACATTTCTTCGACCGAAAGCGCCCAAAGCTGCTTACGGCTCAACTGATCAAGCTCCGAGTCCGTCAAGCCCGCCAGCTTGTAATGCTCGACCTGATCGGTGCCTCGCAGATTGACCTTGGGGAGATCCCTCTTGATTCGCTCTTGATGGAAGCGATCGTTTTTCTTAAGCTCGGCCTCAGGCACGATGGTCCAGGTTTCGATGAGCTCGTTGCAGAATACATCGCGCGCGATCACGGCGAGCGAATCCTCATCCAACCCGACGCCCTCCAGGACAAGCAGAGCCCCACTAGTTGCGCGACCCCCGTTTAGATCCTTACCCAGCACGATCTCAAACGCCTCAAGCGAAGTGCGGCCCACATTGTCGGTCACTCCGGGACGAAACCTCCGCTCGAGCGCCCAAAACCTGCCGGGCCGATTGGGAGCGGCTTCCATGAGGTCGAGCACCCCGCCATGCTTGCCCGAAGCCGACGGGATCAAATTAGCAGTGAAGAGCCACTGAAGCACTCGATCCCAAAACACTTCGGTGATCGCAGGGATCATCTCTTCGCGCGTGGCGGGCAGATCCAGCCAGTAAACATCCAAAAGCCTTGCCCAGCGGATCTTTTTCCTGAGCTCGGGATGAGCGAGCTCGATTTTTCGCAGCAAAGATTGCGAAGCAGGATCGTTAAACTCGGGACGCATAGCGACTTCAATGCGGGCGAACACGGAGCCTCCTTGTCGACTCGACATCAAACTTTTCGGGTAGGACCCAAGCTAGGGTGTTTGGAAATAATCGGTGCTCGATCTGCAAGCCGAGTTTCTCGACCTCGGCAACCGATCGGCAGGCAGAAATCGAAAATGCTTCTTGCGCGCAGATCGGACCGCTGTCGACTTCGCGCTCAACCAGATGAACCGTGACGCCCGTGGTGTGCACGCCATGGAGATAGGCTTGCTCATAGGCAGAAACGCCTGGAAACGACGGCAAAAGCGAGGGATGCACGTTCACGATGCGTGAGTACCCGCGCTCAGAGCGAAACGCCTCGATCAATCGATCTGTCATGATGCGCATATATCCTGCGAGCACCAAGAACTGGGGAGCCAGAGGCTTGAGCTCTTCTAAAACCTTTGCTTCGTGCGCCACCCGCCCGGCATCGCCGCCGCCCTTAATCCAAGGCACTGAGATCGCGCGGATGCCAGCCTGTCGAGCTTTCTCGAGCGCTGGAGCGTTAGCCTGATCAGAGAGCAAAGCAACAACCTCGGCATTCAGAGAGCCGGCTCGGATTGCCGCCAATATCGCATCAAAGTTGCTGCCTCGGCCCGAAGCAAAGACCGCGACTCTCACAGGGGCGGAGCTCATGCCTGCGCCTCCTTCGCTGCTACGTCAGTTCTAAACTGCAAGCCTTCGAACTTCACTTTGTGAATTCTCTCATAGGCCTGGGCACGCGCTACTTTGAGATTCGCACCCATTCCAAGCGTTCCAAAAACACGCCCCCCGGAGGTCACCAACCCCTGCTCCTGGGCCGCCACTCCGGCCGCAAACATGCGCGGCACTCCGTCCTCGAGCTCAGCCGAAAAACCAGAGATGGCCTTGCCCTTCTCAGGAGTTTCCGGATACCCCTTGGCGGCTCCTACAACGTACACGGCCGCCTCTTTCTTAAATGGCACCGACGGCGGCAACGCCCTAAGATCCCCGCGCGCGCAAGCTTCGAACCAAGGGTAGATGTCGCCTTCGATTCGCGGCATGAGCACCTGTGTCTCGGGATCCCCAAAGCGCGCATTGAACTCGATGACCCAAAACCTCTCGCTCTCAAGCTGAGCCATGAGGCCTGCATACAAAACTCCGCGAAACGAGGCGCCACGCTTCTTCATCTCTCGCAGGGCGGGTTCAAAGACTTGGCTGCGAACTTTATCAGCCAGCGCGCTCGTGACTCCCGGGATCGGGCTAAACGCCCCCATCCCTCCGGTGTTCGGCCCTTCATCGCGATCACGAATGCGTTTATAATCACGTGCCGGATCCAAAAGCGCGCAACGGTCGCCATCACAGAGAGCGAGCCAAGAGATCTCCTCGCCCAAAAGCCGCTCCTCGATCACCAGGCTGCCTGAGATTTGAATCAACTCCTCGGCGGCGCTCAACGCCTCAGATTGAGTCGCACAGACCCGCACGCCTTTGCCGAGCGCCAAGCCATCGGCCTTAATCACCCAGCCCGCACCCCAGGGCACGGATCGCAAAATCTTTCGCGCTTCTTCAATATTCTGAGCAAGGCGATACTGCGCAGTCGGGATCCCCGCAGCCTTCATCACATCTTTAGCGAACGCTTTGCTCGCTTCGAGCTGTGCAGCCTCTCGCGTGGGACCCAACGCAAGCACACCCGCGTCGTTCATCACGTTGACGATTCCGTCAGCGAGAGGGTTATCCGGCCCTACGACAACGAGGTCCACCTGGGTCTCCCGTGCGCGTTTGGCGAACTCGACAAAATCAGCCTTCGAGCTGCCCAATTGCCATCGTTCCCAGCCTGCGGGCATTCCTGCATTGCCAGGCGCCACAATCAACCGCGAGATCTCGGGGGATTGCGAGAGCTTCCAAGCAAGCGCATGCTCTCGACCTCCGGAACCAACCACGACGACTGTCTTACCGTGGGCTTCGCTCACGACTCACCGTCCCTGGAGGTCGCGCGTAAGCCTGCGCAATTCATCGACCACTCGCTCAAGACCCCATGCATCGGCGAACCAGGTCCTGCCCGTGAACGAGTTCGCGAGCGAAAGATAGAGCTGCGAGCCCAGCTCGCGCACCGGCGCGGGAAGCGGTGGAGGCGGCTGCACGCCACGCTTCCAATCGGCGATGCCTTGGGCACGCGCCTTTTCTTTGGCCTGAGTGATGGCCTCATACCAAGGAGTCGTTCGGTAATACTGCCTGAGAAACTCTTTAGAGAGCTGAACCCCATCTCGTCCACCGCTACTCCCCGGGACGAGCAGCCTGAGCTCGTCCGGACCAATGGCATCGACGAGAAAACAACGCCCATCTGCACCGAGCGCCCACTCCAATTTGCCGTCGGCGAGCTCCACGCCCGCAAGCGAAGACCTCCACCTGAGCCAGCTCGCAACCCACGCCGTTCTAAAAAGCAAATCCTGGAGTTGATTCGCTGTCAGCCCTGCGATCGACAAGGCTTCAGTGAGTGGAACCGGACGATCCGAGCTTTCGAGCTTTGTGAAAAGCTCCAAGATCGGAAAATCCCAAGTTTCGCCCGCCTTAATTTGGAGATCAGCGTACCCTAAAGAAGCCAGATACCCGGCATCACGCTCCACGCGCTCAAAAAGCGAACTGCCTTCGGGCAAGCTAAAACGAAACACCACTTCCAACGGTACCAGCCTAGGCGCAGGCGCTAACCGCGTCGCTTGATAATCCGGCAACGACCTTCCGAGCACAGTCGCAAGAGTGGGCTTGACCACCGAAACTTGCCCGACCGCAAGCGTGCGGGTCGGCGACTTGAGATCGCGGGTCGGAACCGCCGTAAGGCCGCCCGATTCGATGTTACCCGCTACGGCACCCAGGTAATGGGTGCGCAGCCCTTTTTCCTGAAGCTCTTCTCCGATTTCATTAAAAGACGAGCCAAATCGATTCTGTTTGCGAAGTCCCTGCGCTGGGATGGACTTAGAGAACTCCTTCCAGCTCTCCGCTTGCTCGAGCTTCTCAAACCAATCCGCGGCAAGAACCGCGAGTGCCTCTCCCTTGCGAGCGAGAGGATCGGGCATGCGACCCCAATCAAAAACCGAGTAGGCATCGGTGTACTCGAAGATCACCGACTCTTTGCCATCGATCTTCAAAGGGCCTTTGAGGTCCTTGACCGATCCGCGATAGAGCGTCTGAATCATGCTTCTTTACCCCTCTTGCGGGCCTTGGACTCAGGAGGCGGATCCTCAGACTTGCGGTCAGCTTCGCGGTCTTTCGCGAACCGCCGAGCGCTCGAAATATCGGTGGGATAATTGCCGTCAAGGCAAGCCATACAGGGCTTGTGACCACCCTCGCCCGTCGTCGCTTCTTGAAGCCCTGGCAGATCTTGATAAATCACGGCGTCTGCGCCCAAGTCCTGCTCGATTTCCTTCAAGCTACGATTGGAGCCAATGAGCTCTTTTTCTGAAGGAAAGTCGATGCCGTAGTAGCAAGGATGCTGAATCGGTGGGCAAGTCGAGACGATGTAGACCGACGTCGCGCCTGCCTGACGGATGAGTTCGATGATCTTGCGCGAAGTAGTGCCTCTAACGATCGAATCGTCAACAAGAAGCACGCGCTTGCCTTGAATCTCCGATTTGACAGGAGAGAGCTTGAGATTCACGGCTTTTTGGCGCTTCTCCTGAGAATCAAGGATGAACGTACGCTTGATGTAGCGATTCTTGATCAGCGTCTCGCGATACGGGATGCCAAGTTCCTCAGCGAGCGCGATAGCCGCGATACGTGAGGTTTCCGGAACGGGCACGATGATGTCGGCGACAAGCTTTTGCTCGTCCATTCGTTTCTTAACGAGCTTTGCTAAGCTTTTGCCGAGCTGAATTCTTGATCCGTAAACCGGCACCCCATCAATGACGGATTCAGGAGACGCGAAATAAACCCATTCAAACATGCAGTGGCGCGGCCCGCGATTGTCGAGCACTCGAGAATGGACTTTGCCCTGCATATCGATGAAGAGGACCTCGCCCGGCTGGATGTTACGGACGACTTCGTATCCTGAAAATGCTAGCGCCACGCTCTCGGAGGCAACCATGTGCGCCTCACCCGAGGGAAGCGCGCCGGGAGGATTCTCGCCCGTACGCCGCATCGGTCTTTTACCCCAGATCAGAGGACGAATGCCGTGCGGATCCCGAAACGCGACGAGCCCGTGATCAGCCACGAGCGTGACGATGCTGTAGCTCCCTTTTACCCGCTTGAACACGTCCGCTACAGCTGAGCAAATAGTATCAAAGCTCAGCTCCTCGGTGGCGCCTTGGGTACCTGCCGGAGAGCGAGCCAATGCATCCGCAAAAACATTGAGAACCGTTTCCGTATCCGAATGAGTGAGAAGATAGCGGCGCGCCTTCTTCAGCTCGTCGGCAAGCTCTCCGCAATTGACGATGTTGCCGTTATGAACCATCCCAAGACCAAAGGGATAACTCAGCAAGAACGGCTGAACATCAACAAGATCACCCTTACCAATCGTGCTGTAACGAGCGTGACCCAGCGCTAGATTGCCGGTCAACGTCTTCATATTGTCGCGCGTGAAGACGGACTCAACGAGGCCAATGTTTTTGACCCGATGAAATCCATCAACATCATATGAGAGAATGCCCGCTGCATCTTGGCCGCGGTGCTGCAACGTAGTGAGCCCCAAAAAAGCCTCAGTCGCCGCATCAGGGGTTCCAATAACTCCAACAACGCCGCACATGTATTCACGCCGCCCGTATGTTTGATTTGAGATGGACGCGCATCGCCGAGAATACCCGTATACGGTATTCTTGGCCGCTTCCCTTCTCCAGCGTACTTTCATGTACGCTCGAGTCGGTCAGCCCCGGATTCTCGACGCTGCACTATACTAAGAGCGTATATCATAGCGATGAGAGAATCAGGCTTAAGAATTATAGAGTTTCAAAGATAATGCAGAGCAGGCGACAGTTTCATGACACTCAGTTGAAATTCTTTCGCAGCCTGTTACGCTCATAAGGGAATGAAGGTCAGGAATTCTGATTCATCGTTTGACGTGCGACAAAGACTATTGCTAAGCCTGAGGTCGCTTCATTCACATGGAGGTTCGTTTCAAGTATGAGCTCGAATGGCAGTCCCGTCACAGGAATCATCGACGAAAAGCTCGTCATCATCGACTTTGGAAAATACGAAGGAAAGAGCGTAAGCGAAATCGCTGAGCTTGACCCTATTTTCTATGATCGCCTCGCCTCTGAAAAAGAGAGTGGAGTCTTCGCGATTCGAAGGCACAAAGATAAAACGTTTCGACTTTATGTGAATCCGTTGTCGAATATGGATCACTGAGGAAAGACCAGTTTGCGGTCGTCGACTTTCAGGTATCAGATTGGATATCTGATTTCGGATCTGTTCCTTCACCTCTGCCACTTCGCAAGAACATAAACACGGGCTTTCAGCGAGCTTATTCATCCGCCACTTATCCGCCATCTCTAACATGGCGGAAGGCCTTATCTATCTAGGCACTACCCCAGCAAATACTCCCCACGAAACACCTCAGTCGCAGGCCCTTCCATCATGACAGGATGGGTTTCGCTGCGTTTGCTAGCGCCCTCCCACCCGATCTGAAGCGCGCCCCCAGGGAGGACGACCTCAAGCCGGCCCTGAGCGCGACCCGTACCCAGTGTGGCCACCGCCGATGCACAGGCGCCGGTCCCGCACGCGAGCGTGATGCCGGCGCCGCGCTCCCAAACACGGATTTTGATACTGGATGGGCCCGTGACTTCGACGAATTCGACGTTGGTGCGCTTCGGAAATCTTGGGTGACGTTCGATCTCTGGGCCGATTTTTTCTAGATCCACTGTGGAGACGCGATCTGTGAAGAAAACAGCATGGGGATTGCCCATGCTGACTTCGTGAAATCTTAATTCCTGGCCGGAGCTGAGCTTGAGAGCCTCGCCTTTGTCGAAATGTGCGCCTAAACCAGGGGCTCCCATATCGACGTTCACGAGATCGTTTTTGATGGTCACGATCTTGGTGCCCGCGAGAGTTTCGATGCGGTAGCTGGAGCGGCCTTTAATGGCACTATGTCTTTGGAGATAAAGCGCCACCGCGCGGATCCCGTTGCCGCACATCTCCGCGCTCGAGCCGTCGGAGTTGAGAATCTCCATCCGGACGTCGCAGCGGACACCTGCATTACCTGGGCCTTGCGAGGCTTTGAGCCAGAGGACTTGGTCTGCGCCGATGCCGAAGCGGCGATCGCAAAGAGTTTGAGCTTCTTGGGGACCTAGGTTGTGAGGGGATTTGCCGAGGTCGTCGATGACGACGAAGTCGTTGCCGAGACCATGCATTTTGACGAAGGGGATGCTTGCCATCCCTTAGTTCTAGCAGAGGTGGGGCGTGCGCGCTAGGCGACTGAGATCAGCGAGCGCCGCCGGCTTCGCCTAAGCCGAAAGATTTTTGGGTGTTGACCAGATCCCTAATTTTTGACTGTTGGCTGGCAATAGAGCGGCAGATCGCTTTGCTCTTAGCTGGATTCGCGTCTTTGAGTTTATTACGAGCCTTCTTAGCTTTACTTAAAAGTTCCTCCGCCTCGTCTCTTCGCCCCACTGTTGAGTTCTTGCAAGCCTGGTCCGTACCACAACTCGCTAACTCTCTTTCAACACGCTTAACCTTTCTATCAGCGAAATCAACCTCGTCATCCGCCTCTGCCAATTGCGCAGTATTTTGCGCCGTAGATGCACAGCCACTCCCATTGTTCAAAGCGGACTCAATAGAAGCAACCTTTTCCTCATCCAAGCCCTCTGGCTCGATATCTAAAAAGGTACTCATCAAGTTTCCAATAGGAGTCTGCATCTTTTCGCATTCTTCTTTATTCTTCGAACACTCCGCATTCTCGTAGTCCTCGGCTCTAGCCAGGATCGCATCCAACTTCTTATCCAACGCTTCCTTCGCACAGCTCATTTTGAGCCCCTCAAGCTTATCCATCGCCTCGTTGAGCGGCCCTTCCTTCTCAGTCAACCGATTTACCCCATCCGCAAGCGTCTGCGTCGAGCCCGACAAATTATCGCCCGCAATGTCCAAGAGCGGCGGACTCGTATTGCCCGCAATCAGCGCTAAGGAGCTCTGAGGCGCGATCGGCAGCCCCTTCTCGTCGAACTGAAGTGGCTCGGACTGCACTTTGCCGATGTTGATACCGCCGATACCGAGCGACGCAAGCGCAGTATTGATCGCCTGGAGCCGGTTTGTCAGCACAGCACTTTGACCGCTAAATTGCTGCCCCATCTGCTTGACGAAACTCTCAGCGCTTTGACGAGCCCTCTGGACGTAACTCTGCTTAAACTGCTGCACCCGAGTGATCTCGATCTTGATGTTGCGATCGACGTTCTGAAGCATCTGGATGCAGCCATTGAGGCCCATGCAACTAAAGCCAATATTGGCCGCGGGATTCGTGCCTTTAATGAGCATCGAGACGCTGGCCTGCTTGACGTTACCTGAGAGGATGCCCTCTAAATTGGCTTGAATATCCCTTAAGCAATTGACCTGCGTTTCAGGAGCCGCGTTTTTGCACTTTGCCGTGTTCAGCGGCAAGCTCTGCCCAGTGAGGCCGCGAATCGCTTCGTCAAATTTAAGCGCGTTATCGAGAATGAGAGTGTTGCCTTGGCTCTTAAGATTGGCCTGGGCTTTCTTAAGCGACTCCTGCTGAACCCCGATTGGAGAACCTTTGCGAGCGCGCTCTTTACGAACCGTGCGATTGGCCTCCTGAAAGCAGTAAGCGAAGTTCTTCATCACCACGTCGTGGATCGGGATCGACTGGCCGTTGATCCCAACTTGCTCGAAGGCGCGGAGCTGATCGCCAAACTGTGCTTCTACATCGGCGGCCGTCAACAGAGTTGCCGCAGGGCCCACATCTGGAGGCGGACTACCGGGAGCGGACTGTTTGGTCTTTTGAGGCAATTGACCCGTGATCTGATCTAAAAGCGTAGCCAAGCCCTGGGCTTGACTCTCGCCTTCACTAGCAACGGTGCTGCTGTCTTCGATCTGTCCATTTTTATTTACTGATTGTTTATCAGCAAAAATACAAAGCACATACTGCTTGGCGCTCACCGGAGGGTTGTTCTTCGAGCCCTTGGGCTTGCAGCGCAGCTCTGCATGGGGACGACTATTGAAGCACTCATTAGAGAGGCCCGCGATTCGATCATCGATCGCTTCTTGAAGCGCTATCTCTTGGTTCTTCACATCTTGATTCGCATCCTGAAGCTTTTGGATCGCTTCAGGGACAGAGCCCTCGCCGCTAGTACTGGCGATTGCCCTCTGAAGGTCATCGCGGATCTGAAGCAATCCTTTTTGGCCGCTTTCTTTGGTTCCACCCAATTTATCGAGCACGTCTTTAGACTGAGCTTCGCGGTCTTGAATCACTTCTTCGATCTTGCCAAGATCTTGTTGCATGCGATCGGAGTTGGCCTTAAACGCCCCTTGCATCGCGCTGATCTGCTGCAAAAGCGCTTGAGCTTGAGCGGTCATACATCCCACCTCCGCGCTCACGGCCTGCAACTTGGTCTTCTTGCACTTGATGGTGCCTAGAGCATCGAGGATACTTCTGAATTTAACATCGAAGGCTGACTTGCTAAAATTTCCACCTGGCGCGATCGACTGACAGGAGAGCGCGTCGGCCGATGGGCCAACTTCGCTTCCCGAGCAAACCGAGTTTTGCCCAAACCCTCCGGCTCCTACAGCAACGTTGGAAGTTTTTGATTGGAGCACATCGCCCAGCGTTTCGATTCCCGACGAGATCGCCGACTGAAGTCCACCCTGGCAGCTGCCAAACGATTGCGCCTGACCCGCGATCTTGGCGGCGTCAAAGGCAGGAGGCAGGGTCGCGTCGAATCCAGGGTTCACATGGGCAGCAGGGTTAGCGCCAACATCTTCGACGGCGGCAGCATCACTCAAGCCCAATCCGCTCAAAGACGGAGCAAGAAGTGAGCTCGGCACGAGGCTGATCGTAAACACAAACAAAACGAAATAGGAAACGCCCGACTTAAACGAAAGATGGGACTGTCCCATAAGGTATAACCCCCGAAACTGGTTACTTAAATTCTACATATTTAATAATGTTTTTTAAACCTGATTCGGCTCTCTGCTATTCAGCAAGGCACCCTCAGGTAAAGACTCGCCATTTAGGCTCAGGTGTCTAAACTATGACGAAACCTGTCGACTCTATCAACACATGGGACGTCGCAAATTGCCTAGTTCTCGCTGATGCGAGCGCAAGGAAAAATCACGGGTTTTAGCCGCTCATCATACGCAGTCCTGCAGGCCATCCTGGCCTGATCTTGACTGGGGTCGTTTGGCTTACGTTTGGACTACGCTCGCTCCAGCGCGACTTCCCGAACCGCATCCACGATGCCGCCCAGTTGAGGCGCACTCGCCATTTCAAGCGGATCCGCAAGGCCGATGCCCGGAATGAATGCGCCCGCCAACAGGCGTGGACGCGCTTCGAGGTGATAGAACAGATCCTCGCAAGTGCGACGGATCAGATGCTCACCAAAGTTCGTCACCTCAGTGTCCTCGTTCACAAACACTGCTCGACCCGTCTTCTGGATCGACGCTGAGATCATTTCCCAGTCATAAGGCCACAGGGTGCGAAGATCGATGACCTCCACGCTGATGCCTTCTTCCTGCAATTGATCCGCAGCCTGCGCACAAAGCGGCAACGTGCGGCCGTAACTCACAACCGTGACATGCTCACCCGCGCGCACGATCTTGCCTTTGCCGAGCTCAACTGTGTAATCGATCAGCCCTTCTGGCCAACGCGCTTTCCAGCCCTTGTTGCGGGCATCGGTCAGGATCGGCATGTCGATCATGTCCTTGAGCGTCTTCTCGTCTGCAGGCTCACCCGGGATGGGCTCCTGACCGCGGATACGCAGCAAAGCCTTAGGCTTGAGATACATCGTTGGATTCTGGTCCTTAAGGCACGCGAGCATCAGCCCATACGCGTCCAGAGGATTTGAAGGCATGACGATCTTCCAGCCCGGAATATGGGTCATCGTCGCATCGAAAGAATGCGAGTGGTAGATCGAGCCTCGGATCCCGCTACCCACAGGGGTCATCACCGTCATGGGCAAATTCCAATCACCGTTCGAAGCCCAGGATTGCATCCCTGCAAGCTTCAATAGGTCGATCGTGTTGTAAATGTAGTCGCAGAACTGCACTTCAGCTACGCAGCGGGAGCCAGCAAATGCCAACCCCATCGCAGCGCCGATAATCCCGCGCTCATCGAGCGGGGAGTTCCACGTCGTCTGCAACCCCTGAGTCACAGTGAAAACACCCCCCAGCGGAGGACCTACGTCTTCACCAAAGATATCTTTAATTCCCAAATGCTTTTCGCCGTAATGCAATGCCATGCGAATGGCTTGAGCCATGTTTGCCATTACCAGTACTTTCCTTTCTGGCCTGCGTAGACGTGATCGTAAATGGTCGAACCGTCTGGCCAAGGCTCCTGCTTCACACGCTGGCTGATCTCCAGCATCTCTTGGTTGTATTTCTCGCGGATGGCGTCCATCTCCTTGCGAGTGATGATGCGGCCTGCTTCGAGCTTCTTCTCGAACTCCACCAAGCAATCGACTTCATCGGTAGCCAGGTTACAGCCCGTTGCGGAGCTATGACCGTAAAGACGCGAAACCCGGGCCTCGAGAAGCACTGGCTTGCGCTGTTTGCGGATATAACTCATGGCTTCTTGAAGTCCCGCGTAGGCCTCTTCGACATCGTTGCCATTGATGACCATCGTCTTCATGCCAAAAGCTTTGCCACGATCCGCGATGATCTTATCGCCGTGCTGAGTCTTCGAAGGCGTCGAGATGCCCCACTCATTATTGGTCACGATCATGAGGATCGGAAGCTCATTGCCCGGACGAGTTGCCCAAACCAAGCAAGAAGCAAAGTCACCTTCTGCCGTTCCTGCGTCACCTCCATTGACGATCGAGATTGAATCGCCACCATTGCGACGCTGGGCAATGCCAGTGCCGATGGCGGTCTGATACTGCGTCTCAATCGTGGAAGTCACTGGAACGACATTCCATGCTCTGCGCGAGAAGTGGTTGCCAAAGTTGCGACCGCCCGAGAACGGATCGCTGGCCGTGTTCTTCATCTGGCGAATTGCGTCGATGGGCTCCATACCCATCGCAGTCAGAATCGCGCTCGAGCGATAGTGAAGATGCAAGAAATCGTAATCGACGCCCTGCCCTTTTTTTACCATCATGCCAAGCGGAACATTGAAGGCCTCTTCTCCAGGGCCGCCAATCCAGAAGTAACCATCCGATTGCTTGTACATGCGGATGAGGCGCTCTTCGAGAACCCGCGCCTTCACCATGAGATCGTGGATCTCAAGAAGAAGCTTAGGCTCGAGCTTAAACCGCGTAGACGGACGGTCCTCACTATTTGAGGAGAGCTGTGATGATGACTTTTTGATGTTCTTGCCTGGGTCTTTATTCAGTCGCAAGCAGGGTTCCCTCCAGGAATCTTCGAATTGGAGGAACCTATACGAATCCTTCGGTTTCCTCAAGGCCCACACCATCCGATGGCACAAGTTCTCTGAATGAGAGTGTGAGAGGTCCAGGCCCTTCCTTCGATTTTGAGTTACTCTCCTAGCTTACCGCGTATTTTTTCAATTCGCTGTTCCCATTTCTGCCAGTCAATTTCTTGAACTAGATCTCGCCTCACAGATCCTTACACTTTCTTCTAAAAGTCTAAAATTGCCCACACTTCGCCGAGTGACATCACGGTTCTCGGCAAAAAGTTCCCACTCAGCACGCCCTCGACACTTTCGAACTGAGAACCTTCCTCTCTCCTCGGTTTAAAAAGTGCTTCGAGTGAGGCTGAGCGCCATGCGTAGCGACCTATCCCCGTCCGGTCAAAGCTCGACCCTCCCCACCTACCGCTTTGCAGCAAAAACAATACTCTGGTTACACTTGAGATCACCGCTGAGCTCGCTCTGTACTTTTAACGCGCGAGCCGTTAGCCTCCGGGCATGCATTCTTCATCAGCCGACTCCCCAAACGGTGCGTACCATTGGTACCGCGGCTTTGTTCAAGGCAAGACCCGCGCCGTAATGGCCTGGATTTTTGCGATCACACTCGGACTCTCCGCTCGAGAGTTTCCGCTCTGGCATGGAGTGCTGCTCGCATTTCTAGGCTCTTGCCTGCGCTTTTGGGCAAGCGGGTACATTCGCAAAGACTCGCGACCCGCCGTAGGCGGGCCTTACGCTTGGGTACGCAACCCGCTTTACCTGGGCACTTACTTGATGGCGCTCGGTGCAGCCGCTGCGATCGAGAACTGGTGGTTGCTCGGGATTGGTAGCGTATTGTTTGCGCTCGTCTACCACTTCATCATCTTGGATGAAGAGACCAAACTTGTGCGCATTTTTGGCGAACCTTATCTGAAGTACTGCACGCTCGTGCCTCGGTTTTTTCCTAAGCCTTGGCGCGCGTCGCGAGCGGCTTTGAGCGAGGTGAATCCGGAGATGGAGCACCATGGGTTTAGTGGCAAGCTTGCGATGAAGAACAAGGCTTACGAAGCGCTCGCTTCGTTCGCAGGACTGGTCGGCGCGATCACGCTTGTGGCTTGGGCTTGGAAGAATCTACTCAGCATTTAAGATATCGGTGCCGAGGATGCTTTTGATTTCGGATGCTTTTTCATTCTGAACTTTTTCCGTATAATCCTTGCCCAAGATCCTCTGCGCTTCGAGAATATCCATGTGAGCCGTGTCCAGCGCAGGCAGCGCTTCCATCACGCGACCCGCGCGAATGAAGCGATGGTAGGTGCAAACCTTTCGATCAAACGACCGATCGCGAGCATCTCGCTTGGTAGCAATCGCCTGCTTAAAGATCAGGGCAGAGTGTCTAGCATGAGCGCTTTCACGCGCAAGCTCAGGATTCTCTACGTCGCTCGGCATTTCAGTCGTAGCCATATCACTCAACTCGGCTGTGACTGAATTGCCATTCGTGCGAGTCCAACCTTCGGGTCGCTTATTTAGGGGGTCGTTTTTGAGATAAGTTTCGTCCATATCCCCGCTATAAAGACGCCAGAGGTCCATGTACTTCGCTCCAAGCATTAAATTACCCAGGGCTGGATTAGAAAACCCCGCACGCTCGGCGTATCCGGAGACCAGAACCGTATCCTCGCAAGCCTCGATAAACGCGCCACCCGAATGAGGCGTCACCCTACCAACCAGTGGAAAGTTCTTCTCGTTGTCCGGCCCATAGGCTGTCAATGCAAGCAGACACAGATGCGCAAGAGTCTGCCCCATCGGGCCATAGAGCCCTGTTCGACTCTCCTTCGCATTCTTGTACAAGGCGTCTGCAGCATCTTGAATCGGATCAGACGTGATATTGCCCCGATAGTAGTTCAGAAAGTTTTGAAGATTTCTGTAGGCGACCGTCTGACCCAGATCAATATCGCGCTTAATTGTATCGAGGTTCGCAGGCTGAGTGAGCAACTGCTCGCTGATCGATCCACCTAAAGCAATCAGAATGCCGGCCGTATCCCTAGGGAACTGGCCCATGCGCAACCGGCGTTGCAAGTCCGCTTCGACAAAAAACTTAACACGATCCGTAACGAACTGAATACCTAGGCGAAGCTGAAACCTCAAAAAAATCTTTGCTACGATTTTTCGATACTGTTCATCACTAGAGTATCCTATTTCTTTCGAAAGCTTGTCCTGACTCAAAGTAGAGGTCGATGTACCGATTTTTATTTTATGCAGAGCCTCATCAAGTGGATCTATCGCCGGCGAATTTGCCCGAAGCGCAGGCATTACCACTTGGGAAGGAGTGGACTGAAGTCCCCGCTTCAAGTTCAGAATTTCGCCGAGCACATCCCGAATCATCGCGCGAGTGTCACCGATCATATCGATCAAAAGCGGATTTTCAATGACGCCTGGATGCTCTTCAACCATCTCGCCCAAGCTCTTCAAAAAGGCATCAATATCCTGAAAAGCCTCAAACGGCGCGACCCGATCGGCGGAGGGCTCAAAGGCTCCGACTAACAACCGAGCAGGATCAATCGTGACAAACTGTGCGAACTCTTGAGCCACAACATCGCGGGCAATGGCTGAGATTCTCTCAAAGTTAGCCATCAACTCCTCAAAGGTCGTCTGACTCAAAAGATCATTCTTCATGATGTAATTGTCTAGATCACCGATTTCGCCCATGATGCCGCAGTTTTTTCCGATCGGATCAAGGGTCAGACGACAAGCCATGACCCGAGGCTCTGACCCCATCATCATGGCATAGGATTGATCAGATGATAGCCGCCCGGCAGTTTGCTTGAGCGCATTATTAAGAAAGGCGCGCTGCTGATCAGAGGTATCCACCCCGCCTTTAGGCACTTTGTCGTAGAGCATCTTAAATTTGTACAAACTTGCGCTAACACTTCGGTAAGTATTGTCGAGAGACACCGACTTACCCCACACTTTGTTCTGGCGATCGGCATCGTCATCATCAGTCAAAGGACCACCGAAACGGACTTCCCAAAGAAACTTCGCGATCGATGGAAGCTCGCGGGTCAAGATGTGCATCCCTCGCCAAATCGGCTCTACCGAAGCTTTCCCGTTCTGCATGATTTTGTATGCTTCGGACTGGAACTTAAACTGCTCACGTGAATCTTGGGCCTTGCAATAAACTTCGGTCATCGCCTCAAGCGCACAAATCAATCCAGGCACCATCTTAGTCTTGTCGCTTTTAAATTTGCTTCGCTCGATCACTTGCGCATCCCCCATGAAAGAGATCGCAATCTCCATCAGTTGGGCGATACCGGACACTGCTAAGTGCTCCTCAGGCGTCTGAGACTGCTCAGAGACAGCCATCATCTGCACTGCAATCTGCAGCGCGGCCCTAGGAGACTGAACCAAACATTCTTGAAGAGCCGACATATCCGACAGCATGCTTTGCACGGTGTCGACCATGTCGACTGCTCTGGATCTGTAGCTTGCGTTACTGTCTAGATCGCGCTGGGCGGTTGAACTTGCGAGGCTCTGGTCAACCAACTGGTACTGTTTTTCGAATACGCCAAGAAAAGCTCTAGACCGAACTTCATCAAACTCAGTTCCGTTGCCCGAGGGCATCCCGTTAAGCACCGATGCGACATCACTGAGTTGGGATTTGAGACCCAGGTATTTTTGAAACTGCTTGTCTTGGAGGTAATTACCGACGTCAGTGCTAAGACCCTTGATTCTTGTGAGCTGTGTCTCAAATGGCTTGCATGCTACTTTGTCCTTTAAAGAATCGAGCACTGCGTGCAGCTGACTTGTTTGGGCGAGGGCTTTAGTGGTCCACGTCCCTTTTGAATCGCATGCGCTTCCGAACTGCTGAATCAATTCGTCGCCTGAACGATTTTCGATTGGGCGGTATACGACATCCTTAAGATCATCCCACCAGCCAGCCTGTGCCGATGGCGCCATAGGCAAGAAGGCCAGGACCCCCATGATGAGGGCCGACTTTCTGAAACACTGGATCTTTGAATTCTTCATGCGCATGATCGAACTACTCCATCACTCGATCGCAACGTCCAATCGCTGAGATCCATCGCAGCCCTTCAAATAGAAGTGCCACCACTCCTTCTCGAAGGGCTCAAACCCATGCGCCATCATGACCTTGCGAAGCGTCTCTCGGTTCTGTTTCTGCTGAATCGAGAGAGTCACTCCGGTAGGTGGCGCAAAGTGGGACGCCAAATCGAAGCAATCAAAGTTGGTGCCCATGTCGAGGCCGTTGTCGCGATTGCGATCTCCTGATGCGCAGTCTTTGGAGACAGGAATCTCAGCAGGAATCGGCATCGATCCCGAGGCAATCGTGAGATCGACGGTACAACCTGAGCTATGAGTGGATGAGTCTGCGATGTAGCCTTTGGCAAAAAGCTCGCTCTTGGGCGTGCGCGGATAGAACTCCTTTTGGGTCCCCTCATCTTCTGGAACCGAAGTCACGGACCACGCCGCGAAATCCTTCACCGCACGATCGGGCCTGTAACAATCATAGACTTTAAGAAAGTGAGTCGCTGCGTCCTTCTTGAGATCGCGGGCGACTTCTTGAAGGGCCTCGGCCACTTTCTGCTTGAGCAGGCAGCGCGCTACTCCATACCCAGCCGCTGGACGACCCATGAAGTTGTAAGAGCCCGCATACCGCATTTCGGTGGAGATACTCGGCTCAATCGCGCTGAGATCGACAAACCCAGCTGAAGCGAGCTCGGCAGGAACCGGAAGGGATTGATTGCGCACAAGAGCAGGGGCCTGGTCGGTATCAGAGTGTGGAACTTGATTTGTGGTCGCACCAGTGCCTGAGTGGCCCGTCTGTCCTTGAGGATTCGACCCCGACGTGCCGCCGCGCGAATCGTCAGACGCAAGATTCATCGGCAGATTGCTCGCCGGCGGAGCATGGGTAACCTTGCGCACGCACGCCGAAACACTGAGTCCAATTCCGATCACGACGACTACTCGACGAAGTCCATATTGCATGACTTTGCTTTTCCTTTGCCAGCCCCTGGCCAAGCCAAGCATGTATTAGAACAAAGAAGACTAAATTACTATGATTTTTTAAATATATGATGTTTATATTGTCTAAACATTAGACAGCGCCTAGAAGTCCGCAAATTTTGGCCGCAAGAAGAGGCCTAGTGTCAGGTAATTGTTTCGAATACTGATAGGGTCAGGGAGTTAAAGACGGGCTGAAAAATCTAAGACTACTCTGCTCCGCCCATCATCGAATGGAACATGCCGGACGAAGGGATCGATGCACCCTTACTTCGGCGAAGTCGCGATCGCGAATTGCTCAGCCCCAGCCTTGCGCGCGTGGTCCATCACTTCGATCGCAGATCCTAAGAAAGCCTGCCGATCACCCTCAAGGATGACGAGCTTGCCAGAAGCCTTGCTGAGCGCCTCGCTCACTGCGCGCTCAAAAGCCTCATAATCCCCGGTGGGGATGGCGCGTTCGTTGACTTGTAGGCCGCCGTCCGGCAGCAATGTCACGATCACACCCTCGGCCTGCGTCTGCGCGGTTGCCTGCGAAGCCTGCGGCAAACTAAAATTGACTCCCATCTGGGTCATGACCGAGCTCGACACCATAAAGATAATCAGGAGCACGAGAAAAATATCAGTCAATGGCGTGATGTTGATCTCGGCGACGATCGCGCCGTCGACATCGCTCCCCTCACCGCCGCCACCTAGCGTCCTAAGTGCCATCCGCTCCGCCTAACATCTCGGCCAACTCTTCGGCATGAAGCCGGATCGTCAACACCAAGCCATTGAGCCTTGTCTGAAATGCGTTGTAGGCCATGACCGCGACCACAGCGACGACGATGCCTGCGGCAGTTGCGATAAGCGCCTCGGAAATCCCAGCCGCCACCACGTTGAAGCCGCCGGCACCCGTCTTGGACATTTCTTGAAACGAACGCAAGATCCCAACCACGGTGCCGAACAATCCAATGAAGGGCGCGGAGCTACCGATCGTTCCCAAGATCCAGAGATTTTGCCTCAACTCCTGATTCAAAAGCTGGCGCTGACGTTCAACTGCTTCAAGCCAACGCGCTTTGAGTCGATTGTCATTGGATGCAAGGCGCTCCATCGCAGTCAGCATGAGCCGCGCCGTGGGTAATCCCGGAAACCGATGACAAAGACTGACCAACGAAGCTCTGTCTCCTCGAAGCAGCGCGTGACTCGCCTCATGATGAAACGCGCGCAGGTGCTCGCCTAACTTGCGATAACTCCAGAGACGCTCGAAGATCACGCCCCAAACCGCAAGCGAGCACAACAGCAAAGGGTACATTACGAATCCACCGCTGGTAATCAATGTCCATATCGACATGATGCTTTGCTCGCTTTCACTTGCAACCGTAACGAGGGCTTCCTACTATGTCAACCATGCGAACTGCGTCACGATTTCTCTTCACCCTGTGCCTTATCGCATGCCTTCCTGCTTGCACCCAGAAGGCTGCTCCGCCCAGCGCAGCCACCCAAACAGGTGGGCATAGCTCAGTCGCACTGCAGCCGGGCCAACCGCTATTTGCTTTCCGCACTCAAACGATCTCCGACCTCCTGATCGTCAAGGCCGATCCCGAAACCGGCGATCGCTGGTCAGCGCATCTCAGAAATAACGGCGCCGAGTGGGAGATCGATGATCTTGGTAGCAGCACTCCTCTGCTCGACCGCCACGCCGACTCTGGATTTGTGGTCCACCTGCTTGACACGCTCAAGACCTTACAACCCTCGCAAATCCAAGTGCAGGGACCACTCGAATCATTAGGGCTCGCCACTCCCCGATTCGCTTTGCAGTGGCAGTCCACCGATTCAACTCAAGGGTTTGAGGTGAGAATTGGCACTCCAAAGCGGGGCACCGGAGACGCCTACGCCTGGGTCCCGGGACAGCCGCCTTTCTTAGTGAACGGCGCTACCCTGCAGATGCTCGAGCACCTCACTCATCTCAGCGTTCTGCGCAATCGCCTGCTGGCGGGAGGAGTCGGAGCCGACGAGATCGAGGTCATCGAGCTTAAAGGCAACTCACCCTTTTACGCGCAACGTGAAGGAGCCAAGTGGACAGATCGCTCTCACAAACTTCTTCGCAAAAACATACAGGCTTGGATCGAGGGAGTCGCTCATGCCCGGGTATCGCGCTTCATCGACGACGCAAGCGAGGCCGAAAAGGGCAGGCAGGCAATAAATGCCCACCTTGTGGCAGAGATCAAATTGACGGACTCCTCGGGAAAGCTGACTGCCATCAAGGTGGGGCGGGCCGGAAAACAATGGGTTGCGCTGAACTCGCAGCGCCCTACCGGGGTGTTCGAGATTTTTCCCGAGGTCATGAGATTTTTTAAACCTCCAAAGTAGAACGGCTGTAAAAAGTAAGCTAGAATGAGTACATGTTCGTCAAAGGACACCTCATCGTCCTCGTTGCAGGCCAATCGCTCGAGTTCATCCATCAGAACATTTCTGTTTTTGGAGTTTCCGGGCTTACATGGAGCCCGCTGAGCCCACACGAGCATTTTGGCAAAGAGGCGCAGATCTCGCTACGAATTCCTGCCAAGCCTGACCTCCTCATCAAGACGCGCGGCTATCTGATGCGAGAGCGCACCATTTCAGGCGAGCACATGGCGCTTCGTTTCGCGCTATCTACCGATGACCACCAAAGGCTATCGGCCCATATCGAAAAAAACGGCATCTACCCTACCGAGTATCTGCGAAAATACCCCAGGATTCCCTCAACTGCAGAGATTCAAACGTTTCCGCTGCGCGCGCTGGTGTTGCCGCCAGAACGAATCTTGGCCGAAGCATCACCCGATCCAACTCAAAAAGGCCCCACGATGCCGTGGGTATTTGATGTCGGCAATCTCAGCCCCAACGGGATTTGCCTGTTCACCGAGAATCAAACCACGATGGCGATCGCCCCGGGTGACCGTCTTCACATGTCGCTTGAGCCTCGTGGATGGTTTCCGATGCAGATCCGCGTCGAAGGCCTCGTTTGTCGCGTCACTGAAGATCTGCACCCCAACAGCGGCAACGTGGTCCGCTATATGGGCATCAAGTTTGTGCGAGTCGACGAACTTAATCGCGCGGCGTTTCTTAATCTGCTCAGAGATATCCTCGCTCAACTCAAGACGACGGCGACCGCCCGGCCCCCAAAAACCAAGGCTTAAGCTGATATTCTAGAAACACTCCCTGAGCCGGTTCATGCCGGTTCATGAAGGGTCCATAGAGTAGCATCAAGTCGCGCACAGGAAGGCCCTAGAGGACTTCCTAGACTCGAAAGAAGTCCATTTTTGAATCATTTAAATATTTGTTATTATTGGTATTTTAACAAAAAAGACAACGTGAAGACTGATTTCAAATAGAATTGACTCAATGAGTCAAGCTAGGTACCGGAATTCATTATTTAAATAGTTGATTAAATTAATCAGAAATCTTATCCTTAAAGCATTAGGGAGAGGGATGAATTCAACCGGGAGACTTCTAAAGTCTTTGATTTTGACTGTCGCTTTCGCGGGCGCGCTCAGCGCGTGTCGCGAACCCATTGACTTTACCCTTCGCAACTCGACGCGCACCAACATAGCCACGACCTACACCTGGTACGGACCTAACGCGATGGATCTGGGGGGCTTGAGAGACTCTTCCCTCGATAGCTTTTTTGATTCGCTCGAGATCTTCCCTACCAGCGATCACACCGCTGAAGTGGTTGGCGACCTCGTCACCGATATCTCCCAAAGCTTCGCTGATTTTAGATTGAGCGCTAACTCAAGCCAGGCGGTGATGGTTTCGACTTTGTTTGATGGCAATCGATTTCGCCCCCTCGGCCGCGGCTACTTTCCGCGCTCTCAAGGCGGCGGAGGCTGGACACCGTTTGGACCGCAGAGCTCGTTTCTGAGCCCACTCTCCTCAGCCGTTGACTTCACCAACGTAGCTGCCGCAGTCAACAGAAGCGGCTCCGTGCTCTCAGTCTTCTCCGACGACGGCACCTTGGGAGGCACGCCTCGCAGCGCGGGCCTGAGTGGCACCTCAACTTGGGGCTCGTTCTCCGCCATGGGGACGACCGGCCCCACCGGCACTCACGACACCAATGGCTTTGTCACAGGCGTTGCCTGGGACGATTCGGGGCATGCGTTTTACGCCTACGCGGATGCGACCGTAGATAGCGACGCGGTTGCAACCAACACCGGACAGATTCTTCGTTACACCGCGGGCTCAGGTTGGGACGCATTCACTGACTCGACCCGGCTCGGTCCGGGCGTCTCTCAGCTCAAGACCGAAACAGACGGACTGGGCGTCACACCGCTCTGGGTGAGCGACGATATCTTATACAGCACGCAGATTTGGTTAGGGGGATCGGTCAGCTGCGTGACCGGCACTCAGGGCACGAAATGCTGGGGAGAAAATAGCCAGGGCGCTGTGGGTACTACAGGAACCATCGGAACCGACGTTGATTACCCCACGAACATCGTCATGGTCAATTCATCGAACGTCAGTCAAATCTCGGGCAGCAACACACACACTTGCGCCGTCAATAGCGGAACAGCGTTTTGCTGGGGAAACAACAGCGATGGCCAGATCGGCACTGGAAGCACGCAACCCAATATTCCGCTCCCCGCTCCTATCTCTCTCTCCAACGTGATTTCCGTCGCGGCTGGATCGCTGCACACCTGCGCGATCGTCACGACTTCTGCCACGGTCAATACGGTCTACTGCTGGGGTGACAACGTCAATACGGACGCAACTAACTCGAGACTTGGAGATCCCGACATCTTAATTGCTGCGCTTACTGGTCTGACTGCCCCTTCGACCACTTATCCGGTAGAGTTTGCCGCGCTCGCCGCAGGAGAGAAACCCGTTAAGGTTGTCGCAGGAGCCGACCACACCTGCGTGCTCACCAATCAAGATCGAGTCCATTGCTGGGGACGAGGGGACAGCGGTCAAATCGGGGATAACGGCAATGTTTCGCGAGATACTGCCCGACTGGTTACCCTGGTTGCAGGAACTTCCGCCGAGGATATTGCGATTGGTCCTAATGGCAACACCACCTGCATCGTCGCGTCTACCACCGCCACTGGCGTCGTCTCAGGCGTGCAATGCTGGGGCGACAACTCCAGCGGCCAAATCGGCGCAGGTGGCGTTACTTCAATAATTGCCACAGCCGTCCCGCTCGCGGTGGCTGATCAACCTAACGTCACGTCTGTAGCACCAGGACTTAGCCACACTTGCATCTTACTGAATACGGGTGTCGTCCAGTGCCTGGGAGACAATACCGTAGGCCAAATCGGCACAGGAGCCACCGGAGGCGCTAGCACGCCGCTCACCACCATCTCCACTCCCGCCAACATCACTGCCCAAGCTCTCGCCTCAGGAGCCAACCACAGCTGCATCCTCTCTCATTCGGGCGCCATGTTCTGCTGGGGTGACAATACTTCGAGTCAATTGGCACAGAGCCGACCAGGCAGCCTTGGCCCCGACGACCCCTCCCCCCTAGAAGTCCACGCAAGCGCCAACAAAACCCTTCACGCCTCGTGGTCCCTCGACAATGACTTCCAAAACCCGCAAACTGTCAGCACCGGCGACGTCAAATCATTTGCTTCAGCGACAGACGGGTTGGGCAACATACTCACGGTCTACATCCAGACTGTGACTGACTTTCCTGACCCACCCTCGGGAGTTTCGACGGTTTTCGCACCCTTGCTGCGCCACTACGATACGCGGATTTTCGCCTCGGTTCGAGGCGCAGATGGCAACTGGATCGGTCCTACCCAAGTTGACGACGAGGCGCTCTTCGCGCCCTACTCGACGACTCACCATCAAGATTCGCGAGGCAGCGAGGCAGACGCGGTCATGCCCACTGGCGGCATCGACTATTACACACCAGGCGTCGCTTACGTCGGCAATGGCCGATTCCTGGTAGCATTTGCCGTCAACGACCTGCTCAATATGAAATCGGGAATCTACATTCGTGGCTACACAATCGGCGCGGGCTGGGACGCGGTAGCCGACACGCTTGAACTTGGGTCGATGACGATCCCATCAAACGCTGATGAAGCATTTCGCTATGCCAACGATCTCAATCTAGTCGCCGACGGAAACGGCCACGCGGTCCTCATGGGGCATGTCGTGGTTCCCGTTAACGACTCTTCTACAGTGTCTTTGCGCAACTTCGGAATCAAAGTGTGGCAGTACACATCGGGATCCTGGAATACGCCTTTTCTCATCCCCAACTCAGTTTGCCTTGCCGACACTAACACGCTTACCCTTCCACTCACGGGCCGCCACCATTGTTCAAACATCAAACCGCAAGGAGTCGTGTTCCCTTCGGGCGAGGCAGTGATCGTGTATCCTGCCCCGGCCGGCCCCAGTGGAGCAAACGCTTCGAGACTCAGGCTCTATTCGATGGAGTTTAGACTATGAACAAAAAGCTTCATCAATCGATCCTTATCGCAACCTGTGCTGCTCTGGGCTCCGGATGCGCCGCGAGCTTGGATATCATCAGCCCAAGCCCGCTCGGGGACGGAGTCCGCGGAAAAACATGGCGTACTCCCGCATTCGCTGACGAGCTGCTTTTTCCAAAAACCTCCTACACGACTTCTAATCTGGTGAACTCGTGGGATGTCGCGAAGTACGGTAGCACCGCTCAGCTCGTGGCAACATGGCACGATCCGGCGCAAACTTTTCACAAAGGCTTTGCTCGCCAGTACATCGATGGAACAGGAGGGGCGGCGCTGGGTCCGCTCTTTGGAGTGATCGCTTCGGACACCACCAACGACATCGGATATTGCTCAGTTGCCGCAGGACCCGGTGGCATGTTCATGGCTAACTTCATCAACGCGACCGTGACAGGTCGAGCTGCCAGTTCCTTGTTCACGGGAGCGGCTTGGCAGCCTTTTTCCGTGGCTACGACGATGCCGGTCCTCTCGCATGCGGACTATGACTCTACCGCTGATCAAATCGCTCCTCGCGCCAAGAGCCTCTTTGACAAGATCGGGCGTGGTTACGTGTTCTTCGTGACTGATAGTGGCGCCGGCCAAGTCTATTACTCCAGCTGGGAATCCGCAGGCACCAACGGCATCGATCCCGCTGCGGTGTCGATGTCGGGCGCGGCTGATGCAGCAGCCAACATCATTACTCCACAGTCACCATTTACCGCGATTTTTGACGGCAGCAAGTACGTGTGCGTGACCTACGAGCTCAACGCCACCAGCGCGCTCAGGTCCCGTTGCGTGGACGCGACCGACCAGAGCGCGATCGACTTCACCGCTGCCCCGATGGCCACAGTGAGCACTGACCTCATGGCAGGCCATGACACCGCCACCGACGGTGCAGGCAAAATCATGGCTGTTTTCTACCAAACAGACGGGACCAACTACCGCACTTATGCATCGCTTTTCTCGAATGCCGCGTGGAGCACGCCCGTTGCGATCGATGGGGCGACCACCTCTACTTACATGTCGCCCTCTCCTACGGGCGGAACCGCACCTCTCCCTGGCGCACGCCCAGGTATCACTTACGTGGGAAGTGGCAGATACCTCGCCGTCTGGGTGGGACTCACGCCCTCTTCATCTCCTAAGACAACCGCGCTCATCTCGGCAACCTATGATCCTTCGACTGGCTGGGGCGCAGCTGCCGTGATCCCCGGCACTCCCGAAGCCTACTACACCACGCCGCACCCTCAAGCCCTCACAGTCTTTGGCAACGGCAACAACAACGCGGGATATGCGCTCAACAAGATCTATACCGATCAGACCAGCTCTTCGATCTCGGGCTCTGTCTATCAGGAGTCTTTTGGCGTGCGGGTCACACAAGTGGCGCGCTGGCATAAAGACAACGGCTGGCTGACCGTCACGAACACGGGCAACTACTGCTACAACTTCAGCGGAACAGCGGGATTCCCGGCAAGCATCGGAAGCGGCACTCTCGACGGAGTCTGTTCTCATCCCCCCGTGGCTCTCATGTTCTCTTCCGGAAACTCGATCGTCTTCTATGGAGACAGGGACGATTACACGAGCGCAACGAGCACGGGCAATCGCCGGATTTCCGCTATAGAATTCAAATGATTAACGCGGCTACAACTACGCCCTTCACTTGCAATTGTTACCGTGGTAGCGAGATTTTCAATGAAAAAATCGACTCTTATTGTGGCGGCGACCCTTCTGGTCTTCAGTGCTCAAACTCAGGCAAACGTTGACCCCACCGTAGATGAAAACGGCAAATCCCTATCGAGCCAAGCCTACTATCCAACGGCTTCGCTACGTTCCAGATTCATTAATTTTCAGACTAGCCCGTTGGGCGACCTAGTGGGACGCTACAACTTAGCAGTTGATTTTAAGGTCGCTTCGTTCTTGACCTTAGGGCCCAAACTCACTGCCATCGAACACCACATGATACCCTCTTTCTTTACAGAATCAGGTTACGAAGTGGGTCTTCGAGCTACCATCAGTCTCTCCGGCACAGCGCTGGATGGCGGAGCGTTTTTAAGGCCGGCGCTTTTCTACGGATCTCGAAGAACGCCCCTCAGTGTGAACCGAGACCTAGATTTCCGTGTAAAATACGAAGTGAATGGACCCATTGTTCAGCTGCTCTTGGGATATCAATGGGTGTGGCAATCTGGCTTCAACTTGGATATCGGCGCAGGCATGGAGACCTATCAAGAGCGCTATCTTCGCCCCAACGCTTCAATCACCTCCAAAGACTACATTGACCCCACCTACGTCGCATCGCCCATTCTGGAGATCAATCTAGGGATTGCGATTTAGAGCCTTTCCATCCTTAAGAGCCGCCTATTTGAAACTTCCAGGTCTGCCAACCCCTTTTCGAACTTGCACCTCTCCCCTAGCCCCATTTACGATCAACCCAATGCAGCACATCGACACGATCCTCTTCGACCTCGACGGCACCCTCGTAGACACAGAACCCGCCGCTGCTAAAGCGATCCACATGTGCTTTGAGAACTGGGGCCTTAAGATCGACGCTACAGATGCCGCCTACATTACCGGCCGAACCTGGGCGAGTGCCTTTGACTTTTTATTTAAAAAATACAAGCTCCCGGTCTCGGCCAATGAGGCGGGTGAAGAAATGATGCAAGCGTATCGCGACAGCCTTGAAGTTCATCTCGGCATCGTGCCGGGCGGCGCAGCGGCTGTGAACGCGCTTGCGGGACACTACGAGTTAGCCCTGGTTTCAGGCTCAAATCGGCAAGAAATCCTTTGGGCGCTCGACAAGCTCAAGATTCGCCATCAGTTCAAAGTCATTCTCGGCGCCGAAGACTACCCCAACAGCAAGCCCGCTCCTGACGGATATCTCAAGGCGCTCAAAATGCTTTCGCGCCAAGCGCCAAACACATTGATCTTTGAAGACTCGCAGCCCGGCATTGCTTCCGCGCGCGCGGCTGGCGCTTGGGTCGTTGCGATCACCGGAACCAATCACTTTAAGCAAGACACTTCGCATGCGCATCATCACATCCCGGACCTTCGGGGAGTGTCACCTGAGTGGATCTCTCAGCTCGCGGCGCAGCTTTTTTCTCCGTCCAAATAACGCAGCGCCGCTGCACTTTGGAAATCAAATCTAGAGTATCCCTAAAACCTATGCCATGTTTGTGAGGCAACAAGGAGAGACGCAATTATGAAATTTACACGTAAACAGCCCATCTTTGCACTCAGCGTTAGCGTTCTCATGGGTTTCGCAACCCTGTTCGTGCTGGCCGCAGATGGCTGCACGAAAAAAGAATCGACAACTGCTACGAGCAACGCGGGAGGTGCGGCTGTGACTGAACTCAAGATTGAAGAACTCAAACCCGGTACAGGCGCCGAAGCTAAAGCGGGACAACCCGTGAGCGTTCACTATACGGGCTGGCTGACGGATGGAAAAAAGTTCGATTCATCTATCGACCGCGGGCAACCTTTCAAGTTTCAACTAGGCGCCGGTCAAGTCATTCCGGGCTGGGACAAAGGCGTTGTCGGCATGAAGGTCGGCGGTAAGCGCAAACTCACGATCCCGCCTTCGATGGGCTACGGCGCTGCAGGCGCTGGAGGAGTGATCCCACCCAACGCGACTCTCGTTTTCGAGGTCGAGCTCTTAGGCGCAGGCTGATCTCCGCCCCGACTCACCCTTACATTCTTTAACCCTATTTAACGGAGAGAATCATAATGCAGAATCCAAACACTGAATCATCCGCTCACTCCAATGCCTCTGGCACCGAAGAAGGCGGAGAAGTCCTCGTCGTCGCTTCGAAAGTTAAAAATTACATTCGCGCCAAGTCGAGCATGAACACCTCAGCCGCTGTGATGGAGGCGCTTTCGAACCGCATCCGCCAGCTCTGCGACCAAGCCATCGAAACCGCCCGCCAAGACGGCCGCAAAACCGTCATGGACCGCGACTTCGGCTGATCGTCCGATTTGGCCGCTGTCGATAAGGCAGGACTTCAGAAAATTTATGCTCGCCTAGGCGAAGCCGCGCTCGCGTCTCTGCTCAGGGACTTTTACGCTCGTATGTCTCGGGACGTAATGGTCGGCTTTTTCTTCGACGGCAAAGACCTCGCTCACATCGCCGAGCAGCAGCTGCGCTTCGTCCTAAGAGCGATGGACGCCGTGTCCAGCTATGCCGGCAAGAGTCCGTCCGCCGCACACCTAGAACTCCCACCCATTCTCGCCGGCCACTTCGACCGTAGACTGAGAATTCTCGAAGAAACCTTACGCGAGCATGGACTCACGGAGGCGGAGATCCAAGTATGGATCGGGTTTGAAGAGGCATTTAGAAACGTCATAGTGAAGTAAACCGCGCCTCGGCTCGTAATTACCCATGAGGTAATTACCCAAGAACGTGAAGGCTGCCGCCTTTTCTCGATCACACTGCCACTAAAAATATCCAGGACTCGTCCTCACAATTCGGATAAACTGTGAAACATGAAAAACACTTACTCGATTGCATTGTTGGCGTTCACTTTCCTTGCGTTTACTGGACCTTCATCTTCGGCTAACTGTGACGAAGGTGACGATAAGTCCGCCGAACCTTCGAGCGCTAAACCTTCTCTTACCTTAGAGAACTCTACCCCCGGCAAAGCGACCTTCCTCGTAAAAGGGATGATGTGCCGTAGCTGCGAAGGAAAAATCAAAACAACGTTAAAGAAAATCGACGGGGTTAAATCCATCGAGTTCAAAAAGGGTCACCATGCGGTCGTGACTTTCGACGAAGCCAAAGTAACGCCGAATTTGCTGATCGACGCGATCAACAAGGCCGAGATCTAAGATAGCCAGTTCTGCAGCTGGGTCATCGCAACCCCGCTCACGGCCGCGCCACTAAAAGTTAACAGCTATTCTTCCAAACAGCGTGTTAATGAACGCAAAGTTATAAACTTGAGCGACATCCGCGCCACCCTCAATGAATCGATAGCCGAGCGCTATTGAATAGTCCGGCATTTGGTAGCCAAGAAGAGCTGCTCCATCGAATGCCCGACCTGGCGCCCCTGGTGCAGCCAACCCTTCTAGCTCAAGGTCAGCGAACCAGTGTTTTAGGAATGAATAGCGCGCACCCAGGTGAAGCAGTGGCACGAATCCCAGATCGGTCGAAGCAGTTGCAAGATTGCCTTGTCGAAGGGCGATCTGCGCATCTCTGATTTTCGCCGAAAACCCTACTCTAAATACTAGATCGCCTATCGGATCAAATTGATAAATATAGGAGAGGCGATAGGAATTGAACTTGTACCTCGCATCGATGGGCTGCCCAGCTAAGAAGCTCAGTCCATTGAAAGCAAGATCCGTGGTCGAAGTGATCTCGGCAGTGCGATCCAATGGGGCAAAAAGAAGTCGAAGGCTGTGATTCTTATTGATCAACCAACTGAGGTAGATCCGAAATGTGGTCGAAGGATCCTGAGGGGTAAGACTAAACGTCGAACCGCCTGAATTGGGCACGCGAACTGTATTTTTAGAAATCCAAGTAGCACCCATGTCGAGGCTAATGATCAGGGTCGGAATCTCCAGGGCTTGAGCAGCTGGCTTTGCTGGATTCTTTGAATCCGAATCCGAATCCGAATCCGCAGGCTTGAGCACCACTTCACGCGATCCGTCTTCATTTGAATACTCCGAAGCGAGGAGATCGAGAGTTTCGACCGGCTTTCCGGATTCAGCAAATTGCACCCGAATCCCCGTCTCCTCAGCTTGAGCGTCGGTCGGAGTCACAACCAAGGAACTCGATGCGAGTACTGCCACGACAAGGACCTGCACTCGAACGGACCACAACATCTTGAAATTCAAAATCATAGGCGCTGCGGTAACGTATTTAACGCAGCAAGTCAAATTAGGAAAACCTATCTCCTTAAGAACTCCGGCCTCACTCGAGCGGCTACATATTTGGCGACGCCCGGAAACCAAAGCCCAGCGCCATAAATCGCGGGATACACAAGATGCTTCTTGCGACGATCCACTCCGCAGCGTACCAACCTCGCCAACGTCTCCGTGTCACCTGTGGGCACCTGCCCAGGCTTCATCCCATGAATCTCAAACGACGCCTCACCCATCGGCGTCTTCACGGGGCCTGGATAGACGGTCAAAACATGCACTCCCGTACCCTTAAGCTCCATCTGCAAACTCTCCGAGGCCGCCGCCAACCCCGCCTTTGACGCATTGTAGTACCACATGCCCGGATTGAGCGAGAACGCCGCCATCGAGGACATGTTCACGATAGTGCCGGAGCCACGCTTGAGCATCGCGGGCAGGAGCTCGCGCGTGATCCGCATAGGAGCCAGCAGGTTGAGCTTCATCAACAACTCCCCCTGATCCGCGTTTGATTGGTCGACCTTCGCAACAATTTGTACACCAGCGTTATTTATCAATATATCGATCGACCCAAGCCTTTCCTGCGCCGGCTCAAGCCAGCTCGTCACCGTTTCAAGTTTTGAGAGATCAACTTCATGGATGCTCGTCTCGGTATTTAGATTGCGCGCAAGTTCTTCGAGCAAGCCGCGTCGTCTCGCCACCAAACTCACCTTCGCACCCGCCTTCGCGTACTCTCGCGCTAGCGCCTCACCAATTCCGCTCGAAGCCCCTGTAATCGCGACATGCATAGCAACACCCTAACACAATGACCCAAGACCTACCCAGGGCCTCACCACTACGCAGACTCCCCCCAAGCGCATCACGGAGGTCGCAAAGAGGGCCGCAAAACCAGATTAAAAGCACTCCTCCGCTGCGACCATTCTTAACAATCAATTTTAGTTTAATTATTTCAATAACTTACAAATGAAAAAATCACTCGTTGTTTAATGCACTGCGTGATAACTTTATTAAGCAGTGTTAATTTTTGCCCTGATTTAGTTCCACCAACCTGAATTTGAGGTACGTATGCTGAAACTTTGGATGACCGGAATGGTCATCGCCTCGCTCTCGATCATCAGTGTTTTTGTCGAAATCAAGACCGACGCAAACGAAGCCAATCCTTCAACGGACGGCCAAGTCGCTCAAACAGCCTCTTACGAATCAGCTTCGAGCTAATTCAAAGCGGCTTGAATATCTTTATCTAGCTCATCGGGCTTTACGGTCGGAGCATATCGTTTCAGGACCTTTCCGTCCTTACTCACTAAGAACTTAGTGAAGTTCCACTTGATGCCTTCGGTGCCCAAAATCCCTGGTTCAGCCTTCTTGAGATATTGAAACAACGGATCCGCCTTTTCGCCATTCACGTCGATTTTCGCAAAAAGCGGAAAACTCACGCCAAAGTTGAGTTCGCAAAACTGCTGAATCTCCGACTCGCTACCTGGTTCCTGACCACCAAATTGGTTGCAGGGAAAGCCAAGAATCACCAACCCTCGATCTTTGAATTTTTTGTAGAGCTCTTCGAGACCCGTGTATTGCGGCGTAAATCCGCACTTGCTAGCGACATTGACAATGAGCATCGCCTTGCCTTGAAAGGAACTCATGGGCTTCTGGGTCCCATCGATACCTTTGACACTGTATGAATAAATTTCGCCTGCCATTCTAGAACTCCTTTGTACGGGTGGAGATTTGCGAGGAAGGAGAGGATAGGAGGAACACAGAGAACTCCTAACTTTTTTCTACAGGATGTTCCATCTTGTTTTGTGGACCAGCTCCCCAATCTATTCGTCAAAACAACACCACGGGGTAAGTTGCGAAATGATTAGAAGTTCTGAGATCTGCGTCAATCACATCAATTCGAAACTTACCCCGTAGTATCCAAAAACTTTCAATACCCTCGCCATGCGACCCCTTTCATCTAACATCCTGCGTAAACACAACAATTTAGGCTAGCCAAACCCGCTCCAATCTGAAAATCGTGAAGGTCAATGCAAGACCTCATCTCCCAAATCCAGCGCCAGTTCGGCCATTCGGGGTTTCGGCCAGGACAAGAGGATCTCGTGCGCGCGGTACTATCGGGTCGGGATGCGCTTGGAGTGATGCCTACAGGCGGCGGCAAAAGTCTTTGCTTTCAACTGCCGGCCGCTTTGATGCCAGGAACTGCGCTCGTTGTTTCGCCGCTCATTGCCTTGATGAAGGATCAAGTCGACCAGCTTCAAGCACGCGGGATCGCTGCGGAGAGCTATCATTCGGGCATGACCACCTCGGAACGGCGCCGAGCAACCGATCGTTTGAAGTCCGGAAAACTCAAGCTGCTCTATATGGCGCCCGAGCGAATGCAGGCGGACGGATTCATGGAAATCGTGGGACGAACGAAACTGTCCCTGATCGCCATCGATGAAGCTCACTGCATCTCGCATTGGGGACATGATTTTCGTCCCGACTATCGCCGCCTCGGGAGTCTAAGAGACCTGCTCTCTTCCAGCGGAAGCAGCTCTCGATTACCAGTCGTAGCGCTCACGGCGACCGCGACCCGCCAAGTGCAGCTCGACATCATCGAGCGATTGCAAATGCAAGAGCCCACTCAAGTGATCACTGGATTTAGGCGCACCAATCTCGCCTTTGAAGTGAAGATGTGCTCAGGTCGAGCCGAGAAAATCCGCCACATGCGCCAGCTGATCTCCGAGGCGCTGGCTGCAGACGGCAGCGCCGTGATCTATGCTGCTACTCGAAAAAACGTCGAGTTCGTGCACAAGGAGCTGCGCTCCCAAGATGTCGGATTCTATCATGCGGGCCTAGGCGACGAGGAGCGGACGGAAGTCCAAAACGATTTTCTTTCTGGTAAAAAAAGGGTTCTTGTTGCCACAAACGCCTTTGGAATGGGGATCGACAAAGCCAACGTAAGGCTTGTCGCGCACTTTGATATCCCAGGAAGCGTTGAGGCTTACTATCAAGAAGCCGGGCGCGCGGGCCGAGATGGCAAACCCGCACGATGCACGCTGCTCTTCAACTACGCTGACGTCGCAACTCAAGACTTCTTTATCCGTAAAACTGCAGAAGAAGCCTCGGAACTCAATGACGAGCGAATTCGAAATCAAGAAGCCCTTCTCAAGCAGCTTGTTCGCTACTCCTACGCGACCCAATGCAGACAGCAACTTATACTAGGATACTTTGGTGACCCTGAAGCACGCGACTTTAAGGGCTGCGGGCTTTGCGATCAGTGCCGACCCGAACTCAAACCACGGATCGCCGCCGATGAGATGATGACGAGATCATCCAGACAGGTGCTCGCCACTGTTGCACGCCTCAATGGACGTTTCGGGAAAAACCGCATCAGCGACTTACTCAAGGGAAGTCAGGCTGAAACCTTCTTATCGACCGGGCTCCAAAACCAAAGCACCTACGGGCTTCTATCGCACTGGACGCTCGACTCGATCAAGAAACTCGTCGATCAACTTATCGAATGTAGTTACCTCCAAGTCACCGGACTGGACTACCCCGTCCTGCAACTGACGACATCTGGCGTTCGCGCGATGAAGGCCGAGATTCCAATCCAACTGCCCGCCGATGTCAGTGACATCCAAAAGGAGTCCAGTAGTAAAAAGAAATCAAAGACAAAAACCTCCCACACTTCAACTTCAGCCGACCTAGGACTTTTGCAAAAACTCAAAGCATTTAGAAAGGAAGAAGCTGCACGCCGGAGCGTCCCGCCCTTTGTCATTTTTCACGATAAAACGCTTGAGAACATTGCAGCTGATCGACCTAAACGAGCATCAGACATGAGCAACATTGCAGGAATGGGGCCCAAAAAAGTCGAACTTTACGGAGATCAACTAATCAAGATCATCCAATCGACCCCAGACTAAACTCTTTCGCACCGCTTGGCACAACGATTGCCCTTTTTAAACTTACTTAAGGGCTGGTTTAACTCGAAAGCAACCGGCCCAAAAAAAAGGAGCTTTTATGGATATTCCACTACAGATCGTGTTTCGTGGCGTCCCAGCTAGCCTAGCCGTCAAAACATCCATTCGAGAGAGAGTCGAGAGACTCGCTCGCTTCTCCGGTCGCATCCAGAGCTGCTTAGTCATTGTGCAAGAACCCAACGGCCGACACCTCCAAGGCAATCTTTTTAAGGCGATTATCGACCTGACTCTCCCAGGGGTACACCTCGCTGTCGGGCACGGCAATCATGGCGATAGCCACTCAAACGAAAACGTATACGTTGCGCTGCGAGACGCTTTCGATGCCATTCAGCGTCAAGTTCAATCCTACATGCATCAGCGCAGACGGGAAGTGAAGACCCATGTGCAAGCGCCCCATGCCCACGTCAGCCGACTTTTCCCCCAGGATGGCTACGGATTTCTGACCACCACCGATGGCCGCGAAATCTACTTTCACGTCAACAGCGTACTCAACGGCGCCTGGCAGCAGATCAATGTGGGCACCGAGGTACGTTTCAGTGAATCACTCGGTGAAAACGGGCCTCAAGCCACGACTGTAGATGTGGTGAAGCTGCATGCCCCCATTTAAAGTCCCAAACCGAGTCTCAACCTAAGTTGCGGACCCAGTTGACGAACCGACAGCCTCCCACTAAAGTCCAGAGTTCTCGTAGGTCTTGATGCGCACCCGTAGCTCAGTTGGATAGAGTAGCTGGCTTCGAACCAGTTGGTCGGGAGTTCGAATCTCTCCGGGTGCGCCATTTTTAGATCTCTCTTTAGGTTTCACCTAAATAAATTACGGTACTCGGTGAAACACCCAATCAAACGGAATTGGACCAGCCATCATCTGATAGGTAAAAGTGCTGGCATTGCAACTGTAATTCACTAAGCCCTCTCCACCAAAACCAGGAGCGCCCCCTGGTAAATTAACAGTTCTTCCACGTGCCGTCATCGTAGCCTCACCCTTAACGGATGACCTCAAAACCTTCGTGCAAACCTGAGTTGCTACTTCTGTGGCCTGATTCGTATAAGCAAGTTGAGTAACACCATTCCAACGCCATTTTACCTGAGTTTCTCGCCTGGTTCTCATGATGCCATCCAAAACTAAATTCTGATAATCCCACGAATGCTCACCACCCGGAGTGAAAATGAGCTTCACACCGCCGGACGCTGAATTAATTTGAAATGCAGGGCCCACCAATTGTTGCATGAAGCTTTTCACAGATTGCAAATCAACCTGCCATGTACCAAAGAGACACGTGTCGTTCGGAGGGGTTTCCAGTTCACATGGGCAGGTTTCGTTATCTAGGCGCTCGATATCAATTCGGATGGCGTTGAGGCTGAGGTCCGCACTAGCTCTGGTATATATTCCCTCGAGTTTACGATCCTGATCACAGTCGGTCATGAAAACCGTGTCAAACTGATCTTGCCAAAGCGTTGTGCCAGCTTTGCGTACGCTCAGTTTTGCACCATCCATACGGTTGATGCTCAAACGATAGCGGCCCTTTTTAGGAAACAAGATCTCAAAAGGCTCGATAGCAAAGTCCATAAAAGAGATCGTGATGCTGCTCGACCTTTGGATTGGCACTTGGATCAATTGCTTTTCAGCTCTCCATGGGGCCATTGCACCAGAGCTGTCCCTGAGTTCATTGAAGCTCATGTCTCTCGCGGTTTTATGAAACGCCTGAGAAATATCTGGAATTCTCAAAACGTCCTGTACGGCCGTCGCACCAGACGATCCAAAGCCAGACTGGATACGATGCACGTTTGACGTAGAAGATCCTTGATACCAGAAAAGTCCCTGAAAAAAACCTTCCGCAAGATAAGGCGAGGATTGTTCGAAGAATGGCAAGTGTGGGTCAAAGACTCCAAACATTGGGTGGTACTCAAAATTTGCTGCTGGATAAACATCATTACTCATGAATTGAGCGATGCTTTCATACCAGAAAGCTCCATCGCTCGTGTGCTGTACAGCCGCAGAAGTTTGCGCTGGGAAATTTACTTTCTGAACACAATGGTAAATTTCGTGAGCAATCAATTGGTAAAAATGATCTTTAGAAAGAGAAAGTGAGGTGGGGTAAATTACAATGGGGCAAAACTCCGCTCCAAGCTGAAAAAACTCTACGTAAGAGAACGCAAACGTGGATGCATCAGATGTATCACTACCAAAAGGTCGTTCAGAATAGACGAATCTGATTTTTGGCACGCTGGCGAAAGCACTATACTTATTTGCGGAGTAAGAAAAAGCTTCTGCAGTCCATTCCAAATGTTGTTTTACATTTGGATTCTCGATCGTACGATTCTGAAAATAGATTTGCTGGCCTGTCCCAAGCGAAGTGGATTCAGGAAAGTATTGTTCGCAACCATCAGTGCTATCTGTCCTGCCACGCTCAGGATATCCGTTTACCCAAAGAGTAGAACAAACCACACTTGCCTGAGCTCCAGTGTGAGCACTGAAAAAAAGCAAGAAAACCAATGACTTTTTAAAGCTGACCTTCATATCCACTCCCCTACAAATTTCAGGCGTTTTTTCAAACTAGACTATGAAAGTCAATGATCTTGCCAACTTCAACCCAGCTCGCATCGCGGCGAAGCTCGGAGGGCTCACTGGACCGGTACTTGCTCTGCCAAATCGGCTTGATAAAAAAAACTGAATCTCCGTCGTAGATCTCGTGGCATGTTCGATGCTATTGCCCCCCTCGGGGAAAACCTGGGGGAACTGCCGTGTCAAATCGTCGCATTCAAATTCATTCACTTTTCATCACTTCACTGGTCTCATCCGCAGCACTCCTTCCGATATCGCTGTTCTCTGGATGCTCGGGCTCATCACCTAACTCTCAGACCACTCTCGCGCCTGCCCCCGCAAGAATCCCAACGGTTCATGGCCCCAGCATCGATGCAGGCTCCATCCCACCCGGCACCTCGCAAGTCACCACTCTTAGCAACGGCGCTGAGATCGTACTTCAGAACATCGGCGGCGTCCTTTACCACGAAGTCGAAGGCACGATGACCAAGGATGCCTACACCCTATTGAAAGCCAATCTCGCCTCGCGGCCTCAAGCTGAGCGCGACGCCTTGATCTCTCGTGAGCTCAAGCGGGTTTACGACAAGCTTGGCAAAGCACGAGCGCTGATCTTGAACGAGTCGCCCTCAGTTGCGTACTTCACGTTTCTATTGCCCTACACACCCGAACTACTCGCGACTCTCAAGCAGATGAACTTTGACCGCGCTATCCTTCTCAACCCAGTGACGATTGACCGCGACTCTCTGCGCTCCGTTAAGGCGCAGTCACCTGCGGCCGAAGGTCTCGTTCCTCGTGCAGCCGGCCCTCGCGATTCGACTCGCGACTACAGCGGTCTAGAAGCCTTGCATGCGCCAGCGTTCGTAGCGCGCGCTGAGGCCGACATCGGCGGCGGAGTCAAAGTCAATGGATCTAGCGTGAACCTCGGGATCACTGATACCGGCATCACTCTCAACCACCCTACTTTTCGGTCAGCGCTTGACGGCCGCAATCGCATTACCTACCTCAAGGACTTTACCCGCGAAGGACGGGTTTATTTCAATCCCACCGCAAAGTTTGAAGCAATGCCGACCGAAAGTGCGGATGCGCTTAAGATCACAGCTGAGATCTATATTACGCCCAGACTCCCTGACCTCCCCTTGGGAGACAAGCTCACTGAGGTCAAGGATCTTGTGATTCAAGTCTCGGATGAACTAAAAAAGACACTCACCACTCCTGGGAGCGGCGCTAAACTCGGCGTTCTGCTTGAGGAGTCCATCAATGCACCCGAGGATGACGGCGAAACTGTCGACATCAATGGCAATGGCAAGGTCAACGATAAGCTTTGGGCGATTTTGGTGCCTGGCGCTTCTCCCGAGCTGGACGCATTCTACCTCGATGCAAGCGGAACCGGAGACTTCAGAGACAGCCCACGCCTTTCTGATTGGAATACTTCCAAAACCACTCAAGTGCTGAAGGCTGAAACGGTAGGATTTCAGATTCAATCAGAGAAACTTACTTTATCAGACGGAAAAAAAACGGTCGTCGTCAGAAGCGCCTCGATCGTAGGTTTTGACCCCGGCAATCACGGTTCTCACGTGGCTGGGATCGCGGCAGGATCCAAGACCATCGCCAACGACGACGGCAATACCTTGGCTCGAGGAGTAGCGCCCGAGGCAAAAATCCTCATGGAACGCGTTTGCGCCAACAATGGCGGGTGCGGAGCAACAGCTGCGATCGTGGATCTTGCGACCGTCGCCGGCGCTGAAGTCATCAACATGTCCTTGGGCGGCTTGAGCCCATTTAACGATGGCTATGGAGTTCAAGAGACGGTCGTCAACCGCCTCACTCAAGTGATGAACACGCTGTTCGTGATCTCCGCCGGAAACTCTGGCCCTGGCCACCAAACGGTGGGTTCCCCTTCAACCGCTCGACTCTCTCTGAGCGTTGGCGCCGCTGCTTCGCGCGCTCTCATTGAGAGACAGTATCAGTACCCTGGCTTGGGCGCTCAACCGGGAGCACCGGGCTCGCTGCCTGATGGCGATGCGGAGTTCATGTTCTTCTTTAGTTCTCGTGGGCCTACAGCCGCCGGTGGATTCAAGCCCAATGTCTCCGCCCCCGGAACTGAGCTCAGCGCCGTGCAACTCAATGCGGCTCCAGGCGCACGCGGTGGCTTGGATGTATACTGGGGCACCTCGATGGCCGCCCCAAGCGCCGCTGGCGCGTATGCTCTGCTTTTGGATGCGATCAAAAAGTACAATGTCGCTCACCCTGAGCAGAAGCTTGCGAGCGACGTGTTGACTCTGAGAACTGTATTAATTGATTCTGCACGACCTTTCGACGTGAGTCGCTTCAACCCTGAAACCGGAGAGAAACTCACAGGCCAGTACACGTGGGTTGATCAAGGCAAAGGCATGGTGGATCTCACCGCGGCTTGGAAAAAGCTCTTCGAGCTTCGCAGTGGATCTGTTGGCTCTGCAGTCAAACTTGCCAGCGGAGAACCCGCTGTCCTGGACTACCAGACCCTAGTATCCGACCGCTCGCGTGACGGCGCCGCCTACGACGGAACTCGGGCAGGTGCGCCGGGTGCGCCCGCTTTTGGCGTCGGCCTCTACTTGGATGCAGCAGCAGCGGACACGTTGAGACAAGTCCATATTCTGCGACAACTTCCGGAGAATCTAGCTTCCGGCTCCGAAGCAGGCCCCCTCACCGCTCAGCTCCAAACCACGCGTGAGGAATTTGTACTTAAAACCGTATACTATGGCACGGACCAACCTTGGCTCAAGGCAGGCACCCTAGATCAACTCGACTGCGCAAACTCGCCGACGTCAAATCTCACCGTATTAGGGCGAGGAGCAGAGGTCCACGTGAAGCCCAACAGCACCGGCGAAATCGTGGCAAGCGACGCCGGCACGCTTAACATCTGCATCGACCGCCAACGCGTCTCGCGCAGCTTTGCTCCAGGCGAGTACGGCGCATTGATCTCGGCCTACCGCACAGAAGGCGGCAAAGTTTCGAACCTGCCTTCTTTCGTAGTTCCGGTCTACATCAACGTGCCTCATAAGACGTTGGCCGATCAGGCGGGCTATCGCATCGAACAGACTGTTCGTAGCTTCGAAGTCAACCGCAACTTCGTTCGCGTACCTAAAGGAACGAGTCTCGTGAAAGTGACGCTCGAAGTACCCAAACTCAAGCTCACATCAGACGGGCAACTGGCGGCGGGCGAGCGATGCTCGAGCGTCGAGCTGATGGCTCTTTCCGGGGGTAACACGTCAAAGCTTTTTAAAGCTCGCAAGGACGCTCGCGTGTCCAACTGCACGAATACCGGCGCTCCGATTACTGACGACGCCAAGCGCTCCCTGACCTGGTCGACCACCTCGCCGGCTGCGGGAATTTGGGACTTACACGTTTTTGGAAGCTATAAAAATGCAATCTCTAGCTTCGTACTCAAAGTAGACTACTTGAACTCTTCTGCAACTCAGCAGAGAATCGATGGCACTGTCGCTGCCCTCAATGGATCGTTTGGATGGAAGGTCCTCAGTGCCTCGCTCGAGGTGCTTCCGGACAATGCAAAGAGCGTGTTTGAGCTCTCAGGCTTGAAATCGCAGACCACGTCTCAAGTTGCGCAAGATCAGCATATCGTTGTTCCGAGTCCTATGGGGGTCCTGCGGGCCTATGCCGCAGAAACGAAGTCAGTGACGATCACGATAGGTGGATCTAAAGGCAACGACCTGGATCTCACGCTCTTGGAGTGCCCAGCCACAGCAGCATCCTCTGAAGACGCAGGGTGTGCCTCCATCGAAACCAGCGGTGGCGCAACCGATGTCGAATCTGTGACCTTCACGCCCAAGAAAGACAAAGTCTACGCGGCTCGTGTGGACGGATTCACCGTGAAGAATGACGGCGCGTTCGTGTCGACCGAAACAATCAAGGTCGCAGCCGAGAACGGTTCGGTGTCTATCGCTACAAGCGGAGCATCGGAGTTCACGGTTTCTCACTCGTTTAGCTCGGACCAAATGTCTTCGAGCAAACTCCTCAACGGAGAAATGTTTGCTTCGGGTAAGTACTCAGTTTCAGGAGCCCTTCAGCTCAAAACTGCAGACGGCACCCTCCTGTTCGCGATCCCGGTCGAAATCCGGAAGTAAGTCCCACATGATTTGGGTTGTGATGCGGGCAGGGACGCGTGCGCCGTCTGAGTCCCCCCGCTCACTTCTTCAGACCTAGGACTTATCTTTTACAAGCTCTGACGTCGTTTCGGCGCCGGCCCTTCATGGCGTCACCACTTCGACCCGACCAGTACCACCATCGAGCCGCACCCATGCGCCACTACGAATGAGATGGGTCGCACGCAAAACCCGAGAGACTGCAGGCAATTGGCATTCGCGCGCCGAAACAAAGCCATGAGAAAGCAAACTGCCGGTCGCTGAGATCATTCCGCCCAAAAGAGGATAGATCGGGGTCAACGCAAGATGAGGAGAAGTGGTGATCAGGATCGCGCCCGGCTCAATGCCCTGAACCTGGTCCAAATGCTCGACTACGATCGCTCGCCCCTCGGCTTTGCCTGGGCTCATCGGCGATCCCTGCCACTCATGATCAGAGAGCTCTCCGCTCGGCAACGCGGACACCAGGGCCGCAGGTTCGGGCAAATCAAAAGGAGTAGCGGCCTGATATGCCCGACGCCACTCCGCTTCGCGCCTCCGCGCTAATACCTTAAAAGATATCGACTCCCGCGGCGATTCGAGAGCCTTAAAAAGCTCCTCAGAGCGTAAAAAGAAAACATCCTCTTCTCGCTCGAGCAACCCATGCTCTACCAACACTCTCCCACCCACCAAAAGCAGAGCACGAGAAGGCCCCAGCAACGCTCCCGAGCAGAAGTGCTGATCCTCGTCCATCCGCATAAAGGACTCAAGGCGATCAAACGCCCGCAAAACCCTGCGACTCTCAGTTGCGCCAAGTCCTGCCTTGAGAGCGCTCTCAAACTCTAGCCGTCCTGAGTTGATGGGCTTTGCTGCGCTCTGCCCTCGCACCCACGAAGCGCTCACAGACGCCCGCAAAAGAGCTGCAATTCGCGAAGGATCCTCTGACCAAGTCGGCACAGATACATCCCATGAGGTTGTCAAGTGACCGTTGTGCTTCAAAAATTGACTCCACCGGGCCCGTGTCGATTCGGTGAGAGTGACTGCAGCGGCGCGCTCGCTCTCCACAGAACTCCGCGAAACATCAAGCGCCGAAAAAAAAGCAGGATGACCCGCATCTCTTGAGAGCGCATCCACGAGCTGGTTCCATTCGGAGTTCATCTGCTGAGTGCGGTTACCCTCAGAGGAGCGAAACAAATCCGCATATGCGACTTCTTCGAAACCCAAAGCCTTTGACAGGCCAAGCAATGCTTTATGAATCGAATCTTTGATCAGAAAAATTGCAAGACCTGGCTCCATGTCATCCAAGCGAATGGATGTCAACGCACGGATTCGCTCCAAAATCTCTCGAGGTTCCACCAAAGACGCAGGCAACATGGCATTAAAAGTCCCCAAACGCTCTCGACTCTGCTCACGATGCGCGTCCCAATCCTGCTCGATCTGTACGGCCTGCGCTCCCACCAGAGCGTCTAGGAGATCGAGCCTAAATAGAGCGCGTGAAGCAGCTCCTCCACGGCCTGCGATCCAACGACTCATTGCCCGGACCCCAGAAAGCGCAAGCAACCAAGGCCCACGCTGAAACGGTTGAAGATGCTTCCACCACCGGACGCGCACTCCACTTGGAAATGAAAGGAATTCTGGATCCAAATAAATCGTCCCACGAACGCTCACAGCGACCTCTTCGGGGCTCTTGGCCACCACCCCAAATCGGCGGTCCAGTGTCCTGAGATTGGCCACAAGGACGTCTTTCATCATAGACCACCCCATGGCCGTGATCGGCTCCGGAAACCTCTCGAGCGTCAGAGCTCGCGTCCAACGCCTCTCAGGCGAACGCGCAGCCAGACGAGCTTCGACCGTCGCGACAGTTCTCGCTTGCACGATCCAAAGCTGCTCACCGTCCCAAACCCACTCGAGTTCGGATGCGCCGCCTACGATCGCTTCGAGCTTCTCGGCTCGTTTCCAGAGCTCCTCCCAGAATGGCGCGACTTCCTGGGCAGCACCCTCAGAGCGCTTGCGCGACCAAGACTCTCCTGAGCCTTGCACAAGATTTTCTCCGCCGCCCTTGACCCACTCCACGCGCCCATCTCGACTCCAAGGGTTCTCTGGTGAGCGACTAAAGCAAACTCCTGCCAATTCAGCGTGTAAATAGGGCTGGATCAACACTCCCGGCTTAAATGCTCGAGGATCACTCCCCGTCGCCAAGAGCCTCTCAGCGCTCGAGAGCTTAAACGCAGAGGCAACGACTTCAGCAAAACCCTTCCAAAGCCCCGACGGCGTCAGGTCGCGTACGACAACAGACTCAAAACACCCAGCCATTCTCGAATCGAGCCCACCCCCAAGACTCATGTTGGATCTAAATATCAGCGGCCAACCTTCGTGAAGGGGCTCACCCGGCAAATCCCCACAAAGCAACCGACGAATCGTCTCCGTGCTCAACGACCAATGCTCCGGCATCGGAGCAGCAAGCACTACCTGCCTCAACGCCTCCATCCTGACGGAAGCCTCCGAACTCCACATGCGCCAAGACTCAATCGCCGGCGCATACTCAGGCAACGACTTCAGCCAACCCTCAACCTCACCGAGCCCCATGCAGGCCATCGGAGGAACCCGAAACCCCTTGCGCACAAGCCTTGCCAACACCGAGCCCTTGCCACCCCACTCCTTAGGCGCATCACGATCGGGCAAAAACCGAGGTCGAAGTTGCCAAACTTCTAATTCGCTCACTCCAACACCTCGAGTGGCTTAACATCCGAGCCCGAAACCGTAACCCATCCCAACCTATCGGCCACCAGAATCATGGCCTGTTAATACCACGACAGAATGCGTTACGGTAAGGTAATGCTGGCATTTCGCAGTGGTCTTTAAGTCAAAAATAGTCATAATTTAATAAATGTCGAGAACACCTGCCTCTCGCCCAACACTTGCCGAACTTGATCGCGAGCATCGGCTTGATGTTTATGCCGAGGGCTACTTTGCTCGTCTTAGTGATGCACTTGCGAGGGATTTTCCTTCTGTGCGCCGAGTCTTGGGCGAAGATCTTTTTCGCAAGCTTGCCGCAGACTACCTTACGGAGCACCCATCGCAATTTCCTAGCTTGAGCGATGTAGGAGTGGGGTTAGCCGAGTTCTCTCAAGGCCACGCACTCCGCGAACGCTTCCCTTTTCTTCCGGACCTTGCTCGTCTCGAGTGGTTTCTACTTCGCGCGTTTTACGCTGAAGAGATGCCGCTCCTCAATCCGGCAACACTCCGAGGCGTCCCCAATGCAATATGGGCCACGGCTCGCATGACTCTGGATTTTTCAGTGGGATGGCTCGAGTCAGAATGGCCTCTCGACGAAATTTGGCGCGCTCGCCTCAGCTCGGATGAGGTGCTCGAGCGAACCCTGGTTGATCTCGAGAATGCACCCCGCGCATTCTTGATCTATAAGCCCTTGCGGCCTCGCCATACGACTATAGCCCGCGCCTCAATGAAGGTTGAGCGCCTGAAAGCATACCAATTGAATGTGTTGAGCCGTATCCAAGCTGGGCGCTGCTTAGCTGAGATTTGCGAGGGCCTTGAGCAGTTCTCAACCGCAGCTCACCCAGAGATCATGACATGGTTCTCGAAATGGATTTCATCCGGCGTGATCCGAAAAATCGAGTTTTTGGAAACCAGCGCTTCTTCTATCAACCCAGCCCCGGGAGCCCAAAAAGAGGACTCCGGGCCGCAACGCTGAATGATCAATATCCGATCTCAATGCCTGATTGGATTCTAGAAAGAGAGTGCAAAACTGCTCTCCGACGTTCAAGCCATCCGCATTAAGCGCTCGATCCGCTCCTCAAGCGGCGGATGCGAAGCAAAGAGAGCCATAAGCCCCGATCCTTTGCCGGCAATCTTGAGCGTCTGAACGGCGGGTTGCGCCTGTGTATCAACCAACTCATAAGTGCGCTGCAACGCCTGAAGCGCGCTCACCATGCTCTGATGACCTGCGAGCCTCGCACCGCCCGCATCCGCGCGAAACTCTCTCCAGCGCGAGAACCATGCGACGACCATCGAGCCCATAATCATGAACACGATCTCGAGAGCGAACTGCACCATAAACTGCGTGCCAAAGCCCATGCCGCCCCGGTCTCGCTCGTCGCGGTCTCCGCGCATCGCTTGAGCGATCGCAAACGCGAGCGCGCGCGACAAGAACATCACAAAAGCGTTCACCACGCCTTGTAGCAAAGTCATTGTCACCATATCTCCGTTGGCGACGTGAGCGATCTCATGACCTAAGACGCCCTCGATCTCAGCATCGCTCATGCGATTCAATAGCCCGCTCGAAACAGCGACCAAGGCGCGCGACTTCGTAGGACCCGTCGCAAAAGCGTTCACCTCAGGAGAATCATAAATCCCGACTTCAGGCATGACAGGAAGATGCGCCGAGCGAGCAAGATTGTGAACCGTCTCAACAAGTCGAGACAGCTCTGGATCCCGCACAGCAGGGTCGATGACCTGCACGCCCATCATCCACTTCGCCATCATGCGCGATAGCCCAAGCGAGATGAACGCTCCGCCCATACCCCATATCAAACAGAACGCGGCGAGCTGAGTATAGTCGATCCCGTAATTGTTCAGATAAGGACGAATCCCCAAAAAGTGGATCAGAAGCGAGATCGTCGTCATCACCAAAATGTTCACGGCCAAAAACAAAAAGATTCGCTTAAACATTGCCATTGCAGGGCGCCTCCTCTGGCTTCCTTTCCGGACAAGATGTGCATGATCCGGACGGCGTCAAGCTCGCCCGGCTGAGCTTTGCCAGCTTTCTTATCTCACCCAGTATTTAAAAAATCTTTTTTACTTCAAGTGGTTGACGTTAAAAATTTATTCCAGGCTAAGTCTATCTTTTTACTAAGCCTCTAGCTATACAGCAGTGCGCCACTTGTGAGGGGGAGCATCCATAGGCCGAACCACATTCCCCTCCTAACGCCGCAAATGAAGGAGATACGGTCTCATGGCAACCACGACTTCAAAGCAGTCTTTTCCACCTCAAATTAAATACATCGTAGGCAACGAAGCATGCGAGCGCTTCAGCTATTACGGCATGCGTTCGATCTTGGTCGTTTTCATGACGATGACCTTGCTCAAGCCGGCTCAGGACGCCAAAGCAGTTTACCACCTCTTCGTGAGTGCCTGTTACTTGCTCCCTTTGTTGGGCGGCTTTCTCGCAGACCGCTTCTTGGGAAAATACAAAACGATTCTTTATCTTTCGCTCGTTTACTGCCTGGGTCATTTGACCTTGGCCCTCTGGGAAAACGAAACGGGCCTCTACTGGGGTCTCGGCCTGATAGCCTTGGGTTCGGGCGGCATCAAACCCTGCGTCTCCGCGCACGTGGGCGACCAATTCAATGAAAGCAACAAGGGCCTGCTTGAGCGCGTTTTCGACCTCTTCTACTTCTCTATTAACTTTGGCGCCTTCTTCTCGTCGCTTTTGACGCCTGTGATCTTGGTCAAATATGGCCCAGGCTGGGCGTTCGGCATTCCAGGCATCTTGATGGCTCTCGCCACTTTCTTGTTCTGGATGGGCCGCAATCAATATGTTCACGTCCCGCCTGCTGGCAAAACCGGAGCAGCGGGCTTCTTGCCGGTTGTGCTCTACTCGCTCACCCACCTCAATGACCGCAAGCCTGGCCAAGGCTTCTTAGAGATCGCTCGCGCGAAGTTCACCGCTGAAGAAGTAGAAGCAGCCCAAGCTGCTGCTTCGATCTTCAAAGTGTTTGCAGCCGTCTCGATCTTTTGGGCGCTGTTTGACCAGCAAGGCTCGAGCTGGACGCTTCAAGCCGAGAAGATGGATCGCAGCTTCTTGGGCTTCACGTTAGAAGCCTCCCAAATCCAAGCCGCTAATCCGATCATGGTCATGGGCCTGATCCCGCTAATGAGCTACGTGATCTATCCCCTGGTCGCGAAGCTTGGACTCAAAGTCACTCCATTGCGCAAGATGACTGCTGGCATGTTCTTGACCGCCTTCTCATTTGGGATCGTGGGCGTCGCTCAAACCGCTATCGATGCGGGCCAAACGGTATCGATCGCTTGGCAGGGCGCTGCTTACTTGATCTTGACCACAGCAGAAGTCATGGTCTCGATCACCGGCCTTGAGTTTGCCTACACGCAGGCTCCTCGCTCGATGAAGAGCACCATCATGAGCTTCTGGTTGCTCACCGTTTTTGGCGGCAACATGCTGGTTGCCTCAATCGCGAAGATCAACGTGTTCCAAGGCTCGGCCGAGTTCTACTTCTTTGGCGCTCTGATGTTCGCCGTCTCGATCGTGTTCGCCATCACGGCTTCACGATATAAGATGCGCAACTTCATTGAATCGGGCAACACTGGCGCTCCTGCCGATGGATCGACTCGTAGCGGCGCACCCGTACTAGCTCCATCGGGCGCGTAAAAACCGCGCTCTGAATGATCCGACCGCAGGATCATAGCCGCGCACTTTCCTTTGCTCCGGGCCGGGGTTTCAAGTAACCTCGGCCTGGGGACAAAGATGGAACTTTATCAGATCGTAATCCTAGCCGTTATCCAAGGCTTAGCTGAACTCCTTCCTGTTTCGAGCTCCGCACATGTGATTGTCGCCGAGAAGCTCATGGGCCTGGACCCTTCAAGTCCGGAGATGACGTTTTTCCTGGTCATGCTTCACACAGGCACGATGTTCGCCGTACTCATCTACTTTTGGTCCAGATGGCGAAAACTGCTGTCAGCACAATTCATCAAAGCCGTGGTTCTGGCGACGGCATGCACAGGTGTAGTGGGCCTGAGTCTCAAGTGGATCATCGAGAAGGCCATCGAGCTCGTCGTTTACGGAGGGGCAGAAGGTCACCCACCTGGAGAGATTGAGCATCTGTTTAAGAATCTACCCATGATAGCGTGCGCGCTTTTTTGCGCCGGTGTCTTGATCACCTGGGCAGGCCTGCGAGAAGGCAACAACAAGATCCCCCCTCAGAACACTCTCGGCACCCGGTCCACAATCTGGATTGGCATCGTGCAAGGCCTTTGCCTGCCATTCCGAGGGTTTTCGCGCTCAGGTGCAACCATCTCAACCGGCATGCTCATGGGTGTAAACCGGATGCTCGCCGAAGAGTTTAGTTTCGCCCTCGCGGTGGTAGTCACCCCGCCCGTGATTCTTCTTCAGCTCAGGAGACTCTATAAGGCGACAGGCTCGCTCACTCCCGCCACGTTGACTCCCGGGTTGATCGGTATGGTGTTTGCCTTTGGAGCAGGGCTGATCGCGCTTCGCTGGCTCTCTTCTTGGCTTGAAAAAGGCCGCTGGAAATACTTTGGCTTCTACTGCTTCTTTGCTTCGGCAGGAGTTGCGACTGCCGCTTGGATGGGCCTCTGATGTCCTATTTGCAAGCCTCACCCCGATGGTTGAGATGGCTCGAGAAGAAAATGAGCTGGCTTGCGATTCCAGGCATCTCTGTCCTTCTTGTCACGCTTCAGGGTCTAGGATTTCTCATGGTGATGAGCGATCCGATATGGATCACGCGCCTAGCTCTGATACCTGAGGCAGTGTTGCTCGGAGAGCCTTGGCGGCTTATTACTTTCTTGGCGCTTCCCCTGTCAATGAGCCCCATCTGGGTCCTCTTTTCGCTATGGTTTTTGTATTTTGTCGTCAATTTGATTGAACAGGAGTGGGGCGCTTTCAAGACCACGCTCTACGTTTTAATTTCGATAATGGTCACGATCGGATTTTCGTTCGCTTTTAGCTATCCCGTGACCAATATCTCGAAGTTCGAATCTTCATTGTTTCTGGCCGCGGCGGCGCTCTTTCCAGAGATGGAAATTCGATTGTTTTTCGCCATCCCAGTCAAAATCAAATGGCTAGCTTGGTTCACGCTCGCACTGGTCGGCATCGAGCTGGTTCGAACCGATTGGATGGATCGCTTCTTCATCTTAGCGATCTATTCTAACTATCTAGTTTTCTTTGGTCCCCAACTTCTGGGCCAAATCAAGAATGCAGTGAGAAGGTACGAGTATAAGCGCCGAATGAGATGAAACGGCGAGGTAGGAAACGTCATGACAAAAGGCATCGAATATCTCAGTGGCTTTGGAAACCAGTTCGAAACAGAAGCTCTTCGGGGCACTCTCCCTGTCGGCCAGAATTCGCCACAGAAAGTATCGCACGGACTTTACGCTGAACAACTGAATGGCTCGGCATTCACGGCGCCCAGACATGGCAATTTGAGAAGCTGGCTCTATCGCATCCGTCCTTCTGTCCTGCATTCTGCCTACAAGCTCCTTAAGCAAGAGAAGTTTGTGAGTGAGCGCCCAGATCGCACGCCCCCCTCGCCCAATCAGATGCGTTGGGATCCGCCTGTGATCCCAAGCAAGCCTACTGATTTTTTGAATGGAATCACGACTTGGGCAGTAAGCGGCGCATCCAGTGCCCAGGCCGGTATGGCTGTGCATTTGTACGCATGCAACCAGTCCATGAAGAATCGCAGTTTTTACGATGCCGATGGTGAGATTCTGATCGTCCCTCAACTCGGCGGACTGCAGATCAAGACTGAGTTTGGAATTTTGGAAATAGCGCCCACTGAGATTGCCGTCATCCCACGGGGAGTGAAGTTTCAAGTCGAACTGACTGAGGCTACAGCCAGTGGCTATCTTTGTGAGAATTTTGGGATGCCCCTTCGATTGCCAAATCTGGGACCGATCGGCGCGAATGGACTCGCTCATCCGCGAGATTTTCTCTACCCCGTAGCTGCGTACGAAGAGAAGAAGTCTAAGCATGAGCTCATTGCCAAATACCAGGGACATCTATGGTCGATGCAGCTAGGCCACTCGCCATTTGATGTGGTTGCATGGCACGGCAACTACGCACCCTACAAGTACGACTTAAAGCGCTTTCAGACTGTGAACACCGTGAGCTTTGATCACTCGGATCCGTCCATCTTCACAGTTTTAACCTCTCCATCAGAGATCGAAGGCACAGCCAATTTGGATTTCGTGATTTTCCCGCCCAGATGGGCTGTCGCTGAGCACACTTTCCGCCCTCCGTACTTTCATCGCAACATCATGAGCGAGTACATGGGCCTGATTCATGGCGTTTACGACGCCAAGGAAGAGGGTTTTGTCCCTGGAGGGGGCAGCTTGCACAACTGCATGTCTGCGCATGGTCCCGAGGCCGCGGTTTTTGAGAAAGCAAGCAACGTTGAACTTAAGCCTCAATACATGGATGCTACGCTGGCCTTTATGTTTGAGAGTCGCCTTCCATTTTTAGCGACGCCTGAGGCACTGGGGAGCAAACTGCTGCAGAAGAATTACTTAGAGTGTTGGCAGGGGTTGAAAGCGCATTTTGATCCTAAAAACGGCAGCAAAAAGAACTAACTTCAAAACTCAGGCAAACGCCCTCGGCCGACTCAGCAAAGCCAATCTCCGGCATTTTTGGAGACACGACAAAATTTAAAGGCAAGCTCAACTGGAGACCTCTGTGCGACCTCCTGATTTGAGCTAACTTTTAGCGTACGCTGCGGGACATCCTACATGTCACCTTCCATCCTGGGCGCACCAAACAACATCGCCGGCCCCCCTTGCGAGAGGCCGGCGACGAGTCAGGTTCCATCCCGGACTTGCGCCCGGAACTTAACTTATTGAGATACCTTAGGCGTGAGCAGCCTTGCTACGAGCCGCAGCAGCCGACTCTTGCACCGTCATCTGGCTAATGCGCATTCCGTAGAACGAGCGAGCCACGAAGAACAGACCCACTAAGAAAAACACCACACCGAAGTAAAGGGCCGTATCAGGAGACGATACGGCGATTTCCACCGCGAGGAGTCCGAACAGAGTCGTGAACTTAATGATCGGGTTGAGTGCGACCGAAGAAGTATCTTTGAATGGATCGCCCACGGTATCACCGACGACGGTAGCTGCGTGAAGCGGAGAGCCCTTTTCCTTGAGATCAACTTCAACGACTTTCTTAGCATTATCCCAAGCACCGCCAGCGTTAGCCATGAACATTGCCTGGAAAAGGCCGAATGCTGCGATCGACACCAGGTAGCTGGCGAAGAACGTCGCATCGAAGCAAGCAAACGCCAGAGTGAAGCAGAAGATCACGCCAAAGATGTTGACCATCCCAGCCTGAGCGTACTGCGTACAGATCTTGACGACTTCCTTGGAATCCTTGATGGAGGCCTTGGTTGAGCCTGCATCGAGACGGATATTGGCCTTGATATACTCCACAGCGCGATAAGCGCCGGTGGTCACAGCCTGCATCGAAGCGCCGGTGAACCAATAAATCACCGAGCCACCGCTGATGAGTCCGAGCAACACGCGCGGATCGAGCAAGTCCAACTTCAAATTCAGCAGCAAGATGATCGAGAAGATCATCGTGGTTGCACCAATCACGGCAGTACCGATCAACACGGGCTTGGCGGTTGCCTTGAAAGTGTTACCAGCCGAGTCGTTCTCTTCGAGACGGTGTTTGCCCTTCTCGAAATCTGGCGTGAAGCCGAACTTGGCTTTGATATCATTGGAAATGCCAGGGATGCTTTCGATTTGCGAAAGCTCGAACACCGACTGAGCGTTGTCCGTCACTGGGCCATAACTATCGACAGCGATCGTTACAGGGCCCATGCCCAAGAAACCGAAAGCCACCAAACCGAACGAGAACACGGCCGGATAGACCATGATGTCGCCCAAACCAGTGGAACTGGTGAGATAAGCAATGAGCATGAGGCCAACGAAGACCATGCCCTTCCAGAAAGCGCTGAAATTACCAGCAACCAATCCGGAAAGAATAGCCAGCGATGCCCCGCCTTCACGAGCTGCCGAAACGACTTCAGCCACGTGCTTAGACTTGGCCGAGGTGAAAATCTTGGTGAGTTCTGGAATGATCGCCGCTGCAATCGTGCCGCAGCTGATAATCAAGGAGAGTTTCCACCAAAGAGTGCCATCACCCATTTCTGGGATGAGCAAGAAGCTCACGAGGAAAGTCACGCCGATCGAAACCAGCGAGGAAATCCAAACGAGCGAGGTGAGAGGACCTTCAAAGTCGAAGTGATCCTTCTGACCATTGATGGACTTGGAGATCGCTCCGTTGATCCAATAAGAGACGACTGAGGTGATGATCATCAGGACGCGCATCGCGAAAATCCAAACGATGAGCTTAGCTTGAAGATCAGCTCCGCCTGCCCCTAAGGTCAACTTGCCGTCTGCGCCTTGGGTCATGCCCACTGCAAGAACGATGAAGCTGATGAGAGCAACGCCCGTCACGCCGTAAGTTTCGAAGCCGTCAGCAGTTGGTCCCACTGAGTCGCCTGCGTTGTCACCAGTACAGTCAGCGATCACACCTGGGTTACGAGCATCGTCTTCCTTGATATTGAAAACGATCTTCATCAAGTCAGAGCCGATGTCAGCGATCTTGGTAAAGATACCGCCGCAGATTCGCAGAGCGGAAGCACCCAAAGATTCACCGATGGCGAATCCAAGGAAGCATGCGCCTGCGCTCTCGCTCGGAACGAAGAGAAGGATAAAGAGCATCATGAAAAGCTCGACGCAGATGAGCATCACGCCGATCGACATGCCAGCGCGAAGCGGGATGTCCATCACGGAGTAAGGCTTGCCGCCAAGCGAGGCAAACGCTGTACGGGAGTTTGCATAGGTGTTGATGCGGATACCGAACCAAGCCACGCCAAAGGAGCCGGCAATACCGAGCACCGACCAAAGCAAAATCAGGAGAACGCGTGGAAGCTCCATGTGCTGAAGCACGAAGAAGTAGTAGAACATACAGGCGCCGATGAAGCCCTCAAGAACGAGGAGCATCTTGCCTTGCTGCAAAAGATAGGTTTTGCAGGTTTCGTAAATCAAATTCGAAACTTCGAGCATCGATTCGTGAGCAGGAAGTCCTTTTACTCGCAAAAACTCAATAAAACCGAAGACCATGCCGATCGCGGAGATCAACATGCCGATCCCTAGGATCGTAGTACCGGACATTGAGGTGCCCAAAATAGTGTAGGTCGTATCGAGCGCAGGGATATGAAGCTCCGCCTCGCTAGCGAAGGCTTGAGCTTGAAAGGCTAGCGCGCAGAGCGCGATCCAGCCGCTTCTTTTGGCCATGTTTCCGGCAAAGGAGAGCAGTTTTTGACGCATTCCATTATTCCTTATAGGTAGAACTTTTGATTCGATGTGAGTTTGCTAGGTCTTAGAATGCCCGACCGTTTGTTGTCAAAGTGTTTGATGTAACAATCGGATCGACCAGCTTTTGCAGAGGACCAACAGCCGACTGGAATTGTTTGAGATTTTATGAAATAGAGCGACCAAGTTTATGAGCCTTTCCCAGCCTGTTTCTGAGTCATCACCCCCGCTCGCGGGGATCGCGCCAGAGTCGCCTCGCGGTGTTTCGCCGGAGATCTTGCTGAGCCAAGTTCGCAATACGGCACCGTTTATATTTGAGGACAAAATGCGGGCGGAAGCCGATCCGTCGTTGCACCACTTGAGAACTCTTCAAGAACTGGCGACTCAGAAGAGCTCCGTCGAGCTGAATCATGTCGAGTACTTTAGGCTTTGCCTGTCAGCCCATCACGCAACAGTAGCGACCTTTGTTCCGACCGATGTGGACAACCAGATCCGATTCAGGCTTTGGCACCCGACCCTACCGGTTGCTACTTTGGTAGAAATGGCTCAAATCGTTCTTGAAAGCCATGACTGGGATAGTTGCCGAGTCTCGACTCGATGGGTGCGATCTCCCCGGAGCGGTATCATTTTGAGCGGACACCACGGAGAGTGGTTTAGCACCGCAGCGGGAGCCTACGGCTCACTCAGAAAGCGAGAACCTGCAACTGCCCAGCGCCTGATGGATGCTATTCTTGCGGAGATGAATTGCCACGCTCAAGTGTTTGAAGATTTTCGTGAAGTTCGCGACGGAATTGGACTACTCAAAACAGCGACACTGATCGCGCACAATCTGGGCGACTTAGACCGCGTCATGGATCAATGGAACTTGCCGCAAAATGATCCACTCCGATTGGCCGCATTTAAAGCAGGTCACGAAGACCTCGGCCGCTTTGGAGGCGTGCTTCAGCGAGCAGGCGGTTTGAATAAAGCGTATATGGCAGATGAGAATCATCGCCACTTCGCACTGCGTGAAGCCAAGCCCTTAAGAAAATCGGCGGACCTACTCCTTCCAATGGGCCCCTTCTTTGACGACTGGGGAAAAACAGTGGCTCGCCATACCGAACTCACACCTGAACAAGTGGGTTTAGTGACTGAGTGCCTGGTAAATGGATGGGAGCGTCAACAAAAAGTGGCCGCAGGTGGCAACCCGCCCGTAGGTTATGCCCGTTCGCTCGCAGGAATTCTCGATGCGTTTCCGGGTGGTTTTGCTAAGTTGGGGCGCTATATCCCAGCTCGTGTCGAGAGATCCTTGAAAGCAGGCCCCCTTCGGGCGCTTTGCGCGATTTCAAAAACTCGATTCGAAGAGCAGTGGGCAAAGAGCGCCTTGACTTGGATCAAGGAGCACAAAGGAGCTTAAGTGAGATCCCCTCGACCCTTCATCTACCTGCTCGGACTTCTCCTCCCCCCGCTCATCATCGGCACCACACTCACCTTTCTTACTTTGTCGCAGCTCATGATACGCAAGGCGCCTCCGCCTTACAAAGGCAGCCTGCCCGCCGCGCCGGAGCTATCAAAAAACTCGAAGCTCCGTGCTGTGATCCTCACTAGCAACGTCGGCACCGAGATCACCGACCTGCTTGGCCCACTTAACATCCTTGCCGAATCCGATGCTTTCGACGTCTATACGGTAGCGCCCGAGCGCAGGTTTTCACCCACTACGGCAGACGTCTCGTTTCTACCGGATTTTGACCTGAGCCAAGCACCCCAAGCCGACCTCATCGTGCTGCCTTCAGTACTCGACTTCGAAAATCCGATCCTCGTCGACTGGCTCAAGAAGCATGCACCAAAAGCTCAAGCCGTCTTGGCGCTCTCGGAGGGAGCAAGAATAGCGGCTCAAGCGGGACTTTTTAGGGCAAAGATCGGCACCGCCTTCTTTACCGCAATCGAAGACCTCAAACAGCTCGAACCCACCGCTCGCTGGCTTCCCAATGCAAGGTATGTGGTCGATGGCCCGATCATCTCAACTTCAAGCATTACGGGTGGACTGGATGCAACCCTTCAGGCCATCGAAATAGTGGCGGGCCAAACCGCTGCTCAACGTGCGACAACGCGCCTGAATCTGGTTCGAAATCAGCAGCTGGATCCTTACTTCTCGGAGCCGAAAAGCGTGGAGCTCGCTGTTCAGAAAGATCGTGGCTGGGGCGACGTCTGGGGATCCGACGGCTTTTTTCAGCTCTTTATGCGAGGAGGCTACGACTGGAACAAACGCCGTACCGCCACACTTCTATACCCCGGAGTCAGCGAACTGGGGCTAGCAGCATCGCTTGAGACCATGGGACGCAGCTTTAGAATGTTTGTGTCGGTAGCCAGCGCAACGCGAGTGCCGATTCGCACTCAACACGGCATGATCTTGATCTCGAACTCCGAGCTCCAAGATATTTATGAGCCTCATCTCTTTGTGATCCCCCCGGGAGCTTCTGATCAGGACCTTCTGGCCGACCCTGCGCTCAAGCAGTGGCTGTCAGAGGCGCACCCTCTCATTAAAGACTTCAAAACAGCCGCGGCGGGCCAATCATTTCAGCAAAGCTTTGCGCTGCTCGCGGAGCTTGAGGGAGACCCGCTCGCTCAGTTTGTGGGCCGCACCTTGGACTTTCCTGCAAGCCAGATCAAACCTGTGCGCCCCCGTTTGGAAGACGAGTTGGCACTGTGGCTTAGACCTTTGCTCGTGGGACTCCTCGGCATGTGGGCAGTTTGGGTCGGAGACCGGTGGCTGAAGGGCAAGGCCGAAGAGGCCCGTCGAATCACCCAAGACACTCGCTTACAAACTGCCGACGCAGCAAATCGCGCATAGCAGTCGTCGGACATTTTAAGCTCAATCGAGACGGCATCTTGCAAGCCGTGTTAGCGCAACCGCGTCAAGACCGATAAAGGCCGACCTTGACGATCGGTGCGTAGAAATGAGATTCCTAGAGGACCATGCCCAACAAAAACATCAATAGCTTCAAGACACAAACATCCCTCTCCCATGGCGGTAAGACCTATCGCTACCATTCACTCAAGGCTTTCGCGGCCAGCTCTCAAGCGAACCTGGATCGACTTCCCTTCTCGCTGAAGATCTTGCTCGAGAACCTCTTGCGGCAAGAAGACAATCTGGCCGTTAAGAAAAAAGACATCGAGGCGCTGGCCGCTTGGAACTCTAAAGCCGAGCCCGATACCGAAATTCAATTCATGCCAGCGCGCGTACTTCTCCAAGACTTTACGGGCGTCCCCTGCGTAGCTGACCTAGCTGCGATGCGAGCGGCTCTTAAGAAGCTTGGCGGCGATCCAAATCGCATCAATCCTTTGCAGCCTGCCGACCTGGTGATCGATCACTCCGTTCAGGTCGACCACTATGGCAGCGCAAGCGCGATGAAGGCCAACGCCGATCTCGAGTTTGAGCGCAATCGTGAGCGCTATGAGTTTTTGCGCTGGGGACAGACGGGATTCAAAAACTTCAGAGTTGTTCCGCCCGATACCGGCATCGTCCATCAAGTCAATCTCGAGTACCTCTCGCACGTCGCGATGGAAGGCACCGTGGCCGGCGAAACCTGGATTTACCCCGACACCTTGGTGGGCACCGACTCGCACACCACGATGATCAACGGCCTGGGCGTTCTGGGCTGGGGCGTGGGCGGCATCGAAGCTGAGGCCGCGCTCTTGGGCCAACCTTGCTCGATGCTCATCCCTCACGTTGTCGGATTCAAGCTCACCGGCAAGATGGCGCCTGGCACGACGGCGACCGACTTGGTCCTCACCGTTACACAAATGTTGCGTAAAAAAGGCGTCGTCGGCAAGTTTGTCGAGTTCTTTGGCCCTGGCTTGGCAAGCCTCACGCTCGCCGACCGCGCAACGATCGCCAATATGGCACCAGAGTACGGCGCCACTTGCGGGATTTTCCCCGTCGACGAGAAAACCATGGATTACCTCACCCTCACGGGTCGCGGCGGTCGCGTGGGTCTTGTCGAGGCTTACTACAAAGAACAAGGCCTCTGGTACACCGCCAACCAGCCCGAGCCTGAATATACCGATAAGCTCGAGCTGGACCTTGGCAAAGTTGAACCCAGCATGGCTGGTCCTGCGCGCCCGCAAGACCGCGTCTCGCTAAGCACGGCGCGCGAGTCGTTTCAAAAAGCGCTTCCGACTTATTACCCTAAACTTCAGGGAGCAGATCTTGAGGCCAAGCGAACGGCTACCGCTCAAGTCAAGGACGCCAAAGGATCCTTCACTCTTGAGCAAGGCGCGGTCGTCATCACGGCGATCACGAGCTGCACGAATACTTCCAATCCTAGTGTCTTGATCGCCGCTGGATTGCTCGCCAAAAACGCCGTCGCCAAGGGACTCAGAGTCAAGCCTTGGGTCAAAACCAGCCTCGCACCTGGATCTAAAGTCGTCACCGACTACCTCAAGGAAGCGGGGCTTATGCCCGCCATGGAAGCCCTCAACTTTCATGTCGTCGGTTACGGTTGCACCACTTGCATCGGCAACAGCGGGCCACTACCGGAAGCGTGGGTCGAAGGCATCACCAAAAACGACTTGGCTGTTGCGGCCGTGCTCTCGGGCAATCGCAACTTCGAAGGTCGCATCCATCCCAACGTCCGATCCAATTACCTGGCATCGCCTCCGCTCGTAGTTGCGTATGCGATTGCGGGCAACATCAACTTGGATCTAAGCAAGGATCCGCTCGGTCAGGGCTCCGACGGCAAACCCGTTTACCTCAAGGACGTGTGGCCAACCAACGAACAAGTCGCGGACTACGTCGGCAAGTTCGTCACGACCAAGCAGTTCTCACAGAGCTACGCGGACGTTTTCCGTGGCGACGACAACTGGCAAAACCTCCCCGTACCGACGGGCGACCTCTACAAATGGGACGCGAAATCGACCTATATCAAAGAGCCGCCGTTCTTTGATGGCATCACGGCTCAGCCTGCGCCTGTCACCGACATCAAAGCGGCGCGCGTGCTCGTCATGGTCGGCGACTCGGTCACGACCGACCACATCTCTCCTGCAGGCTCGTTTGGCAAGAACAGCCCTGCAGGGCAGTACCTCGTGCAGCACGGGATCAAGCCCGAGGACTTCAACTCCTACGGCGCTCGTCGCGGCAATCACGAAGTCATGGTGCGCGGCACGTTCGCCAATGTGCGCCTCAAGAACCTGCTTCTCAAAGGCATTGAAGGCGGCGTGACCCGCCACTTGCCCACCGATAAGCAGATGTCCATCTTTGACGCCTCGATGCAGTATCAGGCCGACCAGGTGGCTCTCATCGTGCTCGCAGGCAAAGAGTACGGCACCGGCTCATCACGCGACTGGGCAGCCAAGGGGCCAAAGCTTCTGGGCATCCGCGCGGTGATTGCCGAGAGCTTTGAGCGCATCCATCGCTCTAACTTGGTTGGAATGGGCATCCTCCCGCTTCAGTACAAGAACGGCGAAACGGCTGCGAGCTTGGGCCTCACCGGCGAAGAGACGTTTGAGATCATGGGCGTGGCTCAGATTTCGACCGCTAGCCCCGTGAAGGTGAAAGCCACGCAACCCGGAGGAAAAACCATCGAGTTCACCGCGTTGTCACGAATCGACACGCCCAACGAGGTTGAGTACTTCAGACACGGCGGCATTTTGCCTTACGTGTTGAGACAGCAGATGAGCAAGTAAGGGAGAGCGACTCGTGGATAAAGTACGCAAACAGGAATTGATTCAACGTTCCCTGGGCCTCCGGCACAAAATCAAGGTCCACGAGAGCATGAAGGCCTCGGAGACTCATGAAGAGCTTTCGCTCATGATGATGGCTAAGTGGGAGCTCGAGGACGAACTCAGAGCCATCGAAGAAGTGCTTGCGGAGTCGCGCCTCAAGAACGTCGCTTCAAAGAAGTCTAGGATCTCGCGCGAGGACGACTCCCTACCTCCTGAAGAGCGGGACTCGACGGATGCGAAGAAGCTGCAGACAAAGGGCAAGAAGAAGTAGCCTTAGCTTCAGCGCCAAAATTCCGTCGCTTTTCTTTTGCTCAAAAACTCGCCATTCTGGAGTGGAGAGGTTGGGCAGAGATGGCGAAACTACGTGCTTCGTGGGGTTTGGTTTTTGGGTTGAGCTTGTCCATGGTGGCGAGCCACATTGCGCACGCTGAAGAAGAAAGCTGCGAAGCACGCGTGGAGAAGAGCTTTGGCTCAGATGAACTCAAGCCGAAAACCTACGACCCAGACGCCTACAGTAGAGTTTGTCGATCCTCGAAGGTAAAAGCCAAGCCTGAGCTTTTTGGACCCTGCTTTTTGACTGGATCTAAGCATGCGGGCGCACAAGGCTGGATCGAAAACTTCTGCACTCACCCCAGTAGCGACACTCTGACAAACCCAGCGGATGTCTTCAAATGCGTCAATGACTACATTAGCACTCGCAAACAAGACGCACCCTACACAAAGAATCCGCTCATCCCTCCCTGCCGTACTCCCAAATTACGGAATGCGCTCGCTGAGATTATCAAGTGTGAACGAGCCGTTCCGGAAATTGCAGTCCAGGGCATGAACAGCCTCGCCTGTCGTGACGAAGAAGTGCGCGCGCGGGTCGAAACGTCTCCGAAAGAAATCGAGAGGTGCTTTAAAGTGGGGCAGACTTTATTGCCGAGCCTCAAAGAAATGTCGTTGAAGCCGAATCCCCCATTTCCATTTAAGGAGTTCGAAGGGGCGAAACCGTTCCTTTTCTCTTGGCTCAACAGCTGCGTCACCAACCCCTATTTTGTCGATGCAAACCCAGTGGAGCAAAAGAAGAACATCATCAAAACCTACATGTGCGGCATCCAACTCTTTTCGATCTTCAAAGAGGACAGCCTCGACTTCCTAAGAGACGTCTGTGAGAAGCCCGGTCTTTGGGGCAAAGAGGGGGCTATAAAAGAATGTGGCATTAAGGCTTTTTATAAAGCCGGTAAAAAAGATTCGCTTCAACTCCCCTATTACGTTGCCCAGTGCATGCTCCAATCTGGACTAGAACCTTCGGTCGAGCTCCACACTGCGGGATCGGACTTTGATGGCACGAGTAAAAAATACGAAGAAACAGGCGGAGAACAGCCAGCGAAAGAATCCTCCAAAGCCGGCGCTGCCCACTAAGCCCCTTACACTGCTCGCATCGACTTCCGAGCAGAGAAGAGCCTCTACGAGAGCACTGCGGGAGCTGGAGGGAACCGTGCGGGCCAGGCCGGTGGAGCTGTAACACCCCTTTAGAGAACGCTAAGAGAACGGAATTTTGTTTTAAAACCTGTCATTTCAATTAATTGACGCACTACGTCATTATATGTTATCACCCACGCGTGACTTCCTGCTCAAAGGTATTTCTTCATATCGGACTCATCGCCGCCGGCATCGCCTTTTCTGCGTGCCTGCCGGGCGCCAAGATCTCGGAGTGCCCGGCCTCAGGTCTTCTCACCTGCCCGGATGGCTCCTGCGCCATGTTCGACTACCAATGTCCCGGGCCGCTGAGAGATCGCCAATGCGCTGTACCACCTCCCGCTGACTGTCAGGGTCCTCACTGTTACGGCGAAACCATTCAGTGCCTGACTTACGATAACGGCTGTCCTCAAGGCTTCGCTCAAGCTTGCGATGATGCCACTTGCGCCACCGATGCAGCCTCATGCAAGCAAACCGGAGATTGTCCGTTAGAATTTCCTTCCCCTTGCGACGACGGGACCTGTTCGCTGGATGAAGACTTCTGCCGTGGTAAGCAACTCAAAATCTGGCCAGGCGCCAATCAGTCGACGGGATCTTAACGCTTTAGCTGAGGCTCGCCTCTACAAGATCGTGCGCCACCTTCGCTTTAGGCGCCTTGAATCCCTCAAACCACATCCGCACATCTTCTTCGAGCCCTTGGCCGTGCATAAAATTATACAAAGCTTTGCGCAGCCCCACCCCAAGCTCGTCGTGATCCACACCCGTAGGATCCGCAAACTCGAGATCATTGCGCGCAAACGTCACGGTAGACGGCTTAATCTCAATTCCAAAACGCTCTGGATCCTGCCCAATTGGGCTATGCGCAGTCGCAGAAAACCTGTGCCAGTACGCGGACTGAATGCAACCGTGCGCAAAGAGTTGCCTCACGCGCTCAAGCGCATCCACCGTCTCTTGCACCGTCTGTGTAGGAAACCCATACATCAAATACGCGTGCACCATCACCCCCGCCTGCGTGAAAGCATGAGTCACGCGCGCGACCTGCTCGACGGTCACACCTTTTTGCATGAGCTTGAGCAATCGATCCGACGCGACCTCAAGCCCGCCACTCACCGCTACGCAACCCGAGCGCGCCAGAAGCTTGGCCAACTCAGGGGTAAAGGTTTTTTCAAAACGGATATTACCCCACCAGGTGATGCTCACTCCTCGCTCGATCAGTCGCTCGGCCATCGCCTTCAGCAACGCCGGAGGAGCCGCTTCATCAACAAAATGAAAGCCCGTTTGCCCTGTTTCTCGTGCTATCTGCTCGATGCGGTCCACAATCAGATCCGCCGACGCTGGATCATAGCGACCGATATAATCCAGAGTCACGTCGCAGAAGTTGCATTTTTTCCAATAACAGCCATGCGCGAGCGTGAGTTTGTTCCATCGACCGTCTGACCAGATTCGGTGCATGGGATTGAGCATTTCAAAGATCGAAAGATACTGATCGAGCTTGAGGCCCTCGTAGCTTGGCGTGCCCGAGTCTCGAAACGGAATATCGTGAAGCTTAGAATCGTTTTTAAAAACAAGCTTCCCACCTTCACATGCAAAAGTTCTCAACAACTCGTTGGGTCCGCGCTTGCCCTCAAAAAGCTCAAGCAAGCACAACAAAGGCATCTCGCCATCATCGAGTGTGAGATAATCGACATAGTCAAAAACGCGCGCATCTTTGAGCTCACGAAGCTCCGTGTTCACGTATCCACCTCCCAGAATGACTCGCGTTATCGGCGCTACGCGCTTGATTTCGCGAGCCATCCTAAATGCGCCATAAACATTGCCCGGAAAAGGCACGGTCAAGCCCACGACGTCGGGTCGATGCTTGGCAAGCATTTCGCGAGTGATCTCCTCGAGAGCTCGATCGACGAGCGTGGGTGCAACTTCCTCTAGTGCTTCTTGCAATGGATCAAAGGTCGGCTGACTTGCGGCGAGCTTCTCGCCGTAACGAGAGAGCTCAAAACGCGGGTCGATTCCCTCTCGGATCGCATCCGCCAAGTCATCGATAAAAAGCGACGCTAAGTACTTTGCCTTGTCCTGGACTCCCAACACGCCAAAGGCCCAATCGAGCGAGCCCTCGTTGCCAAGGCTCGCAGCAAAGCGGGGCCCCTCGGGCAACAGATCGCGGCTCACGATTCTCAGCGCAAAACTAGGGTCTTTGCCCTGAAGAAAGCGAATCACTGGCTCAACCAGTTGCGAAGCGCGGTCCGCATGCTTGAGAAAATGCTCAATCGAGGCCGGTGGCTTCTTGCGAGTCTTAGATACTCTGGACGACCGCGACACTCGAGACGCCCTCGCCGCGAGCTCGTCACGGATCCGCTGTAATCCACGCATAGAAAAAAGCCTAAGGACCAGCTCGATCGCAGGATCCGCCTGCGCAACTTCAAGATCGGGTCTTGCTGCACTCAAAAAACCCTTGAGATAAGCGGTCGCCGGGTAAGGCGTGTTGAGCTGAGTCATCGGCGGCGTCATCAAGAGGACGCGCAATGGACGCAAGGCGGTTTGAGGCACGTCACACCTTAACACGATACGTCACAATTTACCATGACGGAGGACATGCGATTTTGCCCAAAAAATGGTTGTATGAACAAGCTCATATGCCTCATCCCACCCCAAAACGCCTCTCTCGAATCAAGCAAGAAAACCTCGCAGACATCCAAAGCGAGGCTAAATTTCTGGCCGCACGCAGGTCCCGCTTTTACGATGCGGGCCGATTGATCAAGATCGGCATCGAGTTTTGGCGTGGCTTCATGAAGCTTTACCCGATCGGGCCCGCCGTCACAGTCTTCGGGTCGGCTCGCTTCCACGAAGGTCACCCCTACTATGAGCTAGCTCGCAAAGTAGGCAATGAGCTTGCGAAAGAGGGCTTCACCGTAATGACCGGTGGGGGGCCAGGCCTGATGGAGGCCGCGAATCGAGGAGCAAAAGAGGCCGGAGGAGAAAGCGTGGGATGCAACGTGGTTTTACCCCACGAACAAAATCCCAACCCTTACCTCGATCGAGTTGTAAAATTTTATTACTTCTTTGTCCGCAAAGTCATGCTCGTCAAATATTCTTATGCCTTCATCATCATGCCCGGCGGCATGGGCACACTCGACGAAATGAGCGAGGCCGTAACACTCATTCAGACCGGCAAGCTTTACGATTTTCCGGTGATTTTGATGGGAAAAGACTATTGGACAGGTTTTTTGGATTGGGTCAAAAACACGCTTGTCGAAAAAGGGGCCATTTCTCAGGATGAACTGGCGTTTTTGCATATCACCGACGATCCACTCGACGCCCTGCGAACCATCCATCAAGCCACTCAAGGACTCGGACTAAAACTCACTCCCCTACCAAAACTGCCTGATTGACCGTATTTTTTTGCATTTTTTTAAAAATACCGGTTGCCGAGCCCGGAAAAGCCCCCTAAAACTTTTACTAGGAGAATCAATTCATGGCTAAGAAGAAATCCGCAAAGTTCTCGTTCATCAATGAAGTTTACGAAAGCGTATTGAAGAGCGCTGAAGTCACCCGTCAAGGCAAAGTCCGCCTGAAGCGCGCTGACCTCAAGGCTGCAATCGAAGGCGCTTTCAACAACGGCGCTAAGGCCGCAGCATCGGGCGAGCGCGTTCGCTTCCCTATCATCGGCGCTCTGGTCCGCAAGGAAGTCAAAGCTCGCAAGGCAGGAAAAGGCGTCAATCCTTTTACCGGTGAGCCAATGGACATCAAGGCACGCCCAGCTTCTAAGAAGCCTCGCTGGTCTTTCCCTCGCCAGCTCAAGGACACTTTTGCCAACAAGAAGTACTGGTAAGATCCTTACAGACTGTTTAGTTTTTGGGCCTATCCTGATAACCCCTTCGTAGCGAGGATTGCCTAGCAAACTCGCGGACAAGGCCGTAGGAGTAAAAAAACTGCGACTACGTAGCCCCGCTACGTTGTGGGCGTTTTTACTCCGAAAACGAAGGCCCTGAGCTTGATAGGTAACCCCAGCCGAAGGGGTTATTGAGATAGGTTCTAGCCACGCTCTACGGCTCCTTGCGGATCCAGGGCGTGGTTTTTTTTTGGAGCTGACTTAATAAGCTCCCTTCCTAGCGAAGATTGATTCTCAGTTTGAAGGTTCAGCTCATGCCTAAGCCGTGGATAGTGCAAAAAAGCACGATGACTTATAGCGACCCTTGGATCAGACTTAGGCAAGACTCATGCGTCACAGAGTCAGGCCAGATCATCGAGCCCTATCACGTGCTGGAGTACACCGACTGGATCAACGTGCTCGCACTCACAAAGAATCTAGAGATCGTACTTGTGAAACAGTACCGGCATGGCGCCCAGGTGATGACGACCGAGCTGCCCTCGGGCCGAGTGGACGCCGCTGATGCAAGCCCAGAAGCTGCAATGCGCAGAGAGCTCGAGGAAGAAACGGGTTACGTAGGAAAAGATTTTTTTTTGGTAGGAACCTACCACCCTAATTCTGCCATGCAGACCAATCGCTGCTGGACGTTTCTTGCTCCGGAAGTGGTACCCGAGGGGCACCGCAAGCTGGATCCGACCGAGGACCTAGAGCTCGAGCTTATGCCGCTTGGGCAGTATTTGAGCGAAACAGAAACGGGCAAGCTTCATTGCCAAGCCCTTCATGGATCGGCGCTCTATTTTACGTCTCGGTATCTTATGAGGACAGAGGACACCCGGCTATTTAAGATGCGGGAGATCTTCGCCGCGAGAAAAACCTAAGATGACTGCCCTTTTTGCTTTGTGAAACTGAAAATCAGCCATGTTTAGGAGTGAATCTCTACCCCTTCATGCTATAAAAATATTCTATGCAACTCGTCACAACCCTGAGTCCAGACCGTCAACACAGAGTAGGTCTACGCACACCAAGCGGACTGATCATCAACGCCCTCGAAGCCATCGAGTGGCACAACAAACAAACGGGCGGACGAGTTCCGATGCCGACGGACATGATCACGGTCATCCGTGAGCAGTCGAAAATTCTGCCTGCGTTCAAAAAAATCCTCGAAGCTTACCGCGAGAGCACGCTGCCCGCAGACTTTACGCAAAAAGAGACCGACGCCATTCTTTTGTCCCCCGTCCCATATCCGGTCTCCATGCGTGACGGCTATGCGTTCCGACAGCACGTCGAAGCCGCGCGCCGAAATCGTGGCGTGCCCATGATCCCTGAGTTCGAGCACTTCCCGATTTATTATTATACCAACCACTTGGCTGTCACCGGGCCAGGTGATGTCTCGGTGCAAAAGCAAGCTCAAGACAAGCTCGACTTTGAGCTTGAAGTAGCGATCGTCATTGGCAAAGAAGGACGAAACATCCCTGCCTCGAAAGCGGACGATTATATCTTTGGCTTCATGATCATGAACGATTGGTCAGCGCGCACGCTTCAGATGGAAGAGATGAAACTCAACTTGGGTCCAGCCAAAGGTAAGGATTTTGCGACATCGCTAGGCCCTTGGCTCGTCACAAGAGACGAGCTTGCGCCTAAGGCGATCCCCAGCCTTCAAGGCGAGCGCCACGATCTAAAAATGCGCGCGATCGTGAACGGCAAGCAGTTCTCCGAGGGCAACCTCAAGGACATGACCTGGACGTTTGCTCAAATCATCGAGCGCATTAGCTATGGGGTCACGCTCTACCCAGGTGAAGTCATCGGCTCTGGGACTGTCGGCACAGGTTGCTTGCTCGAGCTCAATGGCTCGCCAGAAGGACAGAAAATCACAGGCAATACCTGGCTCAAGCCCGGAGATCACACCATCATGGTCGTTGAAGGCTTGGGGCGCCTTGAGAATTCGATCTTAGACGGTGGCGAATGAGTGTTGCCGAGTTCCCAAAAATCAAACTCTACCACTACTGGAGATCCTCGAGCAGCTGGAGAGTGAGATGGGCGTTTCAGCTAAAAGGGATTCATTGCGAAATGCAGACGGTAAACCTGCTCTCCGATGAATCCGAGAGCTCTGAGCATCGGGCACGCAACCCCATGGGCTATGTGCCGGCCCTAGAATTTCTCGAGCCTCGTGGACACCAGTACCTAGCAGAGTCTACGGCTCTGATGGAATGGGCGGAAGAAGTCAAACCTGAGCCCAAGCTCTTGCCAGGAAATCCGAGGCAGCGCGCGAGAATCCGGCAACTCGTTCAGATCATCAACGCGGGCACTCAACCCATCCAGAATCTCAATGTTCAGATTTTTCATTCTTCAGATCTCCAAGAGCAGAAGAAATGGAACGCGCATTGGATTCGCAATGGTCTCGAAGCTTACGAGAAGCTGGTGCAAGCGACCTCTGGAAAGTTCTCCGTAGGCGATGGGATCACGATGGCCGATCTTTGCCTGATTCCTCAGTGTTACAACGCGCTACGAAATGATGTTGCGCTCAGTGACTTCCCAACGGTTGCGAGCATCAACGAGGCCGCTCTAGCCACAGAGGCCTGCCAAGCATCCCATCCGGACCGCTACGCTCCCACCGCCAAAAGTTGACTTTTTAAGTTATAATTGTTGAATTTTAAAAGAATATTGAGTGTTGCCTAAATTGTCGCAACGCATTAACTAGGCTCCGTCGATTCACACAACGAATCGCAAAGGGGTTAGCTTCATGTCATGGGTAAATCGTGCGCTCGGCGCATTGGGGACAGTTATCTTTTGCACCGTTCTCTCACTTCCAGCTCAAGCAGCTGACGTTAGAGAATTGATCGGCTCTTACTGGGGAGGCGTGCCGCATGCCAAATACGACATGGGACAACTGAATCGGGATTGCCTCCTCTACATCGTTCCAAGCTACGCTCAGAATACTCGTGGGCAGATCGCGGTAGAGGTCAAGGCGGGAGACGGACAGTTTGTCATCTACAATGCGGGGCAGGCGCTTCAAAAAGCGCTCGATGAGGGGGCGTCCAGCGTAGTGCTCGAGCACTCTCGAAAGCACGAAGACCTAGAAACCGTTACGCAGATGAAGATTCAGTTCAATAGCGAGTACCCAAAACGCCCTACTTCGGTAACCGGTACGCAGACGACATCTGCTCTCGGAGACCGCAGTGGATTGACCAGACGATTCGCCTGCGAAATGCGCCAACTTTATCACTCTGATTCTATAGCTAGCGATGAACCCTCACTCTTCAATCCCTCGGGCGAGTAGCGCGAGACTGATAAGCGAGCTATACCTGTGCCATGACCCAGTGGGGAGTGCATTGGTTTAGACGAGATTTGAGAGTTCGGGATAACCCTGCACTCGAATGGAATCGCAAGCAGCAGGGCGGCCGCGTGGTTGGGATGTTTTGCTTTGATCCCAAATTCTTGGCTCGTCCTGATTTTTCAGTAGATCGATTTGCTTTTTTTGTAGAAACGCTCGAAAAGCTGCGCGCCGAACTACGCGAAGCTGGCAGTGATCTTTGGATTTGGGATGAGGGACCCGATGCGACGTTTGAACGCCTTCTGACAGGCCTGCGTGAAGACGGCAAGCCTCCTGCTGCTGTGAGCTGGAACCGCGACTACGAACCCTTTGCGCGTGAGCGGGACGCTCGGATCGAGCGCTTGATTGAGACGCGCTTTGGGGTGCCTGTTCATACCGAGCGCGACCACCTAGTGATCGAGCCGATCGAGCTCTCGAGAGGTAAGCCCGGTGAATTTTACCAAATCTTCACACCCTTTAAGAAGAAGTGGCTTAGCCTCTTTGAGTCCGATGAGATCCAAGAGCGCCTCAAGAGGAAGAGATCCTCGCGATTTGATCTCAATTGGAAGCAACTCCTTAAAAAAGATGCATGGGCACGCGACGTCCTTCTGGAAACTCGAAAGAGCCTTGCTCCTCGAACTCGTGTGAAAATCCCGGCCGCGGGGCACGCGGTTGCTTTAGATCAGCTCAGAAAGTTCGCTCAATTTGACTTAAGTGAATATGCAACCCGAAGAGATGTCCCCTCTGTAGCGGGGACATCGCAGCTTTCTATTTTCTTGAAGAATGGATCCCTCACTACTGCCCAGATCTTGAGCGAACTAGAAAAGTGCCGTTCAAAAGAAAAGTTTGTCTCCGAGCTCATCTGGCGAGAGTTTTACTACCACATTTTGCACCACGTCCCTCGCGTTGAGCAGGGCCCGTTTCACCTCAAGTACGCTCAGATACCCTGGGAGAATCGCGAGGATCTTTTTGAAGCCTGGAAAACTGGGACTACGGGCTACCCCATTGTCGACGCCGGCATGCGGCAGCTCAACGCCACGGGATGGATGCACAATCGAGTGAGGATGATTGTCGCGTCTTTTCTTACCAAGGACCTACACATCGATTGGCGCTGGGGTGAGCGCTACTTTATGGAGCGACTTCTTGATGGAGATCTTGCGCCTAACAACGGCGGTTGGCAGTGGGCGGCGTCGACAGGATGTGATCCGCAGCCGTATTTTAGGATTTTTAATCCGACCTTGCAGAGTCAACGTTTCGATCCGGAGGGTGAGTACATTCGAGCTTGGGTGCCGGAGCTGAGAGGGATCCCATCGAAGGAGATTCATGAGCCTGCGAAATTTGGCGTTAAAGGATATGCGAAGCCAGTAGTGATTCATGCTGAGCGCGCAAAAAAAGCAGTCAGCCTTTATCGCGGAACTCAGACTTAACCAGTCGTGAGCATGCCACTCGAGATGCCCATCACAGTTTCTCGGATCAGGAGCGCGTCTTTTTCTTGGAGAGTGAGAATTTGTAGCAAGTTGAGTGGATGGATCATGGGTGACCGCAGACGGATACTCTCCCCGAGCCAAGGCTTGAACCAAAGAAGATCGCTCTCGCCGGTGAGCTCTTTAACGAAAGTGCGGGCAAGCCTCAACTCGCGCTCGAAGTCACGAAGCGTGGATCTCACCAGTTCGTCCGGCAAGCCGCTTTCTTCGAGATAAAGTCGCCAAACCGGAAGCTCAACTCGAGCAAGCGTAGAAGACAAGACTTTCACATAAGATCCAAACAGCGGATCTCTCTCAAACTCGCGGCGCATGGCCACGCGATCGGTCTCGCGCGAGAGATCTCGCCAGGCAGTGCCCACGCCCCACCAGGTGGGAAACAAAACGCGAGTCTGAGTCCAGCACAACACCCAGGGAATGGCACGAAGCGATCCGACGGAGAGAAACTTGCCCCGCTTGGCAGGGCGCGAACCGATCCTCAAGTCGCTGAGATATCGATAAGCGGTGCCGCGCTGTACGATTTCTAGAAAGCCCGGTGAGGTAATCTTGCTCTGATAAAGCTTTGCCACTTGCTTGGCGAACTGATCGAGAATCGGGGCAGGTCGGTAGGACTTGGAAGCAGGGACGCTGCTTGAGATTCGTCCCGCGATCTGCGCAAGTCTACGGCGCGTGATCTCGGGGCTCGCAAAAGAGCGCTCAATGGTCTCACCCTGGATCGTTGCTTTGTAAAGATTCAGTGCGCTCTCGGGCCACCATGCCGTTTGCTCTTCGATCGAACCGCCGCCACGGTCGGTGCTTCCGCCAGAGCCGTGAAAAAAAACCGGTACGAGGCCCGGCTTCTTGCGATAAAGCGCATCGAGGGCGTGAATTCCCTGAGCGATTGCGAGACGACTTTTGAGAACCCCCGTCTCTTTGGCAGAATCCGAGTACCCCACCATGACCTCGAAGTACCGCGACCAATGGTCTCGCAGGGCTCGCGAGATCATGGGGTCCGCGAGCATCGCTGCCGCGATTTTGGGTGCGCGCACGAGCGCATCGTTTTGCTCAAAGAGTGGGATCACAGGAAGTCTAAGCTCGCCTAACTCACGTCGAACGACTTTAGCTGCGGCACGAACATGCTCAAGACTCGAAGCCATGCTGATAATGAGACCGCGCGCATACCACTTGGGATCTCCTCCGCGCGAGAGACTGCCCACTCGCGCCACCATTCGGGAAATCGCGCTTGGCTTACCTCGGGCTGCTTCCTCGATGAGATCCGAAGACTCCCTGAGCTCGACCGGCACGACGAGACCAGGAAAGATCTGAAGAAGAAGCCCTAGATCCGCGATCACCGGTTGCACGTCGGGGAGACGTTTGAGATCCGATCGCAAGCGCAATACTCGACCCCCGTCTCCGGACCTCAAGACACGCAACCCCGGCAGCTGCTTTTTTAGTCGCAAGATCTGCTGACTGAGTGCCGCGTCGCCCAGGCGATTGGACAAACTGTGCGCCTTATCCAATCCGCGCTCAAACCAACGGAGAAGCTCCCTTCTTGAAGCCTGTAGACTCTGCTGCAGCTTGGTCTCGTCCACGCCCGGATGACCATCTTTGTCGCCGCCCACCCAAGTTCGGATAAATACGGGTGCTAACTCTCGATGAGCTGCAATCAGAGCTCTCAAGGTCTCATTGCGAAGAAGAATTGCAAAAATCGATTCTGCCTCATCACTCACGGAAGGTTTGCGTCTGCGCGCAAGCGATAGTTTCCAAGTCACGTGCAATAGAGTCTGCACGCGATGCGGCGCCTCGTGGCGACGAACGGGTGAGTTTTGCTCATCAAGCCACTGCACCAGCGCACGCTGAATCTCGTGAAACGCCGCAATCACTTGGGGTGAGCGCGCCTCGGTGGGATGCGCCGTCAGAACATAGATAATGGCTCGAGGTCTGTGCTCGACCTGCGCTTTGGCACCCCGGGCATCTTGCCTCAAGCGATCTCTGAGTCGCCAGGTGCGATAAGCATTCTCACAGGCGTTCATCAGCTCAAGCATCAAAGCGAAAGCATGAGCTACGCCCCGTCGTTCTTCTTTAGAAAGTCCGCGAAGCCGTTCGAGCTCTCGCCTGAGAATCGTATAGGAAGCATCGGGAGAAGTTTTTCTCAGACGCGTCATCTCTCTGCGAACTGCCTCAATGACTTCGTAGGATTCCCTGCCCAACTCCTCGCGGATCACCTCGCCTAACAAAGCGACCGACTGCTTGACCAGGGATCTGAGCTCAGGTGCAAGACCTTCTGCCGGCATGCAGGCATTCTCCTCGGGGTGCGGCCGACATGCAAGCCCCGACATGTATGACGGGCCGCAAATGAGTGAAAAATCATGATGGCGACTTCACATGTCTGGCACGAGCCCAGGCGCCTTTGGGTCACAGGTAAGTGTGGGATCACGAAGAGGGGTCATGGAGTTTACTCACTGAGACACGCCACTTTTGACTAGTTTTTGTCTTCGGTGATCAGGTTCATATTTTATTAAATATACACAGTGTAAAAATCAGAGCTCCTCACTGAAAGCGAAGGCCTCACCTCCTACCCCAACCACTCAGAGCACCCGCAATACAAACTCTCGCGGGCGCCTAGAGCTCGGTCAGGCGGATCCTCAGGGCACTCAGATCGTCTGAACGATGCGAGACCTTTGACATGGGGAAGTGCAGCTCATGCCCACATCTTTGCCCACCCGCCGCAGTTTCTCGCTTGCGCCCCCTGGCAGTCTCAAGGCCCACCATGATACAACCCAGGTTATATGTCCGATCGCGATTGGAAAGCCTTCTTCTGGCGGTGGATGGGCGCAAGCCTCCTCCTGCATCTAGTCACCGCCTATTTTAGCGTTGGATACCATTCGGCGGATGAGTATTTTCAGATTACCGAGTTCGTCAGCGCCAAGATGGGTTGGGCGCCGCCCCAGCACTTGGCCGTAGAGTTTCACGAAAAAATGCGGCCCTGGCTCCAGCCTCTGATCTACTGGGTCATGACCAAGGCGTGGCTGTTGATGGGGGTAAAAAGCCCATTCACTTGGGCATTTAGTTTTCGCCTCATTTCTGGCCTGGCAGGCTGGGTCAGCCTCGTCTGCATCGGGCGCTGTATTCCGATCTGGTTCAAAGATCCGAGAGCGCAAAGATTCGCAATTCGAGCGCTAGCGCTGATGTGGTTTCTTCCCGCCCTTCAAGTCCGTCCCTCCTCAGAAAGTTTGGGTGGATCTTTCTTTTTGATGGGCGCAGGACTCTTTCTTTGGCTCTCCCAGCAACCTCTGCTCAGACCCCGCGCGTGGTCTTGGTGGCTGTGTGGGGCGCTCTTGGGCATGAGTTTTGAGTTCCGCTATCAAATGGGAGGGATGGTGGCAGGACTGGGTCTCTGGGCCATGATTGCCTCTGCACTTCGCTCGCGCGGCAACCCCTTTGGAGTCACCACAGCACTCAAGACGCGACAGATCCTAGAGGTGGCATTGGGGTTGCTCATCATGCTCGGCATGGGACGTTGGGCCGACTTCATGGGTTACGGACAATGGGTTTTGAGCCCCTGGCGATACATCGATTACAATCTCATTCGCGGAGAAGTGAATCGCTTTGGCCAAGCTCCCTGGTGGGATGTTTTTAGGATGTCCTTCACCGAGTCTTGGCCGTTCATCGGACTCGCGCTAGCCATTGCCAGCCTAGTGGGATGGATTCGCCACCCGCGCCACCCACTCACTTGGGCAGGCATTCCATTTTTCGCGATGCACGAGGCGATTGCTCACAAAGAGCTTCGGTTCTTTTTTCCTCTGGCCATGCATGGCCCGATTCTGCTCACGTTGGCGCTCACCTCGGCTCGAAGCGGAAAGTTTTTTGAATGGCCCAAACTCCGAGTGCCACGCATTGCACTTAAAACGATTTGGGGCTTCTTACTCGCCAACAACGCACTTGCGCTCGTGGCACTGCTCTTTTTGCCTTTCTCGCGCAATGTGCAGTTTTACGAAGGACTTGCTTCTCACATCCCGCCTGGTGCCCAACGCTTTGACCTCTATCATCACGAAGGGCGTGACCCTTATTTGGTACTCGGAAACCCAGTTTTCTTTTATCGCCCGCCCGAGCTTGTGACTCATGCCTTCAAAAACTACTCAGAAGTTGCTGAACGCATGATTCAGACTCCGGGACAACCCACCTGGCTCTTCAATCTCAACTTTGACTTGCCGCCAGAGGCTGCATCCATCGCGCCCCACTGCACTGCAGTTTATAGAACGCTGCCTCCTTGGGTAAAAATGTTCAATTACAATGACTGGCTTTCTCGCACGAGCACCTGGACTCTTTTCCGGTGCGAGCGATCTTAGGCAGTGGTAGTTTTTAGACATCTTAAAGGGGGGGGTTCTCGAGTGAAATCTAGAATCGCATGGATCTTCGGAGTGACCGTGGTCGGAGTTCTTTCGCTTGCTTCACCCGTTCAAGCGGATTGGCAACTTCTCCCTAAGAACAGCCACCAGCTTTACCAAACCTACGGTCACTATCTGGACTTTCAATCGGCCTTCACATGGTACGGAAACGCCAGATCTCATGGCACTCTAGGGGGATCCATTCCGCTCGTAGGCGACCCCGATACTCCCGCGCATCCCCAAGTCGTCATCGTCGCCACCGCAACTGCCGCGATGTGGGTAACCGATAGCGATCGCATTTACTCCGACGAAATCGACGCTCGCGCAGGCTTTCTCTACGAATTCGCGCTCGCTCCAGCCTATCGTGTATCCCTAGGGTTGATCCACCATTCGGGTCACACGGCTGACGGCGTGAGAGACGCGAGCCTCATGATCGAAAACTTGGGAGATAACTTCTTTACCGCTCGCGGAGTCTACGACTGGGGGCCATACGCGCGCGTTGGAGCGACTTTCATGGTTTATCTGACCTCGGGGCCATCGATGAAGACCTTTGCGTTTGATCAGTTTATCGAGTGGTTTCCCTGGGGCGGGCAGGACGATACGCGCACACCCTCTCCCTATGTGGCGCTCGGACTTCACCAGCACGGGACTACCGCGTTTGGTTACTCCAATACGTTTCACGCGCAGATCGGCGCTTACATCGGCAATCACTTCAGCAATGATTTTAAGCAGACGCTCAGACTCGTCGCGGGCTTCTATACGGGCGCGGACCCAAGACTGAAGTACTATCAATTTCGCAATGAGACGCCGACGTTTGGGTACTTGGGATTGATGGCTGACATTTAAAAACTGGTCCCACAGCCTGTTGATGTTGATCCAAAGAGTCGAATGAAATCCGGTAGAAGGCCCTTTAGGATCACCCAAAACGGTAGGAGCAGCTAAAACCTACCGCTCTCCATTCAAAACAGGACATTTTGTTAAAAAGGCTCCTGAAATTCTCACCTTCATAAGCAGGGTACCGCGCTAAACCAGCGTCAATTCTCAGCAATTGCTCGCCATCCGCGCCGCCATCAACAGTCTAGGGGAGCAGTTTCCAGGGTGTTCACAATGTCAGAACACTTTGTTTACAAACAAATTGACTCAACGCATCACTGAAAGTTAGTGAGTGCGCATGGTTTTCGAGCAAACCCACAGTCGAGACATTCTCAAAGCGGCGCTAGCGGAGCGGACAAAGCAAAACTCCCGCTACTCGCTGAGAGCGATGGCTCGGCACCTCAGCATCCAGCCCTCATTGCTCTCGGAGCTGATCCGAGGCAACCGCAAGCTGACCGAAGAGACAGCACTTAAGATCGCCGACAAGTTGGGGATGGAACCACTCGAACGCGAGTACCTGCGACTTCTGGTGCAGCTTGAGCGAGCCAAATCAGCCAACCTACGCGAAGCCATCCTTCAATCGATCGCTCGGATCCGCCCTGCTCAGGCCGCAGTCTATGACCTCACGGTTGACCTATTTAGAACCATCTCCGATTGGCACCATTTCGCACTCCTGCGACTCAGCGAGATCAATAGCTTTGAATGGACTGAGCGTGCTGCCGCCCAGGCATTGGGGATCACTGGTCACGAAGTGTCTCAGGCACTCGAACGCATGCGCAGGCTCGAACTCATTGAGATCGACGCAAGCGGTAGACCCAGAAAACTGACCAGCGACCTTCTCGTTAGCTCACCCTTGCCCAACGAAGCGCTCCAGAAATACCACACGCAAATGCTGTCTAAGACCGCCGAGGCGCTCAAGACCCAGCGACCCCATGAACGCTTTTCGGGCACAGAAGACCTCGTTCTCGACCCCGCACAGCTCGAGCAGGCCAACGAGATCTTCGAGAACTGTTTTAAGCAGATCCTTGAGCTTTCTAAGAAAAGAAAAGGCCCCAGCGCAGAGATCTACCACCTCGGAATCCACTTCTTCAAACTCACCCAGCTTTCAAAACCCAAGACCTCACAAGCTCAAATCACCAAAAGTCCCCAAAAATCCCTGAAAGGAAATAACAAGCCATGAAAACAACCCCTGCACCTATCCAGTTAGCGTTGCTCGCAGCCCTATTCCTATTCCCGACTCTTCACCTGTCCTTCGCCGGCGAGGGCACTCGCGGAGGAGGCCAGCTCAAGCGCCTGGGATGGGGATACGTGAGTCGTGCGCTACTCGACAAAACAGTCTGCGATCCCAAAACAGGAGATCAAATCGTCGATGGCAATCGAGAGATGCCCGCCGTACTAGAAGCGATCGGCAACTTGGACTGGTACCTGGCTTTTGATCTCGAGCGCAGGCTCAGATCGATGGACTTCTGCGAAACAGAGAAGCTCGTGACCATCGACACCGCTGACGACCCAGAATGGCGGGTCAATCAAGAAACCGGAAACTTCACTGTGTTCGAGCAAGGCGGCATCTACACCCCCACTCGGATCTACCTGGATCGCTTGATAATCCAAAACATGCGCCCATACGCAGGCCTTACACGCGAAGGAGCCAAAGCCATCTTCTATCACCATGAGATCGGCCATTCTTATCTACACCCAGAACATAGGCGGCGAAACGCCTCGATCCTCGAGATCGAAAAAACCTTCGCTCAGGTCTATCTGGGCAGAATCACCTCGCGCGAACAGCTCTATTCTAGCCTGCGTTCAGTCGATTTTATGTTCCCTCTGAACGTCGATGCGCTCGAAGGCAACAAAGAAAAGCTATTGTTTGCTCTTGAAAGCACCCCACGCAAAAGAGCACGTCTTCTCGCAGAAACCGACGGATACGCCTTGGAGTCTCTCTTTGCGCCGATCCACATCGCATCATCCTACGCTCTACTCACAGAAGACTCCGTTACGATCGATCGGATCAATCAAGACCCTCTCAGGGCGTTGCTGGGACCTTTCTGCCGTGCCCAGGATCGAGAAGTGATCAAGCATTTGGCCGAAAAAATGCGATTCACTTCGATTGATCCCGCGGCCACTTGCCTCTTCTTGACGGATGATCACTCTAGCAAAAACCGGAGATTCATCTCGAGCCTTCTTAAGCTCGTGCGCTTCGAAGACAGTTGGCACATATTCCTCGATCGCTTGAGCTCGAAGCAAGTCATCCGCAAGGATGGACGCCAAATGATCAGCAGCTCCGCCTTTGAGATCAGCGCCACCCAAGCGGACTCACGAGCCTATCGGCCAGTCACGGAACTCCTGCCAGTTTACGAGAGAAAATGGGACACCCTTTTAGCCTCAACTCTAGCAGTGACCTGGCAACTCGAACGTCTGGCCGATGATGGCCAGATCGATCGGCTGATCGCGATGACTGCAGAGAACCCCAAGTTCTATGAGGCTTTCTCAATTATCTCCGCAGGCAAGCAGATTGAACTCTTAACTGCGATCGAGCCAGTGATCCCAGGCGCTACGGGAGAGCGCGAGCTTGGAAAAAGAGCACTTGAGAACTCGTTCAAAGGCTTTTTGAAAACGCTTTTGGGTCGCCTGGATCCAAGCGCGAGCCAAAGGATTTCCCAAGCCATCGATTGGTCAAAGCTTGGCTACAGCCTCTAAAGTTCAGAATCATTCAAACTAAAAGGAAGAAAAATATGAAGCATAAAAATAGTGATATCAAAAAATCGATTCAAGTGAGCGCACTCAGACTGGGCATGGCTGCCCTGATCACCCTAGGCATCAGCCACCTGGCACTGGCAGGTGACCCTCAGCAAGACTCTCCCGAGCTTCAAATGGGAGCGACTCTCAGCATGACTCGGGATTCGATCAACCAGTTGATCTCGGATATTGAGAGGAGAATTAACGAAAAGGCGAGCAGTGGATCCGTCGACTACCTCGGGCGCGCCAAGCTCTTTGCAAATACGATTTCTCGGAGAGCTGCGGTGTTTGAGTATACTCTGGCGAATCCCAAAGATGGGATTCTTCCTAAGCTTCAGATCCAGATGACGAGATACAATCAGATTTATGCCTCTACCCAGCACACGACCGAGATCAAAAATGCGATGCTCATTGCTCAACAAAATGTTTTGAACTCGATTGCACGTAACCTCAGTGTTGAATACCAGACAGCGCTGCGAAGACTCATGAGCAGTATGGGAATTCCGATCGAAGAAATACTTAGAGTGAATTTCGTGACGCGCGACATCGGCAAGCATTACTGGAAACCTCAATATGATTGCCTCCGTACAAGGGACTGCCGTGTAGGCAGTCCCGAGCATGCGACTCTGCCTCAGCCCTCTTACCATTACCTACGCCAGCATTGTTACACCAAGTCTTGCATGACAGAGAGCATCTCAGACGAGGCGATTCACCTTTCTTCGATCTTCTCCCATTTCTATCGATTGCTTTCTTTTACTTTGGCTGATGGAAGCAGCGTTAGCATCAACCCTCTTGTCGAACCTTTTTTTGTGGCTCCTCAATCAAACCAATTTAATGCTTTGAACTGGGTTGAAGGTAAGCTCTATTTTGAAGCTTATGAAAGGGCAAACTTTGAAAAACCAGTATATTCCGGAAGTACATTCGACGCACAAACCAATTCACGAGGCGAGAACGAAATTGTAAAAAGTGTCATTCAAGAACTCGCATTGACCTCACAATTCCCCACCGAATACACAACCCTACCTGAATTGATCCAGGTCTCCAGCGAAGAAAAAAAATGGATCGAACTTCTCAAAAAGCAACGCAATCAAACCATCACCCGCTATCTTCAGGAAGCCCGTCAGCAAAGCCAAGACATGAGTGATCGATTCGAAGAATCTGCTCATTGGCTCCACTCCATTTGCAGAATGCCGGATTTTAAACCGGAGTGGAGATCCGCAGTCGGGGGATGCTTAAGCCTCGTCGAACTGCTGAACAGAAAAGACGAGCATCCTGCCGAAGCGGATCCAGACAAGCCGTGGCTGACCGAGGCCCGAAAACAAGTCTGCGCCGTGGCCGCCATGTATAAACAACAATATCTATGTGATTAATCCGTACCCACAAAGGAAACCCATCATGACTCCGATCACTCGCATTGTTTCTTTAGCTCTGCTCTCCTGCGCCCTCACCTCAAGCCCGATCCCGGTCTTTGCTGCCAACCCAGAAGTCATCTGCGAAGCCGAGTGCTGGCAATCCGATGGCGAAAGCGCATGGTTTGTGCGGACGGTCCGAGAATGGGGCCGCGTCTCCGGCAACGAACTGATCATCAAGCTCAGATCCACCCAATGCCAACCGCCCTATGCACTGGTGCACTCTCGCCTCAAAAGCAGCCAAAACTTCTCTTGGGAAACCTCATCCGAGAACTGGAGTCGCTCCCGGGGCGGCCGTTGGAGATGGCATCCAGGCCAAACGCACCACTCATGGCATCACGCTCGGGGCTCCCAATCTCAAGTCGAGATCGAGTTTGAACCCGTAAATGCCGCAAACAGCTGCCGCACCCACGACCCCGCGGCTCCAGTGAGAACCATCGGAGGCGAGGTCGCAGGCGGGTAGCTTAAGACCTCAGTGCTCGAACTGCTCTTCTTCCGTCGAACCGCTCAAAGCCCGGGTCGACAAAGTGCCAGCCGCAATTCGCTGCGCGACTTCGTCGAAGTAGCCCGTGCCCACAAAGCGTTGATGCGTCGTAGCTCTGTAGCCTTCCTTCTCAGCCGCAAACTCACTGGCCTGAAACTCAGCATAAGCTGCCATGCCTCGCTCGAGATAACCGCGAGCGAGCTGATACATGCCGAAGTTGAGCGAGTGAAATCCAGCCAAAGTCACAAACTGGAACTTATAGCCCATGGCGCCCAGTTCACGCTTAAACTTAGCGATCGTAGCGTCGTCGAGTTTTTTCTTCCAGTTGAACGAAGGCGAGAGATTGTAAGACAAAAGCTTGCCAGGGAACTTGGCATGCATCGCCTCAGCAAAGCGTTTAGCTTCGTTCAGGTTAGGCTCCGAAGTTTCGCACCACACGAGATCCGCGTAAGGCGCGTAGGCTAGGCCACGCGCGATCGCAGAGTCGAGACCGCCGCGAATCTGATAGAAGCCTTCGACTGTGCGCTCGCCGGTGCAAAACTTCTGATCGCGCGGATCGACGTCGCTCGTGAGGAGATTGGCTCCGTTTGCGTCCGTACGAGCCACCAAGATCGTAGGAACGCCCATGGTGTCCGCTGCCAGACGGGCCGCCGTGAGTTTCTGAATGAACTCAGACGTCGGCACCAAGACCTTGCCACCCATATGGCCGCACTTTTTCGCCGAGGCCAGCTGGTCTTCAAAGTGAACGCCCGCCGCGCCCGCTTCGATCATGGCTTTCATGAGCTCAAAGGCATTGAGGTTGCCACCGAAGCCCGCCTCAGCGTCGGCTACGATGGGAGCAAACCAATGAACATCGCCCTGTCCTTCAGAGGTCTGGATCTGATCCGCGCGCTGAAACGCCTGGTTGATCTTGCGCACCACTTGCGGGACGGAATCAACTGGATAGAGGCTCTGGTCAGGATACATTTGCCCAGCCGAGTTAGCGTCAGCCGCGACTTGCCATCCAGAGAGATAGATCGCCTTGAGTCCAGCCTGCACCTGCTGCACAGCTTGATTGCCGGTCATCGCACCTAGAGCAGAGACATGGTTCTCCGTGTGAAGGAGGTTCCAGAGGCGCTCGGCGCCCATGCGAGCCAAGCTATGCTCGATTTTGACCGACCCTCGGAGACGAACGACGTCTTCAGCTGTGTGCACGCGGCTAATGCCCTGCCACCGCTTATCAGACTTCCAATAGGTATTCAGTTCAGCGACTTCGCGTTCACGGCTGGGCTTGGTAGACATAGCTTTGAGCTCTCCTCAGTGGATCCGCTGATAAGCCGGCAACGTCAAGAACTCGGTAAACTCCGAGCTCGTGATCAGCTTGTCCAGCAACTCAGCGGCTTGTTGGTATTGACCCGCTTGGTACTTCGCTTCCCCTCCGTCCTTCCTGATCTTCTGCATCTCTTCCGCAAGGACGGTGCGAAAAAGCTCGGCGGTCACCTTGCGACCGTCGCTTAACTTGCCATTGGGATGATGAATCCACTGCCAAACCTGCGCGCGAGAGATCTCGGCGGTCGCAGCGTCTTCCATGAGGTTATAGAGCGGCACGCAGCCGATCCCCCTCAGCCAGCTCTCAAGATAAAGCAGTGCCACGTTGATATTGGTCCTGAGTCCACCCTCAGTGATCTCTCCCGTCGGTACAGCGATCAAATCAGCCGCCTTCACGTCCACATCAGCGCGAAGACGAGAGAGCTGATTGGGCGTCTTCATATGCTCATCAAAAATCGCGCGTGCCACAGGCACCAAGCCCGGGTGCGCCACCCAGGTGCCATCATGTCCTGCGGTGACTTCTCTCAACTTGTCTGCCTTGACCTTATCAATCGCTTGCTGATTGGCTTTCTCATCGTTTTTGATCGGAATCTGCGCTGCCATCCCACCCATCGCATGAGCGCCTCGTTTGTGGCAGGTCTGAATGAGCAGGTGCGAGTAAGACTTTAAAAAATGCACGTTCATCGTCACCTGCGCGCGATCGGGCATCACAAACTGCGGATGCCGACTCAACTTTTTGATGACGCTGAAGATGTAGTCCCAACGTCCGCAATTCAAGCCGGCGGAGTGATCCTTGAGCTCGTGCAGAATCTCATTCATCTCAAACGCTGCGAGAATCGTCTCGATTAAGACCGTGGCCTTGATCGTCCCCTGCTTGATGCCTAACTTTTCTTGAGCATGAACAAAAACGTCGTTCCAAAGGCGGGCTTCGAGATGGCTTTCTAGCTTAGGTAGGTAGAAATACGGACCCGTGCCGCGCTTGAGCTGTTCTTGTGCATTATGAAAAAAGAAGAGACCGAAATCAAAAAGCGAACCCGACATGGGCTTGCCGTCCACGATGACGTGCTTCTCATCCAGGTGCCAGCCGCGGGGCCGCACCATGAGAGTCGCAATCTTATCGTTGAGCGCGTACTTCTTTCCTTCAGGGCTCGAGTAAGCAATGGTGCGCCTTACAGCGTCGCGCATATTGATCTGGCCATCGAGAGTACCCACCCAGGTGGGGGCATGCGAGTCTTCAAAGTCGGCCATAAATACAAATGCGCCGGAGTTGAGCGCGTTGATCACCATCTTGCGATCCACCGGCCCGGTGATTTCGACACGGCGATCCTGAAGATCGGCAGGCACCGGCGCGACTGTCCACACACTTTCTCTTAAGCCTTGAGTCTCAGGCAAAAAATCAGGAAGCTTGCCCCGATCAATCTCGCCCTGTCTCTCACGCCTGCGCGCGAGCAGCTTGTCTCGCGTTGGACCAAACTTTCGCTGCAGCTCAACCACAAACTCGATTGCCTGAGGGGTCAAGATTTCCGCGAACGCCGGAGTCACTTCGCCTTTGAGACTCACACCACTTGGAAGTTGGAGAGATTGCAGCACGAAAGAAGCCTCCCGTTGACTCGATTTTACAGCATCATACTCATACTCGGATGACTAGGGAAAATACTTTTCGCTATCGACATGACCCCTTTTCATGAAATATTTTTTTCAGATGCAATCGAAGCGAAGATCAAAAAAACAAACCCAACGCAGGCGACCCTCGACTGCCCGCAACAATCCGCTTTTACTTTTTCAACGCTGGTTCCGAGATGCAACCAGGCGGGGAGTAGCGAACCTCGATGCGATGGCGCTCGCTACATCAACGCCTCGCGGCAGTCCCTCCGTGCGTACTCTTTTGTTTAAGGGGTTCTCTCCCGCACTTCCTGATGCGCAAGCCGCGTTTTTATATTTCAGCCATTGGGATGGACGCAAAGGTCGCGAGCTCGCGCGTAACCCACATGCGTCGCTCGTTTTTTATTGGGAGAAACTGGAGCGGCAAATTCGCGTGGAAGGAAGAGTTGTGCGCGCATCAGCCGAGGAATCCGACCGATATTTCGCAAGCAGAGACCGCGCAAGTCAGATCGGAGCCTGGGCCGCGAGACAAAGCCGAGAAATCACGGGCCGCAAGGAACTGATCGCCGGCGTGCGCGCCGCAGAAAGGCGCTTTGCACACGGCCCCGTGCCGAGACCTCCGTATTGGGGCGGGTTTCGACTTATTCCGGAACGCATCGAGTTTTGGCAAGGGCGGCCGCATCGGTTGCATGATCGGTTTCTTTATTGTCGAGGTAGGGACGGTCGGTGGCTTAAGCCCAAAAGGTTGGCGCCGTGAGGCCCCCTATCCCTCCTCCACGAAAAGTCACTTGGGCCCTCAAACCTGTCTCCAGCGCAGAGTCCAGCATTGAAGTTTTGCCTGAGAGTCTGGGAAAAATATCCAACATAGAAACACACGAATATTGAGCTAGCCAGACTTTCTTTTCTTGATCACCTCCTGTGAAGAGTTTCGCTTCTTTTCATTTTATCCCGCCCAAACACCCGCTGCGCAGCCAGCATATTATGCTGACGACACAAACATCTCAGATTCGCCGCAGTCGACGTGCCACCCAATGCATGGGGCTTGATGTGATCCAACTCTAGCTGCCACTGCGATCCACATTTCTGACCATTGGGCAGGATCCAAACGCAGCGATTCTTATCTCGTGTCCTCACATCCCTCTGCAAGTGAGCTAGGATCGCCTGCCTCTTCAAGGGTAACGCATCGTTTCGCCGCTGCGGTTGTAGGTCCAAAGAGGAGGCTTCTTTAAGGTGAAAGCCTTGGACCGAACTCTTCTCTCCACCTGTCTCAGCCTTTATAGGTTCACGAGACTTTTCTTTCTTCCCAATATAAAACTCCGCCAACATCTCAATCATCTCGGCGTAACTAAGATTGGGATTCGTATTGGAATAAAGCTTTCTCACCCTCTCAAGCTTCTGCCGCAGCTCACGATCCGTCGTGAATGTGATCGCCACCGTGTCAACGCTTGTCGCTCGAACTTTTTCAACCGGAAATGCATCCGGATTTTTCTCTGCAAGCTGACCCTCGACCTCGAGCACTGATAACCCAACAAGCGAAAGCATGACTTTTTCCTTCTCAGAAGCCGAAAGGACCACCCCCCGCTTTCGTTCAGCCCTGAAAAACTGTTGCGCCTTACCCACACTTCCCAAGATCAGATCACCGGTAGCCAGCTGCGTCTCGATCGCAGGCACCTGCCTCAGCAATCGAGCAGCATCGATTCGTCTCTGCGCTGAAGCATCTGAGAATCGCAGCTCTTTCGTCACATAGAGATGCAAGCTCGTGTAGCCCAGCTCGACGTGCAGCATGCGGGACTCGATCTCAATCAGGTGGTGAAGCAGCTCGTTGGTAATTCTGCGCTCCTCGAAGGCAAGCTGTTTTGTGCGGAACAGAAGATCTGGTTTGCTGAGGTGTTTGAGATTCATCTCGTTTTCATATCATTGCTTTTTATTCGCGAATTGACACGATGGAGACGAGCCAGAAGGCGTTGAAGCTGAAAAAATGAGATTTCGATCTAAAACCCGAAGAAGCCGCTGCTAAAGCAGTCTAATCGCATGAAAGGCATCACTGCATGGATGCAACATCAACCATGTCGAGTCTGCGCGAAATGCCCGTCAAACAAATAATCACTCACGAAGTAAAATTGGCAAACCGGGTGATGCCGGAGCCTTCACCCTGCCCCTATTCTTCACGTCAACCGCTCCACCACCCCTCGCGCCCGGGGAAACTCCGCAAGCAACTCCTCCCGAGACCCCATCTCAAAATCCGCAAAATCAAACCCCGGCGCAACCGTGCAGCCCACTAACGAGAACTCCCCCACTGGATAGGATCCAAACCACCGCCCAGCTTGAACGACATACTGAAACACGCATTCTGGCCCCTGACCCAGGCGCGTCTCAACAACCTCTCCACTCGGCGTAATCTCTACGACTACGAGTGGATCGCCTGCGTAGAAATGCCAAACCTCGTCCGAACGAATGCAATGCAGCCTCGAACAGGATCCACGCGGCAACAGAAATAGAATCGCAGTCGAAAAACTTCGCGCGCCCGTAAAGCGAGAGGGCAACGCACTTTTTGCGACCTCCTCGCCTGAGCGATAAGTCTCCCGAAAAAAGCCCCCCTCGGGATGAGGCAGGAGCCCATACTGTTGGATCAACAAATCAGATGACTTAACCATGTCGCATTCTAAAGCAGCATAAAGCTGAGCGCGAAATAAAATTGCTTCATGTCTCGATCATTGTGCGACCCATCGGCGGCAATGTCCGACGTGAACTTGAGCCAACGGTACTCACCATGCAAGATAAATGGATTGAAAAGCATAAACGAAACCCCAGCGCCCCAGCCATCGCCCTTAGAATCACCGTCAGCGTTCATGTTTGCACTAAAGTAACGAGCGCCAAAAAGCTGCAGCGGAGTACGGGGAAGATCAAACCCCAGAGAGGCGCCGAACATGAGGTTTCGAGACACCAACGATGTCGGGTTCGTCCCCTCTTTGCGAGAAGCAAACTGCTGCGTAAAATCTGCGCCCAAACGAATCGAACGAAACAGGAGCAAGCCGCCTCGCCCGCCGTAGAAAAAACCCTCGTACTTCTGTTCTTGGGTCGTAGTCGTCGCTCCAGCAGCGTTAATCGAAGCCAATGCGCCGCTACCAAATCCGTATCCCCCGTAAGGCTGGAGCCAGATGTACTTGAGCAACCCCTCGACCTTGGCCTTCATGGGGCCAATGAGGGGCTTTGCGGTATCACCCAGCAAATCGATCGCAAGAGCATCGGCACGCGACGCCCAAAACTGACTCGCGACTGAAGACACCAAAAATAACAGCAGCAACTTGCTGTGAACGGTTCGCATCCACAACAATACTATAAGAAAGAATGAGAACTACACAACGATACAGATTTGACGGCGGCCTCAAACAATGGATCGCCGCATAGGCTTGCGAATCGGTCGATCGACCGTCAAAACGCCCATCCCAGCGTCAAACCAAACCACGGATACACTGCCTGCGCGACCACTCCATAGCCTGCCAATCGAAATAGAAACCCATTGTCGCTTCGGCTCTCAAAACCCAATCCAAAGTGCGCCAAAATAGTCTTATTGCCCAATACCATCCCGCCGTACTCGGTCGCGTACCCCCGGCTGGTATCTGAGTTCATCACGATCGAAGCACCACCCGTCGCATACAAAGACCCGCCCTCGCGCGCAAAATAGTAGTTCACGTACACGGGCACAAAGCTCGCGGACTTACCAACCTTCGCCCCGCCCCCGACCTCTGCTAGAGGCACGCTTCCAAAACCAATCCCGGCAACGATGTCATCGTTCACGACACGATCGAATCCAATCGTGTAGAGAGCGGACCTTCCAAACATCTCGAGACTCAAAGCATTGGGATTGGTCACGCGCGTATGTTCTGCTTGCGCACTCACAGCAACCAAGAGCCCTGCCAACAATCCAACCCATTTGATTTTCATATTCAAATATCTCCTCAGTAGATTTCGAAAACCCTCACCCCAATCTCCACTCCCCGCTCTCACTTTCAAAAATGAGACGATAAAGAACAGTATTGGGAATTTTCACAGGCTCACTTCCGGGCGGTCGCACTTTCTGCATGAGGCGCCGGATCACTCCTCCATGGCAAGATACACCCAAACAAGAAACCTCAGGATTTGTTCTAAAAAATCTCTCTATCGCTTCAAAAGAACGAGTCATCACCTGCGCCCCTGTCTCACCTCCCGGGTAACTCACATCGGCATCAGTGGGATGATCCGAGCGCCAACGGTGGGTCATCTCCTGACCAAACCTATTGCCAATCTCTTCAAAAGTAAGCCCTTGCGCATTCCCCAAAAAAGCCTCACGCAGGTTAGCATCCATGAAGAGCCGAATCCCTAACGCTTCAGCAACGATACTCCCCGTCTCGCTCGCGCGACTCAGGTCGCTACTCAGAACCGCTTCAAGTCCCACACTGCGCAATCTCTCCGCCAAATCGTGCGCTTGCATCCGACCTTTTTGATTGAGCGGAATATCCGTGTGTCCCTGGAAGCGACCCTCCGCATTCCAATCAGTTTCTCCATGTCTGAATACCCAGCAATGCTTATCCGGCATAGGCACTCAAGCTTGCCACGAGTCGACGTCGAGCCGAAATGTTTTCAAATTAACTCATAGCGTTAACGCATCATTCAAAATGTTGTGCGTTACAAATTGATTGCGTGCCACACCAGCCTCACCTATGGTGCAACGCAATATCTATTCCTTGATTTAGGGGGAGTCTCTGTGAACAAAAATTCAAAGCCTTTTACGCCTATTTTAGCGGTTTTCTCTGCTGCATCTATCGTCCTTTCACTCTCTGCTCGGGCCGATCGCGCGGACGATATCAAAAAGAGCTTGCTCGAGTTCGACGCTGATACTGCGACCTTCATGAAGCGCAAGCCCACCAAATGGGATCGTGCCGGCAACCCTGTCGAAGCTCGAAGCGCTTTCTCCCAAGACGACATCGAGAGCGGCAACTTCGTTCTCGCAAAAGATCGCAAGCGCGGAGACTTTTGCACTACTCATGAAGGCGTGCGCATTTGCCTAAGAGACGTGCTCCCCGGCAAGTCTCCCTTTGAGGCTGATGACGACGCAGCCAATCTCGTCGACAAGCCTCGTTCAATGCTCCGCACTCTCGAGGAGATAGAAAAAGCCGAGCTCACGAGCACGACTCTCCAATCCCAACCTTGGTCAGACAACTATTGGCCGATCTACATGGGGGTACTTGGCAACCGCTACGCTGACAACAAGTTCCCGAAGAATAACGACTGGAAAAAAAACCAGACCTACGTTCACAAGTCTGGAAACGATTTTCTAGAAATCTTCAAGACCGGCGATGCCAAAGCAATCGACAAGCTCTCTCCCTCGGAAAAATACGATCTACTCGTCGGCGATAAGAAAGGCTCGCTCACCCAAGCCATGTGGGCTGACGGAGAAGAGTATTACTCTGTGGACGGCAAAGTCGAGACCTGGATGGGCATCTGCCACGGCTGGGCAACCGCATCCTACATGGTTGCTCGCCCAGTCCGCCCGGTAAAGATGCTGGCTGCGGACGGCAAAACAGAGCTCACCTTCTACCCTTCTGACATCAAAGCGCTGTCCTCTTTGCTTTGGGCTAAGGCCTCTCCACAAACTCCGTTGATCGGGGGTCGCTGCGGGACGAAGAACCCCAAGACTGACGCAAACGGACGAATTCAAGACAAAGAATGCTTTGATACCAATCCCGGCTCCTGGCACATGGGTGTTGTCAATCAACTCGGCATCGCCAAACGCAGCCTCGTGATCGACGCGACCTTTGACTACGAAGTCTGGAATCAACCCGTTTCGGCTTACAAGTACTCCTACTTCAATCCTCAAACCAATGAGCCATCAGCAAAGCTCGACGGCGCAATGATCGCGATTGCTGACTTCTCGAAAGACAAGTTCAGCCGTTATCGCTCCAAGGAGGCTAGCTATGTCGTGGGCATTGCCATGGACGTCACCTACGTCGTCGAAACCGACCCCTCTCACGCCAAGAGCGATAGCGAAAAACAGGATGCAACCCACACAGTTCGCTACCTCTACGACCTTGAACTCAACAAAAATCACGAGATCATCGGTGGCGAATGGTATCAGAACCTGCACCCGGATTTTGTTTGGACCGCTGCTCCTGGCACCGCTCCTGAAACTCCCGGCGACAGTGCAGTCACTGAAGCCTGGAACGGAGAAGGGCCCATGCCTCTCAGTTGGCGAAGGGCTGCGACTCGCACTTCAAAGAGTGGCATGCCTCTGAGCGCGATCGTCGATCTCTTCTCTTCGATGGCTAGCAAGTAAGGATCCAGACATGAAGCCCGTGATCGGTTCTCAACGACTTGCCTTCTCGTTGATGATCATCACGGGCTTGCTCGAGCTGAATCTGGCATTTGGGATGGAGCCTTCATGGTTTCCATCCCGGCCTTGCCCGACCGACGACAGTATTCAATACAAAATCCCGCCTCAAGCAGCTGTTTCATCTAGCGAACCCTATAGCACCTACTCAGAACGCGCCCGCCGACGCGACTGCTACAAACCTTGGACGATCCTCGTCTACATGGCGGCCGACAATGACCTTGAGCCTTACGCTTACTGGGACCTCTACGAGATGGAGGCGGGATACGCGAGCAATCGCCTCGCTGCCGGATCCACGCCCCGCTCGGATCTGCTCGTGCAACTCTCCACGCCGCGCTCGCAAACTTCAAAGCGGATCCATGTGTTTCAAACCCCTGAGGCCTTCGACAAGAAAATCGAACTTCAGACTTTTTTTAACCGCACTCCGGCGGACATTCGCTCTCCGATCGCTCAAGAAGTTCCGCGCTACCTGCCTGACAACAAACCCGTTGCTCCCGCCGACGATCTCGAGAGCTTTATCGAGTGGGGCGTCCGAGAGTATCCTGCAACGCACTATATGGTCGCGGTGTGGGGACATGGCCAGGGCTGGGCACCCCGACTCATCGAGCCCAAGTCTTTTACCATCGAAGGAGCTCTCATCCCTCCCCCTTTGGCAACTCGCGACTCCGCGTTTGCGGGCAGAAGATTTGGAGGTCTTGCGTTTCAAGATGGGGGCGATACTTTTTTAGACACTCCGAGCTTACGACGCGCGCTCAAGCATGTGCAGGACAACTGGTTGGGTGGGAAACCAATCGACGTTTACGCGTCCGACGCATGCCTCATGCAAATGATTGAAGTCGCCACCGAGATCTCGGACTCCGCGCGGTTTATCGTAGGCTCCTCGCAGGTCGAGACTTACCTAGGTCTGCCCTATCGCCGGATGATGTTTGAGGTCAATACAGGACGATTTGCCACAGAGGGACGCACCCCCAGCGTGAGTGGAAGTCAGGCCGAAAGCGACGAGCCCTACCTCATGGCGCTCATGCTCCCGCGCCTCTTTAGGCAATCGCTAGAGCCCGGTGGACTACGCGCGCGCTTTGCGCCGGAAGCGATCAAGACCGTCACGATGAGCTCGATCTCAAGTGACGAGCTCCGCGGCGCGCTTCTACCCGCGTTGAGCAACATGGCATGGGAACTGGATCGCTTCATGAGCGAGGACTCTATCCGCGGGATATCGATACGCGCAGCTTTGCAAAGAACGCCCGGATTCATGGGAGGCTCAGTTGAGCTCGGCGCCATGCTGAGCCTCCTGCGCCAAGGGATCCGAAATGCGATGGACGACCTAGAAGAAGAACTGGAAGAAGAAGTAGAAGTAGATCCCGAGGAGCTCGACCCGTGGGCCAGCTTTGAGTCCTTGGATCTGGCTATCCAGCAAGCTCAGTCAGCGCTTCATCGCACGATGATTTCTTACGCGCTAGGCACGCGCTATACAGGAGCTGAAGAGAACCTCTACCTCTTGGGCTTCAGAGCTTTGTCGGTTTGGTTTCCGATGAGCCGCGCGGAGTACAGGGGACGAATCGATGACTTCTCTTCTTCTATGTACTATCAAAGCCTCGCCGGAGACTGGAAGAAGTGGCTGGAGAGGCTTTACCCTTAGGTAAGCAACCTCAACTAACCCACCCGACGAACTCGCTACTCCTCAAGTAGCCAGCGATAGACCCGCCAATGCTCTCCAAAAGAGTCAGCCGAAGCCAGATAAACTGAGTTCTCAAACAAGTCATCATCGATTGGGCGAATCGCATTGCCGCCTCGAGGAGTCGCGCTGATCTCTTGGGGAGAGCCGTCTCGCCCATCAGAAGCATAGATACCCACATGATTGGGGCGCTTGACCTTGGCGCCGTCGTCCCTGTTAAGATGAACAATCAGGTCGCCATGCTTTGCCTCAGAGCGAGGAACCTCATAAAACAATGGCCCCTCAGTCAGCTGCTCAACACTTCCGCAAGGCATGTCGAGGCCCGCTTTGCGGTAGGATACGCAGACCATGCCACTACAATCAAACGTCGAAGGACCCGTGCGCAGACTCCAATCCTGCGAATAAGAAATTCCTGCTTCTGGCGCCGTGAGGGAACGCGCGAACCGGACGATTTGCCTGCGCTTGCGCTGCGTGAGCATTCTCAGCCGAGAAATTTCATTTCCAGCGGTGCCAAAGTTTGACCAGATCGAGAGATAGGACCTCAGCACGATCGGAGCTTGTGCAGTAGTATCCCTTTGTGCCGCCTCTTGCGCTTGAGCTAGGGCTCGCTCCACGGCATCTTCTTCGCACTCGAGCTGACTGTCTACGGGGCCAACGAGCACTTCCCATTTGCGGCGGACCATGCGTCTAGGCTTCCAAGGAGTCAGGGTCGTAGAATCCAAAGTCGCGAACTCCTCAGGGTGATCACCCGAAGTCAGAATTCCCTTACTGCAGCCACCCAAGCTGATCATAAATCTGCCCTGCGCTTGCGACATAGAGCGGGTGACGCGCGTTTCATCTTGGAAGCGAACCTCAAGTGGGTACTTCCCAGGCGGAAGATTCTTGATCCAGATCAGGGACCGCTCATGAGGCTTTGGCCCCTGAGCTGCCTTGGCCTTAGGCTCCTTTTCTGGGCCCGCATAAATGAGATTACCCTTGAGCCAGATCTTGAGCTTACCTTGAGCCTGCTCGACGTGCATGACAAGGGAGCCATTGTTCGAGCCCTGGGAGAGCGGCGAGGCCAAAAGACATGCGGCCACGACCCACGCCCCAAAAGCTGGCTTTCGACTGAAACAACGGCAAAGTGATACCAATAGCCGGAGCCATTCCATAATTATTTCGGTCGACTATCATAGGGACAACAGGAGGGCAACAGAAGGTCGATCTTCATTTTCTATTTAAATATTATATATTTAACAAAAAACCGTATCGACAGACTTAGTCCATCTCTACAGCTTTGACTCTTGGATGCCAGCAAGGATCCGATTGACCTCGGGGTCATCGGGGAAGGACTTCTGGATTCCGGCTAGGACCTCTCCTGCCAATCGGCTTTCTCCTGCCTTCTCGTAGCAAAAGTAGAGGTGAACCAGGGCAGCCGAGTTGAGAGGCTCGAGAGCAGCCACCTTTCTGAGCCTCTCTATGGCACTCGCGTAGTTGCTTAGACCTTCAAACGCCAGGGCATGGTTGTATAGCACAGCTGGATGCATCGGAAAAACGAGCTCTAAACGGGCAAAAGCATCCTGGGCGCTTGGCCAGTCTTTTTTTTGAGCCAATGTCATCCCGCGAGCGAATTGCCCCAGAAGGCTGCCGGGATAGGAATTAAGAAGATGATCAAACTCCCTCAAAGCGCCGTCCCAATCGCCCTTTTGCCGCAAAGCCTCTCCTCGAGCATAGTCCGAGTTCTCGCCGATGTACCTCATGAGAAAGGCTCCAGTCCCGGGAGCGCAGCCAAAAATCAGGTCGAATACCGAGGTCTCGCGGCATCCAGGAAAATGCCCCACGAGCTCTACCTTCTCCCAGAACGCCGGTTTCCAAGAAAGCAGGTAAGTGTGATCCTTCTCAAAAGATCGCCGTTGAAGCTCTTCGCCGGTCTTTACCCACACTTTCTGCCTGACCGAGTCCGGGGCATCGGGCCGATAGTCGTACGGCCTAAAGTCAGGCGCCAGCACGAGCTTCTCCCTAGGATGGTTTTTCGAAAAATACTCATACGCACGATCCACGCCGATCATGACCTGCCCGAGCTCGCGTCGATACTGAATCGATCGACTCACATTGATGCCACCTTGAAGCGCCAGGCAGACAATCGCTAACGCCAGAGCCCCGCGAGGCAGCTTCTCCAGTGAATCGGCAAACAAGCCAAACACCCACGCCAGAAGAATCGATACCGGCACCCAGGGCAGGATCCCGTAGCGAATCCTAAACGAATAGTTCAAGGCAGGCAGAGCGCTCACGGCTAAGGTGATGGCGACAAACCAAATCAGCACAAAAAGCCTGCTGCGATCCGAGGAGGACTTCAGACGAGTCCAATGAACTTTATCGAAGGCCTCTATTCGCCATAACAAAAACAAAAGCAGAGGAATCAGCAAAAAGGGTCCAAGCACCGCTGCCAACGACATCGTCGGGGCTCGCAGCGAAGTGACGAAGTCGTGACTTTGCGAAGACCAAAAGAACTCGATCAACCGATCCAAGCTCGCTGGCTGAAACATCCAACCGACCTCGCTTCCCTTGGAGCCCGGAAGAAACGGCGGAAGCTTCTCAAAGACCTCCCGTCCCCAAGGAACTGCGAGCAGCAGCATGAGGGCAACAGGGATGGCAAAAAACCTCCATTGCGCCCTCCGCACGATCGCCACGTAGACCGCCAGGACCAAGGGGATCACCTTGAGGTCGGCTTTGGATTTGTAGCCTAGATAGGTGCAAAACGAGAGCAGTGACATCTTAAGCAGCCAGCGCCGATGCTCGGGGTTAGAAAGCCGAGGACTACCGGAAAAATAAGCAGGAGTCTTCTCTACTGCCGCCCAAAGCAAGTACGTCATCCCAAGAAAAATAAGCTCCGCTATCGGCGCAAAATCCGCATACATCACATGGGCCGCCATCGGGGCTGGAGCCACCAAGAACAGAATTGCCACTGCCAAAGCCGCAGTCCTTGCCCGACTTGGACTCAGCGATTCCGGCACAAGCCGCAGCCCCCAGAAATAAATCATCACTCCGAGAGCGCCATAAACAGCATTCTTAAAAAGAAAGTAGCTCCAGGACTCGTATCCGCTCACAGCGTAGCCCAGCTTATAGATCAGCGCCTGCAAAGGGCGTTCGTTAAAACCCCAATGCTCAGGCTGAGTAGAAACTGGGGAGATCCACTCCCAAACGATCGAGGTGATCTGACGATCCTTGATTTTCCAAAACCAACTCGTGAAGTCATCATCCCAAAGCGGGATCCCTTGCGAAAAAAACCAAGCGTACGCGAATCCAAACAAAAATAGTCCAACCTGGATTGAGTTGCTGCGATCGCGCATATTCAACCTCTATTGTCTCTGTTCTCAATGCGCTGATCAACTCGGGAGTCTACCCCTGTCAAGCGCTTGTCTCAATGCATGCTCAAAATGGCTTAGGCATACTTTGCCCGTCTGCCCCACGCGTTCTCAATAGAACGCGTCGTTGAACACGGGGTTCGTTCAAGAATGTTTAAACAAAGTAAGATGAACGTGCCTCCTGCAACTGAGCGGACCCCTTGAACTGACGTGCAAGACTGCGATTTGACTCGCAGCAAGCAGGCTCTTTGCGCCTCGATGTCCTTGTGTTAGAGTCGGACTTTACTATGATTTTCGCTTCAGCGGCTTCATCGGGAGTGCCTGGCACTCCTCCTGTCGGAATCTTAGGCGGCGGTCAGCTGGGCTGTATGCTGGCCGATGCGGCAATTGCGCTCGGTCTGAAGCCTAGGATCTATGCCGAAACCGGCGCGCCCGCTTTTACATTGCATCCAACTCTCTGTACCGTCGGTAGTCCTCAGGACGAAGGACGTCTGAAAAATTTTTTTGAAGGCTTAAGCGTCGTCGCATTCGAAAATGAGTTCTTGGATACCGACTTGCTTCGGCAGGCAGGACCCTCGACCGTTTTTGGTCCAGACCTTTCCGTCATTCGCAGAATTCAGGATAAGCTCATGCAAAAAGAGATTCTCGCAGATTTATCTCTTCCCACTGCTCCCTACCTCGTTTTTGAAAGCTCATTTGGGTCTAATGAAATCGCTGCTCAGATCGAAGAAGCCTTTAGCCGTTTTGCCGACGGAGTCGTCTTTAAATGGAGTCGCTTAGGATATGACGGCAAAGGGGTCCTATTGGCTGGCGGCGGGACCAAACCGCGCCTATCGACGCCGGAGATTTTAAAATTCATCAAAGGAGCATTGGATCAGAAGATCCCGGTTTACGCAGAAGCCATGATTCCTTTTCAAAGGGAGCTTGCGATCGTTGCTTGCCGGAGCACGACTGGCGACCTCAACACCTATCCTTTGGTTATCTCCGAGCAAGAGCGAGGCATTTGCTTAAGAGTGAAGGGACCGGCGACCGCTGTCGGTATCCCGATTGCGACTCAGGCACGAGCTCAAGAATTTGCGAAGAAACTGGCTGACGGAGTCGGAATGACCGGCACGTTTGCTCTCGAGTTTTTTGAGACGCGACAAGGCGAGCTCCTGATTAACGAGATCGCACCTCGCGTTCACAACACGGGTCACTACACACAGGACGCCTGCCCAGTGAGTCAGTTCGAAAATCACTGGCGCGCACTTCTTGGATTTCCGCTTGGATCCACAACTCACACACCTGCGTTTGCGATGCTCAACTTGATTGGCCCAGAGCACGTCGTTCAAGAGGTCTCACCTCATTGGCGGCCCTCTATTTCTGGAGCATTAAAACACGTGCGCCTGCATTGGTACGCCAAATCGCAAATCAAGCCTCACAGAAAGCTCGGGCACCTCAACGCGACGGCTTCAGACGAAAAAGACCTTGCTCGCATCGAGCGAGAGCTCAATGATTGCCATCAGGCCTGGATATCCAGTCTCTCGACGAAAGGAAACTCATGACCGCAGCAAAAGCCGCCCCCCAAGTCGCCATCGTAATGGGAAGTGACTCGGATTACCCTGTAATGAAAGCAGCGACCGAGGCCCTCTCCAAACTCGGCGTCGCCAGTGAGATCTCGGTCGTCTCCGCGCATCGCACACCGCATGAAGTAGCTACCTTCGCCGAGGGCGCTCGCAAACGAGGAATTCGAGTCATCATCGCAGGAGCTGGAGGGGCTGCCCACCTGCCAGGCATGGTCGCCGCATACACGGAGCTACCGGTGATCGGAGTGCCCGTGCCGATTGGCTCCCTTCAAGGCGAGGATGCGCTGCTTTCGATCGTGCAGATGCCCAAGGGCGTTCCCGTAGCAACGGTTGCGATCGGCAACGCTTGGAACGCGGGAGTTCTTGCAGCACAGATCTTAGGAACTGGACAGACGACTTTACTGGATCAAGTCGCCGCCTACAAAAAAGAGATGCGCTCTGAAGTATTAGCTAAGAAGCTTCCTGAATCAGTCTCTTAGGCAAATCGACTAATCTTAAATAGTCCCTGATGCGCGCCTGCAGGATGGTCACTGCAAACCGTGTCAACAAACACATGCATTGCCTCTGGAAACAGCTTAGCGAGAGCGACAACATTGGGCGGCTCATTCTCAAAAGACGCAACCAAGGTCCCGTGCTTTCTGATGTAGTGAGCCGCATCGAGCTTATGGTCAAGATCGGGTTGCTTGGCATCAGGCTTCAGAAGCAAATGAGTTCGGGGTAGCTCCCAAGGAAATCCGTCGCGAAGCAAATTAGCGCGGGTCCCATCTCCCATATTAGGCTCATCGCGGCCCGTGAGATAAACGATTTCGACACCCAGTTCGTAGAGGCGACGAGCAAAGTCCGCCGCACCTGGATAAGGGCGATCGTAGGCCAAATACTGACTGGTGAAAAAGCGATCGGCCCAAAAGTTTTTAATCGCCTCAAGAACCTCCTCATAACGAGGACCACTTGATTCGTAGCCCACTGCCTTAAGCGTATCTCGAACCGAATAACCGACTTGGCTTTGTTGCAATTTTGAAAGTGCCTCACGAACATCTTGGAACTCGTGACTTTGGGGGCTGTCTAGCCACTCGAGCAGAATACGATAGGTGCGAGGTCCCACCTCATAAAGAGTCGAATCCAAATCGAGCAAAACGAGAGGCCTCTCGACCGCGCCCGCTCGACGCACAACTTCTTCGAGTACTTGCGACTCGACGAGCTCATGAAAACTACAAGCTGAAATCCACTGTTGCCGGATAAACATCGCAGGAGAATAGGTAGCCGAATCTTAAGGCTTAAGCAATATGGAGCGGTCCGATCCGCAGCATGTGTCGAGTCAGACACCCAGCTAGCAACGACACCGACCTGCATAATATATTGATATTACTCATAAAAACAATGGCACCACGCATGCTTTATCTAGAAGCGTGACCGGGACGCATTCAGGAACCCGCCTTAAGTGCCTGCCGTAAAAGCCTGCCTTACCTCTGCTACTCAATCCCACCATGGTCAGTTCTAAACTGGCTTCTTTCACCTGAATGCGGCCCCGGCTTACCGTTCTCTAGATACGCGCCCTCCTGCCGGGCGTGCCAAAAAGAAAAGGCAGCCTCATTTCTGAAGCCACCTTTCCCCATGGATACACTTTGAGTTGAACTTTACTTCTGAGCGCCCTTTTGTGCGGGGGTTTTTACACCCTTTTGAGCTGCGCCAATGCCTTTTTGGCCTGGATTCATGGCACCTTTTTGAGCACCCTTTTGTCCAGCAAAGCCAGCTTTTTGCTCAGCTTTGCCGCCCTTTTGCCCTGGAGCAGTCACAGGTTTTTGCTCAGCCTTGCCGCCCTTTTGCCCTGGAGCAGTCACAGGCTTTTGCTCAGCCTTGCCGCCCTTTTGCACTGGAGCAGTCACAGGCTTTTGCTCAGCCTTGCCGCCCTTTTGCCCTGGAGCAGTCACAGGCTTTTGCTCAGCCTTGCCACCCTTTTGCCCTGGAGCAGTCACAGGCTTTTGCTCTGCTTTGCCTCCCTTTTGCCCTGGAGCAGTCACAGGCTTTTGCTCTGCCTTGCCTCCCTTTTGCCCTGGATGAGTAATTGGTCTATTCATCAAGGAACTGTGTTCGCCCCTGTTGGCCTCCACCCCCGAAGCTAAAAGATTATCGGCGGCCAAGCTAGTCAGTGAACTTCCAAACGTAATTGCGATCGCTCCTGCCATGAGCGAATATTGTGCGAAGGTTTTCATTTTCTCTCCTCCATGAAGAGTCGGTTCGTTATCAGCTGACTGCTGCAACCCAGGTGCCAGGCGGCTCAAGCACACTCCTCTCGAGGTGCGCGTTAAATACTCTTCAGATAAAAAAAGAGCGCACTTTCCATAAGAAAATACGCTCTTCAGAAAACGCGAAACTGACTTCGACTATTTAACCATTAGGCTTCTGAGAAGATGCGTCATCACGCCTCAAGTTTCTTGCATCGTAAAATGCGCGATCATCTTTGATGATTCCCTTCTCTTCGAACAGACTTTTGTCAATCAATTGCCCAGGCGCTTG